>Ga0075152_10002778_pt1 | contig 12377 bp, 7 predicted proteins | sample JI61114C2DNA_FD_70964 | JGI IMG/M metagenome (GOLD analysis project Ga0075152, IMG submission 70964) | Wastewater effluent complex algal communities from Wisconsin, to seasonally profile nutrient transformation and Carbon sequestration -... | ecosystem: Engineered > WWTP > Effluent > Algae...
TTCACCTGCCATCAATAAAGCCAACAAAGTATCGCGTGTCAGTTGGTTGGAATCGAAATGGATTTGAAGCGAGCGAATACCTGGTGTCAGATCCACAATGCCAACTAACTCGCCGGCTTCGATGCGCTGCTGCAACCAAGTCATCAAGGCATGTGCGCGGAAGCGCAAATTCAGATCGAGTACAGGGGGGCCATACTCAACCAAAAGATATTTATCCCCGGATTGGCGGTAAGTGACCCGTACCTGTTGCGCATGTTCTGGAATGCAATGCAGAACTGGGTTTCCGGGTTGCTGGTGATGGTCAACGGGTGGATTCTCACTGATATCAAGCTGCCGGATCAATGAATTCTGGTATTTTTCCAGCTTGCTAGCGTGCTCAATCGATATCGGATAAAAGCGGATGCTGTCGCCTGGCCTGAGCTGTCCGATTTTCCATAGCTCAGCATGGGCGATGGTGACCGGGCACACGAAGCCGCCCAGACTGGGGCCATCAGGACCCAGGATGATCGGCATATCCCCGGTAAAATCGACCGCGCCAATCGCATAGGCATTATCGTGAATATTGGATGGATGCAAGCCGGCTTCGCCGCCATCTGTTCGAGCCCATTGCGGTTTAGGGCCGATCAAGCGTATTCCTGTGCGACTGGAGTTGTGATGCACTTTCCATTCTGCGGCAAAAAAATGTTCGATATCGGCTTCGGTAAAGAAATCGGGCGCGCCGTGCGGTCCAATCAATACAGCGATTTCCCATTGATTCGTATAATGAGGGATCAATGCGTGCGCCAAATGCTGTGCAGGCAAACGCTGAGAAGCTTGTGCTGGTTGAATATGCAAAACATCGCCGACACGCAATACACGCCCGGCATGCCCACCGAACTGACCTAATGTGAAAGTGGATTTGCTGCCCAGGTAATCGGGTACCAGGAAGCCGTTTTGTACAGCCAGATAAGTTCGGCTGCCGGACTGTTTGACTTTGCCAAATTGCAATAATGCACCGGGCTTGACGTGATGCGCCTGCCATTGAGCCAATGGCTCACTGTCCAGAAACACATCCATAGGCGCGCCACAGATGGCAATCATGCTGTCGCAATTAAACCGCAGCGTGGGACCTGCCAGAGTCATTTCCAATCCGGCCTTGTCTTCGCTATTGCCGACTAGTCGATTGGCAAGGCGAAAGGCCAAGCTATCCATCGGTCCGGAAGGAGGAACACCCACATTCCAGTAACCAATTCTCCCCGGAAAATCCTGTATCGTGGTCTGTACACCCGCAGTCAGAACATCGATGCTATGTGCCTGATAGTGAAATCCATTCAGGAACTGCGTGCTGGATTGTCCGTTGCGAAACACGGTACTGTGCAGAATTTGTTTTAGATACGCGAGATTGGTTTCAATTCCGTGTAGCGCTGTGCCTTCTAAAACGCTCAGCAGGTTTGCAATGGCAATATCCCGTTCGGGCGCGTGCACAATGATTTTTGCCAACATTGGATCATAAAAGGCAGATACTTCAATGCCGCGCTCGACCCAGGTTTCAACGCGAGCAGTGCTAGGGAATGCTACTTCAGTCAGCGTGCCGCTAGAAGGCTGAAAGTCTTTGGCCGGATTTTCGGCATAAACCCGTACCTGAATGGAAGCGCCGCTGGGCTGGATATTGAAGGAATCCAATGCAGGCAGATCATCGGCTGCTTGCCGTACCATCCATTCCACCAAGTCGATACCGGTCACTTCCTCAGTCACGCCATGTTCGACCTGCAAACGAGTGTTGACTTCAAGAAAATAAAATTGCCCGGTGGCAGCATTGAAAATATATTCGACGGTTCCTGCCGATTGGTAGTTGACGGCTTTGCCCAGGCGCACCGCAGTGTCTAGCAACGCTTGGCGCAGCGCAGGAGAAAGATGAGGGGCAGGCGTTTCCTCGATGACTTTCTGGTTGCGTCGTTGCATGGAGCAATCCCGCTCACCCAGCGCGACCACTTGGCCTTTGCCATCGCCAAAAATCTGCACTTCAATATGACGTGCCTGGTCGACATATTTTTCCAGGAAAAGCCCTGCATCCTTGAAATTGTTTTGTGCCAGATTCTTGACCGATTCGTAAGCTCCGGCCAATTCATCCTGATTCCAGCACAGGCGCATGCCGATGCCGCCGCCGCCAGCGGTGCTTTTAAGCATGACGGGATAACCGATATGCTTGGCCTGATGACACGCCGCTTCAAGATTTTCCAGCAAATCAGTGCCTGGCAGGAGCGGCACCTGATTTTCCGAGGCCAAAGCGCGCGCTGTATGTTTCAGGCCAAAGGCGCGCATTTGTTGCGGGGTGGGGCCGATAAAGCGAATGCCGTGCGCGATGCATTGTTCAGCAAAATCGGCTTTCTCACTGAGGAAGCCATAACCGGGGTGTATGGCCTGCGCGCCCGCTTGCTGGGCGATTTCTAATATTTTGTCTGCGCGTAGATAGCTGTCAGCGGCAATGCCACTGCCAATGCAATACGCTTCATCCGCATCGGTGACATGTCGCGATAAGGCATCGGCTTCGGTGTAAACCGCCACGCTTTTCACCTGCATGCGGCGCAGCGTGCGGATAATGCGACAGGCAATGGCGCCGCGATTGGCAATGAGCACTTTTTTAAACATGACTGAATCCTCCTGAATGACCGACCATTAATTGGATCGCTGATCCCAAACCAGCAATTGAATCGGCGTCGGATTGTAGGCGTTGCACGGATTATTTAACTGCGGGCAATTCGAGATCAATACCAAAACATCCATCTCAGCGCGCATTTCGACATATTTGCCAGGTGCAGAAATGCCATCGTCAAATTCCAATCGGCCTTCTTCAGTGACCGGAACATTCATGAAAAAATTAATGTTATTCGGCAAGTCGCGTTTGCTCATATGCAACTGGTGACAAGTACTGTCATGCGCCAAAGCATGCAGGAAATTATCCCGGCAGCTATGCATCGGATATTTTTCCAGTGCATAGCGTACCGTATTGCTTTCTGCAGCACAGGCGCCTCCCAAAGTGTCATGACGCCCACAGGTATCGGCTACGATCGTCAGCATCACCTTGCCAAAATTTGAGCACAGTTTGCTGTCGGTAGTGAGATACAGTTTATTTTGTGCGCGTATCGTATCGGTAACACTATAGCGTTCCAGAGCGTTATGAGCGTTAAAAAATAACGTATCAACGGCTTGATTGCCTTCTAAATCGACGATACGGAAAGTTTGACCCTGTTTGACGACCTTAACCCAAGGTTCTCCGGCTGCACAGATTTCATCGATGATTGCGTGACGGGGATCAAGCTGGCTTTCAATAAGTTTAGGCTGATTCATTTTTGCCTCCACAATAAAAATGCTGTGTATTTTTTAATGCACGGGTATTTTCTGAGATGTGCAAACATTCCGTGATCGCTTCCGGCGGTGTGTCGAATACTTCCAGATTAACCGCGCCAGGTTGATACGATGTTTTGGGATCCAGTGGATGGGGGGCTGTCGATAGCACCACCAATGTGTTCATCACGAAACTCAGATCAACATAATCGCCGGCTTTGCTGTTTCCCGCTTGGAAGGTCAATTCACCGGAAGCATCCGTAGTCACTTTGCTAAAAAAGTTGATGTTCGAAGTGATGTCGCGCATGTCTAAACCCCATTTGCCCAGTTCGATCAACATACCATCCAAACCGCTGCGAAACATCTGATTGCGATGTTCCTGGTAGCGCGCCGTACCATATTTTTGTTGAGTCAAATCAGCATCGCTCAATCCGCACACGGTATCATTCCACCCGGCGGTATCTGCTGTGATGCAGCAAAAGATTCGCCCCATATCGGAATGGCAGGCGTGGCCTTTGGTCAGGCGAAAAGTATGCTGTGATTTCAAGGTATCCGCCATGTTGTAACGCTCGAGCTTTTCTTCCTGATTAAACAGCAAAACGGCTGCATTGGCACCGCCATCAACATCGGTCATGCGCAGCGTCGTGCCGCGGCGTATGATGCCAGACCAGTGGCATCCTCCTGGAATAGTTTGTTTCCAAATCAGCGTGTTGGGTTGGTTCATGATAGATAGATTCCTTTTTAAGATGATTTTACTTCGCGGCTGTCCATTTCTTGCCCAGGATATACAGCGTGGTAATCGTTAGAATGGTTCCCAATACCAAGGGAGTTGCCCATAATTGCCACCAGGGCGCATCGGCAGAAATGGCATATGGGCGTGGCCAAGCAATGTTGATGAGTTCAAACAATGACCAGATAAATGCCAGTACATTGATTATTAGTCCATAGATTCCGAGCTTCAGTTCACCCAGTTCCGGATTCCACCGACCGGTAAGACGGGCAAACAATCCAAATCCTGTTGTGAACGTAAACATGGCGTATAAACCGCCGGTACCGAATGCAATGATGGTGGCCACGGCATCATCATTGAGTCCAAATATCAATCCACAACCTGCTAGCAAAACCGTAAACAAAATCGCGTTTCGTGGCGTTTTGCTGGTGGTTACCTGGCTCAGCAGGGCTGGCATATTGCCTTCCCGTGCCATGGAATACACAATGCGCGAGGTGTACTTGACCATGGATGCGCCGCAAGCTAGGAATGCAGTCATCACAATGGCCAGAAAAGGTTTTTCGAACCAGTCTCCAATACTATTGGCAATCAAGGGCGTGACTGGATCGGAAGTGTGGCTGGAATTTCTCAAGGTGTCATGATCAAAGGCTAAAATCAGCGAAGCTGAATTAAATAAGACGACTGTGCCGACTACCAGTAGCGACATGAAAATTGCACGTGGTACCATGCGTTTAGGTTGATGGGTTTCTTCTGCCGTGGTGGAGCAGGCATCAAAACCGATGAAAGCCCAACCGGAAATAGCCAGTGCCGCCAAAAAAGCGGACATTTCACTAGGTGCTGTTCCGGTGCCCATGTGCTGAAACAATTCCAACACAGGATGCTGGCGAAAGAAAATAAATAACAGTAGCGCTACACCGAGCGAGCCGACGACTTCTGCGTAAACCCCCAGTTTGATCACCAGATTGAAAATACTGACGGGTGCCAAATTGAGGAGCGTGCAGAGAAACAGAAACAGAGCGCCCCACAGCACCATCATCCCGCCGCCGGCATCAGGCAGCCCTAAAAAAGTGGCCAGCCAGAAGCCGCCGGTATAAGCGGTTGTCGTGACCATGGCGATGGTGGAGCAGATATAAATCACGCCTGCATACTGTCCGGCGATGACGCCACCGAGTTGCCGCGCCCATTTATAGGCGCCACCGGCAATCGGGAACTGTGAAGACAATTCGGCGTAAACAGTCGCGACCAGTAACTGCATGAGCAAGCAAACCGCCAGTGCAGCAAACCAACCGCCACCGGCGACTACAGTTTGCACACCAATGATGGCATAAAGTCCGGCCACCGGTGAGACCACCGCAAACCCGAGCGTAAAACTATGCCACACGCTCATGCTGCGATTGAGCATATCGCCAGTTACATGGGCATCATGAGAAGAAGCGGTTGGTTTTGTTGAATCCGACATAACAAGTCTCCATACAAAAAGGTTTTACCGAGATTGTAATGTACCTGAATACATTACACCTTAACCTCCCGGGCTTTTTTCCCTCCGTGGAGTCTCGTTATTTACGAGACCGGAAACTCTTGGACCTGACGCCGTATTGCACTGACCGGAACCCTAGTTTCCATTTGATGTACTGGCTTATCTAATTTAATCATTTTATTGAAATATTTAGATAGCAAGTAACGAGCAAGATTCTAAAGGTGTGAATTGAAAAAAGCAATGGTTTTGTAAATTGCTCTATTGCTGTTTAGCTATGTAAATAGCAGTCATAATATGAGTGGCGGATCAACAAAAAGATTCTGTGTTTTATCTATATCAATCACTCATAATCTCAAATGCTTATGAGATTCTCTTAGCGTATGCATAAGGATAATTTATTGAGCTTACCTTTGTTTATAGTAAACTCTGCTTTCACTTGATAAAATCAACATTTTTTCAAAATAAATCAGACTAAATTATTTACTTAGGATTGTTCATGAATACCGAAGATTTTCGTCCCTCCAAAAAAGCCGCAGTATTTTATCCACCACAACGTGTTCTGATGGGTCCCGGACCCTCCGATACACATCCGCGCGTACTCAATGCGATGGCGCGTCCGACATTAGGTCACCTTGATCCTGTTTTCACCGAAATGATGGAAGAAATCAAGGGATTGATGCGTTATGCATTTCAAACCAAGAATTTGATGACTTTCCCGGTTTCCGGACCTGGATCGGTGGGTATGGAAATGTGCTTTGTCAATATGATTGAGCCTGGCGACAAAGTGATTGTTTGTCGCAATGGTGTGTTCGGTGGCCGTATGATCGAAAATGTCGAACGTCATGGCGGTGTTGCGGTCGTTGTGGATGATAAATGGGGTGAGCCGGTCGATCCACAGAAGGTTGAGGATGCGCTCAAGAAAAATCCAGATGCCAAAATTGTTGCCTTTGTTCATGCCGAAACTTCAACAGGCGCGCAGTCCGATGCCAAAACACTATGTGAAATCGCTCGCAAATATAATTGCCTAACGATTGTTGATACCGTCACTTCTTTGGGTGGTACGCCGATCAAAGTGGATGAATGGGGTATTGATGCGATCTATTCCGGTAGCCAGAAATGTTTATCTTGCCCACCCGGTTTGTCACCGGTCAGTTTTTCCGAGCGCGTGACTGAATTAGTTAAGAATCGTAAGACGAAAGTACATAGTTGGTTCATGGATATCAGTCTGTTGTTGAATTACTGGGGATCGTCAACACGCACTTATCACCATACTGCACCGACCAATGCGCTCTATGCATTGCATGAATCACTGTTGATGTTGTCTGAAGAAGGTCTGGAACATTCCTGGATGCGCCATCATCACAATTATGAAGCGTTAAAGGCCGGTTTTGCTACGCTGGGTATGAATTATGTGGTTGCAGAGCAGCATCGCTTACCACAACTAAACTCCGTTTTCGTACCTGCTGGCGTGGATGAAAAAGAAGTGCGTCGCCGCTTGTTGGATGAATACAATCTTGAAATTGGCGCCGGTTTGGGGGATTTTGCCGGTAAAGTTTGGCGTTTTGGTTTGATGGGTACATCCAGCCGGGTTGAGAATGTAATTTTCTGCCTCAACGCACTGGAGAAAATTTTGTCTGATATGGGAATGAAAGTAGAAAGTGGTGGTGCAGCCGCCGCCGCTCATCGGAGTTATGCCGCTAATCCTATGTTTTGAGATTATACTTCTAGGGCTAGTAGCCATTTAACCACTCCTTGCCACTTTCTTATCGAATAGATGAGGAAGTGGCACGTGCTTTTTTAATGACTTATAACGGATAATCCGGTCGCTATGGTTTTGGATTCTCCCCTATCAACGATAGCAGCATCGCTCCTATCGTTTGTTATTTCGTTTTTCTCAATTGCATGGTTGATAAAGAGAAAAGCCGATTGGGCATTGGATCACCCTAACACACGTTCGCTGCATTCAGTGCCAGTGCCTCGCGTTGGTGGCTTGGGTTTATTCTTTGGCGTGATGATCGCATGGTTATGTTTTTCGGTGACTATGCCTATTTCGGTATGGGCCGGAGCGGGTTTGTTAGCGGTCGTATCGCTTATGGATGATGTTGGGCGTGTGCCGATTTGGTGCCGCTTACTGATACAAAGTATCGTTGCAGTAGGGTTTGCGACATTCCTGTTGCTGGATTATGGTTGGATGATCGTGTTATGCGCGACGATTGCTATGATCTGGATGTCTAATCTTTACAACTTCATGGATGGTGCGGATGGTCTGGCCGGTGGAATGGCGGTAATTGGATTCGGATATTATGGCTTGTCCGCTTTGTTGGTAGGTGATTTTGATTTTGCCAGCATCAATCTCTCGATCGCTGCCGCAGCGATGGGCTTCTTGTTACATAATTTTTATCCGGCGCGCATTTTTATGGGCGATGTCGGCGCTATTCCGCTAGGGTTTCTCGCAGCTGCATTGGGGATGTTGGGATGGATAAATAATGTATGGTCGATATGGTTGCCGCTCTTGGTGTTTTCGCCTTTCATCGTGGATGCGACGGCGACTCTCACTAAACGCCTGCTGCGCAGGGAAGTCATTTGGCAGGCACACCGCGAGCATTATTATCAACGTATCGTGCAAAATGGTTTTGGTCATCGGAATACTGCATTGGCGAGTTATGGTTTGATGCTTCTGGTGGGTGGAAGCGCTGTCTGGTCAGGTCAGCAAGATATCACCATGCAGCACCGGGTGCTAATGATTTGGGCGGGTATTTATCTGATATTAATGATTATTTCTGATTGGAAGCAGAAATATTATTCTGATCGAGGATGACATGTTTGCAAGCAAATTTGGAATTCGCACATTCATTGCAGTTACTCATGATTTTGTTGCCGTTGCTGTTGCTTGGTGGTTGGCTTATCTATTTTGTTTTAATTTTGAAGTTCCTTCTGCTTCGTTGGCGATTGCGCAGGAGATACTTCCTTGGATTGTGTTTGTCCAGGCGGGTATATTCTTATGGATGGGGCTTTACAGAGGGTTGTGGCGCTACGCTAGCCTGCCGGATTTAAAAAGAATCTTTGTGGCAGTGCTGATAGGAACTTCGGCAGTGTTGCAGTTATTGTGGTTCATGGATCGATTAGCCAATATTCCCGGAGCAGTCATCCTGCTGGCACCATTGTTGCTGCTATTGATCATGGGAGGCAGTCGCTTAATTTATCGCGCCTGGAAAGAACGTCGACTGTATAGTCTGGAAAGTTACGAAGCTAAGCTGGTTTTGGTTCTTGGTGCGGGTAGTACGGCGGTGAATCTGGTTAAAGTCTTGGCGGGCAGCCGTGATTGGCATGTTGTCGGGATGTTGGACGATGATCCTAGAAAATTGGGAACGCGCTTGCAGGGGGTGCGCGTACTGGGAACAATCAATGAATTGCCGCAATGGATACACAAGTTGAATGTGGAACATGTCATTATTGCTGTGCCTTCCGATTCACATCGAATACACCGCCAGGCCTTGGAAATGTGCTCGGAGATTGGTGTAAAGGCAATGACCGTGCCTTCTTATGTGGATCTGATCAGCGGCAAAATGACGGTGTCACAGATTCGAGAGATTCAACTGGATGATCTGTTGGGCAGAGACCCCGTTGTTTTGGATGATGATGGTTTGCATGGCTTGTTAACAGGGAAAGTGGTTCTGGTGACCGGCGCCGGTGGTTCGATTGGTTCAGAGTTGTGCCGACAGTTGATAGCCTTTGAACCGGATCGTATTGTTTTTCTAGAATTGAATGAATTCGCACTATATACCATTCAAGAGGAATTTCTGCCTCGCTTTCCAAAAATCAGTATGTCGTTTGTGATAGGCGATATCAAAGATCACGCGCGCATGGTGCAATTATTTACTCAGTTTCGACCCTCAGTCGTTTTTCATGCCGCTGCTTATAAGCATGTGCCACTCATGGAACAGGAGAATGGTTGCCAGGCTTTACTCAATAATGTCTTGGGTACTTATTTATTGGCTCAGGTTGCGGTTGACTTTGGGGTGGAAAAATTTGTTCTGATTTCAACGGATAAGGCAGTCAATCCTGTCAGCATTATGGGGGCGAGCAAGCGCCTGGCTGAAATGGTATGTCAGGCTTTGCAACAATCGCAGTTGAAGAGTGAACAAACTGACTCGAATCGTCCAAACCACCGAACTTGTTTTGTGATGGTACGTTTTGGCAATGTGCTGGGAAGTACGGGCAGTGTAATTCCAAAATTCCGAGAACAGATTGCAAAAGGCGGGCCGATAACAGTTACTCATCCAGAAATGACGCGCTATTTCATGTCCATTCCAGAAGCGGCGCAATTGGTTTTACAAGCGGGATTGATGGGAGGGACAAAAGGTGGTGGGGAAATATTTGTGTTGGATATGGGGGATCCAGTCAAGATTGTTGATCTTGCCAATGACCTGATTCATTTATCTGGACTAGGTGAGGAAGATATTCGGATTGTTTTTACTGGATTGCGGCCAGGAGAAAAGCTGCATGAAGAGTTGTGGGCAGCTAGTGAGAATACCTTGCCGACGCCGCACCAGAAATTACGCATTGCTCAAGCTCGTGAGGTTGATGAGCAGTGGTTGTCGGATTTGATTAGTTGGTTAAGTAAAGTGACTGTCTCAAGTGATCACGAAGTTCGTAGCCAATTGGCAAAGTGGGTGCCCGAATATACCAATAAGGAAATAGAGTAAAAAATAAGCAATGCGTTCTAGTATCCGAGCAGATCCAAAACAAAAGATTGTTACTGATTTGTCTCACTGAATCAGCTGCGAGCCGTTTGCATTTTCTGTGACGCGGCCATGCTTGAAAACAGCTAGTCGATCTATTTTTCTCAAATGTGGAATTTTCTGACAAAAAATCAACACTGTGCGGTTTTGCATCAGCAATCCCAGGGCTGATGACAACCGGTGGTCAGAGTCCAATTCATGCGTAGCAGGTATTTCATCCAGAATAAGTATCGGTGAGTTCTTTAGTAGTGCACGTGCAATGGCGATGTGTTGCCACTGTTTCCTACTGATCTCAGCGTCTCCTTGACCACCAATGGAGGTTTGTAGACCGTCAGGCATCTCGCGAATAAATTCGATCGCATGGGAAGCTTGCGCTGCGGCTGTAATGCTTGCTTCATTGGCGCATCTCAGGGTGCCATAGGCAATATTACCGGCAATCTTGTCATCCAGAGCAGCGTTATCCGCTGAAACAAGCGCTATATTGGCGTAGAGATTGTCCAGTTGAATATCACTAAGCTGGCAATCATCCAACAGGATGCTGCCATGGGTGGGTTGCCGCAAGCGTAGGATCAGATCAATGAGTATGTTTTTTTCAGTGAGGGTGTAGCCTGTAAAAGCGATCACTTCGCCTGGTTGTATGGTGAGTGTAATCGAATTCAGAATGGGGTTATGTTGCGTATCATTGCAAAAAAACACTGTTTCAAATGCCAATTTTCCTTTGATTGGCTGAATGCTTTGAGTGTCTGATTCCTGTTCGGTGACTTGATCAAGAAAAGAAAATATGGCTGCCAGGTTTGTTTGGTCGAGTCGCAACCGGGCAGGGGTGCCAGTGATGCGCTGTACCGGCATAATGAGCAGTAATGCGGCGGAAATGAGCGCGCCCACGGTATCTAAACTCAGCACATTATTAAGCGTTTGCTGCGTAATAAAGTAAAGAATTGCGATCAGTATCAATGCGGTGATTAACTGGCCTAGCGGAATGACCGTGGCCTTGATCCTGGTTTGTTGTCTCTCTGCTTGATAAATAGGCTCGGCAATCTTATCCAGGCGCTGACTCTCATGCATTTGGCCGCCGCCTAATCTGATTTCCCTACTATGTTTGATGGATTGTAATAACTGACGAACTAGCTGCTGAGATGCCAACTGGCTTTTTTGGCTGAGTTTGTGCAAATGATCGTGTGTCATTTGAATGATCAATACGATCAGAGGCGATACTAACAGTAGTAACAATGTAAATTCTCGATTGAGATAAAGGATACAAATGATTAATCCAATGACGGTCAAGGTATCTTGTACCAAAATCGCGATATGGTGAATCGTGACTTGTGTTATTCGGTTGATGCGCGATATCAGCGTATCCAATTCATTGTTGTTGAGATAGTCGTAATAACTTATGGGCAGTGTTAGCAGCTTGTTAAAAGTATCAGTGCGTAAATCGATGCCTACCTTGCTACTTGCTTTACCAACGGCATAAATGCTGAGATAACTGGCAAAACCACGCACAATGAATGTCGTAATAATTGCCAATGATGTCATTTGTATCAGAGATTGATCTTTCTGGATGAATGTATGATCAAGAATTTGCTGAATGAGTAGCGGAAGCGACGCCATGCTTAACGCAACGATCAGCATGGAGAACAATGCGAGTAGCAGTAATTTCCAGTGAGCGGCAAGTTTTCCCAGCAAGCGCGAGTAAAGTTGTGAATGAATCATAATCAGCCATTTTACATGAACATTCGGTAGTTATTGCATCGTGCAATTATCTGGAATGTGAGACATCTATAGTACAATTACTCATCTTCTTTTAGCATTGATCCAGGTGAAAGTTCGTTAGTTTAATGATCTTTTGAGCATCTGGATTTTATTTATGACGACATCAAAAACTTTTTATAACGCAAGTGACGCTTCAACATCTACTATCCCGCGCAGAAAAGGCATTGTTCTGGCGGGTGGGGCGGGTACACGGTTGTACCCGGTGACAAAAGCGGTTTCCAAACAACTATTGCCGGTGTTCGATAAGCCTATGATTTATTACCCACTTAGTACGTTGATGTTGGCGGGTATTCAGGAAATTCTGATCATCTCGACACCTCGCGATGTCGGA
>Ga0075152_10002780_pt1 | contig 12372 bp, 23 predicted proteins | sample JI61114C2DNA_FD_70964 | JGI IMG/M metagenome (GOLD analysis project Ga0075152, IMG submission 70964) | Wastewater effluent complex algal communities from Wisconsin, to seasonally profile nutrient transformation and Carbon sequestration -... | ecosystem: Engineered > WWTP > Effluent > Algae...
CTGCGAGGCCTGCATGAAGTATTTCGAGCAGAAGGGCATCAAGATGATAAAGAACTAAAGCAGCATGGTCCAAAGCCTAAGCGATTTGGCCTAACTTGATAATAAGCTGAGCGGCTACTCACTGCTCATGCTGCACTTGGAGTACAGTCCTGCCTCGAGGTTGATGCACCGCTACCTGCATTTCATAGGCAGCCATCTGCACCACCGTGGACTCAACTTCTATACTGCCAACATGGAGACAGCCAAGTACGCCAATGCATTTGCTCTGCGTTACTAAATCAAACGGTTTCCAGCGTTTCTTGTGATGGTCAATGGGATGCCCAGCAAGATACTCGTGGGAGCTTCGATCTTCAAACTGCTTGACCTCATCAATATCATGCGTTCTGAGAATCTGCAGAAGAGATGCCCACACAACCACGAGATGGTCGAAGCCAGACTCAGAAGCTACGTGAATTGGATCTGCAGTGAATGCTCCCGACCACGCAACAACAGTGACTCAACAGTCATGTGCTGCAAGGAATGCATGTATCAGTGCTGCAGAAAATGCAGCTTCGGTATAGAGGTTGCCCAAGACGATAGAGGTATCTCTTACCTTTCAACTGCAATTGCCCGTGACGGCTTCAACTACTGTCGGAAGTCTCATAAGATGGTGCTGGCTCATCGCAACCCCTTTGCTAAGATCGAATACCAGTGTGAAAAGTGCAACAGCGAGTTCTTCTTTATGGGTGAGTTTGGAATGTATTGGTGCCAACATTGCTTGACAATGCTTTGCAACAACTGCTCGGACCAACAGCTGTTGGGACTGTTGCATACCAGGTAGCTCGCCAACCACGATCTGAACAGATATATGATGGACTACCCCGTGTGCAGTCTCTGCCGTGATCACTATAAAATGAAGAGTTAGCTGGACCTTTAAGAGTTCTGGTGCTGCGATATCTGTCGGAAGGAGTTGCAGCAAGGCAGGCAATTCTTGGAGTGCTAGAACTGCGAAGTATTGGTATGCGAGAACTGCTTTGATAAACTCAAAGACGATGTGCTCTCGAAGAATCTCTTGGCTGACCTGCAGTGTACCTGTCAAAGAAAGCTAAGACAGGCTGCCCAACTGAAACAAACCAATGGCCGACTGTTTGGGTGTACTGTCTGCCATCAATCATACTACTATAACACCCTCCATTATGAGTGCGAATAATACGGGAAGGACTGTCTCTTTGTGCTGTGTAGTGAATGTGCCCGATCGACTCGTCTGCACGTCAAAGTGCACTGCTTCAAACAAAATTTCTCTCGGGACTCCAAAGTTAGATCTTTCAACCTCAACGTGCCAAAAAGGATGTTGCTTCGTGAACTGAAGGGCTTTATGGAGCAGCAAGGACTTATTGCGAAAGGATGTACTGGACGTTTCAAGACCAAGTAAGGTTGGTTTTCTAGCAACATCAGTGAAGAAAACAAACTGGAGGAATTCGGTACTCGAGTAGAACTCTACTACTTTGAGTCCTTCGACATCTACGATTTGACAGTCGCTGTTGATATATTTGAAAGGTCAGCAGCCACCAAGAAGAATAGGCAGCGCAGGAAGAGCTTTGAATCTTTCAATCGACTTCGGACGATAAAGCCAGGCGAGATAGAACCGTTAGAAAGCCCCAACCTACTGCAACTACTTCCGGAAATGTCACCTCGATCGCGTGGGTCGGGTGTAACAGCCCACCGAGCCATTTTGCTACCCACTTTGGAAGACGAGACTGCCTCCAAGTAGGAATGCTGCAAGGTCCAGAAGTGCAGCCTCATGTGACATTTTTCAACTCCAAAGTAAATCAGGTTATGGACCAGATGCCGTTGACGATGCCGGTGATTGTACTGATGGCCTCCACAGGGTTTTCGAGCACTGACAGCGAACTAATCGATGAGCCAACGCTGCTGGGAATGCTCTTTTTGATGTGCGAAGTCAACTTCTTCTTAAACGATTTCTGTGTGCCATCCAGATTTTATAAGACGAGTTCGCTAATGGGCAAACGAAGTTCCTTGACGTTGGGTATGACTGTCAGATACTCTAACATAAGTAAGGTTGGTACTGAGGATATTGTGAGTACGGAATTAGTTAACGTTGAAGCTATCCCCCTTGAGGTACGACAGCAGGATGGTGACTGGCTGCAACCGTAAGAGCGTCACGAACATGCGTGGGTCATCCTTGGTGCGTAATTTTCTCCCCTCAGCAAGTTCGAGGTCATGCATTTCATGCAAGTGGCTTTTATCGCCAGTCTTGAGTAACTGCACGACTTGTCCATTCTTGCCACTATTGGGCGACTTCTTGATATCCAGCAGTTCGAACTGTTTGAGGAAGTTGGCTGTTTCGTAGAGGAACTCCTCGTGGATATTGATGTCGAAGGACGCTAGGATTATGTTGGCATTCACGATGTTTGTGAAGGCGAATGACTTGTCGATTGTTAGGTTGACGTCTGCGAAGGACCGTTCTTTCTGCTGCTTGCATAGCACGTGGTTCTTCTTGTACTGAGCAGCAAGGTTCCCGAGCAGCATTTAGTAGGACGTACTGTTGCCGACTTTGGTCATCTTCCCTCTCAGGTGTTCCAGCAGCAGGCACATCGTCTTGTGCTCGTACTCCTTAGGTGAAAAACGCACATTGAACAGCAATCGCTTCACTTCGAGTTCAAAGACAGTGGGTTGCTCCACTGCATCACCCTCGGCCAAGTCGAAGGTGAATGTCAGGCTCGACTTCCCTTTTTCGAATGTAAACTTGATGCTGAACTTGACACCCTGCTCATCGAGCACTACAGTTGCTACCTTCGGTTGCTCTTTGGGCACTACCACCAGTTTCTTATTGAAGTCTATGTTCTTGAGATTGTAGTAGAACTCGATCTCGATGGTGTCCGGCAGAGAGGGATCTTCAAGACTCACTCCGCGCTCGGAAGATTCAGGCACTATGAAATGTTCATGTGGGTCCGAGTTCAGTTGCCTGACGGTTAGAGTAAATCCCTTCATATTGTTCTTCATCCAGAAATGCGATGGGGAGGGCTACTACTCGATCTTTATGAATTTGCGTTTGTGCAATCGCACAATTTCGGCTTTCAGTAGCACTCTTACTGGCTCACTCTTTTTGGAAGGCACATTCAGGTAGAAATGCAGTTCCTCCTGGTTCTAGAATTTCAGCTGTTTAATTGCTGTGCCAAGCCCAACCGATATTGCGTCTCCTTTGCGCAGCATAACTGAGCACGTGCCCTGGCTGGCAAGGGATCGGTAGTCGTCAAGGGCAAGCACGTGCTTGGTTTCGTTAATAACCGTAACTTCCGAGTACACCAGCACTGTTGGAACTTTAATGTTTTCGTGGTTGAGGTTCACCAGTACCATCACAAGATCGTTGGACTGTACCTACTGCTTATACTTCAGCGAGTTTACATGCAGCTTGAACTGTTGAGCACCTCGGATGACGAATGGCTCTTCTCGGTCTCCGATTACACTACAATTTGGGTCCAATCCGAATATCTTGTCACGCCTCACAAGTTCCAGCACACCACCTGTCAGGTTCGATAGAACTATCTGCGGTTTTAGAATCCAATGCAGGCTATCGTCTTTCTCAACGACTTCCAGCTACAGGGTGTAGTGTAAGTGACCTTCGGGACCGGCGAGTTAGAGAAGATTAGGTTTGCCCTGGTGACTTTTCTCCAGGAAGATATCAGTAGAACATTTGAACTTGCTATCGCCTAAGTGCAAGGAGATCTCCCGCTTGGCTTTGAAGCTGTGCTCATGAACTTCAACTGTGTGGAAGGGTTCTACCTGCAGATGCAGTTTGCTGTGGCTCAGCGTGAGTTTCATGGGTAGCATATTCGTCAGCAGGACCTTTGGAGTCAAGACCAAAGTGGACATGCAACCACTGCCCACCATGAGTCTAAAATTGTAGTTGGCTCGATGCTCAAACTTGTTGTGGAAAGTTAGTACAGCTTAGTCCTGAGATGCCTCGTCGAAGAGCACCAGCTCGCTACCAGCATGGAAGTTCACATTTTGGCTGGACAGGGGTTCCATCGTAGACATCGACTTCGATGAGTTTTTGTTCTCTCTCAATCGATATCGGAACTTCAGGGTAGTCTTGTTTTAGAGCTTGAACTGCGACATGATGCGCACTGTCAGTAGGTCATCCTGGTTGACTGACAGATAGTAACGATCCTCTAGGATGAACAGCTTTTTACAATCCACGCCGGAGAGCTGTACATTGGCTTCGAGGCTGTGCTGCAGCAGTCCTATTTTGACGTAGGCTTGCTCAGCATATAGCCTGCAGTAGTGATAGTGACTCAGCGAAACCACCTTAGTCTCATAACGATGCAGCTTTTAATGCAACAACACACGACTGCCGAAGCCTAGTTCTATTCCCACCTGCGAATCAGTATCGTTTATGAGTTTGACACTGGAGGTCTCTGCAATCTTACTGGATTCACCCTTAGACTTGACCAACTGGTTGACGATGCTCTCGTTGACGTTGAATGTATCGAAGTCCAAAGAATTCTCCCCAACTTGCACTCGCTTCCGACCATCATCGCTGTCGTAGGTGACGCTCATGTTCTTGGCTTCGAGGATCTGCACAAACGAAAAGTTGTGTCCACGGTTGAGTACCTTCAGATCAAAGGTAGCGGCGATCTGTTTGACGACGGAGGTGCGCATACCGATGATAAGTTTGCGAAGGTCCACCACTAGCTTTGCTGCGGGGTAACAGCCGTTTGAATGCGGGTGCATCATCACCACGCTTAACGGTTAGCCTTCGATACTGTAGGTACGCTTATCGTCGTACTTTATCTTGGGTTTAATACCTGCTGCAGGGTCAAAGTAGCTCTTCTTGACCTTGATCTTCTTTATTCGTTGCTTGTACATGCGCTGTAGAATTTTGACGTAACTCATGAAGAAGCACAGTTACATGCTCTGCAGGAGAATGTACTCACGACGATGGCGTCTTCCCACTTTCCTTGCGCTAAACTCGTTGCGGGTGTAGAGGAAATTGGGAAGTTCCGTCACCTTGGTTGCATTCATAAACACCGATACATTTTCAGCGTTGACCTTGATTTCCTTTTCGTTGACATCTTCCTTCGCAACACCCTCTCCAAGGAATTTCTTGAGCTACTCATCCCATTCGCTGCCGGGATTCTTGCTGAGGTTGACGAATACCAAGCCCGAAAGTCCCAGAATATCGTTACCACTTATGACCACAGCTATGCCGTCCTTAAATGTTATCCTAAAGTTCTGGAAGCTCTTCGTAGATTTCTTGGGCATTCGCTTGTTGTCAACATCATTGGCGTCGAAGTCGAAATAGTCAGTGAGGGAGTCGATTTGGTTGATGTCCAGGCTCACCTTGTAGTTGCGTAGCATAATGTCTGCATTGATGGTTCCTCGATCGCTCTGCATGTCTACCTTGAACACACTCTGCTCATTCTTTTTGTAGACTTCCACAATGGTGTCAGCGGCCAGTGGGTCCTCATACCTGCAGAATATCTGATCAGCACGAATGTTGAAGTTGATGAGGGTACGTACCTCCCTGACATCTACTCTGAAAGTGGGAAGTTGGATGGCAGCGAACTACCTGAACATGGCATCGTTCTCCTCACTGAGCCTTAGAATGAGCTCAGGTATGCGAATCTTATACTCGCGGGGAGTGGCGTACGGCGTTGCCGGTTCATACTCTTCGGCTAGCCCATCCTTGTGCTTCATGTTTCGGTAGTAGATCTTCATTATCATGTAGAACACGATCTTCTGCAGATTGAAGTCCATCTTCTCGGCCAAGTCAATGTGCATGGTGATAGTACGGTCGATATCGTCGATATGTCTGAGCACCGGAAAGTAGTCCCTCTGGAGGTTCCATTTGTTGTATTGCATCAGCAGGTTTATCGGGTGCAGGTTGTTCACCTTCAATCGTTAATGTCTTCGTTCGTTGATGTAATAGAGGTCCATTTGGCTCATCTCAATGACTAGCTTTTAGTAAGGCAGAAGCATCGGGCCCTTCTTGGTATCGACCATGCGCACAGTGGCAGCATAGTTCGAATCGATGTTCTTGTGCACCACCAACCTGGGTATCTCCATACGCAGGTGTTCCTCGCTATCAGCAGTATCGAGTATCCTACCCACACACTCCAGCAGCTCAACTCGCATCGAGCCATTGCGCTTGTTGCGCATAGTTTCATAGATGTATTCCGGAGAGTACTATTTCTTCACCTTAAACTTTGAGCTGATGCTGCCCATGAACTTGTTGAGCATGTAGTTGAACATCCGCATGAATTGCTCATGCATGTAGTGGATTTGGTAGCCGCTGATGGTCATTGCTAAGTCGCTGGCAGTTATGTAGCTGGTCTCCGAAAGAAGTGACTCAGACCCACCCCGTTTCAGTGGCGATTAGGAATGCTCGACGGCCCTACCAGCACTGTACAACACTTAGAATCGCTGTCGTTCGACTGAGGTGCGTGCTCGAAACAACGGTATTTCCTTGGTAATGTCACTATTCTAATAGTTGTAAACCTCCAGCCGACCGGCGACGTATTCGTAGGTCTCGCTATTCACGGTAGTCTTGTAGATGAGCCGAGAGTCATCGATCTTGATGATGCCTGTGAGATACTGCTTATGGGCGAATATGAGGTGCATGCGTTGCATGTTGGCAGTGATCTCGATAATGCGCTTGCGCGCCTGCGGAGGTGGAGGTACTGCAGGATTCTGACTTTCCAGAAAGAAGAACGAAATAACCTTTTGAATAACGTCGATCTTCCACACAATCAGGATATCCTGGAAGTTGAGATCTACCTACCGAATGGCACCCACCTCGTCGCAGCTGATCTTCATATCCAGAAACTTCGGAGACTACCTGATGTTGGGTGTCATCAGCTTGCTGCTCAGAAGTACTTTGACCCTATGGTTAGGCTCGGTTAGTTCAAGCTGGTGGATGAGCAGGTCAAAGCTTTTTCTGATGAATTGAATGAGGCTGAAGCCAAGATTGTTTATGCGGCAGCTCAAGAACTCCTTCTACTCATTGTACAGGCTCAGTTTCAGCTGACTTATCGTCAGTTTGAACGTGTATTTCGATTCCTTCTTCATCGGCGGCTACATGATGCTCTGTCGAGATTTGAATTCAGTGCCAGTAATCAGTGTCTTTGATTCTGAGCGAGCCTCTTTCTTTATAGGTTGAGGCGCATCCTTGCCAATAAAGCTACGCTCGATATGTTGCTTCCATCGGTTCATCTCGCTGCCAGTCTCAAAATACAGCTCCAACACCTCTTTGTTTTGAGGGTTCAGTGTAACTCTTGTTGCGAGGTGTTCGGTGTCTATTAGCCTCACCTGCAGTTCCTGAAGATTCACTTGCAGCTGGTGACTGCGACTGTGCTATGAGGCAAATAGATAAAGTTGTCGCCCTGCCAAGACTCCAAAGAACCGCATGTTTGTGAACTTGCCGTACTTTACACTGAGAGTGCCCTTCAATGACGATCCCTGCAGAATGTCTTGCTTGTTGTTTTGTAGAAATTGCGGGTTCTCGTCTTTCTTGAGTTCCTCCCAAAGACTCTTTAATTTGGTGAGGACTATACTACTCAGCGATATGTCGATCGAGTCGATGTTAAGCTTACACTTCAGCCCGAAATTGCTGTCCTTGACACTACTGCTGAGCATCTTCTTGAGGAACTGGATACTCAGCGAACTACTGAACGGCTTTATCACATCGAGCACACTGCCATTTTCCATGAGTTCAGACGACATTAGGTGAGTCATCCGATTGGAACCTCCAAACTTTAAGCAACTGTAGAAGAAATGGATGCTGCTGTAGTACTTCAGCTCAAAGTTCTGCAGCTCCATCTCGTAGAACTCATAGTAGAGCTCCTCATCTTTGCCTTTCATGGTTAGAAACACATCGCTCTCAAGTGGGGTGTTTATGCTGAAGTCTCCCAACCGCACCACCCAGCACTCTGATTTCTTATCGTTGACCTTACTCAAGGGAATGATGATCCACGGCGAGTGAATCTTTGCTGAAATGCAGTTGCGCTGAAAACCTGTTGTTTTTATAGCAGGGTCGTTTTCCAACTCGCGCTCGGTCTTTAGATTCTCATGCTTGGGGCGTTCAGTCTATTGCTGGCTCGGCTACTTCTTGACACCCTCCGAAAGGATCTCGTAGAGTTTCTTTAACGAGGAAGGGAAGGCTGTGAGCTCTATCGATCGCAGTTCCAGCTGTATCTAGGTGAATACATACGGCTTCGAAATTGGGTTCTTTTCGAACTGAATAGTAAGTAGCCTCTTCTTCTGCGCGTTGTATTCCAACGCTGATGTTTTCTTGAGAACATCAACATAGGCCCGTCCACCTGATCCCCAGGAGTCGAACAGTTTAATGGAAAAGTCACACATGGATATCTACACATAGAAATTTCCCTTGCGTAGAAACAGCTCAGCATGGAGACCATTCCATCCACACAGTAACCCAAACTACCCTTTTGAGATCTCGCAACGCCCGCTTTCAATGTTGACTCTCAACTTGAACCAGATATATTGATTTTCGTCAGTAGAATGCGAAGATGCGGTTTCCTGCTCCTGCAAGCCAAACTACTGGTCAGCCGACTTTCTATCGGCATTGCGGTAGGCATGGAACAGTGTTGCCTCCAGTTTGATGTTCAGGTACTGGTTTCGATCTATCTTCAATTTCGGGATCTCCCGCTCGAAGTCGGCTTTAAACTGGAGTGCTATTTGCAGCCACTGCTTGATTTTGTCTCCGTCAATCTTGTGGATGATGCGTCGTAGCGCTGGAACTGCTTTGATGTTCTCGTATGTAATTGGCTTCTGGATTACGAGACTCACGAACTTCTTCATGATTATGCGTTCACGTATGCTCCGAAACACCCAAGTGAGATACGACCGGACGTACTTCGTAGTGTATTGACTCTAGTCGCCCTGGTGGGCATACTTCTTAGCACGCATCATATTCAAGATCTCTCTCGCACTCTTCAGCTTGTAGTTTTGCAGCTCATTCGCTTGCTGGACCGTTTTCCAGTGAGCTTGGTATGCTAAAAATGACTGGACAAGCTGCATAATTTGGGAGTATTGGTCGTGTGTGATCTTCGCTTCTATTTCCTGGAAGTTCACTTAACACTCATACTCCGGGTTTCGTAAGTCCTCCGAAGTTAGGTACTTCTTGAGACTGCAGAACATGTTGATGTTGATGATGTACCTCAATCTTGGCTCCCCGCTCCGACCAATTCCCACGTCAGGCTCCAGTAGGTTCTGGTCAGAATATATGCCACCCACCGACAGTCCGTACATGTGGCTGGTGATGTCTGCTGCCGTCATGCCCGCAAGCAAGTTGCTTTCGTTGCTATTCCAATACACTCCCAAACGGTTGACCTCAAGCACTTGGTTCACATACTGTTCCTTACATTTCTCCCTTTCGAAGTAGTACTTTCGGCCTTGCGCATCCCTTGTCTCCACAAGAATTTCATGGATGGTGACTCCAAACGAAAACCTCTACAGTGCATGCTCGTAGCGGATGTGAATGTGCTTGATTCTGAGATAGATGTTATCAAGCATCTTAATAAAGATGTTTTCGAAGGCCGAACGTTCCTTGCCCTTCTTCTCTGCTTCCTTTTCCTTGTTCATGAACTCCTTTATGACCTCCTTGATAAGTTCCTACTTATTACGCTGTAGAGTCTCCACAAATTTGTATTAGTGTTACTCCTTGGGTGTGACGATCGCGTAGATGTTTTCAATGTTGATGACTAGGTTGCTGAATTCCTCGCGCCAGGCGTAGCTCACCTGCATCTTCTCCACAAAGCTATATCGTAACACAATTGGCAGGTTAAGGCTATTGAAGACTCCCGGTTGAAGCCCGATTCCCTCTATGGTAAATTCGCCGGCTAGCAGACCCAAGTGGATGTGCTTGTGATCAATCCCATAGAAGAACTTGCCAAATTTCTTCTGGAGGATCTTCTCGACAATCCGCTCCATTCGAATTATAAGTATAGCCTGTGGGGTGGTTCCATTGATATCGGTTTGTTATCATCAAATTTCCTCTTCGGAGACGTTGATGTCGGCGTCCTACCAGTTGGCCTTGGGACGGACGATCGGTGCTTGGCTGACCATGCTCTCGCGACCGAGAGACTTCATCGAACTCATGCTGCGACGCATCAAATCCTACATAGGCTAATTGTTTACGTCATTGTGGAGGTTGATAGAGTCGAGTTATTCTCGGCGGTTGTCTTCGACCTGCATGAAACCTCGCTTTTCCTTTCTCGTACGGTTTTCTAACTTTCGCCTTCGCTCTTCGACTGGCTCATCGATAAGTTAATCCTCCCGCACCTCGATTACAAGCTAACCCTTGTCGTTCTTCTTTGCTCGGCCTGCAGCGAACTTTTGGATGCCCAATTCTTCCTCGGAAACGAGATCATCCTACTTATTTCTTACCTTAATTCGCTCGACATCGAGGATGTTAAACTTTTCTTTCTCACCGTCTTCCGACCCATTAGATGCGATCAGCTTGGGCTTGTTCTTCGGAATTACATGGCGGCCGAATCCCTCAACGATCTCATCGGCATTCTCTGTTCGATCCTCTTGACTACGATTTTCATCCAAACCAAAGTCGTAGCTTAAATCTCTCTTCTGCTGCTCCTTCTTAAGCTATTCGAAATCCTTGGCGTTTTCGATATTGTGCAGCCATTCCTTGATGGCGCCGATATCTTTAAAGCTCATCCAACCACGATAAGCGGTCCAGATCAACAGCACGACGAGGATGACTCCTTGTGCAATACAGAATGCCAGCCCGAATCCGTACTGTATGTCATTTGTCTTGCTGATAACATTGAAGTAGACTAAGAATAGGATTTCAAGTCCAATGTAGAAGAGTTCCAGCAGGAAGGTCAGTGCATTGGTAAGTTTGGAGTTAGATGGTTTGAAGAACAGAATGTAGATGAAGAAGCAGAAGTTGAGAGCCATCATACAGATGACCTGTCCCTGGAGGGAGGGAATTAGCAAAGCACAGCACAAGAGGAACTTGCGGAGGTACCTTAGGGGAACTTCCAGCGTGTTGGAGCTGGGTTCATTCACCAAGAACGAGTATTTCTTGGGCACCTCAGTGACGTCCTTGCGGTACTTGAAGCCAAGATAGAGCATGAATATCATGTAACTTGCGAACAGTGCTAAGGTGAGCGAACAGAACACAAGATTAATGATTTGCCATACATTGCTCGTTGTGGTATACTTGAACTGGAACATTGCGAAGAATACTGTGTACAAGAATGTAATCCAGAATGTGTCGTTGAGGAATGAGAACCGAACACGGTCTTTGTAGACCACTTCGCACAGCTTGCGGAAGGTCTTGGAACGGTTGGTCACTCGGCTGGACAGGAACTTAAAGAGGGCAAGCAGGAACAGCATGATAGCGAACAACAGAACATAAGCTGAACAGTTCCGCATAAAGGTAGTATCGTTGAGGAAAGGTAAATATTGGTTGGGAGTGGCTGGTGACGAATAATCTCCAAGAACCTTATCGAAGAGAGAGGGGAAAAAGGTGAAGTGGAAATACTTCATACTGTTGAGGAAGGTGAACTCGAGGTAGGGCATTGGGTCCAGTAGCAAGAAGATATGCATTTGGATGATCTGGGCTGCCTCTATCGTGAGCAGTACTGGATATCCTCCGCGAATAAGGAAAATCAGGAGAACTGCAAGAATAACCCAAGTGCCGATGTTAACTGCAGAACCCACCGGTTTAGAAACAGACAAAACTGTAGAGGTTATTCCAGTTGTGAGTGGAACATCAGAAGAAACCGAAGTAGTCGTTAGGGCGTTGCCGCTAGAATCTGTTATGACTCCTGGAGGGAACGTAATCGTGAGGGAATCGATGTTGAGCGAGGGAGAAGCAGAACCAGTCTCATACTGGGTTCCACTATTACTCTCAACAAGTATCTCCTTCTCCTAAACCTCAGAATTTGAGTTGACTGCTGGTAGTATGCCTTCGGGGTTTTCATCGGTGTTTGTTGTGTCAGCCACCAATTTCTCTTCACTAGAACTCTCAGTCAGGAACGTAATCAGGAAAGCTGTTGAATTGTAGACCGAAGCTTTGAATTCATTAGTTTTTACTGGCTTTGTATTTCGCTTGATCTGTACGTATTGCTTGAACTATGAAATAGTTAGAGTGACTGGTCGGTTAAATATTATGTAGGCGTTAAGCTGATAGCTTTGGGTGAAAGGGCTGATGGTATAGGACAGAGGTGGGAGGATACAGGCTGTAGCATTACTGGCACAGCTCTGGCAGATTTGGTTGATATCAACATAGTAGTTGTCAGGGCAGGAGTCGACGCACCGAGCATTGTACAGGAACTTAGTAGAACATTTTGTGCAATTGGTACCAATACCCGAGCATGTAGCACA
>Ga0075152_10002782_pt1 | contig 12370 bp, 2 predicted proteins | sample JI61114C2DNA_FD_70964 | JGI IMG/M metagenome (GOLD analysis project Ga0075152, IMG submission 70964) | Wastewater effluent complex algal communities from Wisconsin, to seasonally profile nutrient transformation and Carbon sequestration -... | ecosystem: Engineered > WWTP > Effluent > Algae...
CCCAAGGATACTGTGCATTACCACTCCCGGCTGGTAAGCCTGTTACCTTATCCCCGGATTGCTTCCGGAGATAAGTACTGTTGAAGTCCTTCGGACTTGCGGGCAGTAACTTATATAATGGATGAACTCTTAAGTCCGAAGGACTTGACTTATTCATGTCCCGGGATGCAGTCCCGGGTTCATGGCAGCGGCAACAACAATATCATTACACAAGAGAAAAATACCCTAAGATACTGTGCTATACAACTCCCAATGAGTTAAACCAGCATTTATCTTGTGAAAAAAAATTGGGTTCTTATCGCCAGATATATTACCAGATCGTATTCGGAACCAAGTACCGAAAACCTACTATTAATCCCCAACATGATGATGACCTGTATAGATACATCTGGGGAGTGATCAAAAATAAGCGCTGCAAATTGTATCGCATCAACGGGATAGAAGATCATATTCATATCATGAGTGATCTTCATCCTTCGATAAGCCTGGCAGATTTTGTAAAAGACATAAAAGTATCCAGCAGCCTCTGGATGAAAAGTTCCGGTATGTTTCCAGATTTTGAGGGCTGGCAAGACGGGTATGGAGCATTCACTTATTCAATCCATGAGCGGGATATGATCATCAATTATATTAAGAAACAAAAAAGGCATCATAATAAGGAATCTTTCTATGACGAGTATAAGCGTCTGCTGGAAGAGCATGGGATTGAATTTGATGAGAAGTATTTGCTGTAGGGTAGGCTCCGCCGGCTTCGCCAGTGGGTATGAGATGCCGCCGGCTTCGCCAGCGGGTATGGGATGAATACCGCCGGCTTCGCCAGCGGGTATGCATGATTCAAGTCCTTCGGACTTTGGGGGTGGATGCCGCCGACTTCGCCAGCAGGTATGGATGATTCAAGTCCTTCGGACTTGTACTTTAAGCCATCGGAATACAATGCTCTTCTCCCCTAAGGAATGTTATATTGTTTAGAATTGCAATATGTTTCACTTTTAGTTTTCAATAATAAAACTAACGGCATGAAAAAGTTGTACTTCTTCGCAATATCAATCTTTCTTTTTATTGCAGACATTTCCGTTTCTGCACAAGTTATCACAAGCTTTGCTGGTAATGGCGTTTCGGGATTTTCCGGGGATGGGGGACCTGCATTAAATGCCCAGGTATCTTACCCAAGTGGAATGGCCTTCGATTTACAAGGCAATCTTTGTTTTGCCGATCCGGGAAATAACAGGATTAGGAAGATAGATAAGCAAACAGGAATTATCTCATCCATTGCTGGTGATGGCACTGATGGATTTGGTGGCGATGGAGGATTGGCTGTCAATGCTTTTTTAAAACAACCTGCGGGCATCGCATTCGATGCTTCGGGAAATATGTTTATTGCAGATCAATATAACAAACGAATCAGGAAAGTTGATGTATCTACCGGGATCATATCTACCGTTGCAGGAGATGGTAGCCTAACCAATTATGGAGGCGATGGCGGTCAGGCAATAGCAGCACATCTTAGTTATCCCGTTGCTGTTGCAATTGATCAAAATGGCAACCTGCTCATTTCTGATTATAATAATTCAAGGATTCGCAAAGTAGATGCATCAACAGGTATTATCACAACCATTGCTGGTATTGGTAATTATACTTTTGGTGGTGATGGCGGGCTTGCGGTAAATGCATCCATTAATTTTCCTGCAGGCATTCAATGTGATGCTGTGGGTGATATTTATTTTAGTGACCAGGATAATTTTCGCATCCGAAAAATAGATGCATCAACGGGAATAATTACAACGGTAGCGGGTAACGGCACTCAAGGTTTTAGTGGTGATGGTGCTACTGCTACCAGTGCCATGCTTAATCAGCCTTATGGCCTTAGTATAGATGCCGCAGGGAATATTTTCTTTAGCGACTTCAGCAATTTCAGGATACGTAAAATTGATAAAGTAACCGGAATCATCAGTACGGTTACCGGTACCGGTGTTGCAGGTTTTAGTGGCGATGGCGGAACGCCTGCCAATGCACAGATACAATCAGCTTGGGGTATTGTAGCAGGTGCGAACGGAACTGTTTTTTTTAGTGACACAGAAAACCAACGTATACGGAGAGTTGGATTGCCGGAAGCAACGAATATAAATTGTGCTGCTGCAACTTTACTTACGCCTTCTCCTGTAGGTGATGCATCTTACAGCAATCCCGTTACAGGAAGCAATATTGGAGTTACAGGCGTTCCTGGCACAGAAGGAGAATGTGACAATGGATATTTAATATATAGCTTGTGGTATAAATTTGTGGCCACGCAATCCAATCATCGCATCGTAGTAAAAGATGCCCTTCCAAATGCAAACAATTTTTCAATCCAGTTTTACCTGGGTAATAATTGCAACAATATCCTGCCAGAATATTGTTATTCATCGCTGGGTGGTTTTGTTGATAGTTTAACCTATACCGTAACGAATTTAGTAGTGGGTCAAACATATTATTTCAGGGTTAAAACCTATGAATATAACTACCACGAAGGTAGTTTTACTATTTATGTAACATCACCGGCTTTAGCAACGGCCCCGTTAAACAATGATTTTTGCAACGCACAGGTAATCATTCCTTCGGCTGATGCAATTTGTAACCCTGTTCCAGGATCAACAGCAGGTGCAACTCCCAGTCATATTCCTTACAGTGGCTACCACCAGCAATTAAATGATGTTTGGTATTCTTTTGTAGCTACTCAACCATATCACAAGATTGTTGTAAAAGGATTTGGGTTTGATGTAGAGAATCATTTATTTGAAGGAAATTGTAATTCCGCATCCATACACTTAGATGCCAGTAATTCTATAGTCCAGGATAGCCTGGTATTACGATATAATGATTTAATTCCCGGGAATACTTATTATTTTGAAATCGGGAACAGCTCGACGGTAAACAATTCTTATGAATTTACCATTTGCATTACTTCTCCTTCAGCTCCTGTAAACGATCTTTGTGATGCTGCCTTCAGCATTACACCATCAGCAGTGTTTATTGGCACGCCCGGTACAACGGCCGAAGCATTGGGCAATTCAACTACCTGTACTTATCATGATGATGATGTTTGGTATAAGTTTATTGCAACGGATATTACCCATAAAATAATAGCAAAGAGCAGCAACTATTTATTCCCTTTTTACAGCGGTATAGAATTTTTCACTGGTACAGACTGTAATTCTTTAGTATCGGCTGGTTGTGGTAATTATTTATATGATGGTGCTGATAGTGTTTTTTATGAGGCAACCAACCTGGTGCCGGGTAACACATATTATTTTACTGTTCATACGACATCATATTACAATCTGAACGAGCGTGATTTCCTGGTTGGGGTAACCGGTGGACCAGTGGGCTGCACCTATACCGTACCTGATTTGAATTCAAATACCATTACCGCAAACTTTGGTTCCATTTGCGATTTTAATGGGGATGCGGATTATGCGGATAACCTTAATGGTTATACAGTCATTAATCCAGTAGTTCCGGGCGGTTTGGTTAAACTAGACTTTACCGTTTTTAATACCGACCCCAATGATCTGGTTTACATCTATGATGGCACAGATATAACTGCTCCTATGTTATTCAGTGGAAGTGGTAATTTGTCAACCATGCCGTCTGTTGCTTCCACTACAGGATCTTTGACCATACAGTTTTTGAGTGATGGAGATGCTATCACAGGTCCGGGTTTCAGTGCGCTGATTTCAAATTTGCCCGATCCTTGTCCAGCCGCTGTATTGTATGTTGATGCGTCTATCCCTTCCAGTGGCAATGGTACTTCGTGGGCTACCGCCTATAAAACACTCAGCGAAGCTTTGTATGTTGCCAATAAGTGTTCCAATGTCACCGAAGTGCGTGTAAGCCAGGGAATTTATTATCCTTCAGCTTCCGATGGCCAACCAACCAGTTCAAGGGATAGTAGTTTCAGAATCCTGCGGGATGGTTATAAAATTATTGGAGGTTATAACAGCAGTGATGAAAGAGACCTTGCGTTTTATCACACGATTTTAAGCGGCGATATCGGAATTCCTTCAGACTACACAGACAATAGCTATCATGTAGTGTACATTGCCCCGCAATCGGGTGTTTTGCAAATGAATCCACTGTTAGACGGGGTAATAATTAAAGATGGAAATGCGGATGGTACTTCTGCACTCGTGCCGCAGTATTTTTCTGAAAATGGCGGCGGTATGTTTAATGATGCAAGATTTTCAACTTCGATCTTCACTTTAAATGAAGTTACGTTTACAGATAACCGTGCATCCGCAAGAGGAGGAGCTTTGTTCAGCGATTTGTCGGCACCCAATTCAACCTGCAACATCACTTTGAATAAGTGTCAATTTGGTAGCAACCAGGCATTTGTTGGGGGTGGCGCTATTTTTCTGAATGTAATTGGTACGGGTAGCATCAGTAATACCAGTATGAATGATTGTTTATTTCAGGCCAATTTAACACAAGGAAACGGCGGTGCCATTTTTAATTACGGAGCCAATTCGCAGGCATTAAGTATTGCTTCGATTAACAGGTGTAATTTCAATAGCAATATTGCTGAGAATGCAGGTGGAGCCATTGCTACAATTGCTGAAAGTGCCGGTTATGCCGCATCTGAAATAAAAAATTCAGTTTTTCATAGCAATCATGCTTTTGGTTTTGGCGGTGCGCTGTATAATTATGGAGGTAATGGAGAAAATCATACAAAATGTGAATCATCCTTTTTTGGTTACAATGAAGCGAATATCGGTGGCGGAGCTGCCTATATGGTAGGTGGCGATGTTACCAACCCGGGTAACGCTCACACGGCTTATGAATTTACCAATTGTGTTTTTGTAGAAAACAGAAGTGATAACTCGGGAGCGGCTTTGCTGATGAATGATGGTGTGAACGAGAATGAATTGCGGGTGATCAATTGTACGTTTAACAAAAATCGTACGGCAAACCTGGCAGCCAACGTTTTGCAGTATCTCAACTTTGATGCAGGTATGTTTCCGGCAACAGTCATCAACTGTATTTTCGGAAACGATCTGATTGAATCCAATCCGCTTCGCTTTGATCTCCGCAACTCTTTGATCAATGACCCGATCTTCGGCGGAAACGGAAATATTATATCCGGTAATCCTGGTTTTGTAAATGCAGCAGATCCCTATGGTGCCGATTTGCGATTAGGTACATTTGATGATGGTTTGCGTTTAACAGCCGCCAGCGACGCAGTCGATAACGGCGCACTCGTTTATGCGCCACCGGTAGATGTTCTTGGTAACGAACGGCCTTATGGCAATAGGGTAGACATGGGTGCTTATGAAACCCTGGAGGATAAGCCTATCACAAGCTGCCCGTCTTTTACAAATCTATATGTTGATGCATCCCGCACCACAAGCGGCGATGGTTCATCCTGGTCTGCTGCATTCAAAACCATCAGTGAAGCATTGTATGTTGCAAATCAATGTACCGTGGTTGAAAATATTTATGTGGCACAGGGCGTCTATCACCCGGCGAATAGTAATGGTTCTGCATCCACAAACCGAATGACCGCTTTTCATATATCGAGAGATAATATTAAGTTATATGGCGGTTATCCCTCAGGAGGATCTGGTGCACGAAATGTTTCACTGTATCCAACAATCTTAAGTGGTGACATCAATAACAATGATAATGGCTTTGCAAACAATGAAGAGAATAATTATCATATCCTGATCATTTTTCCCGATTCTCTGCTATCAATTACCAACAATACGATCATTGATGGATTCACCTTTACGGGTGGAAATCCCAATCTTAGCCGCTACGCACAGAAATCAATTTATATAAAAGGGAAAAATATAGCTTTTGTTGTAGGTGGTGCCATTTATAACAAAGCAACTGTATTTAATTCGTATAGTGAAAGCAGCCCTGTGATAAATAATTGCAGGTTTGTTTACAACAGCAGTTCACTTGGAGGCCCGGGCATTTACAGTTCAGCATCGAGTGGTAAGGTAGCTCCTGTTTTGACAAACTGCTATTTCGGCAACAACCGAACTGTAAATTCTGATGGCGGTGAAGGTGGTGGTGGTGCTGTTTTTATAGATGGCTTCCGGGATGATTTTCCTGCCATTTATCCAAGTGGTGTGACAGTAGAAAATTCAGTTTTTGAAAACAACAGCAATAATACAGAGTTTGGCAGTGGTGCATGTATTACCGCCATGTTCAGGGCCGATGTAAAAGTTACCAATTGTGTGTTCAATAACAATACGGCTAAAAATGGTACGGCCATAAGGAATTATGCGCCGGGCACTAAAATTCCTCAAATAACGGGTTGTTTGTTTTCAAACAATACAGCAACGTATAACGGATCGGTATATAGTACTGGTTACGATGTTAGCGATGCAAACTTTAGCAATTGCACTTTCTATAATAACCAGCAGTTGCCAACTGAAAAGCTATTTGACAATGCAGGGCATATCAATATCCGTAATTCAATTTTTGGAAACGACCGCATTTATGACGACGGTTCCCTGTCAACACAATTTACCCTACGCAACTGCCTGATAGATCAGCCTGCCTTCATCGGTAATTCGAATGTCATCACTGCCGATCCATTGTTTATAAACCCTTCAAGTCCTGCCGGAGCAGATGATATATTTGGTACAGCAGATGATGGACTGCAATTACTGCCAAACAGCCCCGGTATCGACCTGGGAAGTACTAACGGTATTGTATCAACGCTTCCTGTAACCGACTTACGCAATAACCCAAGAATAGCCAACAATGTTATCGACATGGGTTGTTATGAAAAGCAATCTGATATATTTAGTGTTACCGGAGGCGGTGTTTATTGTGCAGGAACTGCGGGTGTGCCGGTTGGATTATCAGGTTCGCAAACAGGAGTATCTTACCAATTGGTATTGGGATCAATCAATTTGGGCAGCCCGGTTGCGGGTACCGGAAGTGCCATTAGTTTTGGAAATTTCACATCGGCAGGAACGTATACGGTAATTGCCCTTTCAACGGGATCTGCCGGTTCAACACCTATGAATGGAAGTGTAACCATCACCAATATTCCACTGCCACCCGCACCGGCAACACTTACAGGCCCTGCCAGTGCTTGTGCCTATATGAATACTGGCGTACTGGCTAATTATACTGTTTCTGCCGTGGCAGGTGCTATAAACTACCGGTGGCGGGTACCTGCAGGTACTACGATTGTTAGTGCAAGCCCCGATTCACTTACGATCTTTCTGAATTTCCCTTCAAATTTTACTTCTGGATATGTTACCGTGAATCCATTGTCCGTATGCGGGGCTGGTTTGGGTAAACAGATCCGTGTAACCAGGGTAGGAGCGCAAACGCCCGGCCCCATCACCGGACCAGCCATTGCGTGCAGTGGTATTTTTTCAACGTATTCCATTGCATCGGTTGCCAACGCCAGCACTTACCGGTGGCGTATACCCACGGGTTCCACTTTAATAAGCGCTTCACCAGATTCGTTAAGTGTTGTGATTGCATTCAGTAATACATTTACAGGAGGAATCATTTCAGTAGCTTCGGTATCGGGTTGTGGTGTAAGTCAACGGAGTAATCTCAACGTTGTCAGTGATCCTCCTCCTGTTCCTGAATCGATCAGTGGTCCGCTCAACGCATGCTCTTATATGGGCACTTCATTGCCTGCCATCTATACAGTAACACCTGTTCCGGGTGCTTCTGGTTATCGATGGACAATGCCTTCAGGCGCTGTAATCGTATTTGCCTATAACGATTCCGCAACAATCATCGTTAATTATTCCGGTTCATTCACCAATGGCAATATCGGGGTGAGGGCCGTTTCAAATTGTGGAATCAGCCTGGCTTATTTTATTCCGATTACCAAAACAATACCACTTGCACCGGGTGCGATCACAGGGCCATCCTTTGTGTGCGCAAACAGTACCCATGAATTTTCTATTTCGCCGGTTTCCGGGGCCAGCAGTTATGCCTGGGAATTACCCGCGAATGCCGTTATGGCAAGTACGGCTGCCGACAGTACGCATGTGATGATCTTTTTCAACAGTTCATTTCAATCTGGTAATGTAAGAGTGAAATCAATTTCAGGTTGCGGACAAAGCAAGTTTACCAATCCAATAACGGTAAGAAAACAGTATGCTCCTGTAACGATATACAATGTAACAGGACCCACGGCGGTATGCAATTATACCATCAATGGTACGCTCGCTTATTATAGTGTCACTACCAGTTTTTCACCTCACCCATCTTTTTTCAACTGGTCAGTTCCGGCTGGGGCAACCATTGTATCAACATCGCCTGATACCAGATCGATCAATGTGAGGTATGATGCTGGTTTTGTTAGTGGAAGCGTCACAGTTAATGCAAATACGCTCTGCGAATCAGGTCCAATGGCCAGCTTAAATGTCTCAAAATTCTTCTCATTGAGTACTATTTATATCCAAGGAGTCGAGGCCCCCGACTGCAATAATGCAACATTCGCGTATAGTATTTATAGTAATGGTACAAATAACGCTGCAACTTATAACTGGATGATGCCTGCAGGAGCTACGATTGTTTCGGCGAGTGTTGATTCGGGCTTGATTTATGTAAGCTTTGCCAGTGGTTATAGTTCAGGGTATCTTTATGCAAGAGGCTATTCGCCGTGTGGCGACCTAGTAACCAATGATGCCAGGATATTGGTTAGAAGACCTACAGTTTATCCAGTAACTAATACGATAGGAGCAACTATTTGTGGTCCGGGTATGGCATTCATTTCTGCCTACGCCAATATTGGTTATACCGTTGAATGGTTTGATGCCCCAACGGGCGGTTCGTTGCTGTTTACCTCAAATAACAATGGCGGACCGCAGAGTTATGGTGTGTATGTTTCAAATACAACAACTTTCTGGGCGGGATCCCGAAACCTAAACACAGGTTGTCGTTCGGGTCGATATGCAGTAGTAGTCAGCACTTCCGGACCTTCAGTGCCCAAAGACATCACTTATACACTGGTATCTGATATTTGTAATGCAAGAGTGTATCGGTTCACCAGCGCCAAAGTATTTGGAGCATTGAGTTATCAGTGGACCTTACCTCCCGGTGCAGTATATGATTCGGCCGCTAATGGTTCGAGAGTAATAAGGTTAAAATTCGAATCCAATGCTGCCATTACTGAAAATATATCCGTGGCTGCTACCAACAGTTGTGGACCGGGACTTCCCAGAACAATTGCTTTGAATATACCATCAAAACCTGCTTGTTTACCATTGAAGGGCATAATTCCCATCGCCAATACTTCAAAATCGGATCATACAAATGGAAAAACAAACGATGTAGGTTATAATCCGATCTCTGTTACTGTTTATCCGAATCCTTCACCCACACAATTTACAGTTATAATAGAAGGTCTGATAAAGGACCCAATCAATATAAGAATTTTTGATGCTGCTGGTCGAACTGTTCATCAGATCAGGCAAACTACATTAAGGAGATTTGAGATTGGGGATAGGTTACAAACAGGCATTTATTTTATTGAAATTGAATTCGGAAACGAAAAAATTAACAGAAAGCTAATCAAACTTTAAGAGAGAAAAAGTTAACCAAAAATGTGTTCAATACTTTTGAGCTACGTCTTAACAGACGTAGCTTTTTATCAGTATTTATATAAGAAGGCTGGTAATAAATTATTAGCTTGAAAAATTGATAATAATACCGGTTACCCTTTTGGCTGGATCGTATTCCTTGATGTGGAATGAAAACTTCAGAATAATGGGGCATGACATATTTACTTAATCTTGTAAAAGAATTTTATATCAGTAATAGCCACTTAATTAGTTATATCTTTTAGATGGGTATACAAGTATGTTCCTTGAATTTAAAATATGTTGAGTGAGCCTTTTGAAGCCAAAAAAAATTTTGATTTCAGGAAGAACGTATGATGCTGGTATATGTTTATTATATTTAGTAAAGATCGTTTTCGGCTGAAATATATTTTTTATAACACAATTTTTATGATCCTCAGAAAATCAGGTTTGTGTTTGCTTTTTACCATAAGCATTTTATTACTCATCCAATCTGTAACTGCACAATCGCAGGATAAGCCTTATTATAACTTCAGGCAATTTACAGTAACAGATGGACTCAGCACCAATGGCGTAAATTATTTGTGTAAAGATTCACGTGGCTTTTTATGGATTGGTACAAAGCAGGGTTTGCAAAGATTTAACGGATCGTCTTTTATTAACTACCGACATTTTAATAATGATAGTAACAGTATCGTCAACGACAGGATTACATTTATTACAGAAGATCGAAAGCATGATATCTGGGTTGCCACCAATAGCGGCATTTCAAAATTCAATTACAACAATGGAAAGTTTATCAATTATCTGACCGGGTGGAATGATTCAGGTAAAGTAAGTATGGGCGACCTGTTCTGGTTACTGGAAGATAGCGGTGGCAGGCTATGGGCAGGTGGAAGAGCAGGATTGTTTTTATTTAATGTTACCCTTAACCGTTTTGAGAACATAGCTCCGAAGAATATTCCCGGTATGACATTAAATCATTTTATCCGGGTTAGTTCAATCAAAGAAACGATTAACAAGGAGATTATTTTTTCGGTAGTGGATGGATTCGTCATCATCGATAAAAACGGCAATCAGCAATATTTTCAGATGCCGGTGCCGGATATTAAAGAACCTAATCATATTCCAACAAACCAGGTGATGGTATTAAAAAATTATCCCGATGAGGTTTGGGTTACCGCGAACCTGAATGGTTTGTATAAATATGAAAAGCAAGAGAAGCGATGGACGCATTATATGTCGGGTGGTATATTGCACGCAGATTTAATTTTGAAAGAATGTATAGAATGGAATAAAGATGAGTGGTTATTTGGTACTGATAATGTATGTTTTTTCAATCACCGGACAGGCAAGTTCCGACCGGCATTCGACAAAGAAAAAGTTAAACAGGTTTCATGTATATTACGGGAGCCGAATGGAGTTTTATGGATATCCACAGCAATGAAGGGATTATTAATGTACAACCCTGTTACCGAATTGTATACATCGATGAAAAAAATGCCTGCTGTATTTCCTGATAAGTTATTTTATTACGATGATCAGATGAATGCAGTGTATGGCATTAATATTTACAATGCTACTGGCATCATTAAATTAAATCTCAGTACAAATACATTAACGAAGGACAGCATACGTGTATTCAAGCCATATGTTACCATATTGAATAATTATCTGGTAGATGATGATGTCATGTACATTGCTATGGAAAAAGGTTTTTGGAAATATGATTTAAGAAAACATAAACTAGATTCCATTGTTTTTGGTGATGGCACATATAATTCACAGAAAGCATTTTTTTTCAACCTGGTAAAGTCTCCCGATAAAATTTATGTTACCGGTAAATTCGGCAAGGGTGGCCCATTCATGTATGATAAGAAGCTTCATACCATTACAGATTTGCAATTGGGAATTCCAAATGAAACGATTTTAAATGCCGGCAGTTATTATCCCGACAGCTATCCCAGTACGGGAACGCCGCATGGCCAGGTAAATGCAGCCGATCTGCCATTGTTATATAAAAAAATTATCGAACCTCCTATTTATAGTTTCTGCCTTACATTATTCAATCATTACCTGTATGTGGGTATGAATGTATCCGATAGCATTTATGTTTGTAATGAATCAGGTCTGGAAAGAAAAGCAATTCAAATACCTTCTGCTTATAGAAATGGGAAACCCTCAAGCATTTTAAGTCTTTGTGTTGATTCAAAACAACAACTCTGGTGCGGAACGGCCAACCAGGGTATTTTTATTTATAGTATTCGGGATAAAAAATGGATACGGCATATAGAACAGCAGGATGGATATTTCCCGCTGTCTACTTCAGAAATGGTTTGTGATGAAGACGGTGTTGTATGGTGTAATACATCGGAAGGGTTGTATCGATTTAATACCAATAATTTTCAATTCAAACGTTATGGTGTTAAAGATGGTTTAGCGCATGAAAACAATGGCGGAAACCTGGTTGTATTGCCTTCGCATAAACTGTTATATAATAATATTGACCTGCCATGGGATGATTATACCTATGGTATTATCAATACGAAACCCGCAGATACAAATGTGTTGAAAATTCCGATCAGTATTACTGACCTGACCGTTTTGGGAAAACCATTTTTAGCTGATACGCTGCTTGATAATATCAATGAATTGATTTTGCCACCCCTGCAGAATGCCTTTTCGTTAAGTTATGCCGGGTTAAGCCTTACAGATGGCAAGGAATTGATGTATGCTTACTGGTTAGAAGGTGCTGAATCAGATTGGCACCACGTAAAGAGCGAGCAAAGGTTATCCTATATTAATTTATCACCCGGTAAATTCAA
>Ga0075152_10002783_pt1 | contig 12368 bp, 6 predicted proteins | sample JI61114C2DNA_FD_70964 | JGI IMG/M metagenome (GOLD analysis project Ga0075152, IMG submission 70964) | Wastewater effluent complex algal communities from Wisconsin, to seasonally profile nutrient transformation and Carbon sequestration -... | ecosystem: Engineered > WWTP > Effluent > Algae...
CACAACCTCGACCACTGGGAAACGGTCGTGTTTGAAAAAGAAGGCGGCATGCCCGTGCTGCGTGGCGATGCGGTGGAAAAACGTCCCGCCGTGCCCGCTGAGATGACCGGGCTCTACACCGCCGAGGCGCTGAAATTCATCGAGCAGCATCGCGAGCGGCCTTTTTTCCTCTACCTCAGCCATGCGATGCCGCACCTGCCCTTCGACGCTTCGCCGAAGTTCAAAGGCAAATCGCAGCGCGGCCTCTATGGCGATGTCATTGAAGAACTCGACGACAGCACCGGCCAGATCCTCGAAAAGCTCCGCGCCCTCGGTCTCGCCGAAAAAACGCTCGTCATCTTCACCAGCGACAACGGCCCCGAACGCAAAACACCCGGCAGCGCCGCGCCGCTCAGTGGCAGCAAGCACACCGTCTATGAAGGCGGCCTGCGCGTTCCCTGCCTCGCCTGGTGGCCCGGCAAAGTTCCTGCGAATCGCACCTGCGCGGAAATGCTCACCACCCTCGACCTCCTGCCCACCTTTGCCCGACTCTGCGAAACGCCGCCGCCCGCGAATCTCGACGGCCTCGACCAACTCGACCTCTTTCTCGACCCGAAAGCCAAATCCCGCCGCACCACCCTCTACTCCCTCTACGGCTACAAAGAGCGCCGCCTCGAATCCTTCCGCGATGGCCGTTGGAAACTCCACCTCGCGCCGAAGACGATGCTCTTCGATCTCGAGGCTGATGTGAGTGAAACGACCGACGTTTCCGCGCAGCATGCTGAGATCGTCACCCGACTCACATTGGAGGCGGGCAGGATTCGATCGGCGACATTAGGTGGGAAAGGCTGACTGGAAGAGGATACCCAATGCCGGAAAGGTCGGGCTGCGTTTCACGTTCCGCTTCACCCCACCATGAAAATTCTCCCAGCCTTTTTGTTCGCTCCTCTCGCCCTTTTGGCCGCTGATCCGCTTCCCGATCCGGCGGTTGTCACGGAGGCGATGAAGAAGGCGACTTTGTTTTATACTTCGAAACTGGCGGTGCATGGCGGCTATGCGTCATCCTGGAAAAAGGATCTGAGTGCTGGCATCACTGAGCATAAGGAATCGAAAACGGTCATCTCCATTCAACCGCCAGGGACAACGACCGTGGGGATGGCTTATGTCCGGGCCTTCCAAGCGACGGGTGATGTGCAGTTTTTGGAAGCCGCCAAGGCCGCAGGCAGGGCGCTGATCGAGTGCCAGCTCGCTTCAGGCGGCTGGGACAGTGACTTTGATTTCGATGCGGCGAAGGCTAAGCAATACTATCTGCATCAACATGTGCTGGCGGGTGACAAGGAGCAGGGAAAACGCCGCAACTCGAGCACTCTCGATGACAACAAGACCCAATCGGCCCTGCTCTTTCTGCTGGAGCTCGCCTATCTGCCGGAGTGCAAAGATGACGCCGCGCTGAAGGAGAGCGTGAAGTTTGGTCTCGAAAGCTTGCTCGCCGCGCAATACCCGAACGGCGCTTGGTCCCAGCAATTCGATGGCCCAGCAGATCAGGCGACTCCGGTGAAGAAGGCGGCCTATCCAAAGGAATGGTCGCGCACTTTCCCGAAGGTGAAGTACACCGACTTTTACACGCTGAACGATGGCAACCTGCAACGCGCCGCGCAGGTGATGCTACGCGCTCATGAGCTGACTAAGGATGAACGCTTCCTCAACAGCGCGAAGAAGCTCGGCGACTTCCTCATCCTGGCACAGATGCCGGAGCCACAGACGGGCTGGGCGCAGCAGTACAATCACGACATGGAGCCTGTGTGGGCGCGCAAGTTTGAGCCGCCATGCGTGACCGGTGGAGAAAGTCTCGGCGCGATGGAGACACTGCATGATCTTTATGTCGTGACGGGTGAAGAGAAGTATCTGAAACCGCTCGCCGCCGGCTTCGCCTGGTATGAGCGCTCAGCGCTGTCTGATGGGCAGTATGCGCGCTTCTATGAACTCCAGACGAACAAGCCGCTCTACTTCGTGAAGGACAGCTACGAACTGACTTATGATGACTCCAACCTGCCGACGCACTATGGATTCAAGATGGATCACATCTCGCGTGATCTGGCGAAGCTGAAGGAGCTGATGCAGGAGTCGCGCGAGAAGCTGCTGGAAAAGCGGGGCGGCCCCACGAGTGAGAAGAGCTGGACCAGCAAAGCCAAAGGGGCGGCTGGCAAGGCCAACGCTGCTCTCCAATCACAAAATGCAGACGGCATCTGGGTGAAAGGTGAAGAGATCGATGCCGGCGAGTTCACCAAACAGATGAACGCCATGGCCTACTATGTGGAGGCGGCGAAGAAGGGCGGTGCTGAGTTCGCGAAGCTGCGGCAGTGATCATCTCGGATCGGTGCCGTAAACTCCGCCGCTCTCTGCGGCGGGGAGCTTGGGCTTGGAGCGGTCAGGGCGATCTTCGGCAAACCAGCGATTGTTGGCGAAGGTGAAGGTCTCCGGCGCGGTGTTGGCTCCGATGTTGACTTCGATCTGCACCTGGGCGCGGCGGAAGATGATCTTGTTGTCGGTAATCTTGACGTTGCGGCAGGGCGTGAAACGCTCGCCTGCGGTTTCCTGGAGGATGCGGAAGATCCATTTCTCGGGAAAGCGGATGGTGTTGCGGGTGAAGAGAGCCCCATCGACTCCGACAAAGGCGGCGGCACAGAGACTGCCTTCAATGATGCAGTCCTGGACCGTGAGGTCTTTGCCTTCATAGGCGGCATCGGGCGGACGGAAGAAGTCGAGGCCGGTGGAGCCGCCAACATTGACGGGGCGCTCTCCAGCGTTTTTGAACTGGCATTCCTCCACGATGACATTGCTGGTGCCACCTTTGAGCTGGATGGCGGCGCTGGCGGTGAAGCCGGGTTTACCGATGAATTTGCAGCCGACGATCTTTGATTTGTGGCAGCCGACGAAGTCGATCCCCTGCCCTCCCCAACCGCTGATGGTGCAGTCGCGGATGGTGAGTTCATCGAGGCCGCTGCACTTGATGGCGTCGTGATTACCAGTGGGGCCGATGTCGCTGATGTCGAGGTGATCGAGCGTGATGCCTTTGACGGGATCGGTGCGCTGGCCGCCGTCGTCGAGGTTGATGCCGTTCGTGCTCTGGCCGCTGATTTTGAGGTGGCGAAGAGTAAGGCGCTGGCAGCGCGAGAAATGAAGAGCGCTGCTACCACCTTTGAAGTGAGGTGGCTGCTTCGGATCGAGGGCTTCGAGTGTGAGGTCGTCGATGCCGGAGAAGTGATGCCCGCCGGGATACTCGCCGGGCGCGATCTTTAAGACGGTGCCGGGCTTGAGATTCTGGAAGGCGGATCTGAGCGTGGCGGCATCGCTGATGGTGATGTCTGCCGCATGAACGCTGATATGCAGAGCAAGGATGGAGGCGAGAATGCGCATGAAGCTTTTACGCTCCGCGATGACTTTGCCTCACGAAACAAAGCGTGCTTTCCACTCAGGACGCGGAAGCAGGCACTGCTCTTTTTTTCCAAAGAAGCGGTAACGGTTCTTCGCGACGAAGGTGTAACCAAGGTCGCGCAGGGGACGGGGGACGATTTTGAAAATAGCTAGCCAGGCAAGACGTCCGCCCATGAGTGCGGCGAGCTGGAGGGCGGCATCACTTTTGGCAAAACTGCCCTCGGGTGTGATGAGGACCATGCTATGTGGCTCGGCAGGATCGAAGCCGTGTTCGCGATACAGTTTGCTGCCAAGCTCTGACTGGATGGAGCAGAAGTGGACGATGCCACGATGGTCATGGGCGAGCACCCATTGGACGCTGTTGTCACAGAGATTGCAGACGCCGTCAAAGAGCAGCAGATGTGTCCAGGCAGAGTCAGTCGGCATGATCGCGGGTGGGCTTTGGCGTGGTGTGGGAGAACATCCAGAAGAGATACGCCACGAGGAGCAGTCCGCCGAAGCCCAGTGTGACACCCCAGGTGCGGCCATGGGAGAGAGGATCGGCAAAGCGAGCCCAGATGTCGGCGAGCAGCGCCATGGGATTGCTGACGATGTCCCAACTGTTCCAGCGGAGAAAGCGGCCGAGGTAGATGCCGAAGCCTGAAAGCATGAGGCTCACACCGACAAAGCTCCAGGCCATGAGAGGGGAGGTTTTTCTCGCGATCCAATCTTGGACGAGATGTAGGGACTGGAAGCCCAGCCAGAGCGAGACGAGGGCGAAGGAGAGGAGCATGAGGAGGTCATACCAGAGGGGCACTCCGCCACGCTCCCGCAGATGGAGGAGGTCAGTGAGGACGTAGGGCGCGTTTGGGAAAAAGAGCAGCCAGCCTGCGATAAGTGGTGCGGCAAGACGCCAGCGATCTGTCTTTGCCAAGAGGGCGGCGAAGCCGACGGGAATGGAGGCGAGGAAGAGATTCCAAGCCATGAAGGAGAACCAAGTGTGCCCAGACCAGTAGAAGCGGAAGCCGAGAAGGGTGGCGCACCAGAAGCAAGCAACGGCTGCAATGGAGAGGAGGCGGATGACTGGCATAGGCGGTGGTGAGACTCTCGGGGAAGTGTGTGGTTCGATCAATGATGAGGTCATCTCATTAAAAACGGCAGCACCCGAGATGGATGCTGCCGTGCGGGGATCGTGACAGAGGGGCGTCAGTTGTCGAAGTTGACCTTGCCGGAGAGGATCTGACCGGTCTTTGCCGCTGTGGCGACAGGTGGAATTTGAGGCAGCATGAAGTGACCGACGCCACGATGATTGCCAGCTTCGGGGACGATGAGACCGAAGAATTTGACGGTGCGAGTGAATTCGTTGGCTTTGTTTAGTAGTGCAGCGGGCGTGGTGGTGGTGACATCGTCATCAGCGAGAACGAAGCTGCCGCTGAAGGGGCCGGTTTTCAGCACGGCAACGACTTTGGTGAGTGCCGTGGAGGCGCTGAGCACTTTGACCGCGCTAAGATTGACGGCGAGACTTGGGAGGTCGGGTTCACGAGTTGGGAGATTAACTCCGGCGTCTGTGAAAGTGAGGCTGGCATTATCCACGGTGGTGGAGCCGTTCACAATTTGGAGGAGGTGTGTCGCGGGCTGGTAGAATCCACCGAAGGCCTCCAACTCGACGGGATCGACGACAGGCGTGTCTGAAAGACCGAAGCCAGCCCGGTAGGTGCGGGTGTTTGTGGCAGTGCCAAGGACGGCAGTGGCAGGCGGGCGGGTCCAGTCAAACGGGGTTCCGCTAGTGATGACGTTGTCGGCGGGTGAATCGGCATCACCGCCGAGGCCGATGGTGAGCAGGCCGCTAAGAGCACCTTTCCGAGCAGTGGCGTAAAGACTCTGATAAAGGAGCACTTCGCCATTCGGGCCGACGTGAGTGGCACAGGTGATTTTCTCTCCGTCAGCGGTCATGCCAGCGATGCTGAGCGCGCCTTTGGTGCTGACGGTGAAGGAGCCGTAACCATTGCCCTGAGGGACGTCATCGTCTCCGATGTCTCCGCCGCCTGCGGTGAGACGAATTCCGAAGTTATGCAGGCCGAGGTAGCGGGCAGTGTTGGTGGTGACTTTCCATGCATCAACATCGGCTGTGACGGGACCGCCGACATTGACGGAGGTGATCAGACCGGCGCTGAGGCGGTCTTTGGTGGTCTCATCAATGGTAAAGGTGAGATCCAGCGGGGCGGCGATACCGGGGCGTGGGATGCGGACCATGCCGTTGAAGGGCGCGATAGCCTCGGCGTCATTGGTCATGGGGTTGTTATCGGGATCGGGATCGATGCCGAAGCTGAGGTTGCCTTTGAAACTGTAGCTGGTGGCACCGAGGGTGAGCTTGCCACTGTAGGCACCGGTCTTGGTGACAGTGATCTCGATACGACCACCGGTCATGCCATTGATCTCCTGATCACGCTCGACGAGACCGTGGAAGAGACCATCAAGTCCGGAAGGGAGGTTGATGACAACCAGTGTGGCGTTCACACTGGCAGGCGCGGGAAGGATGCCATTGGTGGCACCAAGAGTGACAACCTTCGTCTCGACCTTGGTCGGCACGCCGCTGATGATGCCGGTCTTGGCATCGATCTTCAGGCCACCAGGGAGGTTTTTGGCGGAGTAAGTAGTGGGTGTCTTCACGGTATCGTCATCAACGAGCATCTGATGAAAATAAGGCGCTCCCACGATACCGACTGGAAGTGTCTGTGCCGGGGTAACAGTCGGTGCAATATTGAAAACTTTAAGCGCAGTTGTGCCGCCAATGGCCATGCCACCTGGACCCGAGACTTCACAGAAGTAGAACTGACTATCGACAAGCTGTGGCGTCGGGATGGTCAGCGTTTTGGTATTGAATCCGACGTTCGCCAGAGTTTCAGGACTGCTGAGGTTGGCATTCACCGAGCGCTTCCACAGGTAGGTGAGATTGTTGCCAGCGGCATTGACGGTGAGTTTGATCGTGGCACCAAGTTTGACGGGCTGGATGCGTGCGGGCATGTAGTCCTCCACCACACCGAGCTGTGCCACGTCACTGGTGCCGAGACCCGCAGGAGTGCTGCTGCTTTTGAATTGCGCCGTGTAAGCTCCGGCATCCGTGAGCTTGGCAGCCCAGAGATAGAAGGGATTGAGGGTCGCGCCTGCCACCGGGCCCGCATTTTTGCGCCATTGCAGTGTGATAGGTGCTGTGCCGCTGCTGGTCGTGGCGGTCATGGTCACAGGCGCGCCGACTTTAACCATCTGCGAGACTGGATGTGTTCCGACGGTAGGGTTTTTCAGGCAGTCACCCGTGAGTCCGATGACGAACTGCGGATTATCCGTGTCGGTGCTGAAGATTGTCAGGGTGGCCAGACGAGTGCCGCCCTCCTTGGGTTTGAACTGAATGGTGAGATCAAAGAATCCATTCTGGGCGAGCACAGTAGTCGCCGTCGGCTTCTTTGTGACGGTGTAGTCAGCCGCATGCAGCCCACCGAGACTGGCGACGATATTTCGAATGCTGTTGATGCCGTCATTTTGGAGCCGGATGATGACGTTCACGCTGCCGCCGAAGTTCACCGGGGCTCCGAAGCTCACCACAGAGACACCGTTCGTCAGGGGCGTGTCGATGGGTTGTTCGACAACGAGTATGGAGGAAAGGGGGACCAGACGTGGCTCGTCTCCGATGTCAGCATCGCTGGCGGAGAAGATCAAGCGTGAGCCAGCCGCCGCGAGGCTGTGCGGATTGGATGACCCGGCACCCGCAACGAACTCCGCGAGGATATGCGTGCCGATGGTGGTGCCGTCAGAAATCCAGGCTTCTCGGCCAGTCACACCGTTATCCGCAGTGAATGTCACCACATCTCCGACAACCGTGAGATTCTGGATGGCGGCGTCTCCACTGCCTGTTACCAAGCCTGTGCTGACCATGACGGTGTTGGCTGCAGTTCCACCACTTGTCCACAGCTCACGACCATTGACACCGTCATTGGCGAGGAAGAAAAGCTTGCCGTTCACATTGCGCAATTCAGTGGGGTCAGACGCTGCGTTTCTCCCAAAATTGGTATTCACTTTATTGATATTGCTGACCATGACGGTGCCTGCTGGCGTGCCATCGCTCTTCCAAAGCTCGCGCCCATTGGTGCCATCGTCTGCCACAAAGTAGAGCGTGTTACCCACAAGCGTGAGATAGGAAGGTGTGCCTAGATCCATGGATCCTTGATCTCCAACAACGATATCTTTGACCACCACGGTTCCAGCCGGAGTGCCATCCGTCCTCCAGAGTTCACGACCGGTGTCCTGGCTGGCGGTGAGGCCGCTGCCGATACCCGTGGCGATGAAATAGAGTCTGCTAGTCGGGCCGGACGGAGGCATGACGACAAACTCATCCGGATTGGATGAGGGCGTACCCGCAGCGATGTCTTTGAACGGCGTGCTTGCTTCGACGCTGGTTCCATCCGTTCTCCAGAGCTCCACCCCAGCTCCTGTTTCTGCTGCGAAATAGACGTGATTGCCGTAGGCGACGAATTGACCTGGTGCACCAGGGTAGGAGCCGCCGATGGCATTCACTTCGATTTTCGAAAGCGTGCCGATTCCTGCGCCAGATCCATCCAAAACCCACAACTCCGTATTCGACCCTGAATCTGTTGCTGAGAAATAAAGCTTATCCTGGCCGGCGTGCCAGAAGAGGTTCTCCGGCACGGAGGTGGTGGAAGGATTGATGTCCTGAACCAAGGTCGCCGTGGTGCCATTCGTGACAAAGAGTTCGCGATTATCGGCTGAAGTTTCAGCCGTGAAAAAGACGCGCCCATCATCTGTGGGGGTGAAATCTCGCGGGTCAGAGCCTGTAGGCCCGGCAAAGAGATCCGAAATCAGATTGGTAGTGCCTGCCAGATCCGAGATCCAAGGTTCACGGCCATCATCTTCGGTGACAGCGGAGAAGACCACCCGCCCATCACTCATCTGGGTAAAGCCCTGTGAGTCTGAGCTACCCGTGCTTGTTCGGAAACGATGCACCATGACTGTTCCCGCATCTCCATGACCATTCGTGCGCCAGAGTTCATCATTGGACATCATGAAATAGAGGTTCGTTCCGATCAGCACCGGAGCGCGGAAATCTTTCGAGGTCAGGCTGTCTCCGAGTCCTGTCTCGCCAGTGAAATTCTCGATTTCAACGGTGCCACTATCTGTTCCATCAGTGCGCCAAAGTTTGAGTGTTCCATCAGTTAATTCTTGGGTGAAAACAACGAGACCGGAGGACAGGGGAATAAAATTGTCGAGGACTGAACTGTCTTCACCAGGTGTGATCGCTTTGAGGATTTTGGTTTCCAGGGAAGTGCCATCACTCGTGTATAATTCAACACCCTCACCCACATTGGCATCTGCGGTAAAGATGACGCGGTTGGGGCGGGCGGGATTCCCAATCGTGACGGTGATCGGGGTCACATGCTCAATGAGGGAATCCTCCGCAGTATTGTTTAAGTTTCTCACCAAAGTAGGAACCATGCCATTGCTTTGATTCATTACATACAGTTCGCGTCCCTCCGTGGAGGTGCTGGCAGTGAAGAAGATCTGCCCACCTGCAACTGCGGTATTCGGGCCGGACACGGCGAATTGCAGCGGATCAGAATCACCAACTGGCTCAATATCCTCTACCATTGTGGCTGTAGACAGATTGGTGCTGAAAAGTTCGCGACCGACCGGAACAAACTCATCTGGTTCAGGATCAGGATTATCGACAAAAATAGTACCGTTGGCCGTGAAATAAAACAGGCCGTTGAAAGCCACAAAATTGCTGGGATCAGAACCCGTGGCACCATTCAAAATATCAGCCACGCGCACGGTTCCTCCAAGCGTGCCGTTGCTTTTCCACAGTTCAATACCGAAAGAATTCGTCGTCAGCGGGTTGCTGTCCGGATCAGAACCATCTGTGGCAGCAAAGAGGGCTGTACCGCTGGCATTGAATGGATTGGCAATGAGTGAGCTCTCGCCAAAACTGGGGTTGATGTTTTTGACTTTCTCAACCGTCACATTCGACCCACTGACCGTGGCTTTCCATAGTTCAGCACCTTCTGCGGCATCAAAGCCCTGGAACAGGAGTGTCGAACCATTGAGCGCGACGAGATCCTCAGGGCCTGGGGGATCGTTGGGGTAATCCGTATTCCCCACACGCGAAGTTCCGAGAGTGGTTCCATCACTCTTCCAAAGGTCGCGTTCACCACTGCCATCCACAGCGGAGAAAAAGAGCGTCGTCCCCACGGCAGTCATGTTCTGTGGACTGCTGCTTGCTGTGCCAGGGAGAATGTCTTCCACCAACTCGGGTTTGAGCGTGGCGGACGTGGCAATGGCAGCACCATCCTGATTGCCGCCGACTCCCACTTGTCCGGCACGCAGTGTCACCACACCCGCCGTTGTTACCGTGCGGATCGTTTCATTGTTTGTGTCCGCCAAATGGATTTCATTGTTCCGGAAGGCAAGCCCACGCGGGTTATTGAAACTCGCTGCCGCTCCAGTGCCATTTGCCGAGCCTGCAGTCCCAGATCCCGCCAATGTGGTCACGGCACCCGAGGCAATCACCAACCTGCGGATTTGGTGATTGCCTGAATCTGCGATGTAGAGATTCGTTCCTGTCGTATCATTCGCGATACCCCGGGGGCTGCTAAAACGTGCCGCCACGCCCGTGCCGTTTACATTTCCTGCATTACCAGCTGAACCAGCAACTGTGGTGACAACACCACCGGATGTGACCCTGCGAATCGTATGATTGTCAGTATCAACCACATAAATATTCCCTGCACTATCAAGTGCCGTCCCATTCGGGTCACTAAACCGCGCTGCCGCGCCAGTGGCATCTGTGCTTCCAATCTGCAGAGGTGATCCAGCCAGTGTGATCACCGCGACCGCTGTCACGACATTCGCTCCGTTGATCGTGAGCGTCACCCTGCGGATGACATGGTTGCCAGAATCGGCGACGAAAAGCTGAGTTCCATCACTCGATACCGCCAAGTCTTTCGGGGTGCGGAAAAGGGAGGCTGCTCCCGTTCCATCTGTCGAACCCTGATTGCCAGCACTCCCAGCAACCGTGGTCACCACCCCAGCAGAGGTGATCCTGCGAATCGTATGGTTTCCCGAATCAGCCACATACACATTGCCTGTCGCATCCACAGTGATGCCACGAGGACCGGAAAATTTGGCTGTGATGCCAGATGCATCTACAGAGCCGGAACTCCCAACTGTGCCCGCAAATGTGGAGACAGCACCTGAAGGAGTAATTTTGCGGATCACATGATTGGCCGTGTCAGCGACATAGAGATTACCAGACGAGTCCACCGCCACGTCCTGCGCACTGTCGAAGGCGGCTGGCACATTGAATTTCCATAGCTCCAGGCCCGAAAGAGCATCGTCCGTCGAGATGAACAGGGTATTTCCAGCCAGAACCATGTTATCAGGCTCCGAACTGGTGACGACGCTGGCAGTATTGATGTCCTGCAGCAACTGAACCTGCTGCGCAGACACCCGGAAAGCCGTCATCGACATCAGCAAGCCAAGGCAGATGAGGCGAAAAGTGATGGGGGGATTTTTCATGGGTTGTAAAGACAGCGTATTGACATGCCCCAAAGAAGGCAATCCAAAAAGTTTTGAGGTTTTCATGTCTGCTTGGACCCTGCCACACCCATTGCCGCTCAATGACTGGCGCATTCTCCTCCTGACTCCGCCCTTGCCGTCGCCCGTTTCCCCTCCATAAACCGCCCCTCTCATGTCCCGCTCCTACAAACTCGCAGTCCTCCCTGGTGACGGCATCGGCCCCGAAGTCATGGCCGAGGCCCTCCGTGTCCTCGACACCGTCGCCGCTCGCTCCAGCATCACCTTTGAATACAATCACCAACTGGTCGGCGGTGCCGCCATCGACGCTGTTGGCAAGGCCCTCCCCCCCGAGACCGTCGCCGCCTGTGAGGCAAGTGACGCCATCCTTTTTGGCTCCGTCGGTGGTCCGAAGTGGGAAAAACTCCCCCCCAACGAGCAGCCTGAGCGCGGAGCCCTCCTGCCCCTGCGCAAGCATTTCGGCCTTTTCGCCAACCTCCGCCCCGGCATCTGCTACCCTGCCCTGACTTCCTCCTCCCCCATCCGCCCCGACCTCGTGGAGGGTGGCTTCGATGTCCTCTGCGTCCGCGAACTCACCGGCGGCATGTATTTCGGCCAGCCGAAAAGCCGCACCGTCCTCCCCGATGGCGACATCGAGGTCATCGACACGATGGTTTATAAAAAGAGCGAGATCGTCCGCATCGCCCACGTCGCTTTCAAAGCCGCCCAGCTTCGCCGCAAGCACGTCACCAGCGTGGACAAGGCCAATGTACTCACCAATTCCGTCCTCTGGCGCGAAACGATGGTCGAAGTCGCCAAGGAATACCCCGACGTCACCCTAGCCCACCTTTACGTCGATAACGCCGCCATGCAGCTCATCAAAGCGCCGCGCAGTTTCGACGTGCTCGTCACCGAAAACCTCTTTGGCGACATCCTAAGCGATGAAATGGCCATGATCTGCGGTTCCCTCGGCATGCTCGCCAGCGCCAGCCTCGGCAAACCGAAAGGCGACGGCCTCTACTTCGGCCTCTTCGAGCCCAGCGGAGGCACCGCCCCCGACATCGCCGGCATGGGCATCGCCAACCCCATCGCCCAGATTCTCTCCGTCGCTCTCCTCCTGCGTTTCTCCCTCGGCCTCGAAAAAGAAGCCGTCGCGATCGAGTCCGCCGTCAAAAAGGTCATCGACGACGGCCTCCGCACCGGCGACATCTTCAGCGGCGCTCTTGGCACGAAGAAGGTGAACACCCGCGAGATGGGTGATGCCATCATCGCCGCACTTTGAATCAATCACCAAGTCCGTAGGCGCTGCCGATCACCTCGCCATCTTCCTCTTCAAAAAAGATGCGCATGGGTCGGCAGCAGATCTCGCAGTCGTAATCCACATCGCACGGCAC
>Ga0075152_10002784_pt1 | contig 12366 bp, 9 predicted proteins | sample JI61114C2DNA_FD_70964 | JGI IMG/M metagenome (GOLD analysis project Ga0075152, IMG submission 70964) | Wastewater effluent complex algal communities from Wisconsin, to seasonally profile nutrient transformation and Carbon sequestration -... | ecosystem: Engineered > WWTP > Effluent > Algae...
CGCAGCATGTAAGCAAGCAATAAAGACACCCTCGGTAAGAGGGGAACAGCACAAAAAACGGCGCCGTAAGGCGCCGTTTTTTCATGGGGCAGGCGGACGAAATGCTCGGGACAGCCTGCTGTTGAGAATCGTGCTTCTCTATACCCGAGCGCTCGTTGAATCTTGACCGGGCTGGCTGTCGGGCTAAGTCAAACCGAGGAAACCAGGTTCATCCGATCTCCGCGTGCTGAATCATTGATCTGCTTTTGATCGGCGTCCGCGCTTGTAAGTGGGCTTGTTCTTGCTTGAAGGCGAGGTGCCCCGCTTTTGCGGGTAGGAAATCCTTCAATTCTGACGAGATCCGACATGAGCTCTACTCCCCTACCTGCCGCCATCGGTGCGCTGGTCCGTGCCCCTGCCCTCAATCTGCTGCGCATCGCGGTGGCCGCGTCTGTCGGGCCCGAGGGTGAGGTGGATGCGGAGACCCTGGCGCTGATGACGAGCCAGGTGGAGGAGGGGCTGTTCGACGAGGTGACGCCTGCCGAGGCGTGGCCGGAGCTGGCCACTGGCCTGATGGCTGCCGTGCCTTCGCGGATGTTGCGGGCGCTGCGCGCCTGCGGCGCCCTGCGCAGGCTGTTGCCGGAACTGGAGGCTCTGTTCGGGGTGCCCCTGAGCGCCGATGACCCGCCCACCGTGGATCTGGGGGAGCACGTGCTGCGCAGCGTGGACGCGGCCGCCCGTCAGCAGGCGCCTCTGTCAGTGCGCTTTGCTGCGCTGGTTTTCAACCTTGGCAAGTCGGATTCGCCTCCCGAGCATCTGCCCTTCCACTACCGTCACATGGAACGCGGCTTGCCCCGCATTCAGGCCGTTTGTGCGCGCTTTGGGGCGCCGCCCGACTGTACTGATCTGGCCGTGCTTGCTCTCCACGAGGTCGAGCGCGTTCATCGGGCAGCGCCGTCTCGGGCCGGTTCGATCGCCGCCATGCTGGAACGTCTTGATGCCTTTGAGCACCGTGAGCGCTTTGATTGTCTCCTCGCCGTGTGTAGTGCCGATTACCGTGCCTATCCTGGCCGTGCCACCCGCAGCTACCCCAAGGCGACCCTGCTGAACCTGGCTCTGGATGCCTGCGCCGCCATCATCGGGGCCGATGGGCACATTGAGGCCCTGCGTGAAGCACGTGCCCTGGCCGTCGCCGCAGCCCTGCGTTCGGCGCGCTGGAGCGAGGCCGAGGGCTGAGCCGTAGCGGGGCGCGCAGGCCTTGGGAAAGTCTGTTGGCGGACTTTATTCAGCCAGTTGCCTGCAGCTTACGGAAGGGCCGTCCATGCCTGTACGGAGACGTTTTTCGCCCCTGCCCCAGGGGGCCGTGGCGTGGGTGCGCAGGGGGGCACGGGTGCCTTTCATCCTGGCTTCGCTGGTGTGCTCCCTGGCCTGGGCGAGACCCGGTGGCACAACCAGTGGTTCGAGGAGGCCTTGTGTGAAACCGCTTCCCTGTCTGTGCTCGTGTTCAGGGAGGGCAGTTGGAGAGCTTGAATTCCACTCGGCGGTCCAGGGCGTCCCTTGCATCGTCACTACCGGTGCCAACAAGCGCCTGGCGGAAGCCTTGGCCCGAGGCGCGGGTGCGCGGACCCAGCTCTGGGGCTTCCGCCTCAAGACGCTGCTTGATGAACTGCGCACGCTGCTGGGAAAGGCGGTCGTTGGTCTGCTCGGACCCGGTCTTGCTGGTGTGGCCAATGATATTCATGCACACCTTCGCCGCAGCACTCTGGCGGGCTATCTGCCGTAGCCAGAATGCGTAAGGGCCGCTGATTTTCGCGTCTTGCCAGAATTCTGTGGAGCCCGGGCGGAAGAGGAACTTGACGCCCAGGTTGTTGCTGGCAAGCCCTGAGGAGACGATCTTGCCGAACGCGGATTCGGCTTCCCCATTGCGCCCCAGCTTGAGATTGGACAAGTAGATGCCCGTGTGCACGCGCAGCTGGTCTCCACCCGGAGAAGCCAGGGCTCGTTCGTAAAGGCGGAGCGCCTCGGCGTAGTTCTGATCGTTGTAGGCGCTCAAGGCCTCTTCGATCAGCGCTGCGGTAACGATCTTCTCAAGGTAGGCCGGGTCGGCTGCTTGACCCGGGGGAGTCTCCGCGGTTCGAACGTAGCCATCGATGGTGCGGTCTCGGATGATCACCGGACTGTCCTGGTAGAAGGGGGTCGGCTTGGTGTCGAGGCCGTCGTCACGGGTGAGGGAGTTTGCCTGAGCGACGACCTTCCCGGTTTTCAGGTCGGTCAGGGCAATGGCAAGACGAAGTCTTTTCGGGGAGGCTCCCGCGGTGTTGTCACGTGTCAGGGTACCTGTGAGGATCAGGTTGGTCTTGCCCATGTTGCTGCTCTGAAACGGCAGTACGTCAAACTGGGGGTAGGCGGCCTTGATCTTCTCTGTAATGCTCTTTTCGATGGTGCGGGTGACGGCTGTCTGTTGACCCGTACGTCCGTCCAGAAGCGGGTCAATCGCAATCGCGCGGCGTGCCAGTTTGCTCTCTACTTTGGAGAGGAGGTCAGCTTGCGTCTGCTTGAAGAGATCGTCCGTCACTTGTGCCACAGCTTGCTCAAATGGCAGCTCTTTGGTGGTGGTGGCCTGCGGTGGGGTGGCGCAGGCCACGAGCAGGGTGCAGGCGGCGATGCTGAGCTGGGTTGCCAGCCACGGGCGGAGCGATTTCATCGGCATTCTCTCTTCATTACGTTTTCATCTTCGGGAGTCAGCGTTTCACCCAGCGTGATCCGATGGAGAAGATCGGAGCATCGCGAGGACTTTCTGGGCGTCTGAGGCTTGGGTGTCTTGTCAATTTCCGGCGTAGCCTGTTTCCCATCAAGGGATGAATTGTAGGTCCGGCCAGGAGGCTTGCGCGTATCGGCAGAGGGTGGGTTGGCTATCGGCTTGCCCGGAGCGGCCTTTTCAGATGGCTTTTCTGGTGACCTTTGAGGGGGCTTTGCGGTTACCGGGGAAGGTGGCGCGTCGCTCTTTTGTGGCGCAGCCTCAGCTGGAGATTCCTTGAGGGGCACGGGCACAGGGGGCACGGGCGTAACGGCCGGTGCTACAGGTGCGAGTGCGGGTGTCGATGCAGGTGCAGGTGCAGGTGCAGGTGCCGGCCCCGGGCGCTCCGCAGAGGGGGCCGGCTGGGGGGCGGAGGGGGCTTTCTCACCGTCTCTCGTCAGGTAGATGGCCGCGGCGGAAGCGAGCAGGGCGAGAATGACGAGTGTTGCGATGATCAGGCCGCGGGAGGGGCTGCGTCTTTCCTGAGACGGAGCCGAGATGGCGGGCGCAGGGGCCTGGGTGGGCGTGACCGCTCGGGTGGGCGGGGGTACGGAAGCGGATGGCCCGGAGTACGCCCCATGGGTTGAGGCTGCCCGGGAAACACTGTCGAGTTGTACCGTGCGCTCCGGGTCCAGGACTGTTCGCTGGCCGCCGGGCTTGGGTTCGCTCACTTGGGTTGCTGGCGCGCTGCGAGAAGGAATTCCAAGCAGGGTCCGCATGGCGGCCACGGACTGGGGCCGCTTTTCCGGGAGCACTTCGAGCGCTGCATCAAAGGCGAGCAGGAATTGCTCGCTGTAACGCCCCACTGCCGTTGTGGCGAGCGGCTGAAGCGGATCGGAAATCATCCGCGTGACCGAGGTGGGCGGGGGCTTTCCGTGGATTGCGTAATGAACCACGGATGCGAGGGCGTACAGATCGGTCCAGGCGCCCTGGCGCATCTGAGCGACGTCGGCATACTGCTCGATGGGGGCGTAGCCTGGCTTCAGAATGACCGTCAGCGCCTGGTTCGACTCACTCAGTACGCGACGGGCCGCACCAAAATCCAGGAGTACGGGCTGGTTGTTGGCCAGGATGATGATGTTGTCCGGTGCGATGTCGCGGTGAAAGCACTGGGCTTCGTGCAGGATCTCCAGGGCATCGAGCAGGGGGCGGACTATTTCCATCAGCCAGGTTTCGTCGGGAGGTGTCTCCTGCTGCTGCAGAATCTGGCGCAAGGAAGGCCCGTCGTAAAACGGCATCGCCATGTAGGCTGTGCCGTTGCCTTCCCAGAAACGGAATACCTTGACCATCGACGGATGGTCGAAGCGGGCCAGAAGCCGGGCTTCGTTTATGAAACTGAAGAGGCCTTTCTGAAAGGCCTCGGACGTCCTGTCGGAGGTGGGGTGAATCGTCGCACCGTCCTCGGCTCGGGTGGCCAGGGAGGCGGGCATGTATTCCTTGACGGCGACGTTACGCTGGAGGATGTGGTCGTGGGCAAGGTAGACGATCCCGAACCCGCCTTCGCCAATCAGATCCGTGATTTCAAATTCGCCGAGGCAGGTGCCCGGGGGTAATACGTTGTCTCGTGCCTTGGTGCCATGGGCCATCCGGCCCATCCCGCTGACAAGGGCTGTGGAAGGCATGATAGACAAGCCTCGGGTGGGCTTGGCCAAGTCACCTTTGCCGGTCAGGGGGGGGCTCATTGTCATCCATGGCGGATTATCGAAAGAGCATCGCTGCTCACGGCGCATCCCTTGGTGATGTGCTGAGTCGCATTTTGTATCAAATTCCTCGTACCGTCACGGCCCTGCAGTGAAATGGCACCGTGATTGACGAGAGCCATCCTTGATGTCTGACCCGTCTCCGGCCTCCTTCTTGAACCGATCCGGTGATTCTCGTCTCACGGGGCGCCCCGTTCACAATTCCGTACATTTGAAAAACAGTTGAGCAAACTTGGTTTGCAACACTGGGCTCCAGCAAAAAAGACAATCCGTCGCCACTTGCCGGGCCCCTTTGGGGATGGGCGGTGCAGCGGCGGGGACGAGACCGAGACAAACCGGAGGAGGATGGGGTATGTCCAATACCCGAGCGACAGCCGCAGATTCTGCGAGCCTGGATACTTTTCCGCGCCTGCTGATGCACCACGCACGGCAGCGGCCCAACCGGCCGGCGATGCGCGAGAAGGAATACGGGATCTGGCAGACCTACACCTGGGCCGAAGTGGCCGAGCGGGTGAGGTCGATTGCCAGCGGACTGGCGGAGCTGGGCTTCAAGCGTGGCGACCGTCTGGCGGTGGTGGGAGACAACCGGCCGCGCCTGTACTGGTCGGTGGCTGCAGCCCAGTGCCTGGGTGGCATCCCGGTGATGATGTACCAGGACGCCGTGGCCCAGGAGATGGCCTACGTGATGCAGGACGCGGAGATCCGCTTTGCCTGTGTCGAGGACCAGGAGCAGGTGGACAAGATGCTCGAGATCAAGGGTGACCTGCCCCTGCTCGAGCACGTGATCTACGACGACCCTCGCGGTTTGCGCCACTACAACCAGACTTTTCTGCACGGGCTGGATGAAGTGCTGGAGATGGGGCGCATCCACGACCAGAACCACCCGGACTTCCTGGGTAACGAGATCGACAAGGGCAGCCCCGAAGACGTCTCGGTGATGCTGTACACCTCGGGTACCACTGGCAAGCCCAAGGGCGTGTGCCAGAGTCACTCCGCCTTCATCGCTGCGGCACAGGGCGGCTGCAGCTTCGACAAGCTCACCGATCAGGACGACATCCTGTCCTACCTGCCGATGGCCTGGGTGGGCGACCACCTGTTCTCGTATGCCCAGGCCCTGGTGGCCGGCTTCACCATCAATTGCCCGGAATCCGGCGAGACGGTGATGGGCGACCTGCGCGAGATCGGCCCTACCTATTATTTTGCTCCGCCGCGGGTGTTCGAGAACCTGCTGACCCAGGTGATGATCCGCATGGAGGACGCCAGCAGCATCAAGCGCAGCGTCTTCCAGCACTTCATGGATGTGGCGAGGCGCTGCGGCGCGGACATCCTGGACGGCAAGCCGGTTTCGGCCGGCGACCGACTGCAGTACGCCCTGGGCAACATCCTGGTGTACGGCCCGCTCAAGAACGTGCTGGGCATGAGCCGGATCCGCGTGGCCTACACCGCGGGTGCGGCCATCGGCCCCGACCTGTTCCGCTTCTATCGTTCCATCGGCATCAACCTCAAGCAGCTCTACGGCCAGACCGAGACCTGCGCCTACGTGTGCCTGCAGCCAGACGGTCAGATCAAGCTGGATTCGGTCGGCACACCCGCGCCGAACGTGGAGGTCAAGCTGGCCGACAACGGCGAGATTCTGGTCAAGGGCCCGATGCTGCTGAAGGCCTACTACAAGCGCCCGGACGCGACCGCCGAGTCCATCAACGCCGACGGCTACTTCATGACCGGTGATGCGGGCTTCTTCGACGAGGACGGCCACCTGAAGATCATCGATCGGGCCAAGGACGTGGGCAAGCTAACCGGTGGCGGCATGTTTGCCCCCAACTACATCGAGAACAAGCTCAAGTTCTTCCAACACATCAAGGAAGTGGTGTGCTTTGGCAATGGCAGGGATTTCGTCACCGCCTTTGTCAATATCGACCTGGAAGCCGTGGGCAACTGGGCCGAGCGCAAGGGCATGGCCTACGCCGGCTACACCGATCTGGCCTGCCAGCCCCAGGTGTATGAGTTGATCAAGGAGTGCATCGAGAAGGTGAACGCCGACCTGGCCAGCGACGCCAACATGAGCGAATCGCAGATCAAGCGTTTCCTGATCCTGCACAAGGAGCTCGATGCCGACGATGGCGAGCTGACCCGTACCCGCAAGGTGCGCCGCAACTTTGTGGCCGAACGCTATGCGGTGCTGATTGATGCGCTCTACGGCGGCAAGAAGAGCCAGTTCATCGAAACCCAGGTGAGCTACGAGGACGGCCGCAGCAACAAGATCAGCGCCGATCTGCGCATCGAAGACGCCAAGACCTTTCCGCCGATGCCGCGGAAGGCCGCCTGAGGAGACCGACCCATGGCCAGACAGATTGGCGACGTGATCGTCGACCTTCAGAACATCTCCCTGCGCTTCGGCGGGGTGAAGGCGCTGACCGACATCAGCTTCAACGTGAAGGAGCACGAGATCCGCTCCATCATCGGCCCCAACGGTGCCGGCAAGAGCTCGATGCTCAACGTGATCAACGGGGTGTATCACCCGCAGGAGGGCCAGATCTTCTTCAAGGGGGCACTGCGCCCGAAGATGGAGCCCCACGAGGCGGCGGAGCAGGGCATCGCCCGCACCTTCCAGAACATCGCCCTGTTCAAGGGCATGACCGTGCTCGACAACATCATGACCGGGCGCAACCTGAAGATGAAGTGCAACTTCCTGCAGCACGCTCTCTACTGGGGCGCCGCGCAGAAGGAAGAGATCGCGCACCGCATCAAGGTGGAAGAGGTCATCGAGTTTCTCGAGATCCAGGACATCCGCAAGACTCCGGTGGGGCGCCTGCCCTACGGTCTGCAGAAGCGGGTCGAGCTGGCCCGCGCCCTGGCCGCCGAGCCCCACATCCTGCTGCTGGATGAGCCGATGGCGGGCATGAACGTGGAAGAGAAGCAGGACATGTGTCGCTTCATCCTTGACGTGAATGACCACTACGGCACCACCATCGTGCTCATCGAGCACGACATGGGCGTGGTGATGGACATCTCCGACCGGGTCGTGGTGCTGGACTACGGCAAGAAGATCGGCGACGGCGTGCCGGAAGAAGTGAAGAACAACCCCGAGGTCATCAAGGCCTATCTGGGTACTTCACATTAAGGCGGGGAGAAAAGACAAATGCAATTCTTCATTGAGGTACTCGTCGGCGGCTTGCTGTCGGGCGTCATGTACGCCCTGGTGGCCCTCGGCTTCGTGCTGATCTACAAGGCCTCCGGCGTGTTCAACTTTGCCCAGGGAGCGATGGTGTTCTTTGCCGCGCTGACCTTCGTCGGCTTTCAGGAGGTGCTGCCCGGCTGGCTCGGCCTGGAGGCGGACAGCAGTGTGGTGTTCTGGCTGGCCTTCCTGCTGGCCTTCATCGCCATGATCGTGCTGGGCATCGCTACCGAGCGCATTGTGTTGCGGCCGCTGGTCAATCAGCCCCACATCACCCTGTTCATGGCCACCATCGGCCTGACCTACGTGGTCGAAGGCATCGCCCAGATGACCTGGGGCGCCAACGTGCGCGGCCTGGATCTGGGCATCGTCGACGAGCCCATCGCCTGGTTGATGGACAACTACGAGATCGGCGTCTCCAAGTTCGACCTGTTCGCAGCCGGTGTGGCGGCGTCCCTGGTGGCCCTGCTGGCCCTGTTGTTCCAATACACCAAGGTGGGCCGGGCGCTGCGTGCGGTGGCCGACGACCACCAGGCGGCCCTGTCCATCGGCATTCCGCTGCAGACCATCTGGCGTGTGGTGTGGGCTGTGGCGGGTTTCGTGGCTCTGGTGGCCGGCATGATCTGGGGCGCCCGCAACGGCGTGCAGTTCGCCCTTACCTTCACGGCCCTGAAGGCCTTGCCGGTGCTCATCCTGGGGGGCTTCACCTCGGTGCCCGGCGCCATCGTCGGCGGCCTGATCATCGGTGCCTCCGAGAAGCTGGCCGAGGTGTATGTCGGTCCCTTTGTCGGTGGCGGCATCGAGGGTTGGTTCCCCTACATGCTGGCCCTGGCCTTCTTGCTGGTGCGGCCGGAAGGGCTGTTCGGCGAGAAGCACATCGACCGCGTGTAATAGCGTGTAGGGGCGGCTTCAGCCGCCCGCGGACGGGGATCGACGGTATGCCGTTGATTCAACGCGTGGAGGGCGAATGAATTCGCCCCTACAGGAAGAGACAAGGAGCAACAACAATGCTTTACCGTGAAGCCGGCCAGTTCAAGGCCACTTACGCCGAAGATTCCCAGATCTTCCCGATCCGCCAGGACAAGATCGGGTTCTGGATGTTGATGCTGGTGTTCGGCGTAGCCGTGCCCCTGCTGTCCAACGAGTACTGGCTGAAGGCCATCCTGATCCCGGTGCTGATCTTCTCCCTGGCTGCCATCGGCCTGAACATCCTCACCGGCTACGCCGGCCAGCTGTCCCTCGGGTCGGCAGCCTTCATGGCTGTGGGGGCCTTTGCGGCCTACAACTTCATCCTGCGCATCGAGGGCATGCCCTTCCTGGTGGCACTGGTGCTGGCCGGTCTGACGGCGGCGCTCGTCGGCATCATGTTTGGGTTGCCGAGCCTGCGCATCAAGGGCTTCTACCTGGCGGTGGCCACCCTGGCGGCCCAGTTCTTCATCGTCTGGGCGCTGGTCAAGTTTCCGTGGTTCTCCAACAACTCGTCCTCCGGCGTGGTGACCGCCCAGGATGTGACTATCCTCGGCTACACCTTTGTCACGCCGGAATCCAAGTACGTCCTCACCTTCCTGATCGTTGCCCTCATGGCCCTGCTGGCCAAGAACATGGTGCGCTCCTCCACCGGGCGGGCCTGGATGGCGGTGCGGGACATGGACGTGGCCGCCCAGGTGATCGGCTTTCGCCTGATGCGCACCAAGCTGCTGGCCTTCGCCGTGAGCTCCTTCTATTGCGGTGTGGCCGGTGCCCTGTATGCCTACACCTACATCGGTACCGTCGAGCCGGAAGGCTTCAACCTGGATCTGTCCTTCAAGATCCTGTTCATGATCATCATCGGCGGGGTGGGCTCGATCATGGGCTCCTTCCTGGGGGCGGCCTTCATCGTGCTGCTGCCCATCTTCCTGGACAACGTGGTACCGGTCATCTTCGGCGATTCCCTGGGGGCCGGCTTCGTGTCCAACTTCCAGCTCATCGTCTTTGGCGGCCTGATCATCTTCTTCCTGATCGTCGAGCCCCACGGCCTGGCCCGACTGTGGCAGATCGCCAAGGAGAAGCTGCGCCTGTGGCCCTTCCCCCATTGACGTTCATGAATAAAGCTACTGCGCGTCCCGATCCTGCAATTCCGGTGCTCGCTGTACCTCGGTACAGCTCCGCTCCTCGTCGCAGCCTCGGGCCTGCTCGCTACGCTTTCTTCATGAACGTCGGGCCTGATGTTGTTGTAGTACCGATACCATTCATGAACGCAGGCATTGCGTTGTAGCACCCACACCATAAAAGAGGAGACAAACACATGAAACTGAAGAAAACCGTTCTGCTGGGCGCGGTCATCGCCGGCCTGCTGGGTTCCTCCATGGCCAGCGCCAACGAGGAACAGTTCATCGGCCTGCCGAGCTATCGCGTCGGCCCCTACGCCGCAGGTGGCTCCGGGCTGTTCGGCGGCTGGATCGACTACATGCAGCTCGTCAACGAGCGTGATGGTGGTGTGAACGGTGTCAAGCTGACCTGGGAAGAGTGCGAGACCGAATACAACAACGCCCGCGGCGTCGAATGCTACGAGCGCATGAAGAAGAAGGGCAGCACCGGCAACTCGGTGTTCCAGCCTGTCTCCACCGGCATCACCTACTCGGTGCTCGAGAAGGTCGCCCAGGACAAGATCCCCATGGTGACCATCGGCTATGGCCGCACCGATGCGGCGGACGGTCGGGTCTTCCCGTGGGTCTTCCCGCTGATCACCACCTACTGGTCCCAGGCTTCGGCCATCGTGAACTTCATGGGCCAGAAGGAAGGCGGCATGGACAAGCTGAAGGGCAAGAAGATCGGCCTGCTCTACCACGACTCCGCCTATGGCAAGGAGTCCCACGCCATCATGGACAAGCTGGCGGCCAAGCACGGCTTTGAAGTGATCAAGATTGCCGTGGCCCATCCGGGCAACGAGCAGCAGTCCCAGTGGCTGCAGATCCGCCAGGCCAAGCCCGACTACGTGGTGCTGTGGGGCTGGGGGGTGATGAACCCGACCGCCATCAAGGCCGCCGCCAAGACCGGCTTCCCCCGTGAAAAGCTGATCGGCGTGTGGTGGTCCGGCGCCGAGGAAGACACCATCCCGGCCGGTACGGCAGCCAAGGGCTTCATCGCCGCCGGCTTCAACGTGGCGGGTGCCAACTACCCCGTTGTTGCCGACATCAAGAAGCATGTGTACGGCAAGAACAAGGGCAACATGGAAGACAAGACCCGCGTCGGCTCGGTGTATTACAACCGTGGGGTGGTGCACGGCATCATCACCGTCGAGGCGATCCGCAAGGCTCAGGAGAAGTACGGCAAGGGCAAGGCCCTGACCGGCGAGCAGATCCGCTGGGGTTTCGAGAACCTCAATCTGGATGACGCCCGCCTGAAGGCCCTGGGTGCCACCGGCTTCATGCCGGCCCTCAAGATCACCTGTGCCGACCACGAAGGCCCGGGCAAGGTGAAGTTCCAGCAATGGGACGGCAGCCAGTGGAAGGTCATCACCGACTGGGTGGATTCCGACCGTCCGCTGGTGCGCGGCATGATCGAAGAGTCGGCCGCTGCCTACGCCAAGGAAAAGGGCATCAAGCCCCGCGACTGCTCCAAAGAAAGCTGATCGGGGCGGCGATAAACCTACTGCGCGGGCCGATCTTGCGGCTCTGGTGCTCGCTGTACTCCAGTACAGCTCCGCTCCTCACCGCAAGCTCGATCCGCTCGCTACGGTTTCTCGCCACCCCAGGCGCCGGAAGATTGGGTTTTCGCGACAGAACAAGATCGAGGGTGACGTGAGTCGCCCGTAAAAAGGGGATGGCCGCTGCCATGTCTTACCTCAGCATCAACAACATCGAGGTCATTTACGACCACGTGATCCTTGTGCTCAAGGGTGTCTCCCTGCAGGTGCCCCAGGGCAAGATCGTGGCTTTGCTGGGTGCCAATGGCGCGGGCAAGAGCACCACGCTCAAGTCGATCTCCAACCTGCTGCGCGCCGAGCGTGGTGATGTGACCAAGGGCAGCGTCGAGTTCAAGGGTGAGCGCATCGACCAGAGGACGCCTGCCGAACTGGTGAAGAAGGGGGTCATCCAGGTGATGGAGGGCCGGCACTGCTTCGGCCACTTGTCCATCGAGGAGAACCTGCTCACCGGTGCTTACACCCGAAGCCAGTCCCGGGCCGAGCTCAAGGAAAGCCTGGACAAGGTCTACAACTACTTCCCCCGCCTCAAGACGCGGCGTACCTCCCAGGCCGGCTACACCTCCGGTGGCGAGCAGCAGATGTGTGCCATCGGCCGGGCCCTGATGGCCAAGCCCGAGATGATCCTGCTCGACGAGCCCTCCATGGGCCTCGCTCCGCAGATTGTCGAGGAGATCTTCGAGATCGTGAAGGATCTCAACAGCAAGGAGAACGTGAGCTTCCTGCTGGCCGAACAGAACACCATGGTGGCCCTGCGGTATGCGGATTTTGGCTACATCCTGGAGAACGGCCGGGTGGTGATGGAGGGCGACGCGGCCGACCTGCGCACCAACGAGGATGTGAAGGAGTTCTATCTGGGGCTTTCGTCCGAGGGGCGGAAGAGTTTCCGGGAAGTTAAGCATTACCGGCGGCGGAAGCGCTGGTTGTCTTGAGGGGTCTTAGTTGGGGGGCGTGCTGGGGGGCTTTCCTTTGTTTGAGCTTGGATTGGCCGGGGACTCGCCCCCGGCGGGCGACCTACTTTCTTGCTTCGCCA
>Ga0075152_10002788_pt1 | contig 12359 bp, 12 predicted proteins | sample JI61114C2DNA_FD_70964 | JGI IMG/M metagenome (GOLD analysis project Ga0075152, IMG submission 70964) | Wastewater effluent complex algal communities from Wisconsin, to seasonally profile nutrient transformation and Carbon sequestration -... | ecosystem: Engineered > WWTP > Effluent > Algae...
AAATCCAGTTGAATTCATTTTTTAAAATTACTAAAAAAACTACTGCAAATAAAATTATTGTGGCACCTTCGTTCCAAATTCGCATGAAATTAGACGAATAGTTGAATTTGTCGTTTTGCAATTGTTTAAAAATTTGATGGCATTTTAAATGGTACAAAAACAACGCCAAAACAAATCCGAGTTTTACATGCATCCAAGGCATTTGCAACCAAACGGGCATTAATATCAATAACCAAACTGCAAAAATTGTAGCCAAAATAGCGCTTGGCCAAGAGATGATATACCACAAACGATAGGTCATGATTTTGTATTGTGCAAGCAAAATTTCTCTGTCTGGCGAAGGTTTTTTGTTGGCTTCAATTTGATACACAAACAAGCGAACAATGTAAAACAAACCTGCAAACCAAGTGATTACGAAGATTAGGTGGAGGGATTTTATGTAGTTGTAGAGTTCCATTTTTTTTGTTTCAAGTTTGAATTGTTTAAGGTTTTAGGGTTATTCTCTTTTTGTTAATTCGTATGAATTTCATTGTTTATCAATTTCAGATTTTTTTTTAATTTCAGATGATGAATGAACTCCTGAAAGAAAACTTATTGTTCCAGTTGTTTTATACTTTTTTGTAGCAAGTTTTATTCCTAAGTATAATCCAAGACAAAAAATAATGATTCCAATTCCCAAGCCATAATAAGTCGGAAATTTATAATAAATAACCAATCCAATTATAAGTCCAATTAGTGTTGGCGAAATTGCAATTTGAAACCAACCTATTATTTCTGTAAATCTCTCAAAAAATTTTATCATTTATAATGCTTTATTCAGTTTAAACTTGAAACAAAGAAAACATGAAATAAATTTGTTATTTCTGAAACTCCTCAATCCAATTCGCCACAACGCCACACCATTCATCTTCGTCATTCATACATGGAATTGCCATGAATTCTTCGCCGCCGTGATGTAAAAATTGTTCGTTTGCTTCCATGGCAATTTCTTCCAAAGTTTCTAAACAATCGGCAACGAAAGCTGGTGTTACAACGGCTAATTTCTTGATTCCGTTTTCGGGCATTTTGTTGATTTCTACATCTGTATAAGGTGTTAACCATTTATCACCAGCCAATCTTGATTGAAAGGTTTGGCTGTATTTTCCTTCTGGAATTCCTAATAATTTTACTACTTGTTTTGTGGTTTCATAACATTGATGACGGTAACAAAATTCATGCGCTGGCGAAGGCGTATTGCAACAAGAACCGTCAATTGTACAATGCGATTTTGTGACATCTGTTTTGCGAATATGTCGTTTTGGAATTCCGTGATAGGAAAACAATAAATGGTCATACTCAAATCCTTTTAAATGTTTTTTTATCGAATTTGTTAAAGCCTGAATATAATCGGGTTTGTTATAAAATGCAGGAATTTTTGTTAGTTTCATTTCGGGAAATTTTGCAGCAACTAATTCATCTGCTAAAGCCCAAATAGTTGTCGTTGAAGCCATTGCATATTGAGGATATAAAGCTAAAAGCATCACATCTGTTACACCTTTGTCTTTCAAATTTTGCAATCCTTTTTCAATTGTTATTGTGCCATATCGCATTGCTAAAGCCACAGGAATATCCACTAATTTTTGCACTTTTTGATGCATTTTTTTTGAAAATACTATTAACGGCGAACCTTCCTCTGTCCAAATTCGAGCATAAGCTTCGGCTGATTTTTTTGGTCTTGTATTTAAAATAATTCCTCTAACTAGCAAAGCACGCAATAAATAGGGAACATCAATTACATATTTATCCATTAAAAATTCGTCTAAATAAGGTTTTACGTCTTTGGCAGTTGGACTTTCGGGCGAACCGAGATTTACTAATAATACTCCTTTCATTTTGTTGTTTTAATTTTACTTATTATAGCGTGATTTTTTAATTATAATTTTCTAGATTGGAATTTTTATATATTCTGATTCAAATTCATTAAATATTTCTTTGGTGTTGTTCCAAATTTCTTTTTGAAAGCTGCAATAAAATGACTTCCAGTGCTATACCCAATTTTTAAACCTACTTCATTTACATTATAGGAACCAGAATCTAACAATTGACGTGCATAATCCATTTTATATTCAAATAAAAACCCATAAACGGTGTCGCCATAAATTTGTTTGAATCCCATTTTTAGTTTTTTTAAACTTAATCCTACTTTTTCTGATAATTCTTCTAATCCTGGTGGTTCTGCCATGTTTGAAATCATGATTTCTTTGGCTTTTTTGATTTTCAACACATTTTCCTCATCAATTAAAAACGGACATTGTTCTGCATTTGGATCTTCAGAACGGTTAAAATATAAACTCAATAATTCATAACCCTTTCCTTTATAGTATAAATTTTTAATGAACGAATTGAGATTATAATGAAACAATTGACTCAACACAATTGCCATTGACGGACTAATATCGTTTTCTTTATAGTATTTTTTATCCTTATTTTCTTCGCTCAAAAACGGAATATGCTCTGCTTGAGAAGAAAACAAACCATGAAATTTTTTTATTGAAACTATCACCGAAACTATCCAAGTATGAGGCGCTAATTCAAGATTCAGCGGCAATTCTTTTTGAGGATTATAAAATAAAAGAGACTTTTCTTCTTTTAAATCTAAAGCATAATTCCCTTGATTGAAGATAAATTTTCCCTTACCTTTTAAACCAAAATGAAATTGAATAAAACCTTGAATTACAGGTTTTTGAATGCGATACATCTCGTTTTCATCATTTTGAAAAAGATATAATATAAAATCGTTTTCAATTTTTATTTCCTCTTGTGAACCCATAGCGATATTTTTTCATTTGAATGGAGATACAAAACCCAAACCGTTATTTAGAATTATTCTACATAAACCAATTCAAACTACTTGATTTTGCTACAAATTTAAAAGAAATATCGATAAAAGTATGATTTAGATTAAAAATTTCTTTTATCGATACAAAAAGTACTTTGAGCGTTACTTTTGTAAATGATTGTCAGATATTTTTGTTGCACTTTTAGGAAAGAGTATCAACTATGGAAAACAATACATTTGCAAAACATCCAACTTTTTATGCAGTAGGGCTAAGTTACAAAAAAGCCGATGCCGCAATGAGAGGAAAATTTAGTTTAGATGAAAGTGCAAAATGCAATTTATTACTTCAGGCAAAAGAAGAAGGATTGGAAAGTTTAGTGGTGACTTCAACTTGCAACAGAACTGAAATTTATGGTTTTGCCCAACATCCGTTTCAATTAATCAAATTGCTTTGCGAAAATAGCTTAGGAACAGTTGAAGATTTTCAAAAAGTGGCTTTTGTATATAAAAATACCGAAGCCATTTCGCATATGTTTCGCGTTGGAACTGGTTTAGACAGTCAAATTCTAGGAGATTTTGAGATTATTAGTCAGTTAAAAAACGCATTTATTCAAAGTAAAAAAAACAATTTGGTAAATAATTTTTTAGAACGATTAGTAAATGCAGTAATTCAGGCAAGCAAAAAAATTAAAACAGACACTGAAATTTCATCTGGAGCAACTTCTGTTTCTTTTGCATCTGTGCAGTATATTTTAAAAAATGTTACGGATATTTCCAATAAAAATATTTTACTTTTTGGAACAGGAAAAATCGGAAGAAATACTTGTGAAAACTTAGTAAAACATTCTAAAAATGAACACATAACATTAATAAACAGAACAAAAGATAAAGCCGAAAAAATTGCTAATAAACTAAACGTAATTGTAAAAGATTATGCCGATTTGCAATTGGAAATTCAAAAAGCAGATGTTTTAGTTGTGGCTACTGGCGCCTTAAATCCAACGATTGATAAAGCAATTTTGAATCTGAAAAAACCACTTTTAATTTTAGATTTATCCATTCCTAAAAACGTGAATGAAAATGTAAATGAATTGAAAGGCATTTCGTTGGTTCACATGGATCAATTGGCTCAAATGACTGATGAAACTTTGGAAAACAGAAAAAAATATATTCCAAATGCCGAAGCAATTATTGAAGAAATTAAAGATGAATTTTTAGCTTGGACAAAACAACGCAAATTTGCACCAACAATTCATGCTTTAAAAGCAAAATTGAACTCCATAAAAGAAGGTGAATTGAATTTTCAACGCAAGAAAATTTCAAATTTTGACGAAGAACAAGCCGAATTAATTAGTGCAAGAATCATTCAAAAAATCACGAATCATTTTGCAAATCATTTAAAAGATGATGAAACAATGGTAGATGAAAGCATCGAATGGATTGAAAAAATTTTTCAGATAGAAACGGCTGTAAAATAATGAAAAGAAATATACGAATCGGAACTCGTGACAGCGAATTAGCTCTTTGGCAAGCAAAAACGGTTGAAAATAAATTAAACAATTTAGGTTTTGAAACTGAAATTATTGCCGTTAAATCGCAAGGAGATATTTTACTTGACAAACCACTTTATGAGTTGGGAATTACTGGAATTTTCACCAAAACTTTAGACATTGCAATGCTAAAAGGAGAAATAGATATTGCTGTGCATTCCATGAAAGATGTGCCAACGGCTTTGCCAAAAGGTATTGTGCAAGCAGCGGTTTTAGAACGAGCCAATACACTTGATATTTTAGTGCATAAAGGAAATTTAGACTTTTTAAATTCAAACGGAACTATAGCCACTGGAAGTTTACGCAGACAAGCACAATGGTTACACAAATATCCCAATCATAAAGTAGTTGATTTAAGAGGAAATGTAAACACAAGATTACAAAAACTTCAAGATAATAATTGGAACGGAGCCATTTTTGCCGCAGCAGGATTGGAACGTATCAACTTAAAATCTGAAAATTATATTGATTTAGATTGGATGGTTCCAGCACCAGCACAAGGTGCAATGGTAGTGGTTGCAATGGAAAATGATGATTTTTGTAGCGCAGCATTAGCCAAATTAAACCATTCAGAAACAGAAATTTGCACGCATATTGAACGCCAATTTTTAAAAACTTTAGAAGGCGGATGCACGGCACCAATTGGAGCCTTAGCAACTTTTTCATCAGATAAAATTGATTTTGAAGGTGTTTTGTTTTCTTTAGACGGAAAAGAAAAACATAGAATCAAAAAAAGTTGTACTTTTGATTCTTTTAAAAACTTCGGTAAAAAATGTGCCGACGAAATTTTAAACAACGATGGAAAAGCATTAATGGAAAGCATTCGTCGTGATTTAAAAAAGTAATTTTATTTCAAAATGGAGAAAGAATCGTTACTCAATTATTTATATCGTTTTTTTGATATTATTGTATTGCTTTTTATTGTTTTTGACTTTGGATATGACTTTGAAGAAAACTATAATTCGCCTCATGTTGTAGGATTAATTGTTCTATCTGTCGGATTATTAGCCTTTAACTCTTTCAAATATTTTACCTATAAATACAAGAGTAACAAGACAGTAGCTTTGGCAAACATGGTTTTGCTTACAGGTATTTTATTGACTTCTGGAATTATTTATTTACTAAATTTAGATTTTCCAAATGATTATATTCTGCAAAAAATTAAACCTGTTTTAGAAGGCGGACTTATTTTTTATTTTTTACTAAGATTATTGGTTTTTGTGCGTCATATTTATGATATTTATTTTAATCCAGCGATTGTTTTTGTGGGAAGTTTTATGATTTTAGCCTTAACAGGAGGATTTTTATTAATGCTTCCAAGCGCCACTACAAACGGAATTACCTTTACAAACGCTCTTTTTACATCAACAAGTGCGGTTTGTGTAACAGGTTTAGCCGTTGTTGATACTTCTTCTGCTTTCACAATAATAGGTCAGTCAATAATATTAGTTTTAATACAACTAGGGGGTATAGGAATTTTAACATTTACATCATTCTTTGCTTTCTTTTTTAGAGGAAGTTCATCGTTTAAAGAAGGTTTAAACACAAAAGATTTTATCGCTCATGATGGGTTAAAAGATGTTTTTAGAGCAGCTCTTAATGTTGTAATTTTTACGATAAGTATTGAAATTGTTGGTGCTCTTTTTGTCTATTCGTCAATTATTGACAATGCAAAGATTGATAATAAATTCTTCTTCTCATTATTTCATTCTATTTCAGCTTTTTGTAATGCTGGATTTTCTATTTTATCTGCTGGTTTAAATGATGAAACACTTAAATTCAATTATTTTTTACATTGGATTATCATGCTTTTAATCATTTTTGGCGGATTAGGACATAATATTATCTTTAATTTTTATCAGAAAATAAAAACCCATGTTGTAGAATTTTTTGACAAAACCATCATACATAAAAAAGTAAGAATCATCACATTAAACACACAAATTGTAATTTATACTACTCTAGTTTTATTAATAGGTGGATTTGTTTTCTTATTTATTTCAGAATATAACAATACATTATTAGAACATCATACGGTTTTTGGAAAAATAACAGCAGCCTCTTTTAACTCTGTTACACCAAGAACAGCAGGTTTTAATGCGGTTGATTATACTCAAATGACTGTTCCTTCTCTGTTAGTAATCATATTTTTAATGTGGATTGGTGGATCGCCTGCATCAACTGCTGGAGGAATAAAAACCAGTACTTTTGCATTAGCTACTTTGAATATTTTTTCAGTTGCAAGAGGAAAAAGCAGAATTGAATTATTTGGTAGAAGAATTTCAAGTGAATCTACATCTAGAGCTTTTGCGATTATGTGTATTTCATTAATCAATATTGGTGTAGCAATTATATTAATTTTAATTTTTGAACCAAAAGGAACTTCACTTTTAACAGTAGCCTTTGAATGTTTTTCAGCATATAGCACGGTTGGTTTGAGTTTGAATTATACACCAACAATCACAGAACCAAGTAAATATGTATTAATAGCATGTATGTTTTTAGGACGAATAGGAATGCTCAACTTAATGGTTGGAATGCTTCAAAAATTAAATCATCAGTTTTATGAATACCCAAAAGAAAATATATTAATTAACTAATCTTCCAAAAATGAAAATTATAGTATTTGGTTTAGGAAACTTCGGAATGTCGCTTGCAATAAGTCTTACAGAAACAGGAAACGAAGTAATTGGAATCGATAAAAATATTGAAAAAGTAAATTTAGTAAAAGATAAAATTTCACATGCTATTGCTTTAGATTCAACAAACGAGTTGTCGTATGAAGCCATTCCATTAAAAGATGCCGACAAAGTGGTTGTTGCCATTGGTGAAAACGAAGGTGCAGCAATTATTACAACCGCAATTATCAAAAAATTAAGCGATGTAAAAATCATTAGTAGAGCACTTTCACCTATTCACGATACGGTTTTAGAAGCCATGGGAATTCACAGTATTATCCATCCTGAGCAAGAATCAGCAGATAGATTAACCAAACAAATCAACTTTAAATCAACTTTAGAAAACTATCAATTAGACGACAATTTTACCATTTCGGAAGTAAAAGCTAAACCCGAATTTTTTGGAAAAACCTTGTCAGAATTAGATTCGATTGACACCTATCATCTCACATTAATTACGATTATTCGAAGAAGAGAAAAACGAAATTTAATTGGAAAAAAATCAATTATAAAAGAATCTATTGGACGTCCAACACCTGAAACTATCATTCAAGAAAATGATATTTTAGTTGTCTATGGAAACAATAAAGACATAGAAACCTATTGTTTTGGTCAAGAAGAACATCAAATTAGAAGTTAAATGACAAGGATTCTCTCTACAAAAAAACTTTCAAAAGCATTAAAAATGAAGTTTTCTGATGCTAAAATTGAACTTGTAGAAAGCAATTTTATTCAAACTAAATCAATCTCTTTTAAAACACCTCAATTGAATGATTATATAGTTTTCACAAGTAAAAAAGCAGTGAAAAGTGTTTTAAAATTGGGAAATAACTGTGTTTTGACAAAATCTTGTTTGTGTGTAGGAAGTAAAACAAAAAAGTTTTTAGAAAAAAAAGGTTTCAAAGTAATAGAAAATGCCAATTATGCCGAAGATTTGATTCAAATAATTGATTCCAAATACAAAGAAAACACATTTACATTCTTCTGTGGAAACATTAAAAAAAACACAATTCCAACTTATTTTCAGCAAAATAAAATGGATTACAAAGAAGTTATTGCATATGAAACCAAACTAAAACCACATAAAATAGCTGATGTTTTTGATGGGATTTTATTTTTTAGTCCTTCTGGTGTAAGTAGCTTTTTAGAAAATAATTCAGTAGAAAATAAAACGTGTTTTTGCATAGGAAAAACCACTGCAAAAGCATTAGAAAATAGAACAGAAAACTTACTAATTGCAGACAAACCATCGGTTGAAAATGTAATTTTAAAAGTAATTGAATATTATAAATAATAACAAACCAAAACAGCAACAACAAACCTATAAGGTTTTTAAAGCCTTATAGGTTTCAATAGACATAAAAATGATAAAAAACGACCTTTTTCTTCGAGCTTTAAACAATGAAACGGTAGAACGTCCACCAGTTTGGATGATGCGTCAAGCAGGAAGATATTTACCAGAATTCAGGGCATTACGCGATAAATATGACTTTTTTACGCGTTGTGAAACGCCAGAATTAGCCGCAGAAATTACGGTGCAACCCATTAGAATTGTAAAACCAGATGCCGCTATTTTATTTTCAGATATTTTGGTAGTGCCACGCGCAATGGGAATTCATGTGGAATTGAAAGATAATTTGGGACCAATTATTCCAAATCCAATTCGTACGATGGAACAAGTAAATCAAGTAATTGTTCCATATGTAAATGAAACATTGGGTTACGTTTTTGAAGCTATAAAATTAACCAAACAAATGCTTAATGACGAAGTGCCATTAATTGGTTTTGCTGGTTCGCCATGGACCATTTTTTGTTATACTGTGGAAGGAAAAGGTTCTAAAAGTTTTGATACAGCCAAAGGATTTTGTTTTTCAAATCCAGTTGCAGCTCATACATTATTGCAAAAAATCACCGATACAACGATTTTATATTTGAAGGAAAAAGTAAAAGCAGGTTGTAACGCCATTCAGATTTTCGATTCTTGGGGCGGAATGTTATCGCCAGTTGATTATCAAGAATTTTCTTGGAAATACATCAACCAAATTGTTGAAGCACTTTCGGAAGATACAAAAGTTATTGTTTTCGGAAAAGGTTGTTGGTTTGCTTTGGGCGAAATGGCAAAATCTAAAGCTGCTGCACTAGGTGTCGATTGGACATGTTCTGCAAGAAATGCACGTTATTTATCGGGTGGAAATATTACTTTGCAAGGAAATTTTGACCCGAGTCGTTTATTATCACCAATTCCAACCATTAAAAAAATGGTGCACGAAATGATTGACGAATTTGGAAAAGACAATTATATAGTAAACTTAGGTCATGGCATTTTACCAAACATTCCTGTGGAACATGCGAAGGCTTTTGTGGAGGCGGTGAAGGAGTATAAGAAGTAGGCTATGAATAAGTTCATAAAATTTATTAAATTATTTTTTTTTATTAGTGCTTTGCTTACATTTATTGATAAACTTTTTAATCCAAGGATTCAATATTTAAATGGTAATTACGAAGCTGTAATAAATTACAAATATTATTTAATTTATGGAGTATTAGCTACGTCATTATTCTTATTAATTTTGATTGAATTAAAAAAAAACAATTTTTCTAATTTAACTAAAAACATTTTAAGTTTTCTATATATACTGTTTTCATTATATTTCATAAATAGCTTTTTTTTACAAATTAATTTTTTTCACCTAACAGATTATATATTGACGATATTACTTGCAATGCCAACAATTTTTGTAATTGAAGAGATATTAAAAAAGAAGGTCTTTAATAATCTTTATTTTCTAATAATTGGTTTTACAATTATATTTTTTGATTTATTTTATTTTATAGAAATATATAAACCTTATGAAGATTATTTATTTGGCTTGCCAATAATGTTTATTCACTATTTAGTTCGGAATTGGATTTGTTTATTTGGGACATCAATGATTTTGATTTCGATCATAAGAACAGTAGAGAAAAAACAATGAAAAATAAACTCTATACCTGAATAAAAACATCTAACCCAATGACCAAAGAAACCGCTATAAAACTATTTGAACAAAAACAAATTCGTTCTACTTGGAGTGAAGAAGAAGAGAAATGGTATTTTTCAATTATTGATGTAATTGAAGTATTAACAGAAAGCACCATTCCTAAGAGATATTGGACAGATTTAAAAAAGAAATTAAAAACTGAAGGAAGTGAGTTGTACGATAATCTCGTACAACTGAAATTACAATCATCTGATGGAAAACTCTATAAAACCGACGTTGCTGATACTGAGCAATTGTTCCGTTTAATCCAATCTATTCCTTCTAAAAAAGCAGAACCTTTTAAGCTTTGGTTGGCTCAAGTGGGCAGAGAACGGATAGACGAAATTGAAAATCCCGAACTAGGTTTTGACAGACTTATGGAAACCTATCTCAAAAAAGGATATTCTAAAAACTGGATAAATCAACGATTAAAAAGCATTGAAGTTAGAAAAGAACTTACTGATGAATGGGACAATCGTGGTGTAAAAAAAAGGCAGGAATATGCAATTCTAACAGACGAAATCACAAAAGCTTGGAGTGGCTTATCCGTAAAAGAATATAAGAATCACAAAGGATTGAAAAAAGAAAATTTGCGAGACAACATGAGTAATCTGGAATTGGTTTTAAATATGTTGGCAGAAGCAACCACAACCGAAATTAGTAAAGAAAAGAAACCAAAGACGTTTACAGAAACCAAGAAAATTGCAAAACAAGGTGGCACAATTGCAGGGAATACGCGCAAAGAAATTGAAGAAAAAATAGGTAAAAAAGTAGTTAATAAATTAAATGCCAACGATTATTTAGAAAATAAAAAAAAAATTGGAATAAATGAAAAATAAATTCTACAAAACATAAACAAAACAAAAATGAGAGTAATTTTAACTGTATTTCTTTTATTATTTTCAAATTTTATTAGCGCATGTCTTTGGGATAGAGACACCTATGCAATGGAAAAACAAAAATTTCCTGATGCTTTTGAATTAATGACTGGAAATTTTGATAGGCATTCCAATTCATATTACCTATGGCGTATTGCAAAAATTCAACCACAAATTGATAAAGGAAGTAAAAACCCTTTGCTTTTTGATGATTTAGCAGTGGCATATTCAAAATTAGGAGATGATAAAAAAGCTATTGCACTTATGAAGCAAAAGGAAAAATTTGCTCCAAATTTATATGAAACATTCGCTAATCTTGGTACTTTTTATATCCATGATGGACAATTTGAAGAAGGATTAAAATATATTAATAAAGCTATCAAAATAAATCCTGAGGCACACTTTGGAAGAGAAATATATCAAAAATACCTTGTTGAATTTATTCTTTCAAACAAAAAAAAGGAAGCTGAATCTAATAATTTTTATGCTTTTTTATTAGAAAAATACAAAACCAAAAATAATTCAACGAAAGATTTTCTCCCTGAAGATGAAATTAAAAAAGCCGTAAAAGGAATTTTAGGAATGATTCGTTTTGGTAATTATAATTCTCCTGTTCTTTTGGATGCTCTTGGAGATGTTTTACTTAATGAAACATATAGTGAACCAGGCGCTAAAAGGTTATCAGCTATGGCATATATGGCTTCTGATTTATACAATGTCGGTTCAGTTTCTCTCAAAACCAAAGAAAACATTCAAATGTTTTTGAGCATGCAAGAAAGTGATAAAAACACTTACGAAGAATTGCTTAAAGAAGTTAAAAAAGGTATTCTAATTGGGAAAAGCAGATATGCTGAAATTGAAAAGAAAGAAAGAAATTGGGTTGTTGAAAACAAAGATTTAGACGTTGAGTTCGCACAAGATTTTTATGCAAAAACAGATTCTAAAAACAAGAACGATGTTGCTCAAAACAATCAAAATAAAATTACTAAAAACGAAGATAAAAGATCTAACAAACTAATCATTGGATTAATCATTACATTAGTTATTGTTGGAATTATTGTGATTCTAAAACTTCGAAAAAAACACTTTTAAATTGAAAAATAAATTTTACACCTACATCCAAAACCTACAAGACCAAATCTGTACAGGATTGGAAAATTCTGATGGGAAAGCCAAATTTAGAGAAGATCTTTGGGAACGACCAGAAGGTGGCGGTGGAAGAACTCGAGTTGTCGAAAACGGGAATGTTTTTGAAAAAGGCGGCGTCAATATTTCAGCTGTTCACGGAAAACTACCCGATTCGATGCAGAAGTTATTTAACGTTGGAGAAGCCGATTTCTTTGCGTGCGGATTGAGTTTAGTGGTTCATCCAAAAAATCCAATGGTGCCAACGGTTCATGCCAATTGGCGCTATT
>Ga0075152_10002789_pt1 | contig 12358 bp, 22 predicted proteins | sample JI61114C2DNA_FD_70964 | JGI IMG/M metagenome (GOLD analysis project Ga0075152, IMG submission 70964) | Wastewater effluent complex algal communities from Wisconsin, to seasonally profile nutrient transformation and Carbon sequestration -... | ecosystem: Engineered > WWTP > Effluent > Algae...
CGACCCAATCCCATCAACGGGCCAACATCCATTGTTATTGTGTCTTTGGCCTCCGTTGTTTCGTCTCTTAGGCTTTTTTTACGGAAGCTTGGTGGGAGTCTTTCGCTAAACGGTTCCCTACGGGTAGTTGTTCCGTAGAGATGCAATGAGGACAGGTCACTCCCTATGCTCTTTCTAAACACTACTTCTGAATGGTCTCGAGCCTCGTTAGACTTTGAGCGAATACTGTCATCGTGGGAATTAACAGTCTTCGCATCTTTCAGGTAGCAGTTAACAGGAGGTCGAGCGGGATGTTCTACTGACATCCTTGAGAATTCTGGTCGCTCATCTATACTGTCCACACGAAAGCTTTCAATATTGACTTGGTGGGAAGCACGAGGTCTATGCTCACCAAGCAATGATGCTGTTGGGAGGGTATGGGTACGTTTGATGATATTCTTCGGTTCTTCCTCTTCTTTATCGTTGCTATCATGGTTAACGTCCTGACGGGATTCTGATACTTCTCTAATGAACAAATCTCCGAGAACCTGAACTTGTGGTCGTTGTTCCGGGCGATGTTGTTGTTATTGACGAGTTTACCAAAGTGCACTATCTCCATCCGATTCAGCCTCCTTGGCAGATAATGTCCATAGCTTTTATACTCGAATCTTCTCCTTCTGTGGAATTAGTAAGTATTCCTCTTCCTCATTTTCACTCCTTTCCCCATATCTTGACTGCGGAGTGGTATGAAGATCCTCCCTACTGCGCTTTTACCCCACCTGCATGGGACTATGCAGCACATGGCTATTCGCAGCTGTTTGGTTGTTGGAGTCGATTCGCAGTTATTGCAGTTTCACCTCTTAAACTGTATTCTTGGTCTGCAGAATACGGATGTGATTCTGAGAATGCTCGATGGATTTTGTTGTTGTTTCGTTTTCCCAAAGCCTCTCCACAGGGAGCTGTCCGCTACTGTATTCTGTAAGCTGCTTGCTGTACTTACTGAAGAAGCTTGCAACGTTCCAAAATGGTTCAGTCCTGACATTCTAACGAGATCTCTCCAGTTCGATAGTGCTTTTGCCTTCAAGAGTCAGTCTCTTTGGTGCTGACCATGGTTACTTTGTTCCTTGCTTGCCGATGGAACTTCCGATGCTTGGCTTCTTTGTTGATTTCAGCAAATTAGTGTTGACTGTGCGGTTGGAACTGCTGTTGCCACGTCTAACAGATGCTGCTAGACTATGTATTAGGTTCGATCGCGTGTTTGCTGAGGTTTCGCGTTTGGGGGTTGATTATTGAGCCGGGCTGGGACTTCTTTACTTGCTGTCAAAACCGATGATAACAGGTGCGACACTGCCCAAACTCTTCCATGGGTTTCTGGTACGTTGCTGTGCGACTGGCGAAGGGTGGTTATTTTATCTCTTGCCGGTTGCATCTGGCACTTAAGGCAGTACCTGGGACTGTTCACTCGCAGGCCAGCATCCTTCGAGACAGCAGATCTGGTTGTCAGTATAGAGCGGTGACCGAAGCCGGTCCATGTACTGCCAATTAACTGTGAATTAAATGTTATTTTGCTCGTCAGAAGCACAACTGCCTCCAATCGCAAGCCCTTAAAAAATGCAACCATCTCCTATCAATACTTAAGGCCGCCGTGGATTTCACTGCGGGCTTTCAATGGATGGCCGAGGATGCTTGGGTCCTTGAAGAGATTTGTGCGAACGATAGGAGTGAGGGCTGCGATGTTACTGCCGTTGTTGTTATTGCCAAAGCCTAGAGGACGCCCATACTTAGATGGTGGGAGGGCCTGCATCGGTACCGGGACGTTTATCGCTGGTTGGAACCCATATGATAGAATCTTGTTGAGACTTGCTGGTTGGTCACGGCTGAGGTCTTCCCGCTTAATGCCAGGGAGTCTCACCACCACCTAATCATCTTTCTTTTCGAACTTCACGAAGTTTCGTGGTTCGTTGCGGTAGGAACTGTGTTGATTCGGCACCTTTTCCGTTTCATATTTGTTGGGCTTTCGCTCTTCTTTCTCCACTTCCTTCTTTTATGGCTTCTTGTTAAAGTTTTACTTGGTGTTGAGCATCGGCAGCTTGTTCTTGTCCTTTTTATTTCGTTGGTCAAGGTAGTTCAAGATATCATCTAAATCCTATTCCACTTTTGGTTCATTAGGGGGTTTGTTTAAGGGTTCACTTGCATTCTGCCCATGGAACCGTTCTTTCGTGGAGAGAAATCTGCCTCGGGTCTGTCGATAAATTACGTCATGTTTGTTTGTGTCCAGTGGTTTGCTGACAGTCGGTTGGATCACTGGCTATTCTAGTAGTTTAGGTGGATCCTCAGCGATGGGCACAAATCCGTCGAAGAAGGGGTGCTTAAGAATTCTGAATAGTAATCGGCTTACTCCATAGCAGTGGGGCGCTTCCTTGATTGATACTGTAACATCTGCTCCATCAAGTCGATGGCGTCAGGACTGGCATAGGGCATTAGATCCGCGAGATTCTGTGCCTTTTCCTCTTGGAAGTGATATCCGCGCGTTTGTGCCAATTTGAACCCTTATGGCCAATTACTCTTATCCGGTGTACCCAATACCTTCGTAATTTTGTTGAGCTGATCAATCTAGCTGCTGCCAGGAAACAGCGGCACCTGCATGTACAGTTCTGCCATAATGCACCCAAGTGCAAATATGTCGACAGGAGAGTTGTAATTCACTGAGCGAAGTAGCAGCTAAGGAGCCCGATACCACCGAGTGGAGACGTACTCGGTGAAGGGAGGCCTCGACCTAATCTCCCTGGCTAGCCCAAAATCACAGATCTTAACTACATTGTTGTAGACGAGTAGGTTCTCCGGCTTCATATCCCGATGGAAGAAGCCATTACGATGCATGTAGGCAAGCCCACTTGCAACTTGATGGACGATGTTGCTGCATAAGCCTCGACCGTTACCGAATTTCCTGCTCGGTGAGCCGCTTGTTATTTTCTTTGCTCTTGGCGTATAGCTCCAGCAGGTTGTACTCGAGGAACTCAAACACCATATAGAACTCATCAGCAACCTGCAGTGCCTCCTTGAGCTTAATAATGTTGCGGTGGCTCAGCTTGCGCAGACTCTTGACCTCACGCAGCTCGATACACTCATCCCAGTTGGCGTACTTCTGTTTGAACTTCTTGATGGCCACTGTTTCACCCGTTTGGGTGTTAGTGGCTTTGTAGACCACGCCAAATGAACCATCACCCAGCTTCTTTATGATCTTGTACTTGTCCATTATTTATTAATCCTATGGCGCTGTTGAGAAGGCTTCACAGCTGCATCGTCTTCCTGGTGATCTTCGTGTCATTGTTCTGGTTCGTCGCTGAACTGCTAGTACAGGAGCCCAAGGACCTCCGCAAGACTCTACCAGAGACGCAGTTCCGAAGCCGTAGTCGACATAGCCACCAGTCGCTACGCATCGAAACCTACTCGAGGTACCACCTTCTTGAGAAATAGTTTGGAGTAGGCAGGAGAACATTCTTCTTGAGCTACTTGAAGTCAGGCCCACCGGGGGCGTTACCGAGGCTGCCCTTCCTCAGGAAGCTTTAGTGGTTCTACATGGAAACTACCGCACTGACAACCTGACACACTACCTGCGGGAGGCTATGCAGTCGTTCTCTACCAGGCTACCAGTGGTATATTCGCTGGAACACCGTCGAGACATTTTCTTGCCAAATAGACAACACCTCGAACTATACGTGGAGAGCCTCGCAGACGCACTTAACTTTTTGGTTAAGTAACTTGGTTTCCGTAAGCTAACGGTGCTAGCCATCGGTGAAGGTGCTCAAATCGTTCTGAAGTACCTGAGCGTCGCTTCTTTGAGGTTCTTCGAAGTTCTCGACAAGGTGGTGCTGCTCAATTGCGAGTATGGCGGATTCAGAATGTTGCACGCCCACTCTCAAATTGAGTATCAGCAGATGATCAAGGAGATGACGGAACCCGCCAGGCTGGAGGTATTGAATCGCCTACGCATTGTATCAGTACAAGGGCGCAAATTTAACCGTTTAAGCGGGCTCAGCAATTATCAATTGGTGCTGCAGTCTGAAGAAGGCAAGTTATTTTCCTTGAAGAACTTCGTGCCATTGGAAAGTCGGCATCTCTGGAACGTCTACCTCGATCTCACAAATCAATAACAGTTGGAGTTCGAGCCAATGGTACGCTTGTTGGCTGAATTCTTCGTCCTGGATAGTTCGAGTACGATGCCAGTAAAGAGCATTGACTACTTCTTCCGGTTTAGGGAGGACCCCAACCCCTAACCACAATCGACGTACAAACAGGAGTTTACTCTGCAATGTCCCGAAATTATTTTGGAGCTCAACAGTAAGTCATAGATCTATGGTAGAGCAACTGGACTACATTGAGGATCGTAGATGCAAGCATGTGCGCTTCCGCAACGATCAATTAAACTATTCTCTGGTGGTGGAGGGTCAACATGGACTCGAACTGTTCACTGAAAAGTATCTGCAAATTCCTCCTCTGTCCAACACCAGCAAACTTGTGTACCTGCTGCAGTCCACTCAAAGCCTCGCTGGCATTTACATTCTCAACCGCAACAAGTAACACTATCTGATCAGCGTGGTCAAGTTGTACCAATATACTGAAATCGAGGTGGAATCAACCTCCATCCAGCGAGTTATCACCAATAGCAGGCTGGTGAGGTTTCCACCGGACGTCGCAACAAAGGTATGCCCGTAAAAGCCACTGGTATTTCCTTTGGCGGGCACCAAATGTTTTAACCTTCGCAACGGTCTGATGATTCAGGGAGCACGGAGCAATTCCCTCATCTTCTTTGATCTGGAAAACCCTTATTTCGAGCGGTACTGGCATCTTCACAAAAATCTCATACTAGCTTCGTTGTTTGCGCTTTACATCGAGAAGGAAGATATGTTTACTGTACTGCTGTACCAGCTGCTGCTCAATGGTATAGCACTCTGGCGCTACAACGTACTGTTCATTTGTCTGGTTACGGTGTACACACTCTCTGTGGCCACAATCATCATTAAAATCGTAGGGCTAAGCTATTCTCTTGTCAGCTATCTGCCACATCTCGATAAGGACAAGGAGCTGTTGATAGTGATCAGTCCGATGCTACTGCTGCTCAAACGAGGGTTCTACTTTGAGCTCCAAGTGAATGAATGGTACGCTCTATTGTTGGGGATGGGTGTAGTCTTCGGAAAGCCTGCGAGCATTCTATGCTGGATCCTGATTTACCTCAACTTCGACTACGTAACTCGCCAGGAGCAGTATCTGCTACGATTCCTTTTGGTCTAAGTTTCCATGCTAGCTGTGACCTTAATCAAAAGGTTCTAATCATCTCGCACCAAACGTATTATCGACCTAGCTTTGGTAACCATGTTGCACCTCTTCGCAGAGGAAGAGTTGTGGTTGATCCAACAACTCTTCGAGGTCTATGCTATTGCAGTATCGTTGGGCATAGCACTTGACTATCTCAACCATCAAGGCCATCTTCGCCATCATCATATCCTTGATTCGTGATACAATAATAGCCCAATCAAAGAGATAAATTAATTTATGTCAACAACCGCAGACCAACAGGCGCCCAGAGAACCGGCTGTTCTTGCAAAGCCACACTGTAAAGGGTTAGTGCAACTTAGTCATCACTGTCAAAGAGATTGAACCTGGAGAACATGGTTACAATGTCTACGTGAAAATTCTGAAGACAGAGAATGGAAAGATTGGGGTTAATGGCCGGAATGTTGTGTTCTGTACTGTCGCGGATGGCACTGCACAGGCCAAAGCCTCCTTCGTAGAGCCATAAGAGGACCTGATTAAAGAGGGCAATGTTATTGCTATACGCAATGGAATGTCTCAAGTAGTAAAGGAACAAATTGAGCTCCGAATCGATGCGTAACTTTTAAGTTAATGAAGGTTCGGAAGGGTAACGAAAGAGACTAAAGAGATCGATACGACGGCTGCGACAACAAATATTTCAGACAAAAAATGGGTCATCGAGAAGGATAATACCCGACCTCAGAATAAACGAAGAAGAAACAACCGAGGAGGTGGAGGGCCAAGACAAGAAAGGAGAGATGGAGGTCGAAGGAATAATACACTAGGGGATGACCGTAATGATACCAGAAGAGAAAACAGGAACGATGATGGTCGCAATACAGACACAAAGGATAAGCGAGACAACAGGGACAACCAAGGCTTGAGGGATAAACGAGACGATCGTGACAACCAGAACAACCGGAACAACCGGGACAACCGAGGCCCAAGGGATAACCGAGACAACCGAGATCGCCGGGACAACCGAGATAACAGGGACACCAGGGACAACAGGGATAGCAGGGGCAATAGAGACACAGGAAATAGAGATACCCGAGACAACAGAGATACCCACGAAACAGGAAATACTCGAAGGGTAGTTCAAAACTATCGCGAAATCGACCTTAATAACCCCAAAGACATAGAAATCCGCGATCGTATTCGCGAAAGAGAGAACGAAAACCGCAATCGTCGCCCTGCTGATCGAGATTACGATAGACACAATCGCAGAGGAGACGATAATAGGGACCGAGATTACGATAGACAAAACCGCCGAGGGAACGATAATAGGGACCGAGATTACGATAGACAAAACCGCCGAGGGAACGATAATAGGGACCGAGATTACGACCGACCTCGCAACAACAACCGAGACTATGATCGACGCCGGGAGGACGATCGCCGCCAAGAAAAGCCAACACGTAACCCTGAGCGTGAAGAGCGTTGATGAGCCATAGATGGATATGGAAAGTAGGAGAATCACGTTTCGCCTAGCATCGCCCGTATGTGGAGTTAGTTTTCATGAAGGTCAGTCCATTGTAAGTCTAGTTTGGAGACGAGTGCTGCGATATCGCTGGTAAAATCTCGAAGTTGGTTGCTATTCACGGTCTTCATCCCATCAATTCTCTATTCAGGGGGTTAGTTGTCGTACTTTTGCAGTCTTTCTTTGAACTCGCGGGTTTGCCTTCCGTATTCTTCGAGGACAGTGAGGTCATCCTTCTTTAGGATGTTCAGAACGGAGGTAGCCATCCGATCAGCTTCGTCCTTCTCTTGGTTAAAGGATTCCATTTTGCTATGGATTAACCGCAGGTTATTTTGGTGGACCTGGTCAAGTTTTGTGAGCAGTTCGGTCTACTTCTTGGAAATTTCTCGACGCATAAGCTCGAAGAACTCAGTAACTGACCGGCGGTGTTTGGCGTGGAGTTCAGCAAAGCTACCAAGTGACCTCCCGAAGTGTTCTTTCTGACCTTTAAAGTGGTTCGCAACGCGTTGCACCCGCTAGACGATACCGAGAAACTGTGATTTTACATCACCAATGGCCTTCTTAATCTGTCTTACACTATGCCCCTGATGAGCACCTAAATAGCGGAAGAAGGTACCGTGGATCGCACACTCCGGACAGATATTCGCAAGACACGTAAAGCAGTAGTAGGTCACTTCTTCGTCTTCATGCTCTCGGCACCCATTCCTTCTTGAAGTCGGTCCACCTGTCGGTAGAGATATGCTGTAGCCGGTTGCCCGCTTGGGTTGAGGATTTGAAGGTGCCTCTATTTCTTTTAGCAAGTCGATTTCATCAACGATCTCACGAGTGGGTGGTTGCTGCTGCACATGCATGTACTTTGGTGCAGCCAACTGTTCAGCAAAGTGGGTTGGGCTGCTTGCTTGCGATTGCAGTGGTTTTTTTTGTTTGCTGGTCATATGCACGGGGACCTGTATTGCTTGCTTCGGTACTCTCTTGCTACTGGGAATCATCCGTTCCAGCTCAACCACGCTGCTGATGTCCAGAGGAGTCACTTCTCCACAGATGGAGCATGTGTACATCTACCTTAACGCTGTTGTACACTGTAGCGGAACTTGCCGTTGGACTCTTGGGCGTAATGTGCAAGGGCGCACCTGATGCAAGGATCGTGCACGCACGTCAGCATGAGCATCTGTGGGTTTTCCTGTTGGCAAATTACGCACTCCTGGGTCTCGTCCATTCAAACGGTTTATATACGCCAGGTCTAAACGCGTTGGAAAATATCACCCGCAGCTCACAGGAAGTCCGACAAATCGTTGTAGCGGTTGTTGGGGATCTCACCGATCAGGAATTACAGCTCGTCTTCGTGTTCAAACATCCCACGACCGCTCACTGGTCTGTAAGTGTGTTTGCAATCCAGGTCTTCAACTTCTGGTAGTACCGGGCTCAGCATCGGTTCGTGGATGACATTTGGAGGGCGCAACCGCTACGTTGGTTCGATATGGTCCAAGTGGGTTGGTTAGGGGCTGGGAGGTGTGGGATTGCTACCGGCAGAGGTCTCCGCAGCAGCTTCGTTGTGGAGCGTGTGGATTTTGATTTGCTCGATCTATGAAAAGAGTGTTGTGTTTGGGAAAGGCCTTCCTATGAGGTTTGAGATGTGCCTGAACTGCATATCGCAGGCTTCGCGCATCCGTTGCAGCTCGGTTCCCTCAACCTTTACCACCAATTTTGGATCGGTGGGTGCGACCCCGCATTTTTCGTCCTAAAAATCGGGCTGCGTTATTCTTCTGAGGTGGAACTTCAGATTAATGTTCTTCTCCAGTTTGTAGATAGCTCGATTGCGGTTTGGCAGGTGAGACGCTACCGGTTCCAGCTTCTGCTTCTCTTGCATTCAAAGGATATTTTATAGTGATTATAAGCGGTTGACCAAGGAAGAAGCTGGGACCGCGAATCCGTATTCTCTTCTTAACACGTGTCGAGCTATTCGATAGGTCGGAGGCATGCCTCGGAGAAATTCATTTGGTCTCAATTATCGATAAACAGCAATATATCAGGACAGTGGTGAGTCACTAACGTCGGGGCGTCGATAGATTGAGTGCCCTTCTTTGAAGGTCTCTGTCACGAGGATCTCCAAAATCGATTCTGGTGGCACTTTGAGAGGGTTAGAATTTAGGATAACGAGATCGGCTAGCTTAAACCGTTCTAGTGTACCCTTTGACTTTTCCTCGAAAGCTTGTATGGCTGCGTTGCGAGTAATTGAAAGGAGACCTTGATACGGGCTGATTCTTTGGTTGGGGCCAAGAACATGTCGAGATCGAGTTAGTCTGTTTACGACGGCCCATAGTAATCTCATGGAGTTTGGAACGACAACCGGTGAATCAGTGTGCTCTGTAAAAAGCATATGGCGAGCGATAGCTGAAGCAGCCGGGCTGATCTATTAAGCCCTCTCTGGTCCAAGTGTCTCATCTCGATGCCAGTCACCCCAGTAATAAGCATGAGCTCCGAAGAAAGATGGGATTACCTTAAGTGCTACCATCTTGCTAAGGTGTGCTTGTGAAGCCATCTGAGAGTGAAGACTAACAGTTCGGTAGTTATCGAGATTGCTGAAACCGGACTTCTTGTTTGGAACTGATTTCTTTTTGGCGGCCTCCACTGCAGACAGGAATTGCTCGATAGCGGCATCACCATTTACATGGGCAAGAACCTGTAGCTTCCTGTCGTACATCTATTGAACGCTTTTGAACAGTTCCGCATCATCCTTGAAGGATGGGTAGCCAGAATAGTTACTCGGTTGATTTTCTGGGGGAACGAAGTACGGGTGTTTCAACCATCCCGTTTTGCCTTGAATTGACCCGTCAAGACCTATCTTCGCTCCTGCAATTCTGAACCTGTTTGTGTACTTGCCGGAAATCCATGGTCTCCAAGAATCAAAATTATCCCGATTGCTTAGATAATCGGGGTAGGAGTAGATGTCCAAGTAGAACTTTTTATCGCCTGCCAATCTCATAAAGAGTTCGACTCCTGTCTTGTCTGTACGACCATCCTGTACCGTAGTGTATCCGCTTTTAGCGAAGCTTTGTTGTGAATCCAGCACCATTTTATCACGGATTGCACCCAAATTGATGGAGGACATCATGTCTCCGAATGCACTTTCTTCCAGCACCCCTGTTGGTTCGTTGGAATTGGGATAGCGTCGATAATGTCCACCAATTGGGTCGACAGTATCCTCAGTGATGTTCAGCATCTTTAGGGCATAGCTATTGATCACAGCGATGTGGAAGCTCTGATGAATCACTATCACAGGCTTCTACTTGCTAATCAAATCCAGATAATGTTTGTCTGGATGTCGGCGTTGTACCAGCATGGAGTCATCATAACCGTAGCCCACAACCCAACCTATTTGTTCAATGATTTCGGGATTGTTCTTCTGCCACTCCAACATTGCGTCCAACAGCTGATCAAAATTTCCGACAGTTCCGTCAGGAATCGGAAATAAGTTGCAGAGAGTCACCACGTAGCCCATCAGACCTATGTGACTGTGAGCATCCACAAAGCTCGGTAGCAAGGTCTTTCCATGCAAGTTGTAGAGCTTGGTTCGCGATGTATTGTACCTCAGGGCCTCGACTAACTTTCCAGCATGGAGGATTTTCCCTTGACCGATTGCCAGAGCCTCGACGTACTCGGGTTTCTCACCTTTCATTGTCAGAATGTCGCCATTCAGGAAGATTGTATCGGCTTCGTTGGTAGGCCAAAGCGAAAAGCTGCTCACAAAACCCACCAGTAACACCAGTACCAAACTGTTCGTTCCTAACATTAATCAATATGCAATCAATTTGTGGATTGGCTGATCGGAGATGCTGGTTAGTTTGTCTTATCGACTGGGAGAGTTTGCTTATTAGTGGCACTGCCATTTATGATTGTTGGTGTGCCTGCTAGCCTCCTTTGAATCTTGTAGAGCCCCTCCCGGTTATAATAGTAGAGTGGTGGCAGGGCCATCATCATAGCCAGTACCAGCACCTTCTGGGCTGTGCCCTTGGCCATCTGCAACTATTTATTATAAACAGCAACAGAGAACATGCATCTCCATTCCTCGCCAGCATATTCCATCAGCACATCAACCAAGCAACGTAGTCTTTGGCTTATGCAGAAACCTAAGTGAAGAATGTTGTACCAGGTAGTCACTGAGCCTATGCAGGACCAGGCACATATGCAACCGACAAGGTCACAAGTCTCCTGCATAACCCTTCGTGGAAGTAGGCAATAAACCATGTAGAATCGGAACCGACAAGCGAGATCATTAGTTTAAGAGCAGTACTCCGGGTCCTGGCAGCTATGAACCCAAAAGTTACATAGCGGTAGGGAGGCGTTAATGCAGGAAACACATCCAATAACGATGAAGGCCAAAGCAAAGGACCACAAGCAGGACCAGAAACCTGGACCTGGTGCTTACTAACCGAAATTCGATAAAGTTATGCGACAAGAACCGGGCTACAAGCTGGGATCTGTCAAGAAGATGTCCATGGTTGAGCACAACGCATTTGTTCCGGGACCAGGAGCATACGATACAGTAGGATAACTAACCAAGCTCACCAGTGGTATCAAGTTTGGGTCTCAGAAGAGGCTGAGCTTTGATTTAAGCAGGAATGTTCCAGGTCCTGGAAGCTACTACGATGAAAAACAAGCCAAACTACTCAACTCACTCCCGAAATACAGCTTTGGGCATAGCCAACGTCCACAATAAGCAAAGGGAAAGTCGCCTGGACGTAAGATTTTATGTAATGTAGCTGGGCAGTACGATACGAAAGGTGAGCTCTAAGCTCAATCATTAAAGAAGAGGGGGTATTCTATGTCTCATCTCAAACGGGACACAATGGGACCCAGTTCAACCATTCCGGGGCCAGGAGCCTACAACCTTGCGGAGAAATCATAAAGGTCCTTAAAGCACGCACCCTCGTATAGTATGGGACATTCGAACAAAGGAATTTTGTATGGAAACAACAACCCAGGACCCTTGGATGTAAGCCAACTGTTATTCAGTATGTTGTCAAGGATGACCTCGTTCAGAAACACGGAAACATTGCCATCGGAAAATCTAAACGAGAAACTGTCGATATCAAACACAAAGCAATTGTACCTGGACCTGGTGCGTATGGAAATAAAAGCTTCACGGGAGCCGAGGGGCCAAAGTATTCCATTACCACTTCCAGACCAGATGTAAAGCATAGTGCTGTTCCGGGTCCTGGAACATACGAACCACATCAAATAAGTTCAAGCGATCCTCGTCCAGTAATCGGCAAAGAGAAACGCTCAAACGATTCCAAGGATGATGTCATTGGACCAGGGCGCTACGATCCATATAACGAGGATAAGAAGGGCAAAGGGTTCACGTAAAACATATAAATATCTCAGCATAGGTCACGAAAAACGTGACCATTCTAAGAGCTCATTGACTCCTGGTCCGGGTCAATACGATGTACATTCCGCAATGGCGAACGTTCCCAAGTATTCTGTGAGTTCAGCTTCACGCACTTGACTGACTACCTTTCCATATCATTATTTAGAGTCGTAATGAACGCAACAGCAATCATTGCTGCAATTGAAAGCGCTGAC
>Ga0075152_10002791_pt1 | contig 12356 bp, 16 predicted proteins | sample JI61114C2DNA_FD_70964 | JGI IMG/M metagenome (GOLD analysis project Ga0075152, IMG submission 70964) | Wastewater effluent complex algal communities from Wisconsin, to seasonally profile nutrient transformation and Carbon sequestration -... | ecosystem: Engineered > WWTP > Effluent > Algae...
TGGAGCGTAAGCTGCACAAATAGGAAAACAGTACGCGAGAATTGAAGCAGACTTACACACGAGAATCCCGTCGGAAGAAGCGTAAACTGCTGGCTGATAAACTCTACCAAGGAGACATCTGCGGCTGGAATAACAACCAGGAAAACGAAGATCATCTTAATCTTTTCTGACGGTTGCTTGCCCTCCTTATGGTTTGCACAGTGTGTTTAAATATTTGAATGCAAAGCAGGCAGGCAGCAAGCAGGACGTAGGACCGTGCGATCCCACTGGTTGTGCAAACTGAAGGGAGAAGTACCAGTAGCAAACGACCTTAGAGTATACTGTGAGTGAGCAGGCGCTGCAGCTAATAGCTTAGGTGGAAGGGACACTGTCGATCGTCGTGGTCTGCGGAGCATATCGGACAGGAAAGTCGTATCTAATCAATAGAGTGCTGCTGGGTAGATCTGATGGGTTCGGTGTGGGTTCAACGATTGATGCATGCACGAAGGGGCTGTGGATGTGGAGCAAGGTCTTGAAGTGCCAAGATTATTTGGGTGTGCCTACTAACCTTCTCATTATTGATTCTGAAGGGTTGTCCTCATGTGACCAGGACGGCACTGCAGATAGTAACCTTTTCGCTTTGAGTGTGCTACTAAGTTCTCTGCTGATCTACAATTCGATGGGAGCAATCGATGAGGGATCAATTGATTGTCTGGCAGTGGTCTCACATATCAGCAAGCTACTACAAGGCAAAGTTCAAGGCGAAGCTGTGCCGGCTGAGGGTTCTTCTCCCGATTTCTATTGGGTACTCAGGGATTTTTCTTTGCAGTTGCTTTTGAAGTACATTTGTATGGCATGCAGTAACGGTACACCCATCACTGAGGACGAATATCTCGAGAACTCGCTCAAGTCAAACAAATCGTCAAGCGATGAGCATAACAAAATTCGGAAAGCACTTATGAACTTTTTTCCCAACCGTCATTGCTGTTCGCTGATTCGCCCGACGACATCATAGACCGATCTGCAAAATCTGGACAGGATAGAGTTGGAGAATCTCCGTGCGGAGTTTGTTGAGCAGGTACCACAAGCAGCGATTAAGGTAGGTGTTCGGACTCCGACGCAAAGTTCTTTCTTCGTTAAAACCGAAGCAACTCAACGGGAAGAAACTTACTGGCGAAAATTTCTGCGAACTACTTACAGGTTATATTTCTGCCATTAACCGTGGAGCATTACCGAATATTGAGAACACGTGGATGCACGTCTGCAGATCAGAGTGTCAGCATGCACTGTCAGACTGTACAACACAGTTTTAGAACTGGATCGAAGAGATATTGGGACAGCTTCCCCTTTCAGAGAAGGACTTCGATCGGGCTGAAAAAGAAGTGAAACGCAGTATTATTCACATGTTCTCCCAGCGAACTGTCGGTAACGAACTAGCAGCTTAACACCTCAAGGAGCTGAAGAAGGTTGTCAAGTGCCGATTAGACCTGCTTGCTGATCAAAATAGTAAGGAGCTTATAAAGCACTGTCGATAGTTTCTGGAGAAGGAATTCAAGCATGTCGAGGCCAAGGTGTAACGAGGACAAATTTCAACGGTAGAGGAACTGTTGCGCTAGATTGATCTCTTCGGTGAGTTTTTATCCAGCAATTATCCTTACGCCAGTGCCTCTTCTGACAAGACATTCAGTTCCTACCTCAAAGACCGAACTGCAAAATATAGCGTAGAGTTTTCTCGGAAGTTGCAAGTAACAATCGAATCACTCCACCAGCAGGTATACGAACAGAAGGGACAGTTAAAGAGCTTGAATACTGAGCTGAACCATTTGAAGGAAGTTGAGATTGGTAACTACATTACCAAAATTGCTGAGTTAGAATCAAGCCTAGACCTATAACGTTTTCAGTCAATGGAGTTCAAACTTACTATTGACTCGCTACGGCAGGAAGCCATTACAAGCGAGGAGCGAACCTTAAAGCTGTAAGCTGAGAAGTCTGAACTGAAGCGAGTTTTGCAGGAGACCAAACTCAGGGTCACAATAGCAGATGAAGAGCGTTATACAGCCAAGCAGGAACTAGAAATTCTGAGGGTGGAGCTAGCCACTGGAAAGACCCTAAACGATAACAAGATCCGGTTTTATGAAGAACTGAAGGAGGAATTCAGCAAAAAGTAAAAGTCCTTTCAGAACGACCTTCGAAGGCTGCAGTCGTAGCTTGAATAGAAATCCAAATAATTGAGCGGGAAGCTGGAAGCATGCAATCGCAGGCATCTACAGACCATTGAATAACTTGAGGCAAAGTTGGAGGTTCGCAGTAACGACTTAACTAGAACGCTGCAGGAGCGCAACGAAATAGAAAGTCGCTACCTCACCGAAATCTCAGAGAAAAACGAAAAGATATTCAATCTCAGCAAGGAAATCAAGGACGGTAAGTTCAAAAGGACGAACTAACTGGAGGACAGTATGCGGTGCCTGCAAAAGTAGTTGGCAACGGCGAGGAAGGAACTTTCCCAGGAGCAGGATCGCAGCCGAAAGATCAAGAAGGAATTGGATGCTAAGTCCAGTACAGCCATAGAGCTGGAGCAATAACGCAACGAACTCAAGGTTAGACTGAACGACAGATCGAGCAGGGAGGTATTGGATAGGAGCATGACCAATCTACAAGATGTAAACACAAAGCTTGAACACTAATCGAGATCTCTTAAGGAGAACATTGAGGCACTTGAAAGCAAAAATACCCTAATGACGAAACAGTACGAGGCTGAACTGGCTGAACTCAATGACTAGTTGGGGAGGTCAGAGCAAACAAAAAAACAGTTGCTCCAGCAGTTGGCACAAAGTACAAAACAAAAGGATGACGAGCTGATCAAAGAATACGAAAGCAGAATTGTAGAGCTGCAGAGCCAGCTCCAGAAGCGAGTCGAGAGCCTGAGTGAAGTGAAAGTGCAGTAAAGAGAGGAGTATTAGCTTGGTATCAATAGTCTAAAGGAAGTGTACAGCAAGGAGCGACAGGGATGGGAGTCAACACACCAGTAGGAACGAAGGAGGTCAGAAAGAGAGATCGAATCATTGGGTCACATCCTCAACGAGAAGGAAGATGAAATCGCTGAGCTCGTTAACACTTGCACTCAGTTAAATAAGGAGCTTAAAAGCAAAACTGAAGAGCTTGCACGAGCTACATAAAATTTGTCCACCAGCGAAAAGGAACTGTCGCAACTTCGTCACCAACTCGTATTGGACCAGAAACTATTGGAGGAACTACGAACGAGAGCAACTGAAATACAAGAGAAGCTGAGTTCCGAAACAACAAAAAATGATGAACTCCGCAACCGTAACCTGATCAGTGATACGAAGCTGGAGGAGCAGAAGGCAGAGCTTATGCGACTTAGCAAATAGAACATCATCCTCAAGGGGAAGCAGGAAAGCCTTCAAAATTAACTGAAACGCAAGAAACATGTTTAGGAAGAGCGGCAGTTGGACGATGAAAGGAACGAATTACAGCAGAAGTATGAGTAGCTTCGGACCAAATATCAGCGTACATGTGAGGAGTTTATGACTAGCAAGAGCAGTCTCGAAAAAGACTTGGCGTTGAGTCTTCAGAACGTACTCCGTGTATAATGCAGACCGAATTCATCAACAGAAAGTATGAAGATTGCCGTGTTGAGCTTGGCAAGCTGAACGCCCACATGGATGAGACCATACGTACCTATTCATTGTAGTGAGGATCCCAGAAGAACGAAGCTTTGTTCGAACTGAAGGAACAGCTCGACAGTAGGAACGCCGAACTGGAGATGATGGAGCGAAAGCATGAAAAGCTCAAGAAGTCGCTGAAGGAATTAGAGTCCAGTTACCTGCGGCAGGTCAATAATCTCGAAGGTGAGAAGAACAAGCTCCAAGAGATACTGACGGGCGCGATGAAGAGAAACGAATAGCTCATGGCCTTCCATGAACAGGAAAGTATCTACTCCAACTCCAGGATGTCATGTCTTGAGGAGAAGCTGCATCTCACATCGGACATGCAAGGACTCGAATATGATCGGCTCAAGAGGGAAAATGAGGAGTTAAGATCGGAACTAGGGTAGCTCCAGTAGGATCGCCAATTTTCGTAAGCTCGATTCGAAGTGGAAGAGCTGTTGAGAAACACAATAGACACTCTGAAGAGACAGTTGGAAGAGGCAAATAATGATCGGCAGCTTTTACTGGAACGGCAGGATGCCGCCTTGACCGAGTAGCGTTGCTAAAAGAAACATCTGCGTCAGTAACTTTCGTAACTAGAGCTCAAATTCAAGGCAGCAGAACGTTGCTAAAAGCGCAATCGCATGGAGCGGGTGAGTTAGAGTGTGCTTCTGGAGCAAATCGACATGCTAAAGAAATAGCGAGATGAGGTACAGCCAACCTTAACATAGTACCTGGCGAGCAGTCGTCGTGACTATCACCAGCTCAACGAACTTATGACCCGAAAACTCGACGAAATGGAAAAGAAGGTGCAAGCTGAAGAAGCGACGAACAAACGGCTGCGGATGGAGCTCGATAAGTAAACCACATGCTTCAACCTCTCCAAGGAGAACTTGAAGGACCGTATTAACCAGCTGACTCTCACCAATGATCTCCTTGCACAGGAGGTTGAAGCACTCAAACGATCGCCGACAGGTGTTATGGGCTCACCTCGAAGCAAGTACCGCTTCCGGCTGGAAGACACCTCCCAAACATGATTTACGGATTGCCAATATAAACAGCCTCCAACGTGCTCCGCTGCAATCCAAATATAAATATGGTTCGGCTGTTGATAGCAGCGCTGTTGGTGCTGCATCTGCACTGCATCATCGTACCCCTGCAGAATAACCAACCTCGCTGCATGATAGTCTACGCCTTCGGGGAGAAAGAAACCATCAAGCTGGACATGAAGTTCCCACCGATTCCGAACCATCAACCCGACGAGGTGTACGAAGTCTTCTACAAGAATACTGACACCAACGAGACTCACTACGAGAACGTGCAACCCGGCAACTTCAAGTAGGAGCTGGAGGTCAAGCAAAGTACATATTAGGTTAGCTTGCAGACGTGGTCTACGAGATATGCTTCTGGTGCAACACCAACCGCAATATCGGGTGGATCAATGTAGAGTACAATGCGATGGTGGAGTTCTACTTCAAGCAGGAGGAAATTAAGGTGCCCGATAACATTCTCAAGAGCAAAGATCTCACCGAAACATACCTCAATGCCCAGCGGATCAAGGAAATTGGATAGGTAGAGACCATCGTTATGTAGCGCTTCCGGGAGATGCAAGAGACTCGGGCACAGGAGGAATAGGTGTCCTTCCAGGAGACCAGGAGTGTTGGCGAGAGGCTAGCTCTCATGTCTATAATCGAGTTTGTGTTCTTGGCGCTCGCTGCTATCTTCCAGCTGTTCGTGCTGCGTGGCTTCCTCATCAAACAGAGCTACATCTGACCGCCGCGACTGCCTGAGCTAATATATTATATTAAGATAATTAACGAGTAGGCGCATGATGGAGTCACTCGAGAAGCTGTTCATCAGGCCTGCACGTCATCTCTACACCAATAAGGACCTGGGTGCGATAAAGTTCTTAGTGGGAGAACGGGAGGTACACCGGACTGACATGACAATACGCAACAAGCATCGCAGGAAGATCGAATTGAGCTGCTACCTGTTTGGAGAGCTAGCGGATGCTGAGGAGATTGTGGTGTACCTCCACTGTAATAGTGGGTCGAGGGTGGAGGGAATAGCTCATGCAAGGCAGGTGCTCGAAGCGGGATATGCATTTGTCGTGTTCGATTTCTGCGGAAGTGGATTGTCCTAAGGAGATTATGTTACGCTTGGGCTCAACGAATCGGAGGATCTGGAAGCAGTGATATCTCACATTAAGGGGATAAACAACGAAGCCAAGATGATTCTCTGGGGAAGATCGATGGGAGCTGTGGCAACTTTGCTGTACTTATACAAACACCATGAAGACGTGAGTGTGGCTGTATTTGACAGCCCCTTCTACAATCTGAGAGAGTTAGCACTGCATATTGGCAACCATCAGACAAGCTTGCCGAAGTTTATGCTTGACGGGTTTCTGCGTCTCCTCAATAGCCACCTCAAGGATAAGACAAAGCTGGACATGTTCTCGAAGCTGAACCTCGATCGGATTGTCGATAGCATCCCCACACCTGGGCTGTTCGTAGGTTCCAAGGGTGATAGTTTGGTGCCTTTCAAGCACATCGAATCTTTGTACGGACAGTATAGCGGTTACAAGGAAATATACTACTTGGATCAAGACCACCACGAAAGGCGTTCACCAGATACTGTCAGCTTTATCCTCAAGTTCATTGGCAAACATTTGCACACTCCGAAACTGCACAAGAAGACAGTATCGAATGTATCAGGTCTATACTTGAACAAGGCTAAGCACAGTGTGAGCCAGCTCGACTTCCGCTGCAGCCTCGAGAACAGCAAGAAGATCGAGATCATAACGAAAAGTGCTCGCCGAAAATAGAACGTGGAACCAAGAGCCCACAAAGACTACTTCGCAAAGGCAAAATAGCCTGAGAAGAAGAAATTCATTAACTTGACCGATAAAGTTGGTTCGTCACATGTCAACCAACAGGAGGATCGTCAACAGCAGTATGCGAGCTAGTCTTGCAAACTCATGCGAAATTAAACGGAGGTGTTCCGCCACAACAGTTCCAATTCTTGGAAGCGATAGCCCATTCGACTATGCAAACGCATCAAACCCAAGGATGATCGCACGCCTCTCAAGGATATCACCTTCAATTGATCTGTTTGGAGTACTAATAAACTGGTGTCAGCAGTCATCACTTGGACCTATCATCTGGTCGAGCAGGGTAGCCACTGCACAAGATGGTTGGTCGGCTCGTACTGTGGTCTGTTACTTGGTTGTGGTAGTCACACTATAAAGGTAGCAGATTCCCCCTGAGGAAACAGGCTCAGATTACTCCAGTCCCTGAAGCTCGGTCTTGAGGGTATATAATCGGCTTTGGTACTGTTTACGCTAGTCTATGAGCCTGAAGACCTCGGTTGTGCTCGTCTGCATCTAAATCTGCTTTTTGACTCGGGCCAACGACTCTTCTGTTTGCCTTAGCTCTTCATTAGCCTCTCCCAACCTTCCACTTCGACTCTGCATTTCAATTATTAATATCACTTCAAACTTGTCGATTTCCCTTGCTAATCTTTACTCGTAAATCTTCTCCAAACGAATTCATAAGAGATACTTCAGATACCCCACCCAGCCCCTATTCCCACATTTATAACACCTACCTCGACACAATTATATAGTTTAACATCTTAGATTCAATTCGCAATGGGGCGCACCAAATGGTTCTGCCTGCTGCTTGCAGGGGTTCTTCTGTCGGCGGTGGAGTGTGCTATCAACAATGACCTTTCTAGCAGGCTATAGATTCTCTCAACCGACAGACTCACCCTGCCAACGGTCATTGGACATCTCCGGAGCATCGTCAAGGAGAAGACTACGGTCTAACGAAGCGAGCTGGAGTAAGATCTGGAGATCACCGAATGCTTTCTGAAGCAACTCTACAAGGATCAGCCTGAAGGATCTACCAGTAAAATTTTTACTTCAAGGCTCATCTACCAACTCACCGACAAATTCGCTGTATTTAAAAGCCAGTGGCTGCGAGACATGTACCTGAAGCTTATGGAAGAACTTGGTAACAGTTCAGCTTAGCTTAGGCCTTGACATGAAGGATCCTGACTTGGTGGCGGAAGCCCTAAAAAACCCCGACAAGTTTGATTTGAACTACGAGAGCTACCGAGTGCTGCTCAAGCCATACGAGGATGAGTGATTATTAACTGGACATCTAAAGAGTTGCGATTCTGTTGGGGCTTATACGAGAATTTACGCTGGGGTTGCCTGATGGAAGTCGGCACTGTTGGGTAAAAAGTCCTATTACCAAGTACGACCGTATGCTGTAGCAACACAACTAGCGGACTCACTATCATTGTTTGGGCTGTTTCTCCAGCTACTTCTTCTTACGCTACTCCTACTCGTACTTCTGTAGATCGCGCTCAAGCGTCTCCGCATCCTTATCACTGATTCCGAGGTCAAAATCGAAGTTCACGTTGCCCAAGTCAAACTCCTTCAATGCCTGCACATTATAGAGATCATTGAGGTTGCGCTGCTGTGGCTTGCTTGGCTCCATTTTAATTATATTGCTCGCTCGAGTGACTTCTCAACAACCCAGCTCCACCCACGACCACCTATAAATATTATGCAGCCAAACAAATCAGCGCTGTACCAGTAGTACAAGCGGTAGGTATTCGAGAAGCTGGGAGGTGATCCCGATCGCATGTTCGAGTTCATGCTGGCCAATAACGGCATCTTTCACTTTATCAATCCCGTCGACGAGGAGATTCTACAGTAAAGCGTTTGCTATGCTCAGAAGAAACTATAAGGAATATGTGGATAGATCGTTCAACTGGACCTTTGGTGGGCTGGCTGCTGTGTTCTTCGTGGATAAGGTGCTGCTCAAATTCAAGTACCCCAACTTCCGCATAAACAGTCCCAGACCGCTGGTGTTTGCATTCAAGTGGCTCCTGTGTCCGTGTATTAGCTACTCTATCGGCAGAGGCTTTTTTATGAATGACCTCGATCGTAGTCAAGAGAGCATCATGGATAAGTACAACTTTGGCTTCGAGGATTTCCAGCAGGCCATGAGAGTGTGGGACCGTGCTGAACGTGTCGGGCGGTTATAGGAACTTCTTGAGAAACACTAAGAGTTTGACTGGTCCACTGTGCCGGAGCTGCCATCCACTGACAGCAGGCCCTGAAATGTCTGATCCCTCTGCTAATGCACATATTGAACCACTTAGAACTTAACCTCCAACCAAGCTGCAATAGTTTAGTGGTAGAATGGAGCGTTGCCATCGCTTTGGCCCGAGTTCGATTCTCGGTTGTAGCATTTTTTTATTTTTGTCGGAAAGGGGGGTTTGCCTGTAGCACAACGAGGTAAGGTTTTTGTGGAGCCCATTTGTGGGGATGATATAGTCATTATCAGAAGGATTTTATGGAGAAGGACTATGCAAAAAGTGCTGACAAAGAGGCGAAGGAGGTGCTGCTGAAGGTCGATAGCTATGCTGTGTCGGTAAAGTTGGTGGGCGATAAGCTGCAGTTCAAGGCGAATTCGGATACTCTTGGAAAGCTGTTTGTAGGATCATTCGCGGAGTCCAACATGACAGACTTCCAGAAGGAGTACCTGGGAAACTGCGCAGGTGTATTTTAGCTCATTGAATAGTGTGTGAGTGAGAAGAGGGCTGTGGAGCTCAGCGACATCGGTCAACTAAAGTTCATGTACCTGATGAAGCTTAGCCGCAAAAATGAAGTCAGCAAGACCCTGCTTTTTGAGCTGAAGGAAGTCGAAATCAGTGAAATGGAGCGCCTAACCATGCGAGTGGACCGTTTGGAACGATAAAATATCGAACTCAGAAACAAAATCGAAAAATTAGGGGTGGGATCTGAGTTCTAAAAGATACCAGGTACGATTGATCTCTCCATACCAACCGCCAATAACTTCACAATAAATGGGCAGGAAGTCAGTTCGAACAAGGGAGCTGGCAACTGGTATCCAATCTTTCTACAGACAAGGTTGAACGGCAAGAAGTATTTCGAAATGGAGATCGCTGGTATCGTAAACAATGGAATCATGATCGGTGTAGGCGCTGAAAGCATGAAAGTCGCCACCCCAAACAACTACAGCAATGTAGATTCGCTGATCTTGTACCCTGCAGGCAGCGTTCTCTATTACGCCGGCACCAGCAAATCAGCTCCGCACAGCTGGACTACATCAGATCGTATCACTGTCAAGGTGGACCTAATCAGAAACAGCGTTGAATGGGAGCAGTCTTATCCGCTCTGCAAATCGATCATTAAATGTGCGATTCCTCAACCGCTCCTCGCCAAAAACTTATACCCAGTTATCTTCATGCTCGAGACTTACAACGACCGCGTTCGGTTCATCTGATGCATCAGTATGGTGAACATATGAAAACATTGTACGATTGAAACTATGCAAAATGTACATATCAACGAGGTTCCAAACTGACCTCCTTTTTTGACGTGTTCAGGCTCGATACGAGCCATTAGAACGCCTATTTCAGTCCGCCGTTGTCCTTCTTGATTGCTGTTACGGGATAGACTGCCCAGTGTCGTGTCAGCTTGTTTAGATCCATCTGTTCCGTGAATGACTCCAAACTGTTCCTGGCAATGTCACGCTTATTGGCCAGCACAAGCAACACAGCATCCTGCAACAATGGGCTTGATAGCACATACTTGAGTTACTTGCAAGCCAGACCAATCCGTTCCTCATCGGATGAATCGACCACGTAGATTATTCCCTTCGATTTTTCATAGTAGTGCTTCCAGAGGGCGCGGATCTTACTCTGCCCACCGACATCCCACACCATGAACTGTACTTTGTCGAACTTGAGAGTTTCCACGTTAAAGCCGATAGTAGGTATGGTATCGATTACGTTGCCCGATTTCATGTTGTAAAGGATCGTAGTCTTGCCGGCACCGTCAAGTCCAAGCATCAGCACCTTGCACTCCTTCACCTTAACACCACCAAATAGTTTGGCAAAGAAGCCTCCCATAAGAAGTATGCTGGCGTATTTATAAACGGATATTGTCACCCTATCGGACGAATGGAAATAGTGCAGAGCCCGCATGTATTTCCCGGTCCAATACGAATGTAACCGGATTCTCCCCAAGCTGCTCCCCAGGTATTCTTCAACTGCCAGTATGTATCGGTCGAAGCAACGACCAATACACAGTGGTTGAGGGTCTTCAGAGGACAGTTCGTTAGTATACCACTTTTGTAGAACTGCCAGCTAGTTGCATCTACGATAGTAACCACGGGGCCTGCCGTCATGTTCTTATTCAGATTAGTGCAGCTTCCAATCATCTCGGTGTAACTAGAAATCCTGAACGGACCGATACATTTGTTCGGGACATAGATGTAGTCCATACCTGCATTCAGATAGATTGTACCCTTGTTTTGAACATAGTCGAAGTATTAAACCAATGTTGCGTTTGAACCGACACAATCCTCAAGAGTCTGCTCAGGAAGGTCTTGCAGCCGGCCATCTCTAATCTTTGTGATTGCTTCAAAAGCAGAAGCAGCAACCAAAGGCACCTCACTTCCACTTGAACCTTGGTTTTTGACAGATGTGACAGCGCCAGCAGCGACCCAGTCAACATCAATCTGGGGAATTGAAGCGTCTTCGACATTGGGCGTGGTAGGGATGAACTTCGACGGGACCGATGATCGGAGATACAGCTTTACAAACTCTTCCTTCTTCAGGTCCATAAACTGGTTTTCAGCGAGCTCGTAGCTGTGCCCCTTCTTGTTCTCTGCCTCAATGAAGGCGAGGTTCTCGAAGTATATCGACTGCCTGTAGTCGTTCTCGAGGGGGTTGTCGTAGCTCACCATATACTTCACCTTCCAAGCTTCGAACGCAGGGTGCCCTTTCGGTGAGTTCCCATTGATCATGGCGAACCCAACCAGCGCAAGTACGGCTGCGAAACAGAACGCAGCTCTTGTCGGAGTCATAGGGATTAGAGATTTATAATAATATCCTTGCCGCAACTCACACACCAGATGCAGAGTTGTAGATTTTGGCTAGCTGCAGAGATATGGATTTGCCGCATCCCAAAAATGGTTGCCTGTGGCATTCTATCCACCTCCCAAACTCTCTCCACTCAGCCTTTGATTTATTATTATAATATTAAGACGGTTATCCGGTAGAAGCTCAATCCTCCCTCGCTTACTCCCTACAATCAACAACAGATTTAGGTTTGCATGCCTGTGATAGTTATTATTTATAGTATGAGCAAGAAGCTCAGTTGCCACTCCAACAAAACCGTTCTGCTGGAAGACCCTAATGCTGCGACAGCAAGGTAGCTCCGCCGCATGTACAACCATCGGTAACAAAGCATCGTGCAAGCCATCCGTAGTAAGCTCCATCAGTACGAGGCGGCCATCAGTGGCAGATCGAAACCGCCCCTCACCAGCTTTCGGAAGGGATGCCGAACGTCTATGTCCGACCAATCGAAATCGTTGGAGTTCAGCTGCAGGGGTATTCCATATGAGCATCCGCGTAGCAAGCCAATCAAACAACGGAAGGATATATCGTCTTCGTTGAAGCTGCAACGATCCAAACCAAAGGGCAGCAAACGGAAGAACTCGAGAGAACCCTACCCTCTCTGGAGTGGCACATTCCCAGTATCACCAATCAGTGACCTGACATTTTTTACTGAGGATGCTGATAGGCGCACGCCCGATACAAAATTACCTTGGCGTCCGCAGGAACATTTGGAGACTGAAGACGACGAGTTGGTCGGTTTGGTAA
>Ga0075152_10002792_pt1 | contig 12356 bp, 5 predicted proteins | sample JI61114C2DNA_FD_70964 | JGI IMG/M metagenome (GOLD analysis project Ga0075152, IMG submission 70964) | Wastewater effluent complex algal communities from Wisconsin, to seasonally profile nutrient transformation and Carbon sequestration -... | ecosystem: Engineered > WWTP > Effluent > Algae...
CAAGGAGCTCGGCGAACGCCGCGGGCGCCTGCTGGTGATCGATCAATTCGAGGAGCTGGCGACCCTCGCGGCGCCCGAGGAGGTCGCGATCGTCGGCCCCCTGCTCGCTCGCCTCGCCTCCGGCCTGCCCGGCTTGCGCATGCTGGCGACGGTGCGCGGCGACTTCCTGACCCGCGTCGCCCAGGTGCCCGGCATCGGCGACGAGCTCGCGCGAGCCATCTATATCCTGCGACCGCTCTCGCCCGAGGGCGCCCGCGAGGCGATCGTCGGCCCGGCCCGCGTCAAGGGCATCGGCTTCGAGTCCAACGAGCTCATCCAGGACCTGATCCGCGCCGGCGCGCACGGCAGCCTGCCGCTGCTGCAGTTCGCCCTCGCCGAGTTGTGGGAGATCCGCGACCCGACCGCGCCCGCCATCACCGCCGCGGAGCTGGCGAAGATCGGCGGCGTGAGCGGGGCCCTCGCGCGCCACGGCGACGCCGCCATCGCCGAGCTGATCCCCGAGCAGCGGCTCGCCGCTCGCCGCGTCCTGATGCGCCTCGTCACCGTCGACGACACCCGCGCCGTCCGCACCGAGGCCGAGCTGGTCGCCGGCCCCGCCACGGCCGAGGCCGCCGCCCTCAAAGCCCTCGTCAAATCGCGCCTCGTCGTCGCCCGCGAGGTCGCCGACCAGTCCGTCTTCGAGATCGCCCACGAGGCCCTGCTCGGCGGCTGGGCGACCCTCTCCAGCTGGCTCGAGGACGAGCGCGAGAGCCGGGCCGTCCGCCATCGCCTCGAGCTCGCCGTCACCGACTGGGAGCGCCTCGGTCGCGGCCGCGACGGCGTGTGGTCCGGCGCCCCGCTGCAGGAGCTCCTCGCCCTCGATCCCACGACCCTGCGCCCGCGCGAGCGCGAGTTCATCGCCGCGTGCCGCAGCGCGGCCGCGCGGACCCGCCTGCTGCGCCGCGTCGCCGCGGTCGCCGTGCCCATGGTCGCCCTGCTCACCTACGGTGGTATTTGGCTCAAGGGACAGCGCGACCTACGGGCCGCCGTCGACGCTCACGCGGCGATCGCCAGCGATGAGCAGCGCGCCGCCGAGGCGATCTCGGTCGTGGCCGACGAACACCGCGCCCAGGCCTTCGCGGCCTTCGACGCCGGGCAGAGCGCGCAAGGTGAGGCGCTGTGGGCCCGCTACATCGCCGCCATCCCCGATATCGAGCGCGGACTGGCCCGCGCGTCCCAGCAGCTCGAGATGGCGCTGAGCCTCGATGGTCAGCGCCATGACGTCCGTGAGCGCCTCCTGGACGCGCTGTGGAAGCGGGCCTTGATGGCCGAGCAGGCCGGTCGCGACCAGCTCACGGTCCAGGATCAACTCGAGCGGATCAAGCTCTATGATCAATCCGGCGAGTACATGGCGCGCTGGGACGCCCCCGCGCAGCTGCAAGTGACGAGCGACCCCCCTGGTGCAAGCACTACGCTGGAGCGCTATATCTCCGAGGGCAGCCGGATACGGATCGCCGAGATGGAGGTACTCGGGACCACACCGCTCGCGTCGCATACGCTCGATCGTGGCTCATATCTCGTCCGCTTCGAGCTGCCCGGCAAGGCAATGGTGAGATATCCGGTCGCGCTCGAACGCGGCGAATCGCTCAATATCACCGTGACACTACCGCCCGCTGAGGCGATTCCCAGCGGATTTATCTATGTCCCCGCGGGGCGATTTCTCTACGGTGCCCGGGACATCGAGCCGATGCGCACGTTTCTCCGCGCGGAGCCGATGCATTCGGTCGAGACCGGCCCCTATCTCATCGCCCGTGACGAGGTCACATACGGCGATTACATCGAGTTCCTGAGCGCGCTCCCCCCCGATGAACGGGCCCCGCTCCTCGCCGCGAGCGCAGGCGGCCCGATGCGGCTGGAGGAGCGCCCTGACGCGGGTTGGCGCCTCGTCCTCAACCTGGGCGCCGTCACGTACACGCTCGATCCCGGCTCCCCCCTCGTTTACGAGGGCCGCAAGCAGCGGGCTCGCGTTGCGTGGGAGGATTTGCCTGTGACCGCGATTACCACAACAGAGGCAAACGCCTACATGGCCTGGCTCGATCGATCGCGGCGGGTCCCCGGGGCGCGGTACTGCAACGAACACGAGTGGGAGCGTGCCGCACGTGGCGCTGATGGACGCATGTTTGCCAGCGGAGATGCGCTCGACCCGAACGACGCGAACATAATGGAGACCTATGGAAAGCTCGCTACAGCGTTCGGGCCCGATCCAGTCGGCTCCTACCCCCAGACCGAGAGCCCCTTCGGGCTCCACGACACCGACGGCAACGCCTTTGAACTGACAGTGGCGCCACGCGCGGATGGCCTGGTGATGGTACGCGGCGGGGCATATTTCTACGCTGCGATCCAGGCACGAACGACCGCGCGCTTCGATGTCCCTGCGAGCCTACGCGACCCGGCGCTGGGCCTGCGTGTGTGTGCGACATGGCCTTCATCTGCCCCAAGAAAATAAATCTGATTTCTCCTCACATTTCGATGATCCGATGAGAAGGTTGAGGTAGCTTAGATGAGTGGAGGGTGGAACGATGCGTGGACTTGCCGCTGTGATTTCCGTTTTGGTGTTGGGCACTGCGTGCGATGAGCGCTCCGAGACCGTCGAGCTCGTGGCCGCGCGCAACCTGGGCCTCAACGACACCGTCCTCCAGGGCCCGGGCCTCATCCTCAATGGACCAGGCCTCATCCTCAACGGGCCGGGCCTCGTCCTCAATGGACCGGGCCTCATCCTCAACGGGCCTGGTCTCGTCCTCAACGGGCCGGGCCTCGTCCTCAACGGCATCAGCGTCAACGGTCCAGGCCTCGTCCTCAACGGGCCTGGCCTCGTCCTTAACGGGCCAGGTCTCGTCCTCAACGGCAGCTCGTTCTCGGCGAGCTTGACCAAGGACGGCGTCACCTACGACCTCGAGGGCCTCGACTTCATCGGCGCCGAGTTCGAGCTGCGTCTCGAGGCGGTCGTCGGCGGCGTGCCGATGGTCGAGGAGGTCGTCCTGCGCATCAACGACATCCAGGCCTCCGAGGAGCAGTCCGATGTGCTCCTCTACGATCTGACCTACCGCTCGAAGACCACCAGCGAGTGGCTGCCCTATTGCGGAGACAATGACGTCGCCGCCGTCCCGCTGCAGCACTACTGGGACCCGGTGACCGGCGACCGCATCGACGACCCGAACGTGGTCACCTTCGGCTGCACCAATGCCGTGCTCGCCAAGTGCGCGCTGTGGGGCTATCGCCCGTGGGCCACGGCGACCAGCTGTGACAAGGACCCCAAGAAGGACCCGCCGAAGGACAAGTGGACGGACAAGCACTGCAGCGAGATCTCGCTGCAGGACCACCACCAGGCCTGCACGCGGATGGCCCGCGCGGACTACTGCGGCGACGGCCGCGCGGCCACCGTCGACGGCACCCTGGTCGACATCTGGGACAAGCTCGCGCCGCCGTTGCAGACTCGCTTCACCGACTGGCCGATCGAGGCCGAGTGGAACGCCGATGGCGCGGCTTGCGTCAACTTCGCGCGTCACCCCGAGTTCGGCTACCCCGCTTGCTTCCTGAAGAAGAACGGCAAGCCGAAGCAGATGAAGAAGTGCGGCAATCTGAAGAACGAGGAGTCGCTGCTACTCAACGGCTTCTCCGCCGAGGACAACGACTAGATCGTCGATTGAGCGCCCCTTCGATCCCGTGAACTCGACGGTCGGCGCGCGGTCATCCGCGCGCCGACCGTCGTCGCGAGGCCGGACAGCGGCGGCCCTGACATCACCGGCGCCGACTCTGACAGTGGCACCGGACGAGCAGGCCCCCAAAGCAAGAGGGCCCGCCCCCGAAGGAGCAGGCCCTCGCGGATCAAGCCGGGCTCACTGCGGCAAGATCACGCTCTTGAGCTGCCCACCGGTCATGTCCGAGTAGGTGTAGTGGTCGCCGACGATGTCGACCTTCTTCATCCCGGCCGGATTCGCCGGGTCGATCTTCCAGGCCCAGCCGTTCTCGTCGACCAGCCACACGAAGCCCTCGGTGTCGACGCTGACGCCGACCGGCGTCGAGCAGGGGGCGGTGTTGTGGAACTTGATCAGGGTGTTGGTCTTGTGATCGATCTGGACGATGCCGCAGGGGCCGTTCGAGGCGACCCAGATGTTGCCGTCGTGGTCGGCCGCGGCGCCGCGGTAGCAGGCGTTGGTGCCGGGGACCGAGGTGAACTTGTTGAGCAGGGGCTCGTAGGTGCTGACCGGGCCCGAGCAGCCGGCCATCCACGGGTCGCCGTCGGGGTCGACGGTCATGCCGTAGGACTCGGTGCCGGCCGGCGGGGTCCAGCGGTCGAAGGTCGCCGGGTTGTTCGCGGTGTTGATGCGGAACAGCTCGCCGCGAAGGCCGGTGAACCACACGTTGAAGCTCTTGTCGAGGGCCGCGCCGTAGGGGCCGTAGTTGGCCCAGCCCTTCGACCAGTTGTTGATGACGACCGTCTCCTCGACCGTGCCGTCGAGGCCGTTGAGGCGGGCCATGTGGGCGATGCCACCCTGGGCGGGGAGGTAGCCGACCCACACCTTCGGGTTCTCGAACTTGCAGAGATCCTTGTTCCACGTGCCCGGGGTCCAGGTGACGCCGCGCGGGCCGGCGCCGATGTCTCCCGCCTTGATCGGGTGGACGACCGACCAGATCTTGCACTCGTCGGCGTCCCACGCGAGCAGGTCGTTCTTGTTCTGCGAGGTCTCGATCTTGCCGTTGTTGTTCTTGTCGACGCAGTCCTCGAGGTTGGCCGCGATCACCGTGGAGCGGCCCGACTGGCGGCCGTTGACGATCACGAACCTGCCGTCGAAGCTGACCGCCGTGCGCGAGGGGTTCTCGTTGTAGCCGCCGAGCGGGCCGGTGCGGTAGCGGCCGAGCTCGACCATCGTCTGGGTGTCGACCTTGGACACGCTGCCCTGATCCGAGTTGGCGACCCACAGGAAGCTCTTCTCGACGTCCCCGCCGCCCATGCTGTCGCCGGGCTCGCAGTCGACCGGCGCGCCGGTCGAGCTCGAGCCGCCGGTCGTGCCGTCGCCGGTGCTCGTCCCGTCGGTCGTCGTCGTCGTCGTCGACGTCGACTCCACGCCCTGGGTCGTACCCACATCCGTCGTCCCGGCCGTCGTATCGTCGCCGGTCGTCGTCGAGGTCGGCTCGCCGGTCGTAGAGGTCGAGCCGGTCACCGAGTCGCTCCCGCTACCCGTGATGGTGCCGGTCCCGTCGGTCGTGCCGGTCCCGGAGGCCGAACCGGTGGTCGGGTTGGTGCCCGTCCCGGGGTCCGTCGCGGCGACGGTCGAGGAGCTCGAGCCCGCGCCGTCCGTTTCCGTCGAATTGCTGTCCGGATTACAGGCGAAGGAGGCGAGGGTGGCCGGGACTACCAGCAAGGAGAAGGCGGCGCGAGAGAGGTTCATCCCCCCAAGCTACCGGGGTTCCCCCCTAACAGCGCCGCTCGAGAGCCCGACCGACTCGAGATAAAGCGCACAGGTCATACGCACCGCTTGCGCGCCATCGACACCGGGTCCTTTCGCCGTGCGCGATACGCATCGACGGCCAGGCGCGGTATCATGCGCGGCATCGACCGGCCCCATGGCCGGGGCCGCGGTCCCCACCTCGGGCCCCCGCCGAGACCGGCTCAAGATCGCACCACGTCATTGCTCGCTCCTGCGCCTGTCTGCACCTCAGCCCCCTCCCTATCGCCATGCATAAGAAGATCCTCCGCCCCCTCGCCATGACCCTCGGCCTCGCCCTGTTGCCGGCCTGTCCTGCGGACACCGCCACCACCGAGGGCGACACCGACACCGATGCCGCGACCTCGGGGACGAGCACGGCTCCGACCACCGACGTCACGACCTCGGGGCCCGACCTGACGACCAGCAGCACCGGCGAGCCGACGACCACCGAGAGCACCGCGAACACCACCGCGGACACCACCGCGGAGCCGAGCACCGGCGACGCGAGCACCGGCGACTCGAGCACCGGCGAGCCCGTCACCGACCTGTGCACTCGCCTCGGCGGGCCGGGCGAGGGCGGCATCGTGGACCTCGTCAGCGGCTTCCTCGGCACCGTCGTCGTCGACGAGCGGATCAACGGCTACTTCCTGAATTCCGACGTCGACGGGGGCCACCTGCTGACGACCGTCAGCGAGCAGCTCGGCGTCGCCGCCGAGTGCCCCGGGATCGAGTACAGCGGCCTCTCGATGGTGGAGGCCCACGCCGGCCTGAAGATCTCCCAGCAGGACTTCCTCGACTTCGCCGAGGACTTCCAGATCGCGCTCGACGCCCACCAGGCCGCGCATCCGGAGCTCACGGACGACGACAAGGCCGCGATCCTCACGGTGCTCGGCGCCCTCTCGCCCGACATCGTCGAGGACCCGACCGACGACATGACCGTCTATCAGCGGGTCGGCCGCAAGCCGGCGATCAAGGCCCTGATCGGCGACCCCGATAGCGCCGAGTCCTTCGTCGGCGTCGTCGCGGCCAACCCGGCGATCAACTCCTTCTTCGCCAACAGCGACTTCCTCCGCCTGAACACCTGCCTCACCCGGCAGGTCGCCGGCATCGACGGCCCGATCAAGTACGGCGCCGAGGTCGACTCGCCGGCCGCCGGCATCGACGAGGGCGTGTCGGCGATGTCCGCCTGCCGCGACATGATCAGCGCGCACGAGGGCCTGCAGGACGGGGACATGACCGCGATCACCTTCGACGACTTCGCCGCCCTCGTCGCCGATCTGGTCACGGCGATGACCACTGCCGGCGTCGCGGCCCCCGACCAGATGGCGATCCTCGACGCCCTCGCGCCGATGTGCGACCAGATCGTCGCCGGCAACGGCGAGCGCAACAAGTGCCCCGGCAACAACAAGGCCGAGCTGGTCGAGGCCGCCGGCATCGCCCTCGAGCTCCCCGACGGCGCCTACGACGGCACCCTCAACAGCATGGCCTGCCAGGAGTTCGACGTCGTCAACGACCCCGACGGCGTCGAATTCTACGGCGACGTCGCGCTCACCATCGGCCTCGACCACACCTGGATCGGCGACATCACCGTCAAGGTCATGAACCCGCAGGGCAAGCTCCTGACCGTGTTCAACCGCCCCGGCGGCCCGGTCCTCCCCGACGACGGCACGAGCTGCTGCGGCGACAGCTCGGACCTCCTCAAGACCCACCCGCTGACCTTCAAGAACGGCGGCGCCTTCGAGCCGATGAACATGGGTAAGTCCATCGGCGCCAGCGCGGTCGTGTGCAAGGACGACCTCCAGTGCGAGTTCAAGCCCGATCACGGCCTCGGACCCGGCCTCGACTTCAACGACTTCCTGGGCGACCCGGTCACGGGCAACTGGAAGGTGTGCCTCGGCGACAGCGGCAACGCCGACCCCGGTCTGCTGGATTCGGTGAGCCTGAGCTTCACCCGCGTGAAGTACGACCCCAAGGGTTGAGCGGCGTCCGCTTCGACCGCGGCCGCCTCAACGGACGCGGTTGACCGCGAAGGACCCGACCAGCGGGTAGCTGCCGAACTCCTCGGCAGCCGCGAAGAGGTCGACCTTGTAGTCGCCCGCAGCGGGCAGCGGGCAGCGGGCGCGCGCCCGCGGGCCGTTGGCCACCGCGCAGCGCCCGGTGCTGCCGTCGTGGGCGACGAACTTGGCGAGGATGAAGCGCCCCATCGGGTTGTCGACGGAGATCTCGAAGACCTCGTCGACGCTGACCTGCGAGCGGTCGGGCCCGAGCAGCGCCAGGCCGAGGGCGTGGAACTCGGCGCGCATCATCGGCGCGCGGAAGAACTCGCCGCGGGACAGCGGCCTGGCCTGCAGCTGCCAGCGCGGCTCGTCGGGGAAGTGACTGATCGCGAACACGGCCGGCGGCGCGAACAGGTAGCTGCTGCTGTAGCGCTTGTTGAAGGTCCGCCCGTCGACCGAGCCCGCGTCCCAGGTCGGATCGAGCAGGTGCCAGTCGTCGGCGACCCGCGCGGCGTTCCACGCGTGGCCCTCGCCGGTGACGTCGCTGCCCTGAGTGCGCGCGTCGCCGAGGACCACGACGATCTCCTCGCCCGCCGCTCGACCCAGCGCCGCGAGCAGCTGCGCAGAGCCGGCGCAGACGGCCAGCCGCGTCCTGAACACCGTCTCGGCGTCCTGCGGCGGGTAGCGGCGGTCGGCGTAGGCCGCCGCGTCGTAGGCGACCCGGTCGGCGACGTAGTCGTGGAGCGCCTTGATCCGCAGGCGCTGGTCCGGCTCGTGCTCGGCGATGAAGCGGCCCACCGCCTCGATGCTCACCTCGGCCTGCGCCGGCATGTCGATGACCAGCGGGTGCAGCTGCGCCGGCAGCGGCCAGGCCGGCGTCGCCCCGGACGACGGCGGTGTCACGGACCTCGTCGGCCCGGGCGCGTCCTTGCTGTCCCCAGGGACAGGTCCCGGCGACGGCAGCGGCGGCCCACCCTCGTCGCGCACGACCTCGTCATAGGGATTGGCGTGCACCGCGTCGAACAGCCACTCGACGTGGTCCGCCGCGCGAAACAGCAGCGCGCGGGCCTCGTCGACCTGCGGCCCGGAGCGGCCGTCGAGGAACCAGTCCCCGCGGGTCGACAGCGCCGTGAAGGTGGTCTGGGGGAAGCGCGCCAGGAGGCCGGCGAGCACCGCGAGATTGAGCACCAGGGTGCGCAGGATCAGCCGGTCACGGAAGGTCAGGATCCGCGGCCGCGACCGCCGCGCGCGCGCCCGTCGCCAGGTCCCCAGCAGGTCCCACAACAGCGGCACCAGCGGGAACAGCAGCAGCCCGCAGACGCACGCCAGCCACACCGGCCCGTTGCGGTAGGCGGCGATCGACGAGGCGACCCACACCCCGAGCGCGGGCACCAGCACCACCGAGGCCCACCACAGCGCCGTCAGCGGCCAGACGACCAGCGCGAGCCCCAGCCAACGAGCGCGTCCCAGAACCATGGCCCGGGAGCATAGCAGGCGATCGCTCGCCGTCACGCGCGACGATAACCTGTCCCCAGAGTCAGGTCGGCGGCGCCTCGCTCGCCTCACTCGCCTCGCTCGCCTCGCTCGCCTCGCTCGCCTCGCTCGCCTCGCTCGCCGTGCTCGCCTCGCTCGCCGTGCTCGCCTCGCTCGCCAGCTCGACCCGGCGCAGCGCGGCGCGGGCGTGGGCCCACACGCACATCAGCGCGGCCGGCGTGATGCCGGGGATCCGCGCGACCTGGCCGGTGCTGGTCGGCCGCACGCGGGCCAGCCGCTCGGCGGCTTCGGTGGTGAGGCCGGCGAGGCCGCGGTAGTCGGTGTCGGGGTCGATCGGCAGCTCGCTGGCCCCGCGCACGCGCTCGATCTCCCGCCGCTGCTGCTCGAGGTAGCCGGCGTAGCACAGCTGGGCGTCGGCGCGCTCGCGCAGCCACGCCGGCGCCGGCCCCGGGTCCTTGCCGCGCGCGACCGCGGCCGCGATCGCGTCGACCCGCTCGGCCCGCGCCCGCGCCCGCGCGTGCCGCCGCGCGTCGATCAGCCCGGCCGCGAGGCCGAGGTCGCACAGCCGCGCGTCGGCGTTGTCCTCGCGCAGCACCAGGCGATACTCCGCGCGCGCCGTGAACATCCGGTACGGCTCGTCGCAGCCCTGCGTCACCAGATCGTCGACGAGCACGCCGATGTAGCCCTGCTCGCGACCGATCCGCAGCGCCGCGCGCTCCAGGCCCCACAGCGCCGCGCTGGCGCCCGCGATCAGGCCCTGCGCCGCGGCCTCCTCGTAGCCCGAGGTGCCGTTGATCTGGCCGGCGAAGTACAGGCCCGGGATGTCCTTGCTCGCCAGCGAGTGGTCGAGGTCGCGGGCGTCGAGCGCGTCGTACTCGACCGCATAGCCGGGGCGCAGCACGCTCGCGCGCTCGAGACCGGGGATCGTCCGCAAGAACGCCATCTGCGCCGCCGCCGGCAAGCTGGTCGACACGCCGTTCGGGTAGACGCTGTGCGTGTCCAGCCCCTCGGGCTCGAGGAACACCTGATGGCGCGGGCGAGCGGCGAAGCGCACGACCTTGTCCTCGATCGACGGGCAGTAGCGCGGGCCAAGGCCGGTGATCGCCCCCGAGTACATCGCCGACGCATGAAGGTGCGCGCGCACCACGTCGTGGGTCTCGGCGGTGGTCCAGGTCAGGTGACAGTCGACCTGCGGCAGCAGCGGCGGCGGGTCGTCGTCGGGCGCGACGAAGCGCGGCGCCGGATCCTCGCCCGGCTGCAGCTCCAGCCCCGCGTGGTCGATCGTGCGACCGTCGAGCCGCGCCGGCGTCCCGGTCTTGAGCCGCCGCAGCGTGAAGCCCAGCGCGCGCAGGTGCTGGCCCAGCTCGAGCGCCGGCGCCTCGCCGACCCGACCGCCCGGGCACCGCTCGGCCCCGGTGTGCAGCACCCCGCCCAGGAAAGTCCCGGTGGTCACGACCACCGCGTCGCCGGCGACCCGCGAACCATCGACCAGGATCACCCCGCAGGCGCGACCTGTCCCTTCAGCCATGTCGATACGCGCCACCACGCCCTGCACGACGGTGATCATCGGGTGAGCCGTGAGCGCGGCGCAGGCGTACGCGCCGTAGCGGGCCTTGTCGACCTGGACCCGGGTCGCGCGCACCGCCGGGCCCTTGCTGCGGTTCAAGATCCTGCCGTGGATCGCGCAGGCGTCGGCGGCGCGGCCCATGAAGCCGCCGAGCGCCTCGATCTCCTTGACGAGGTGCCCCTTCGCGACCCCGCCGACGCTCGGGTTGCAGGGCGTCTGGCCGATCGTGTCGAGGCGGCCGGTGACGACCCGCACCCGGGCGCCGACCCGGACCGCCGCGAACGCAGCCTCCAGACCCGCGTGCCCGGCCCCGACCACCACGACCGTCACGTCTCCTCCCCGGCTCATCGCGCGGCCGACCATACCACCGCGGCCGCGGCCGAGCCTGGTCCCGCCCGTGAGACCGCGCGCCAGCCCGCCGCCGCCGGTCCGCCGCCGGTCCGCCGCCTGTATTACACTCGGCGGCCGTGAGCGGCTTCGTCTCGATCGTGGGTGCGGGTCCCTGGGATCCGGAGCTGTTGACCCTCGCCGGGCGCGACCGTCTGGCCCGCGCCGATGTCGTCGTCGCCGACTACCTCGTCAACCCGGCGCTGTTCATGCACTGCCGCCCCGACGTGCACGTGTATCAGCGCAGCCAGGGCCCGCACGCCGGCGCCCACGGCGAGGCCGTCGCCGACCAGGACGAGATCCATCGCATCTTGCTCGAGAAGGCCGGCGCGGGCCTGCGGGTCGTGCGACTCAAGGGCGGCGACCCGATGGTGTTCGGCCGCGGCGGCGAGGAGGCCCAGGTGCTGCGCGCCGCGGGCATCGACTTCGAGTTCGTGCCCGGCGTCACCGCGGCGGTCGCCGCCGCCGAGGCCGCCGGCATCCCCGTGACCCACCGCGACCACAGCCCCAGCGTCAGCTTCGTGTCCGGCTACGAGGCCTACGAGAAGGGCGGGCGCAGCGTCGAGTGGGAGCACCTCGCCCGCAACGGCGGCACGCTGGTGCTGATGATGAGCGTCAAGAATTGCCGCGAGAACGCCGAGCGCCTGATCGCCGCCGGCCGCGACCCGGCGACCCCCGCGGCGCTGATCCGCTGGGGCACCCGCGGCATCCAGCGCACCGTGGTCGCGCCGCTCGCTCGCCTCGCCGACGAGGTCGAGGCCGCCGGCATCCGCCCGCCCGCGGTGATGATCGTCGGCAGCGTCGTCGACCTGCGCGCCGAGATCCAGTGGATCGAGCGCCGCCCGCTGTTCGGCCGCCGCGTCGTCGTCACCCGCGCCGCCCAGCAGGCCGGCGAGCTGCTGCACCTGCTCGCGCAGCACGGCGCCGACGCGGTCGCGTTCCCCTGCCTCGACATCGCCCCGCCCGAGGACCTCGAGGCCCTCACCCACGCGGTCCGCAACCTCGACGACGTCGACGGCGTGGTCCTCTCGAGCCCCAACGGCGTGCGCGCCTGGTTCGACGCCCTCGCCAGCGTCGGCCTCGACGTCCGGATCTTGCACGGCAAGTGCGTCGCCGCGATCGGCACCGGCACCGCCAACGCCTGCTGGGAGCGCGGCATCAGCCCCGACCTGGTCCCGCACGCCGCCCGCGCCGAGGGCCTGGTCGACGAGCTGCGCCAGCGCGGGATCCTGGGCCGCCGCTGGCTGCACGTGCGCGCCGACGAGGGCCGCGAGCTGATCGGCGAGGCGATCGCCGCGGCCGGCGGCAGCTACCGCCTGGTCATCGGCTACCGGGTCGTGCGCCCGCGCGTCCCGGCCCTCCTGACCCGCTCGCTGCTCAGCCCCGAGGACGGCGGCGAGGGCTTCGACGCGGTCTGCTTCGCCAGCGGCAAGACCGCCCGCC
>Ga0075152_10002793_pt1 | contig 12355 bp, 14 predicted proteins | sample JI61114C2DNA_FD_70964 | JGI IMG/M metagenome (GOLD analysis project Ga0075152, IMG submission 70964) | Wastewater effluent complex algal communities from Wisconsin, to seasonally profile nutrient transformation and Carbon sequestration -... | ecosystem: Engineered > WWTP > Effluent > Algae...
TCCTCAGCGTCGTAGAGGCGACACGCGCGGCGATCGATGCAGCGCATTTGCCGCCGACGTCCGCCGGCGCCGTGGCGGTATTGCTGCGGCTCGCCGATGCGATCGACGGCATCGACGAGGATGGCTTGAATCCGGCTGGGAAGCTCGACAACGTCTCGGTCCCGACCTATCTGCGGTACTGCGAGGCTCTCGGGCTGACGGGCACGAAGGGGCCCGCCGGGTCGTCGGCTGAGCCTTCGGGAGGTGGCGCGGGTGGCACAGCCGGACGTCGCCAACGCGCCGCGCAACGGCGAGGACTCTCGGCGGTCTCGTAGGGTCGGCGCGCGGTCGGGCGATCCGCGGAAGCGGGACCACAAGAAGAAGCTCGCTCGGGACGTGCGCGGGTCGACGACCCCGCGGGTCTGGACGCCGCCGCTGCGCGAACTGACGCCGGACGTCCTGGACGCCGCCGGGAATGTCGTCTCGCCAGCAACATCGCTGGGCTTCGATGTCGTCGAGTGGGCGCGCGAGTCACTGCTTGTGGATCTGCTGCCGTGGCAAGAGTGGCTGCTGATTCACGCGCTCGAGCTCCTCCCGAACGGGGCGCTGCGCTTCCGCAACGTCGTCGTCCTGGTCGCCAGGCAGAACGGCAAGTCGACGCTGTCGCAGGTCTTGAGCCTGTACTTCCTGTGCGTGATGGGTCGCCGCACGGTGCTGACCACTGCGCAGGACCTCGACACGGCCGAGGAGATCTGGCAGGGCGCCGTCGACCTGATGCAGGAGACGGACGAGGAGGATCGGCCGGTCCGTCCGGACGTCTTCGGCTTGGTCCGGCACGTCTCGATGGTCAACGGCAAGAAGGCGCTGATCCTCACCACGGGCGAGCGCTACAAGGTCAAGGCGGCGAACCGGAAGGCGGGCCGCGGCCTCACCGGCGATCTGGTGATCCTCGACGAGCTGCGCGAGCATCAGACGTGGGACGCCTGGGGTGCGATCACGAAGACGACGCAGGCTCGGCCGGACGCCCAGGTGTGGTGCCTGTCGAACGCCGGCGACGTCACGTCGGTGGTGCTGCGGCATCTGCGGCTGAAGGCGCATCGCGCGATCGGTGACCCGGACGGGATCGCGGCGGCCGAGGACGTCGAGGCGTCAGCCCCTACCGTCGAGGATGAGGCGTCGGCCAGTGAGGCGATGCGCGTCAGCGCGCTTGAGCACTTCGACTGGATCGACACTCCGAACCCGGAATGGGATTTCTCGGAAGACGGCGACGGCAACAGCCTTGAGGTGGACGCCTCGACGCTGGGGCTCTTCGAGTGGTCGGCGCATCCTGGCGCCGGCCTGATGGACGTCGACGAGTGGGCGCTCGGCAATCCGGCGATGAACTACCGCCGGGGCGACACGTCGATTACGACGCGCAGCCTGAAGGCGTCGGCTGAGGACGATCCGGAGTGGGTCTTCCGCACCGAGAACATGTGCCAGTGGCCGGATGGGGCGCTGGCGGGGCTCTTCGAGGCTGGGAAGTGGGAGGCGCGGCGGAATGTGCCGCTGGTGCTGCCCTCGGGGGTCGAGGTCGTGCGACAGCGCGACAAGATCGTCGGCGGGTCGTGGCTATGCATCGATCAGTCCCAGGATGGCTCGTGGTCCTATGTGGGCCGGGTGGGCCGGTCGAGTGATGGGCGCTGGCAGGGCGAGGTGGTGGCTGCGCGGCGCGGCACGGACTGGCTTGGGCCGTGGCTGCTGGTGCGCGCTGAGCAGGTCGAGTCGGTCTGCGCTCAGGGTCGGGGCGCTCCGATCTCGGGGTGGCTGAATGACGCCGAGAAGGATCCGAAGCTGGCGCGCTTGCGGTTCGTGCGCTGGGAAGGCGCCGATCTGATCCCGGGCCATGCGGCCGGCTTCGAGGCGGTGCGTGATGGCCTGCTGTGGCACAACAAGCAGCCGGTCCTCGACACGGCCGCCGAACGTTCCGTCGCGCATGAGCTGGGGGGCGGGCCGGTGATTGATCGTCTCAAGTCCTCGTGTGACGCGGCCCCGTTGATCGCGCTCTTTGGCGCCTGGTGGCTGTCGCAGCGTCCCTCGCGGGCGAAGGCCGCGCCGCCGGCTCCCATGGTCGTGACCTCCGGGGCCTCCGGTGGGGCCGACCTTCCTGACTTCTTGCGTATCGAACCGATGGGGGTGATCTGACGTGCCGGACATGAAGCCGCCGACCTCGGCGAAGGCCGCGCAGGGCGATGCCGCGCCGTGGTCGTCATTCACCGACGACGACCTCGATTTGCCGGCCGAGCTGAGGTCCCCGCTCGACGTGCGGACCTATCGCAAGATGAGGATCGACCCTCAGGTGACCTCGCTCCTCAAGGCCACATGGATGCCGATTTCGCGCACGCAGGCGAGAATCGATGCGGCGGGATGCCGAGACGAGGTCGCCCATCATGTCGCGCTGAATCTCGGCCTTCCCCTGGTGGGGCAGGAGGAGGCGCCGCGGCCGCTGCGGACTCGCGATCGGTTCTCTTGGTCGCAGCATCTGCGGCACGTGATGTTGCAGGACGTCTACGGCTACAGCGCTTTCGAGCAGGTCTACCGCTTCAACGAGCGGTCGGGCCGCTACGACATCCGCAAGCTCTTGTGGATCCCGCCTTGGACGGTGAGCGAGATCAAGACGGCGTCCGACGGCGGACTGGTCCAGGTCAGGCAGGATCTTCCCGGCACGCAGCCGGTCCCCGTGTCGGAGCTGGTGTGGCACGCGAACGAGCGTGAGGGCGCGAACTGGCGTGGATTGTCGCTGCTGCGGTCGTGCTACCGGCCGTGGCTGCTCAAGGATCGTCTGCAGCGTGTCGGCGTCTTGTCGGTCGAGCGCAACGGCATGGGCGTCCCGACCTACACGGCGCCGCCGCGCGACTTCACCGACGACCCGGACGGGGTGAAGGCCGAGGCGGATATCGCCGCCGGCCTCAGCATCGCGAAGGGCGTCAGGTCCGGGGAGGCTGCCGGGGCGTCGCTGGCGAACGGCGCGAAGCTCGAGCTGCAGGGCGTCACGGGCTCGCTGCCGGACGCCACGGTCTTCATCCGGTACTTCGATGAGCAGATGGCCCGGGCCTTCCTCGGCCACTTCCTGAATCTGGGTACCGAGACCGGCTCGTGGGCGCTCGGGTCCACTTTCGCCGACTTCTTCACCTTGAGCTTGCAGGCGAAGGCGGAAGAGATCGCGGACGTCACCACGCAGCACGTCATCGAGGATCTGGTCGACGTGAACTTCGGCCCGGACGAGCCGGCGCCGCGGCTGGTCTTCGACGAGATCGGCTCGCAGTCGGCCGTGACCGTCGAGGCGCTCAAGTCGCTGCACGATGCAGGCTTGCTCGACGAGGACGAAGTGCTGAAGCAGTTCATCCGCGTGAAGTTCAAGCTCCCGAAGCCGTCCACGAGCACGCATGCCAGCGAGGGTGCCCGGACGCTCTCTGCGGCCGAGGTTTCGCAGAAGGTCTACCTGGCGAAGGTGAACGGCGTGCTCGGCACCCGGGAATCCCGCCAGATGATCGCAGACGCCGGCGGCCCCATCGATCCGGACCTGGACCCGGGTGCGGACCCTGCACCTCTCCCGAAGCCGTCCACGACGGCGCCCGCACCTACCGAAGGAGTCCCCAGTGCCTGAGTCCTGGTACCGGATCGTCAACGCCGCCGCGAAGACGGCCGAGGTCGACATCTTCGACGCGATCGGCTGGTACGGCGTGGACGCCGCCCAGCTCGCCCGGGACATTCGGGCGCTGGACGCCGACCGGATCACGGTCAGCATCAACTCGCCGGGCGGTGACGTCTTCGACGGCATCACGATCCTGAACGCGCTGCGTCAGCATCCGGCGACGGTCACGGCGAACGTGATGGGCCTGGCGGCGTCCGCGGCCAGCTTCATCGCCTGCGGCTGCGACACGGTCGTCATGGCCGAGAACTCGACGCTGATGATTCACGACGCCTCCGGGGTTGTGATCGGCACAGCCCAGGACATGGCCGAGATGGCCGACCTGCTCGACCAGATCAGCGACAACATCGCCTCGATCTATGCCGCCAAGGCTGGCGGGTCTGCCGAGAACTGGCGGGCGGTCATGCGCGGCGAGAAGTGGTACTCGGCGCAGGAGGCGGTCGACGCAGGTCTCGCGGATCAGGTCGACAAGGCCTCCCGGACGCTGGCGCCGAAGGCTGAGCCGAAGAACGCGGCGCCCAAGCCGCACACCCTTGCCGAGGCGCGCGCCGCCCTGGCCCTGATTGTCCAGCCGGCCGACATGGCGACTGGCACCGAGCCGGCGGAACCGCCGGTCGAAACCACTACCCGGAAGGAGGTCGGCGTGGCCGACTCCCTCAAGGCGGAGATCGCGAAGCGGCTCGGTGTCACCGACACCAACGCGGACGACTCCACCATCATCAATGCCCTCGACGAGTCCCTCGCCGAGCGGGCCGACGCGAAGGTGACGCTGCCCGAGGGCGTCGTCGCGATCGAGAAGGGCGTCCTCGACCAGCTGCTGGCGGACGCCGCGGCCGGCCGTCAGGCGCTCGTGAACCAGGACGCGGCCCGCCGCGACCAGGTCATCACCGATGCGCTCAGGGCCGGGAAGATCACCGCCGAGCAGCGCACCAAGTGGCGCGCCTCGCTCGACAAGGACGAGGCCGGCATCACCGACCTCCTGGGCAGCATGGCCGCCGTCGTCAACGTGGAGGCCAAGGCCGCCACGGCGCCCGAGGACAACGAAGACGCCGCCTACGCGGCCTACTACAAGGAGGGCTGATCTGTGGCCGAGTACGTTCCGTTCCTCGACGAGGACAACATCACCCGGAAGGCGTCGGCGACGATCACCGGCGGCCAGATGGTCTACATCTCCGGCGACGGCACCGTCGCCCCCACGACGGGCGCCGTCGCGAACTGGCTCGGCATGGCCGGATTCGATGCGGCGGTCGGCGACAACGTCACGATCCACACCGAGGACTTCCCCAAGGCGACGGCGTCCGGCGCCATCACGGCCGGGGACGCCTTGGAGACCGCGGCCGCCGGCAAGCTCGCGAAGCACACCCTGGGCACCAACGACTACCTGGTCGTGGGCTACGCCCTGAACACCGTCGCGGACGGCGGAACCGTCCGACTCAAGTCCATCCGCTAGTCGTCCCAGGAAAGGACTGACCCGTGCCCTACGTGTACCCGCCGGCTGCCCCCACGCTCTCCGGCGATACCCTGTCCGCCTCCCGCTTCCTCCAGTCGCCCACCTTCGTGGCACGGCGCCTGCGGACCCTCCTCGAGCAGCGCTTCATCGGCGCCCGGCTCCTGACGCAGCGCTTCACCGCTACCGGCGGTGCGATCGTCTTCGAGTCCGGCGAGACGATCTACGCCAACGACGACCCGCAGGCCATCGCGCCGCTGGCGAACTACCCGCTCACGACCACGTCGACAGGTACCGCATCGGTCGCCAAGACCGTGAAGTTCGGCGAGGACGAGCCGATCTCCGACGAGGCGATCACCCGCCTGCAGATGCAGCCGGTCGACCGCAGCATGATCAAGCTCGCCAACTCGGCGGTCAAGGCCAACGACGCCGTGATCCTGTCGGCGCTCGCGAGCGCCGTCACGTCCACGGCCGCCGCGACGACCGCTTGGGCGACCGCCGCCGCCGACTCGATCCTGAACGACGCCATGACGGCGCGCGCGCAGGTGCTGGCCCTCAATCAGGGCTACCACCCGGACGTGGTCGTGCTCGACGACCTCACGTGGACGAAGGCCTTCGTCGCCTTCGTCAAGGCCGGGTTCCTGCCCCGGGAGGCCGACAATCCGATCGCGACGGGCGCCTTCCCGGTCATCGGCGGCATGACGTGGCTCCCGACCCCGAACGTCCCGGTGGCTGGCCGCGTCCTCGTCGCCGACTCGACCATGCTCGGCGGCATCGCGAAGGAGGTCATCGAGTCTCCCGGCTACTCGGTCGTGAACGCAGACCTCGGCATCGAGTCGAAGAACCTGCGCACCGACGAGAACGACGGATGGAAGATCCGCGTGCGGTACTCCAACGTGCCCGTCATCCTCGAGCCGGCCGCGGCCCGCTGGATCACGGGGGTCTGAGTCATGGCGCACACCGTCACGGCCGCTCTCGTCATCGCGTACGACGCCGACCACAGGCAGGTCTACTTGTACGCGGGCGAGAGGGTCCCGGACCGTGTCCCGGCAGACGAGGTGCAGCGCCTCGTGGACATCGGCATGGTCGTGCTGTTCGAGCCCACCGATGCGGACGCCGCAGGAGTGCCCGTCACGGTCGGCGAGGAGAAGCCCAAGCGGGCACCCGGAGGCCGACGGGGGAAGGTCGCGCAGGCGGAAGCGGCCCTCGCTCTGATGTCCGTCGACGAGCTGCTGGCGGAAGCGAGGGCGCGCGGCATCGAGGTGCCCGAGGGCGTCTCCGATCCGGCCGACCTCATCGCCCTGATCGAGCAGTGAGCGGAGGGGAGGGGTCGTGTCTGATTTGATCGATTTCGAGGCGGTTCTCGCGGCCGATCCCTCCCTTTCGGTCATGGAGGGGCAGTTGGTGTCCGCCGCCGTCAATTCGGCAGTGCGCCGGGTGGCGCCGTGCGTCCTGGACACGTCCGATCCGGGGATTCGCGCCGAGGCGCTGCTGATCGTCACCAACGCGATCAGTGCGGCCGCAGAGGCGCCTTCGCGGTGGGTCGACACCGAGACCGCCGGGCCCTTCACGACGAAGTACCGGTCGGTGCTGGAGGGCGGAGTCTTGGGCATCGCGGACGAGGCCGCACTTCGTGCACTGTGCGGGTCTGGCGCATCCGTGTCGGGCTTGTCCCGGGCGTCCTTCCCTGAGCCTGTGGGCAAGATCGACGCGCTCTTCGGCTTCCGCTTCGGACGCCGATGAGGACCCGGAGCATTGGGCGTCAGCCCTTCGCGGTGGGTGCGAAGGACGCGCACGGGGTGCGTGCCGAGACGTGGGGGCCAGAGGAATCCGTGCTGGTCTTCGGCTGGTACGACGAGGACGGCCGTGAGCCCAGCCGTCCCGGCTACGAGGGTCGGGCCGTCACCTTCCGCAGGGTGCTGGTGCCCGACGGGTCTCCGATCGCGGACCGCGACCTGCTCGTCTTCCCTGATGGCACCTTCCGGGTGGATCGGGGCCCGATCGACTACGGGAGTGGTCCGGGCCGGTATTTCCCCGGACTGGTCGCCGAATGCTTGCGGGCGATCGGCTGATGGCCTCCGACTTTGTCCTGAACGGCGCCGCATGGGATCAGCTCCGCAACCTGCCGGCCGTCCATGAGGCGATGGCCGGGATCGCTGGCCGCGTCTGTGATGCGGCGAACGCGTGGGCCAAGAGCCCATCGGGCGAACCTGACTTCCATGTGGTGCGCGAGGCCGGTAAGCACCGGGCCCGCTACACGGTCCGGCCATGCACGATGCGCGGCGTCGTCCTGGTGTCGAAGGACCCGGCGGGCTTCATGGCCTGCCTCGAATCGGCGAGGGGGTGAATTGATGGAGATCCTGATTCTCGAGTCCGGGGTCGTGGTCGAGGTGTCACCCTCGACGGCGACCGACATGCTGGCCCTCGGGCTGGCCTCTGATGACCGCGATTTGATCGCGGCCGCAAAGGAGCCGACTGGCACGCTGGAGGAGGAGTGACCGGCCCCCGGCTGGTGGGCGCCGACATTGAATCGGCAGCCATCTCCTACCTGTCTCCGCTCGTCGGTGTCCCGATCTCCACTCTGATGCCGAGTCCTCGGCCGCCGTCCGGTGTGCGCGTCTCGGCTACGGGTGGCAGTCGCGACCTGGTCCTCGACGACGCCCAAGTCGCCATCGTCGTGTGGGCTCCCGACTCTCCGGCGGCCGCGGCGCTCGCCCTCGACGTCCAGTCCTGGTGGCTGGCGTGGGGTGAGTCGGATGGGCTGCTGATCGTCCACGACGCCGCCTGCTCGCGGCCCGCCTACCTCCCCGACCCGGACACGGGTCGACCTCAGTACGTCATGCAAGCGAGCGTCCTCACGAGGCCGCTCATCATCGACCCGTAAAGGACATCACTCATGGCATCACCCAATGACCTGCGGGCCGGTGGCCCGAAGTCGGCCGCCACGGTCGGCGGATATGCGTTCTCGGCGGTGCTCGGCACCGCGGCGCCCACGGACGCCGCAACCGCACTGAACGCCGCCTACAAGGATCTGGGCTACGTCTCCAAGAAGGGCGTCGCGGTGTCGCCGGACGCCAAGTGGGAGCGCGAGACGGACTGGAACTTGGACACCGTCATGGTGATCCCGGGCGACAAGTCCTGCACCGTCAAGCTGTCGCTGCTGTCGGTGTCGGCGCAGACGACCCTCGAGGAGGTCTTCGGTGTCGGGAACGTGACCGTTACCGGCCAGAAGGTGGCCTACGGATGGTCGGGAGACCAGCTCCCGCACAAGATGTACGCCTTCGACATGAAGTACGGCGCCACTGCCCGCCGGCTGGCGATCAACGACGGCCAGGTGACGAAGGTCGGAGACATCGAGCACGTCAAGAATTCGATGGAGGAATTCGCCATCGAGATCGAGTGCTTCAAGGACTCGACGGGCCTGTACTTCCACAAGTACGAGGGCTGATAGAGCCGCGCGGGCGGATGGCTTCTCTGCCGACTCGCCGTCCGCCCGCGCCCACCCGTTTTCCCGAGTCGGCATCAAACACGAAAGCGAGTCGGCAGACATGGCATACCAACTACCCGCGAGCAAGATCGGCGACGGATTCGACGTCGAGGTGGACGGCGAGACGTTCACGATTCCTCTCATGCAGGGGATGACCGGAGCAGACCTCCAGATCCTCTCGGCCCTCGATGTGAGCAGCAGCCTTGCGGCGGCGCTGGGGCTCGTGAACTTCTTTGAGCACCTCGGGGTGCCGGCGCGGAGGCTCAAGTTCGACCAGGTCGGGTGGCTCTTCGACGCGTGGAAGGAAGCATCGGAGGTGAGCCTGGGGGAATCTGCTGGCTCGCCGAAGCGATCGCCGAGCACCGCGAAGAAGTCGAATACGCGCTCATTGCGCAAGGCCTGAGGCTTCGCGATTTCGAGGCGGGCCGGGCGAACTGGCGGGACGCCTATGTGGTGTGCCGCCACCCCCCGTCCGGGTCGCCGCTCGCCGTCGCACTCTCCCCCGAGGATGCATGGTCTCCAGGTGAGCACTTGGCTGCGCTGACCCTGGACACGATCACCTCGTGGGCGTGGGCGTGGAGTCGGCAGACCGGATCTCCGCCTGATCCGATCCCGCGTCCGGGCGTCACGCCCCCTGACGAAGTCGCCTTCGCTGGCGACGTGATGACCCTCGACGAAATGGACGCTTGGCTCGCCGAAAGGCGGGCGCCGGACGAGTAGGAAAGAGGTGCCCCGATGGCTGTCGAGCTCGCCCAGGGGTACCTTTCCCTCGCCGTCTCAGCTAAGGGCGGTGGCGCCGACCTGAAGAAGATCTTTGACGGGCTCAAGGGCGATGCCGCCAAGGCCGGCCAGGAGGCCGGGGCGGCGCTCCGTAAGGGCGTCGAGTCGGGGTCGGCTGGGGCGCTCAAGGTGCTGGAGGCCGAGTATGCGAAGGCGTCGGTCGCCGCCGAGGTAGCAGGCAAGCGGGCGAAGGCTGCGGCCGAGGAGCAGGAGGCGGCGGCCCGCAAGATTGCGATCGCCGAGGCGAAGCTCGCCGAGGTGCGGGCATCTGGCACCGCGAAGCAGTCGCAGCTTCTTGCGGCGGAGGATCGACTCGCGGCGGCCAGGAAGAACGCGTCGACCGCGACCCTCAGGGTCGCGGCGGCGGACGAGGCGCTGAAGAAGGCGCAGGACGCCGCGAAGGCGTCAGCGGACAAGCTGGCATCGTCGACGGCGGCTGCGGAGAGGGCGACCTCTGGACTCGCCGGGAAGATCAAATCATCCCTGGCCGGGCTGAAGATCCCGAACGTCTTCGACAAGCTGCCGGCCCAGGCAGAGAAGTCGGGCAAGGACGCCGGCCACCGGCTGGCCACCGGCATTTCGACCGCCCAGGCGGCGGTCGCTGGGGCCGCCGGCGGACTGGCCGCTTCCGCAGCGTCGGCGATCATGAGTGCGGTCGGCAAGGTCTTCACGGACGGCGTCGCTGGGGCGGCGAACCTCGAGCAGTCGGTCGGCGCGGTCCAGTCCGTGTTCGGGAAGTACGCCAGTCAGGTCGATGCGGCGTCGAAGACGGCTGCTACCGGCCTCGGGCTGAGCCAGAATTCGTACAACGAGCTGGCGACGACCCTTGGCGCGATGGTCAAGAACAAGGGGATTCCCGACTTCGCGTCCAGGACGCAGGACCTCATCAAGCTGGGCGGCGACCTTGCCGCCCAGTTTGGCGGGTCCACGAAGGACGCCGTCGAGGCTATCGGCGCCGTCATGCGCGGCGAGTCGGACCCGATCGAGAAGTACGGCATCTCCATCTCGGACGCGGCGATCAAGGCCGAGATGGCGGCGAAGGGGCAGTCCAAGCTCACGGGGGCCGCGCTGGAGACCGCGAAGGCGCAGGCGCGCCTCGCGCTGCTGACCAAGCAGTCCGGCGACGCCCAGGGGGCTTTCGCGCGCGAGACCGACACCTTCGCCCACAAGCAGCAGGTCTTCAAAGCCTCCTGGGAGAACCTGTCGACCTCCATCGGGGGCATCTTCCTTCCGATCCTGTCGAAGGCAATGGACTTCCTGTCCGGGACGGCCATGCCCGCCCTTGACAAGGTCAAGCCGATCCTGAAGCTGGCGGCCGACGGCTTCGCCGCTTTCATGGGCGCTTTCACCGGCCAGGCCCCCGCTGGCGGGTCTCCGGCGCTGGCGATGGTCATCGACGCAGGCACGCGTGCGAAGTCGATTTTCGACGGGCTGAAGGTCTGGTTCGAGGCTGAGCTCATGCCTCGCCTGGGGGCGATTGGGACCATCTTCCAGGATCTGGTCGGCGGGATGATGACGCGTCTGGATCCGCTGATGCCGAGGGTGCAGCAGATCTTCGGGACGATCGGTCAGATCATCACCGGGGCGCTCGACCTGATCAAGGCGGCCTGGGACCTGTGGGGCGACGACATCATGGACGCGGTCGCGTTCGTCTTCGACAGCGTCCTCAAGGTGGCCGAGCCTGCCCTCGATGTGCTGTCGGGCCTGATCAAGGTCGCGATCGACATCATCAAGGGCGATTGGGGGGCCGCGTGGGAGCACTTCCAGGGTGTCGTCAAGTCCGCCCTCGATGCGGTGAAGGCGACCTTCGAGGCGGCCTGGGGTGCCATCAATGGCATCGCCGAGAAGATTTCCGGGGCGATCTCGTCGATCTCTGGAGGGGGGTCGGTGTCTGCGTCCGTGTCGACTATGTCGGTCGGGGTCGGATATCGGGGCGGCGGCTACACGGGTGCCATGGCGCCCGACAAGCCTGCCGGGACCGTCCATGGCGATGAGTGGGTGATCCGGTCGGAGGCTCAGCGGTCGATCCATGCGCAGTACCCGGGGCTGCTGGACTTCATGAACCGCGAGGGGGCACTGCCGGGCTCCGTGGTCCAGGCTCGGTCCGCGATTGCGCAGGCCCAGAAGGTGCTTCCGAGCTTCGACGTGGCCGACCTTCGCGGGTCCTCTTCGGATGCCGACTCGGCGCTTGTGCGGTCCGCGTGGGGTGCCGAGGGTGGAGCCGAGTCTGCGGGTCCGTCGCTGCGGCATGTCCGTGCCGCGGCCTTGCCGGCCGGTGGGCCCAGGGGTGGATCGGATGCGGCCCTTGCGGACGCCGTTGGTGCCGCGCTGGCGAGGCATCTGCCTCGGATGGATGTCCGCCTCGTGGGGGCGGTCGACAGGGTCGCTGATGTGATCGGCGCCGAGATCATGCTGGGCTATCGGGGGGGTGTCTGATGACGGTCGCACTGGTCGACTTTGTCCAGGAGGCCTGGAACTCGAGCGGCCAGGCGACCCTCACCCTCGGGGGCCTGTCGGCCGGTCAGCTCGCGATCGTCGAAGCGAGCCACTCGGACTCGTCGTCTCAGCTTCCGTCCGGGTGGACGTATGCCGGGGACGAGACGTGGTGGCGGGTCCTGCGGTCGTCGGATCTGTCCGGCGGCACCCTGACCGTAACGGTCCGGGCGTGGCTGACGGCGCTGACGGTCGTCTCTGGTGGCGCCGGCCTCGGCCGTCGTACCCAGCAGGCTCAAGTCCGGCTGACGGCCGCCACGGCCGCCTACTTCCGCGGCTGGACGCAGCCTTACCGGACCGACCTCGCACCGGGCACCTACCGGCTTGGGGCCGAGTCGGTCAGCCCGGAGGATGGCCACCTGCACGCCGTCTACCTGCGGGTGGGCGGCCCCGGCTATGTGGCCCTGGACGACACGTCGGACGCTGCAGGCTTCCGGGCCTTCGAGATTCTGGCTCCGGCCGCACCGTTGGCCCCGCTGTC
>Ga0075152_10002794_pt1 | contig 12353 bp, 9 predicted proteins | sample JI61114C2DNA_FD_70964 | JGI IMG/M metagenome (GOLD analysis project Ga0075152, IMG submission 70964) | Wastewater effluent complex algal communities from Wisconsin, to seasonally profile nutrient transformation and Carbon sequestration -... | ecosystem: Engineered > WWTP > Effluent > Algae...
ACATTTTTAAATAAATCTTCTTGTTTTGCCATAATGGTGCAAAAATATAAAAGTGAAATTAAAATTTAATATAAATAACCAATGAATCGTTGATTTTTATATTTTTATCAAAATAATACCATAATTTCATGATTCAAAGCGTCATAAATCTATTTTTTCCTAAAGCTTGCGCAGGTTGCAATTCGTTTTTATTAAAAGATGAAATTGTGATTTGTACTTCATGCCGCCACGAAATTCCATTGACAAATCATCATTTGAATAAAAATAATGAAGCTTTTAGTAAATTTTATGGTAGAATTTCATTGGAACATGCTTCATGCTTGGTTTATTATCACAAAAAAGGAATTGTTCAAGAAATGATTCACAAATTAAAATACAAAGGTCATCAAGAAATTGGTGAAGCTATTGGAAATTGGTATTCAGAAGAAATAAAAAACATCCAAGAATTAAAAAATGTAGATTTTATAATTCCTGTTCCTTTGCATAAAAAACGTTTAAAATCAAGAGGTTATAATCAAGTAACTACTTTTGGGAAGGCAATTTCAAAACAATTGAATGTTGATTATGAAAAGTCAGTTTTGAAAAGAAACGTTTATTCTAAATCGCAAATTTCAAAATCAATTATTGGAAGAAGTGATGTTGTTGAAAATATTTTTGGTGTAGATTTTACAGAAAAACATCACAACAAACATTTTCTTCTAGTTGACGATGTGCTTACAACTGGTTCAACTATAGAAGCTTGCGGAAAAGAATTGTTGAAAATTCCAGGTGCAAAGTTGAGTGTTGTTTGCATGGCATATTCGCATCAATAATTTTAGTTAATTATAAATAAAAACATTTCGTTTCCAATAAATATAATTGTTATTTTGCGGTAAGAAAACTTGAATTGATGTTAAAAATTTATTCTAAATACATTTTAATCCTTTTAACCATAACTGTTGTTAGTTGTGCAAAAAGAGGTACGATTACTGGAGGCGCAAAAGACACTTTAGCACCAATATTATTGAATAGTTCGCCTAAAAACGGAACTGTGAATTTTAAAGGCAACGAAATCAAACTCTATTTTGACGAATATGTTAAACTAAAAAACGTTGGAAAACAACTTATTGTTTCGCCTCCAATGAAAAATGCTCCAGAAGTTTTGCCTTATAATGCAAGTAAATACATAACTATCAAGTTAAAAGATACATTGCAACCAAATACTACGTATAGTTTCAATTTTGGACAAAGTATTCAAGATAATAATGAAGGAAATATTTTGCCACAATTCAAATATGTAATTTCAACAGGAACTTATATTGATTCCTTAGAATTGAAAGCAACTTTTAAAGATGCACTTGAAAATAAAGCGGCAAATTTTGTTTCGTTTATGTTGTATGAAGCAAATGAAAAATACAATGATTCAACGATTTACAAAGAAATTCCAAGATATATCACCAACTCATTAGATAGTTTAAAAATGATTAAACTTGAAAATATAAAAGAAGGAAAATATCGATTAATTGCTTTGAAAGATGTAAATAATAACAACAAATTTGATCCTGCAAAAGACCAAATTGGTTTTATAAAAGACTTTGTTTCCATTCCAAATGATACTGTTTTTCAATTAGAATTATTTAAAGAAGTTGCAAAATTTAAAGCGTTGAAACCTTCACAAGCTTCAGGAAATAGAGCGACAATTGGATATGAAGGAAATCCTAAAGATGTGAAATTTGAATTGAAAAAAGGAGATGAAAGTATTCCATTTAAAATTTCACAATTGCCTAAAAAGGATTCGTTACAAATTTGGTTTAAACCAATGAAAAATGACTCAATAAATATTGCTGTTTCAAAAGATAAATTTAGTGAAACGTTCAAATTAAAATTGAAAGATCAGAAAAAAGACAGTTTGAATTTCAAACCGGAAAAAGCAGGAAATTTACCTTTTAGAGAGAAATTCACTATCAATTCGAGCATTCCATTAGAAAAATTTGATACTTCTAAAATTAAATTAATTAACAAAGATTCGGCAGTTGTTGCGTTTACAACTTCTTATGATGAAATGAAACAACAACTTGTTTTTGATTTTGAAAAACAACCGCTTGAAAAATATGCGATGACGATTTTACCTGGCGCAATGACTGATTTTTACGAAAAAACTAATGATACTTTAAATTTTAAATTTTCAACATTAGATGTTTCTGAATATGGAAATTTGAGAGTAAAACTTGAAAATGTAAAGCGTTTCCCAATTATTATTGAATTGACTGATAAAGAGGGAAAAGTGTTAGCAAGCGATTATTCTGAACAAAACACAACCATTGACTTCAACCTACTTGAACCAAATAAATTTACGCTACGTGTAATTTATGACGACAATAAAGACGAAATTTGGAATCCTGGAAGTTATTTAGAACAACGTCAAAGTGAGGAAGTGATATATTTTCCAAATGAAATTGATGTCAGGGCAAATTGGGATGTGGAACAAGCAGTTGATATTGGAAAATAAATTTAAACACAAAAGGCACAAAAGTTTAATTTTTTTTGTGCCTTTTGTGTTTAAAAAATCTGGAATTTATCTCTATCATTTAAGAAATTTAGTTTTTTTCTTGTTTCAAGCAGTTCATTTTTATTTAATTCAACGATTAAAATATCTTCTTGCTCTGTTGGTTCTTGAATGTAATTACCAAGATAATCAACGGCTTGCGAATGCCCAACGTATTCATGATTGTTATTATCTGTTCCAACTCTGTTTACGCCTATTGTGTAACACATGTTTTCTACGGCACGAGCTTTTAGCAAAATATCCCAAGCGTTAATTCGTGGTTTTGGCCAATTAGCAACATAAAGAAGTACGTCATAATTTTCAACATTCCTTGAAAAAACAGGAAAACGTAAATCGTAACAAATTAATGGACAGATTTTGAAACCTTTGTATTCTACAATTAATTTTTCTGTTCCTGCAGTGTAAACTTTATCTTCTCCTGCTAAAGTGAACAAATGTTTTTTATCATACGTTTGAATTTCACCTGATGGAAAAACAAAAACCAAACGATTATAATACTTGCCATTTTCTTCGATTACTAGACTTCCTGTTATGGCACAATTTTTAGTTTTTGCAATTTCTTTTAACCATAAAACAGTTGCTCCATCCATTTTTTCAGCAACATTTTGAGGATTCATTGTAAAACCTGAAGTAAACATTTCGGGTAAAACAATTAAATCGACATATTGCGAAATAGTATTTATCTTTTCTTGAAGTAAAGCTTTGTTTTCATTGGGGTTTTCCCAAATTAGTTCGGTTTGAATTAGTGCTATTTTCATGATTTTTGGAACGCGGATGAAACGGATTCACTTCGTGAAAACGCGGATTCTCGCGGATTTTATTTTATTGTTATCTCATCTATAAAAATAAACGCATCTCCATTATAAGGATAACCTAAATGCCATTCTGGAAGTTTTCCGAAATTGTAAGCTTTTACTTTTATATATCTTGCATTGATTGATTTTGATGCTTTAAAACTAAAATCTTTAATAGTATTCTCGTCTTTTTTTGGATCTACATCATTGGTAACTGTTGTTATTAATGTAAAATTGACATTGTCAGTCGAACTGTAATATTCTACTTTAGTTGGCATTAAAATCCAAGAACGTTGGTCTTGTAAAAAGGTTGCACTAAAATTAGATACTTCTTTTACATTTTGCAAATCAACAATGGCTTCAAAATCTTGAGTTTGATATCCTTGCCAATCTCCTTTTCTCCAGTTGGTTGAACCATTAATTCCGTCGATTAATCCTTCATTTCCTCCAGCATGATATTGCGGATTGTATTTGGATTTGATGTCTATGGTGTAATTATTTGGTTTTTTAAAGAAGGTTGCTGAGATTGTGTCGCTATTCACAAACCAAAAATTAGGACCACACATATTAGATACTCTTATTTCAGAATAAGCATGTAATTTAGTAGAATTTTTAATTAAAAATGGTTTTCTATATTCTTTGTAATTGCCATTTCTTTCAAAAGAATAATAAATTTTATCATTTTGATGTGCAGTAATTAATTTAATAACTTTTTTTTTCTTAAACGATTTTCCATTACTCTCAATTACTGGTATTGTATGTAGATTGTAAAACTGTTTCTGTTGATAGTGTTTAAAAACATCTATAGTTTCTGTACCAAAAACATTTGAATCTATAAAATATCCTTGATTTATTAAATTAGGCATTTCATAAAATTTATTATTTTTACTTCTAATCTTAACATTATTAAAAAAAGGTCTAACAAGATTAATCACTCCTGAACCAGGCGTAACTGAATAAATTCCTATCGAACTCAAAACATACCAAGCACTCATTTGTCCACAATCTTCGTTTCCTATTAATCCGTCTGGTGTGTTTTTGTAGAAATTGTTTAAAATGTAATGTACTTTCTCTGTGGTTTTTTCTGGTTTTCCAATGTAGTTGTACAAATATGCCATGTGGTGACTTGGTTCGTTTCCATGCGCATATTGCCCAATTAAACCAGTAACATCAACTTGCTCTCTTCCTGTAGTTTTACTTTCGCTGTTGAACATTTCGTCGAGTTTGGCTTCAAACTTTTCATTTCCGCCATAAGCCGCAATCATTCCAGGAATATCTTGTGGCACAAAAAACGAATATTGCCATGAATTACCTTCGGTAAAATTATTATTGATTTCTCTTGGATCAAAAGGTTTGTCCCAACCGCCATTTTTCTTTGGACGCATAAAACCTTCATTCCAATCGAAAACATTCTTCCAATTTTGAGAACGTTTCATAAAATAAGTGTAATCATCATGCTTACTTAAAATTGCTGCCATTTGTGCAATACACCAATCATCGTAAGCATATTCTAAAGTTTTAGAAACGCTTTCGTGTTCGTCGTCCATCGAAATAAAACCTTGCTTTTTATAAGCATCCAATCCTAAATGATCTAACATCGCCGAATGTTTTGCAGCTGCAAATGCTTTTTCGTAGTCAAAACCTGTAATTCCTTTCGCCATAGCATCAGCCATTACCGAAACCGAATGATAACCAATCATACAATCAGTTTCATTTGATGCTAATTCCCAAACAGGTAATCTTCCGCCTTGTTCGTATTGTTTTAGAAACGTATTAATGAAATCGGCAGTGCGTTTCTTTTCAATTAAAGCATATAAAGGATGCGCGCCACGAAACGTGTCCCAAAGCGAGAAAACCGAGAAATAATCAAATCCTTCTCCAGCGTGAACTTTATTGTCTCTACCACGATATTTTCCATCGATATCTTGTGCGATATTGGGTTGAACCATCGTGTGATATAAAGCGGTGTAAAAAACAGCTAATTTATCTTTATCGGTTTCTGTAATTTCTATTTTAGACAATTGTTTGTCCCAAAGTTGTTCAGCTTCTTTTTTTACTTTATTGAAATCCCAATCTTTAATTTCTGAACTATTCAATTTTGCTCCTTCGTAACTTGTTGGTGAAAGAGATACTTTTACAGAAATTTTTTCGCCTTTTTTAACTTGTTTGGAAAAAGCAATTTTTAAAATCGTTCCTGAGTAAAAGTCTTTTCTGTTTTCTTGATTGGCTTCGGTTTTAGAAATTTGCATGGGTTTGTCAAATTCAATTCGAGCATAAACATATTGATCTTTTGCCCAGGCTTCGCTTCTTCTTAAAACTTCGATGGTTTTATTGTCAATAATTTTTATATCGCCATATAGCAATTTATCTCTATGATTTAAATCTAAAATTATATTGGCTTGACCGTCATTATTAAAGATATATTGATGAAAACCAACACGAGTTGAAGTCGTTAAATTGACGTCAATATTGTGTTTATCTAGCTTTACTGAATAAAATCCGGCAGTTGCTTTTTCATTGGAATGAGAGAATTTAGAACCATATTCTTTTGGGTTAAAATTTGGTTCTCCCATAGTTGGCATTAACATAATATCTCCATAATCGGTACAACCTGTTCCGTTTAAATGTGTATGTGAAAAACCATAAATTACTGAATCATCATAATGATAACCCGAACATCCATCCCAACTTCCATCAATTCTAGTATCAGGTGAAAGTTGTACCATTCCAAACGGAACATTTGCTCCAGGATACGTATGACCATGACCGCCAGTTCCAATCATTGGGTTTACATATTTATGAAAATTCTGGCTAAAAGAAATAGCTAAACTTAATAAAAATATAATTGAAAGCAGTTTTTTCATTTTAGTTGTGTTTGTCTTCCAAAGATAAAAAAAACGCATCCAAATTAATGAATGCGCTTTATATTATTTTGAAAAGTAATTAATTACTTAACAGATGCTTTTAAAAATTCTCTGTTCATACGAGCAATGTTTTCAAGTGAAATTCCTTTTGGACATTCAATTTCACACGCTCCAGTATTTGTACAATTTCCGAAACCTTCTTCATCCATTTGACGAACCATGTTTAAAACACGATTTGTTGCTTCAATTTTACCTTGTGGTAACAAAGCATATTGAGACACTTTTGCTCCTACAAATAGCATTGCAGAACCATTTTTACAAGTTGCTACACAAGCTCCACAACCAATACAAGCAGCTGCTTCAAATGATTTATCAGCGTCGTCTTTATTAATTGGAGTTGCATTTGCATCGATAGTATTTCCAGAAGTATTTACTGAAACGAAACCACCAGCTTGTTGAATTCTATCAAAAGCGGTTCTATCAACAACTAAGTCTTTGATTACTGGGAAAGCTCTACTTCTCCATGGTTCAACAAATATTGTATCACCATCTTTGAACATTCTCATGTGCAATTGACACGTTGTAATTCCTGTGTCTGGTCCGTGAGCACGACCATTGATGTACAATGAACACATACCGCAAATTCCTTCACGACAATCGTGGTCAAATGCAATTGGTTCTTTTCTTTCGTTTACTAATTGCTCGTTTAATTGGTCTAACATTTCCAAAAACGAACTTGCTGTAGAAACTTCATTTAATGTATAAGTTTCTAAATTTCCTTTAGCTTTGGAGTTCTTTTGACGCCAAATTTTTAAGGTAATATTTATATTTTTTGCTGCGCTCATAATCCTATTATTTGTAATTTCTTGCGGCTATTTTAATAAACTCGTATTTCAATTCTTCTTTGTGAAGTTCTTCTTTACTAATGTCATCGCCTTTATATTCCCAAGCGCCAACAAATTTAAAGTTTTCATCATCACGAAGCGTTTCACCTTCAGCATCTTGATATTCTTCACGGAAGTGACCACCACAAGATTCTTTACGTTGTAAACCATCCATTGCCATTAATTGTCCTAATTCTATAAAATCGGCAACACGAAGTGCTTTTTCTAATTCAGGATTCAATTCGTCAGCCGAACCAGGAACAAATACATCTCTGTAGAATTCTTCTTTTAAAGCCGCAATTTCGTGAATAGCTTCAGATAATCCTTGAGCATTTCTTCCCATTCCAACTTTATTCCACATGATTAATCCTAAACGTTTGTGGAAATGATCTACGGTTTTTGTTCCATTATTATTCAAGAAGAAATTAATAGAATCTTTAACTCTTTTTTCTGCTTCAATAAATTCTGGTAACTCAGTTGAGATTTTTCCAGTACGAATATCATCAGCTAAATAATCAGAAACTGTATAAGGAAGAACAAAATATCCATCAGCCAAACCTTGCATTAAAGCCGAAGCACCAAGTCTGTTTGCTCCGTGATCAGAGAAATTAGCTTCTCCTGCTACGAAACATCCTGGAATAGTTGATTGTAAGTTGTAATCAACCCAAACACCACCCATTGTATAGTGAACCGCTGGATAGATTTTCATTGGAGTTTCATACGGATTTTCATCAGTAATTTTTTGATACATAGTAAATAAGTTACCATATTTCTCTTCCAACCATTGTTTTCCTAATTTAGTAACTTCTTCTGCAGAAGGATTATGATTTCCTTGAGCATAAGCAGCTTGTTTACCTTTATTTTGAATTTCTGTAGAGAAATCTAAGTAAACACCTTCGTTAGTATCATTTGCTTCGATACCAAAACCTGCATCACATCTTTCTTTTGCAGCTCTTGAAGCTACGTCACGTGGCACTAAATTTCCAAAAGCAGGATATCTTCTTTCTAAGTAGTAATCTCTATCTTCTTCAGCAATTTGAGTTGGTTTTAATTTTCCAGCGCGAATTGCTTCAGCATCTTCTTTTTTCTTTGGAACCCAAATACGACCTGAATTTCTTAATGATTCAGACATTAAAGTCAATTTAGATTGATTGGTTCCATGAACAGGAATACAAGTTGGGTGAATTTGCACATAACATGGATTTGCAAAAGCAGCACCTTGTTTGTGAACTTTCCAACCTGCTGTTACGTTACTTCCCATTGCATTTGTAGAAAGGAAATATACATTTCCATAACCACCAGTTGCAATAATTACAGCGTGAGCCGAATGTCTTTCTACTTCTCCAGTGATTAGGTTACGAGCTATAATTCCACGAGCTTTTCCATCTACTTTTACTAAATCTAACATTTCGTGACGGTTGAACATTTGTACACGTCCAAGTCCGATTTGTCTTGATAAAGCTGAGTAAGCTCCTAATAATAATTGTTGTCCTGTTTGTCCAGCAGCATAAAAAGTTCTTTGAACTTGTGTTCCACCAAAAGAACGGTTGTCTAACAATCCGCCATAATCTCTAGCAAAAGGAACACCTTGAGCCACACATTGGTCAATAATGTTTCCTGAAACTTCTGCTAAACGATGCACGTTTGCTTCACGAGCACGATAATCACCACCTTTGATAGTATCATAGAATAATCTGAAAATACTATCGCCGTCATTTTGGTAATTTTTTGCTGCGTTTATTCCACCTTGAGCTGCAATTGAGTGCGCACGACGTGGCGAATCTTGAAAGCAAAATGCTTTTACATTGTAACCCATTTCACCAAACGATGCTGCTGCCGAAGCTCCAGCTAAACCTGTTCCAACAACAATAATATCAATTTTTGGTCTATTGTTTGGTGCAACTAATTTTAAATGATCTTTATAATCGGTCCATTTCTGTGAAATATGACCTTCTGGTATTTTAGAATCTAACTTCATAATTTATATCTGATGTTGATTATTTTAAGAAAAAGTGAATGTAAACTGGAATAATTGCAAAAAGCAAAGGAACAATAATTGCAAAAGCAGTTCCAAAAGTTTTAATTGCTGGAGTGAATTTATTATTGATCCCTAAAGATTGAAATGCACTTTGAAAACCGTGTAATAAATGGAATGCTAAAACGGCCATTGCTAAAACATATAGAATAGTTGCAATTAGACCAAACTTAGGATTTTTGAAAAATGCTACTGTAATTTTGTGTAAGTCTTTATATCCTTCGCCAACTTTTACTTTTGCTTGCGTATTGAAAAACTCAGTTCTGTTTTCAATGTATGATGGCATACCCATTTTTGTGGCAGCATCAAAATCTTTTGCAACTTGAGCAATTGGTTGATAACCACCATTTGTTGTAAGATACAATTCTTGTTTTTGTCCCATTGCTTCGACAGTAATGGTTTGTAACGGCATATTTTTATCAAAATGCATTACAGCCCAAAAATTGACCATGTGTGTTACAATAAAAACCAAAATTAAAGTTCCTAAAACAGCCATGTTTCTTGAAGCCATACTGCTTGAAGAACCATCAGTTTTAGCATAACCTACTGGTCTTGCTTTTTTGTTTTGAATTGTCAACATAATTCCATCAACAGCGTGAAAAAGAATTGAAATGTAAGTTACGTAAGATAATAACTTAACTGCTGGATTTGAGGTCATAAATAACGCATATTGATTGAAGTGTAATGCGTCGCTAAAAATCAATTGAAGATTTCCTGCTAAGTGACCTGCCAAAAACAAGCATAAAAATAAACCCGTAAGAGCCATCCAGTATTTCTTTGCGATAGATGACTTTAAGAATGCAGATTTTGCCATAAGATTGTATAATTTATTTTAAAAAATCAAACAAAAATACAGCTATTTGATATTAACTACAACCTTTTCGACGTAATTTATAATGAATTTAAAGTGAGTTTAACACTTGTTGATTTTCAAAGTGTTAGAAAGTATAAAAATGGTTATTTTGATTAAACAAAACTATTTTACATAAGTTGGAATCAATCCTCTTAAACCCATATCAACAACATTTTCTCCAATTGAAGGTTCATATTTTTCATCATTTACAACTTCTGTCCATTCAAAACTATTGTTTATGGAAAGTGAAAGTGTTATTGTAATATTTTTAGTTTCGTTTCCTGTAATATTTAAATTTGTTGGAAATTTTCCTGTAACCACACATGAACCTGCGGGAATTGGAGAAGTTGCAGCTATTGGATTTGGAACCGTTGTTGCACCAACTGGTGCTTGACCAGAAGTTGAATAAGGTTGACTGTTTAAAGCAAATGCCCAATATCCTTGAAGTTTATTGCCATTTACTGGAAAAGTTGTGTTTCCTATTGAATGAGAGTCAATGTATGTATTGTAACCTACAAAACTTGCAAGTGTTCCTGTATAATCTGTACCTAAATTTCTAACTTTTATTTCATAATTTTGGTAAGATAATGAAACTCTTAACCATTCATAATTTCCTGATTGTATTTGACTTAAAGGGATTTTTAAAAATGTTTCGCCTTCTTTAGAAATTATTGCTTGTGAAAAATCAATAGCTGTGCTTCCACCAAGAGTAGTTTCTGGTGCGTGATAAACAACTTCTCCTTGACCTAATTGTGTTGTTGCTGATGGAGCAAACTCAATATAATGAGCAGAAATTGAATTGAAAACTGGTGATTGCGCAGCATTTCCTGAAGGAACTGTTGATGGTTGACCAAGATTATTTAGTCGAACTTGATTTTTGTCAAATTGAAATTTAACAATTAACATTGGTTCTTCTGTTTCATCTTTTGAACAAGAGAAAAACGAGACAGTAACTGTTAAAACAAATGCTATTAATACTAATTTTTTCATATAAATGGTAAATTATTTAACCCCGATTTCTTCACAATACTTTCATTTTAATTGGAGTTTAGAGAACTTCGTTTGCAACGGAAATCCTTTTATTTTTTCCTTTAAAAAAGAAAAGATTGCAGAGAAAAACGGGAAAATGATTGGCAAAAAAGCGCAAAACTTTCGTTTCAAATAAATTAGACGATTTTAGTACGTTTTTGTTACATCTTCATCTATAACGAGAATGAAGTTGCCTTTATTGTAATTCTCTTTCTCTAATTTAGATATCTCTTTTTGTTCCACACACGAAATGGTTACAATTTCAATGGTTGGATTATATTTTTTTAAATACCAATTGATTCCTTCAAAGTTATCAGAATGATAGGTTCCATTATAATGAATGAAGACAGAGTTTGGTGCTAAATTCTTATTGATAAAATAAGCCATAGTCGCATCTTTTATAGCTTGAGCTTTTGGCATTTTGTCGCCAGCATGTCCGCCTTGCATGTCCATCATTCCTTTGTAACCTAGAAGGTTGATGTCAAATTCTATTGGTAAAGGTGCAATCCACGATTTTTCTTCATCTTTTAGTGTTTGAAGTTCTTCTAAACCTTTTTTGAAAACCATAGAAGCATATCTTCGTGGAATATTAGTAGCTATAAAATCAAATTTGTTTTCTTTTGCAAAATCAACCAAAGGTTTGTAATCTGTTGGATGATTTTTCCAAAGACGTGCTGTAGAATCTAATTTTTTTTGATCGATTTCGCCTTTTAAATATTGGTTTAATTGCGTTTGATTATCGGCTTCTATCATTTCTGCGCCAAGAACCACAGGTGTTTTTGCCGCAACATCTTTAGTCAATTCAAGTTGCAACCAATGTGAAACAGAATTATTATGATATTCTCCAAAAAGAACAACTTGTGTTTTTAAAGATGCTTTTAGCAATTTATCGTAAGAGACTTTCTTTCCGTTTTTATCAAATAGTTGATACGATTTTTTGTCTTGTGCTTGAAGAACAATTGTGAAAAGAAGAAGTAGTGACAAAAATTTAGTTCTCATTGTGAAATTTTTTATAAAAATATAGATTTTAATCTGAGTTGAAAAGTATTTGGATATTTTTGTTGAAACTTTTACAAATGTCAGTTTTAAAATCGAACGATGCTTTTCTAAAATATTTATGTCAATTTATTGATGTAAATGAAGATTCTATGCAAGAATTGATTATTAAAGCTAGAGAAACATTTCAAATATTACATCTTAAGAAAAATGAAGTTTTTGTAAAAGAAAATGAAGTTTGCCTGCATTTTTGTTTTGTTGAAAGCGGCATTTTACAACATTCAATAGAAGTTTTAGACGAAGAAAAAACTACCTATTTAGCTCTAAGAAATTCAGTTACTTCTTCGTTAAGT
>Ga0075152_10002796_pt1 | contig 12349 bp, 12 predicted proteins | sample JI61114C2DNA_FD_70964 | JGI IMG/M metagenome (GOLD analysis project Ga0075152, IMG submission 70964) | Wastewater effluent complex algal communities from Wisconsin, to seasonally profile nutrient transformation and Carbon sequestration -... | ecosystem: Engineered > WWTP > Effluent > Algae...
ACGCCGAAGCGATCGCTGTGATCGGCGCCGACCGTTACGAACGCACCCCCGAGCGCACCAACGAACGCAACGGCACCCGCCCCCGGGAGGTGATGACCAAGGGCGGCTCCGTCGAAGTGTAGATCCCGAAGCTACGCACCGGCTCGTTCTTCCCATCGGTGCTCGAGCGTCGGCGTCGGATCGACCAGGCGTTGTATGCGGTGGTGATGGAGGCGTGGGTGAACGGGGTGTCCACCCGTAACGTCGACGCGCTCGTGGTCGCCTTGGGTGGCACCGGGATCAGCAAGAGCGAGGTGTCCCGCATCTGCGGGCAACTCGATGAGGAGGTGGGCCGGTTCCGGACCCGCCGCCTGGACGCTGTCGAGTACCCGTTCGTGTTCCTGGATGCCACCTACCTCCACGTCCGCACCGATCACCTGGTCACCAGCAAGGCCGTCGTGGTGGCGACCGCGGTGGCCGCCGACGGCCGCCGCGAAATCCTCGGGGTGGACGTGGGCGACCGTGAGGACGAGGTGTTCTGGCATGGGTTCCTCGGCACCCGTTGGCCCAAAATCGGCCCGCACATGGACGCCGCCAAGACCGAAGTCCTCGCCTTCAACGCGTTCCCGCGGGCGCACTGGCGCAAGATCTGGTCCACCAATCCCCTCGAGCGGTTGAACAAGGAGATCAAGCGCCGCGCCCGCGTCGTGGGCATCTTCCCCAACGAGGCCAGCGTGATCCGGCTGGTCGGGATGATCCTGACCGACACCAACGACGAATGGATCACCGACGAGCGCCGCTACCTATCCGAAGGATCCATGGCCTTGCTCTACCCCGACACCGATAATGGACCCATCGCCGCCATCACCGACGGCAACGTGTAGGCACCGAGGAACCCTCGAAAGCCCACCACCAACCGGGGCTCAGTCCTCAACGATCACGCGGTGGCCACAGACTCACACGTACGTGGAGGGTTGTCATCCAGAAGCTGCCCCACCATGGCACCAACGTGGGCCTCGAATTCCTCGGGTGAGCCGTGCAACGACAATCGGACTGTGTCCCAGATGGTGCCCCGTTGCGGACGTGGAGCCGCCGCGACGGTGCAGGGAGGTCTCCGGCGTCGGCGTAGATCAGGACGCCTCTGGGGAGCCGACGAGGATGATCGGGGTTCCCGGCTCAGCTGATGCGACCTCGGCGTCGATCACCGCGAGCGCCGCGTCGGTCGTCCACCGCTGACCTGCCCGGACGCCACGCCCGGCAGGTCGACGGGCCGCACGTCGGCGTCCAGCAGGTCGTCGTAGCCGGCCCACGCGCGAGAGCTGAAACGGGTGCCGTGGAGCAGGATCACCAGCGGTCGGGGCGAAATCACCCTACGTGCGGACCTCGCGCACCATCATCGCCGCGGAGACTCGGTTGTCGACGCCGAGCTTGGTGAAGATGTGGGACAGGTGCGCCTTGACCGACGCCATGGACACGTTCAGTCGCGAGCCGATCTGGGCGTTGGTCAAGCCCTCGGCCATGAGGACGGCGATCTCGCGCTCACGTTGGGTGAGTTGCTCCAGCGCCGCGTTCGCCGTGGCATCGCCGGCCGGACGCTCGGTGGCGACCTGGATGAGCGTGTCGGTGACCTCCGGTGACAGCGTCCGCTCCCCGGCGTGAACTCGACGGATCGCGTCGACCACCCGGGCCGGATCGGTGTCCTTCAACAAGAACCCGTCGGCGCCTTGCCGTAGCGCCCGCACCACGTAGTCGTCGGTGTTGAACGTGGTCAGCACGATGACGCGAGGCCGATCGTCGCGCCCGGCAAGGGCGTCCAGGGTCGCGAGACCATCCATGCCCGGCATGCGGATGTCGAGCAACAGCAGGTCGGCACCCTGCGCCGCCAGGTTCTCCAGCGCCTCGATCCCGTTGGCGGCCTGCCAGGCCACCTCGATGTCAGCCTCACCGCCCAGGATGAAAGCCAGGCCGGTCCGCACCATGGCGTCGTCATCAACGATTCCGAGCCGGATCATGCGCCCTCCTTCGCCGGCGCGCCCCACGGGAGGGCGGCGTCCACCACGAATTGTCCATCCTGGACGCCGTGGGTGAGCGTTCCGCCCACCAGCCCGACGCGTTCGACGATGCCCACCAGACCGAGCTGTGACCCGCTCGCGTCGGGGATCGCCAGGTCAGCGAGCGGGTTCGATACCCGCAGGTGCAAGACTCCGTCGCGTGCGGTGAGGCTGAGGTGCACCGGCGCTCCGGGGGCGTGTTTGCGGGCGTTGGTGAGGCACTCCTGGACGATCCGGAATGCCTGCCGAGACGCGTGGGTGGCCACCGCCTCAAGGTCGCCGATGTGGGTCACGGTGACGCGCTGGCCGATGTCTTCGGCGTCGGCCAGCAGGACGTCCAGCTCGGCGAGCGTCGGCTGGGGAGGCTCGGGCGGTGCCTCAGCTCCTCGCAGCGTGGCAAGCATCGTGCGAAGCTCGTCGAGGGACGCCTGCGCATTGAGCTGAATCATCCTGGCCGCTGCCTGGGCTTCATCCGCGGTGAGATTCGTTCGATATGCCAGGCCGCCGGCATGCATGGCGACCAGCGACAGGCGGTGCGCCACGACGTCGTGCATCTCGCGAGCGATGCGCTCGCGTTCGGCCATACGCGCCTCGTTGATGCGGGACGCCTCGGCCTCGCGTCGTGCCTGCTCCGCCGATTCGCGGTCGTGCTGGGCCTGAGCGCGGCTGGACGCCAACAATCCGATGAGGGTCGCGATCACCACGCCAGCGATGGCCAACGCCAGTTCGAAGCTGAGCGCCGTCGCAGCAGCACCCGAGGCCGACGCGAATAGCTCGAGCACCTTGGCGGCGATGAGGACGGCACCCGTCGTCAGGGCGCTGGTGAGGCTCCGGCGTCGGGCCACCGACTCCTGCGCCACGATCGCCGCCCCGAGCACCCCAGGGCTCGGCACCCACAAGGCGGCGATGACGAGTGCGATCGCGATCGGAGCTCGCTCGCGCCAAGGCAGCGCGACAAGGGCTGCGATGGCCGGGAGGACCAGCAGGAGGACGAACGACCATGGGAGTGGGCGTCCAGCGGCGAGGCGGGCGGCGATCGGCGTCAGGTAGTAGAGGAACGCGAGCACCGCCACGGTCCACACCACGAATCGGCGCGGGGCAGGGGCGAGGGGTGGCGCGGTCACGGTCCCAACCTAACGCTGGTGCCTTCGAGGGGGCGTCGGCCGATCGGCCCGCGGAGGGGGGGCCGATCGGACCTTCCTCCGCGCCGAAACGACCCGTCACGGTGGCTGATCACCCGATGCGGCACCCCGGATGGCTGGGCTGAACTGAACCCATGATCAACCTGACCCACCTCACCAAGCGTTTCAACGCCACCGCGGCGCTCGATGACGTCACGTTCTCTGTCGCTCCCGGCACGATCGTCGGGTTCCTCGGCCCCAACGGGGCCGGCAAGTCGACCTGCCTGCGTTCCCTGGTTGGTCTCGTCCGCCCCGACTCCGGGGAGGCCACCGTGAACGGGATGGCCTACGCCACCCTCGCCGACCCCGCCCATGTCGTGGGTGCCCTGCTCTCGGCCGACTCCTTCCACCCCGGACGCACCGGACGCGAAACCCTGCGGTTGGCGTCCATCACGCTGGGCCTGCCCGCGAGCCGCGTCGACGACGCGCTGGACGAGGTTGGCCTGACCGCTGCTGAGGGACGCCGTCGCGTCGGCACCTACTCCCTGGGCATGCGGCAGCGTCTCGGCCTGGCCCACGCCCTGCTCGGCGACCCTGCCGCGCTCGTGCTCGACGAGCCGGCCAACGGCCTCGACCCGCAGGGTCAGCGCTGGCTTGCGGGTCTGCTCCGTTCACGCGCCGAGCGTGGGTGCGCGGTGCTGCTCAGCAGCCACGATCTGCACGAGGTCAGCCGCTTGGCCGACCGCGTTGTGATGGTGGCCCGCGGTCGGGTGCTCGCCGACGAGCCCATCACCGCCGCGTCCAGCGCCGAGCTCGAAGAGCAGTACTTCACCCTCACCTCTGGCGCTGACCGCGCCGCCTGACCACCACCCTCGAAAGGACCCCGAGATGACCGTCCACACCGCTTCCGTCCCCACTCCCGCCGCCGCTCCGGTGCACGCTGCGCGCGTCGCCTCGAACGAGACCTCCGGTCGGGCAATGGCCCGCGCCGTGGCCGTCGAGACCCGCAAGCTGGTCAACACCCGCACCGGACCCGTGCTGATCGCTGCGGCAGCTCTCCTGTCGGGCGCTTTTGCCGGGGGACGTGCCCTGTTCCCCACCACAGGAACCGACTTCGGCCACCTGGCGTCGATGGCTGTGGCGCCGGCGTCCATGATCTCGATGGTGCTCGCGGTGCTGCTCGTGGCCGGTGAGTTCTCGGCCCGCACCGCCTCCGTGACGTTGACCCTCGATCCCCGCCGTGGCCGTCTGGTGTTGGCGAAGAGCCTGACCGTCCTGGGGCTGTCGGTCGTCGCGACAACCTTGGCTGTCGTGGCGGCGGCGCTCGTGATGGTGGTGGCGCCGCTGATCACCGGTGTGACCTTGGCGTGGACGTTTGACGTCGCCTCGCTCGCCGTGGTGGCCGGCAATGGTGCCTTCCTGGTCCTGGCGGGCTTCGCGTGGGCCCTGGCGCTGCGCAACGCGGCCGCCCCGATCGCCTTCCTGCTGGTGTGGCCCACGGTGGCCATGCTGGTCGGCAGCATCTCCGACACCGCAGCGCGCGCCATGGCTTTCGTGGCCGTCGATCCGCTCTACGAACTTCTTCCGGACGCGGCGGTCGTCGGTCCGCTGGCCGTGGTCGTCGCCGCGATGGTGTGGATCGTCGCCCCAGGTACCGTCGGGACGCTGCGTCTGCTGCGCGACGACCTGTGACGAACCCCGACCAGAAGGAGACGACCATGAAGAAGCGCAAGCCCCTCGGCCTGGTGTTCGTCGCCATCATCGTCAGCGTGGCGGCCGTCGCGGCGATGGTGTTGTGGTGGCAGTCCCGCCCGCAGGGCTCACCTGTGGCTGGTGAGTTCGCCGAGGCGGTTCTCTCGGAACGGATGACCTCCGCCCGGGTGCTGGCACTGGGGGAGGCCACGCATGGCACCCATGAGTTTCAGGCGCTGCGCCTGCAATTGCTGCAGAAGGTCGCGGACCAGGGCTTCACGACCGTCGCCTGGGAGGAAGACTTCGGCAGCGTCGCCTTGGTTGACGCCTGGCTACAGGGTGGACCGGGCACCGCCGTGGAGGCCGCCCGTCTGTTCGGCTACGGCCTGAACCGGACCCGGGACACGGTCGACTTGCTGACCTGGGTGCGCGCGCACAATGACCAACACCCGGCGGGCGAGGACATCCGCTTCGTGGGCATCGACGCCGCGCGTCCCACCGACACCAAGGGGCTTGCGCTCGCCTGGCTGGCCGCGCGGAACCCCACGGCTGCGGCCGACCTGACCGCGCGGCTGGCGCGCTTCACCGATGAATCCCTGTGGGACAGGGCGGTGGCCGCCGACGTCGAGTCGGCCGTGGCGGACCTGCAGGCCGCGCTCACGGCGTCCGATGACGGGAGCGAGGCGGCGGCCGAGGCGCGGCAGGCGGGGCGCGTGCTGGAGCAAGCCCGGCAGCGAGGCCTCGGTGTCGGCAACCGGGACGCGATGATGTTCGACAACCTGGCCTGGGTCGTGGAGCGCGGGACGGCGTCCGGGCGCGAGCGCACGCTGCTGTTCGGCCACAACGGGCACCTCGACCGCGCGGGGCAGGCGACCGCGGTCGGGGGCGACACCGTGGGGCGGCTGGCCGCGCGGCAGTGGGGTGATGACTACCGGGTGATCGGCACCGACGGGCATCGCGTGGGGCTGAACTCTCAGGGAACGGTGTCGACGCTGACGGTGAACGGGCGCATCCGCGGGCTGTTCGAAGGCACGACGGTGGGCTACCTGGAGCTGGCCTCGGTCACCGGGGCCGACGCCGAGTTGTTGCGCCGCGCCACGACGATGGTCAGCGCCGGCGAGCCGTTCGCCTCGTGGCAGGCATGGGTGCCGCCGTCGCACACGGTGAGCGTCACCCCCGCGGAGGCCTGGGACGCGCTCATCTACGTCTGGGACGCGTCCCCGACCGAGCGACTGGGCTGAGCTGCGGCCCGCGGAGGCGTGTCCGCGCTAAGCCGACCACCTGACGCCCGTCGGCGCCTTGCTGTTAGTCGGTGTATCGGCCGAACGGGTGCACTCGCTCGCCGATCGGGTGCCTGTCACCGGGCGAGTAAGGCTCCGGCAATGCGGGTGGCGTCCCGGGCTCCCGGGGCCAGATGCGAGAGGACGCACAGAGAGTCCTGGGCCTGATGCCAGAGAGCGCGCTCCAAGGAGACCGGGGACGTCCAGCCGAGGGAGCCGTACACTCCGGCGGCCTCGTGCCGTGCGGCGTAGAACTCCTGGCCGGCGGCGGTGAACAGCAGAGCCAGCAGGCCGGCGTCCCGATCGGATTCGTGACGGCCCAGCGGCAGTCGACCTCTGATGTGGGCGAACAGCTTGCGCGGGTCGTCGACCATGCGTTTCGCGGACGCCGTGGGCAGCAGCTTGCCGTGCTGCTTGCGGAGCAGGCCGAGGCTGACCGCGGATTCCCGTAGTGACAGGACGGGGGTCGTGTTGACCTCGGTGCTAGCTGGGAAGGGCCACGTGGAGTCGATGAGTTCGAGATCGTCGGCGAGCTGCTTGACCAGGGCCGGCGGCAGGTATCCCGCCTGGGTGAGCTTGATCCCGTCGCCAATCAGGGTGAGGAGGTGGCGGTAACGGTAGGTGGTGGCGTCCAGTTCGGCGTCGGTCAGTTCGACGCGTACGCGGGTAGCCCTGCTGACGAGCGCGGCGATCGGACTCAGTTGGGCGCCGCCCTGAGCTGAGTGAGCAGTTGGACGATCCTGGGGTGCCACGCGTCGGGGTTGAAGAGTCCTTGCTCGAGTTGTTCGTTGACCTCGGCGACGTCGAAGTGCTCCGGGTCGTAGCGGGGTGGCAGCCAGGCCAACAGCTCACGCGTCCACTCGGGGTTGTCGGAGGGCTCACCACGCAGGCCGGCGAGGGCGTCCTCGTAACCAGGGACGCCACCGACGTCTTCGGGCGGGCAGGCGCGGCGTCCGGTGACGCAGGAGGCGTCGGGCTGGCCGTCGACCCATGGCTCAACTCTCTCGAGCTTGATCGTGTGGCGCCAACTGTCGCCGAAGTCGTACTCGTAGAAGAGGCGGTGCCCGGGTTCGCCGAGAACCTGGTCGAGGCGCACGTCGTTCTCCGGAATGCCGTCCGTTTCGCCCTCGCTGAGGTCGTAGTCGGTGAGGAACGGCATCATCATGAAGTCCTTGGTGGAGGGACCCATTTTGAACTGGTGCAGGTGGGAGTTTGTCCAACCCATGGCGACCTGAAAACCGGGTGCCCAGCGCCCGGCCGAGGGCCGGCAGGCTCAGGCGGTTGCGCAGCAGCAGCGACGACGTGCCGAACGTGCCCGCGCCGAGGACGAGGTCGTCGCAGCTGATCACCGCCTCGGTGGCCGGACGCCGCCCGCCGTCGTCCGGGTCGGCCCCGTACTGCAGGTAGCGGACCTCGTAGCCGCCCCCCTCCAGCGGGACGATGCCGCGCGCCTCGGCCAGCGTCCTGATCTCGGCGCCGTGCGCGACGGCCGCCGAGAGGTAGGTGTGGTCGAGGGAGTTCTTGGAGCCCTCGTTGCAGCCGATGTCGCACTCGCCGCACAGCCGGCAGGTCAGGCGCGTCAGGCCGTGCAGGTTGCCGTAGTCGGCGAGCGGGATGACCTGCTTCGGGGCGGCGTCCGCCCCCGGCGACGGTGCGAAGGCCACCGCGAGCGGCGGCGAGAGCACCTCGAGGCCGAGCTTCCTGGCGGCGTCGTGCAGGGCCCGGGCCTTGGGCAGGTCGGGGTACGGGTTCGGGGTGGGCCGCAGCATCGCCTCGACGGCGTCGTAGTGCGGGTCGAGGTCGCCGCGGCCGACGGGCCAGTTCTCGTAACCACCGCCCGGCAAGGGGGAATCGTGGACGAACCAGCGCTCGTCCTTGCGCAGCAGCACGTTCGCGTAGATGAGGGAACCGCCCCCGAGCCCGCTGGACACGATCGACTCCAGCTTCCGGAACGACCGGATGTCGAACAGGCCGTAGAGGTCGTCCTTGGGCTCCCAGAACGCCCGGCTCATCTCGTGGGGGGTGCGCGCGAAGCTGCCGGGCGGGTACGCCTGGCCGCGCTCCAGCACCACGACCGAGCGGCCGGCCCCGGCGAGCCGGAAGGCCGACACCGAGCCCCCGAAGCCCGACCCGACCACCACGGCGTCCACATGCTCGACGGTCTCCGAGCCATGGCTCATGGCGCCACCTCCTCCAGTCGACGGCGTCCTGCTCACAGTGGATCGCGCCGACGTGGGTGCGACTTGAGCGGGAAGTGAGCGGGGACGCCCCAGGGGCCGCCCGGAATCGAATGCGCGCCCACGGCGCTGAGACGGACACACCAGCGAACGCCTCGGAGGGATGCCATGGCCAATTTCGTGATCCGGGCCGCCAGCGGACGGCCGGCCACGGCCTGCTTCGAGCGGCTCGTCGACTGGGACGCCCACGGCGCGGCCATTCCGCTGACCACCCTCGCGCACGAGGGCCCGCCCCGGGTCGGCCAGCGGTTCGTGGCCAGGACGGGCCTGGGCAGGGTCGGCTTCGACGACGTGATGGTCGTGGCGGCGCTGCGTCCACCCGCGGGCGACGCGGTCGGCGACGCACCCGGCCTCGTCGAGGTCGAGAAGACCGGACGCCTCGTGGGCGGCCGGGTGCGCTGGACGGTGACCCCGACCGCCTCGGGCGCGGACGTCGAGTGGCGCCAGCGCCTCACGATCGCGTGGCTGCCGGGATGGGCGGACCCCCTGGTCGGAGTGGTGGGCCGGGCCGCCTACGCCCTCGGGCTGCGCCGACTGCTACCGCGGTAGCCTCATCGGCCACCTCGACGAGGCGCTACGCCTCCACCTCCACCTCTGATGCCCGGGGCCAGACGCGGCGGCCCTGGATCCACGTCTCGCGGACGCGGATCTGGTCGAGCTCCTCGGGCGGGACGGCGAACGGGTCGCGGTCGAGGACGACGAAGTCGGCGTCCATGCCGGCCGCGATCGCCCCGACACCGGTGGCGGTGGTGCATGCGGCCGCGCGGTGCGTGTAGAGCTCGAGCGCCTGGCCGAGGGTCACGGCCTGGCGCTGTCCGATGTCGGCGCCGTTGTGGGCGCGGCGCAGGACGGCGGCCTTGATCGAGACGAAGGGGTTGTCGGCGTCCGCCCAGGCCGTGGCGGGGGCGTCCGACGCCAACGCGGTCGCGGGGACCCGCTCGTAGAACGACCTGATGGGGTAGGCGATCTCGAATTGGGACGGCGAGAGGTTGGCCGCGTAGTCGCCGTGCTCGGCGAACAGGAAGATCGTGTGGCTGACCAGGCCGAACCGCATCCGAGCGGCCGCGATCCGGTCGAGCAAGTCCTCCGAGACCAGGGTGCAGTGCTCGATCCTGATGGAGGGCGCTTCCTCCAGCCACGGGTCGGTGTCGGCGAAGGTGTCGATGACGATCGAGATCGCCCGGTCGCCCATCGCGTGGACGGCCGCCTGGACGCCGTTGCGCCGGGCCCAGTCCACGCCCCGGACGAGCTCGGAGGCCGACAGGGTCGGCAGGCCGCAGTCGTCGCCGCCCGGGTAGGGCTCCAGCGTCCAGGCCGTCCGGTTCGAGTAGGCCCCGTCGGTGATGAGTTTCACGCCGGCGACGCGGACGCGGCCGGTGCGGTCGGCGTCCGTGAGGTCGGGCAGGCCCCGCTCGGGATCCCACTGCAGGAACAGGCCGACGCGGGGCGCGAAGCCCGCCTCTGCGGCGCGCCGGAACGTGGCCAGCGGGTCGGGCATGACGGTGGCCAGGAGGTCGTCGACCGTGGTGAGCCCGAGGCGTCCGTAGTGGTCGTTCAGCGCGACGAGGCGGCGCACCCACGCGTCCGCGACGGGGGGAGGCTTGAGGCGCCGGATCGCGTCGAGGGCGGCGAACTCCTCCAGGACGCCGTTGGGCGTGCCGTCGGGGAAGCGTCCGAACCGGGCGCCCTCGGGATCGGGGGTGTCCCGCGTGATGCCGGCGGCGTCCAGCAGGACGCTGTTGCAGACGGCCGTGTGGACGTCCGCGCGGAGGCAGAACACGGGCTGGGTCGTCGAGACGCGGTCGAGGTCGCGGCACGTCGGTCCGCCCTCGGGATAGCCGGACTCGCTGTAGCCGAAGCCCTCGACCCAGTCGTCGGCGCCGCGGCCCAGGGCGGGGTGCCCGCGCAGCGCCGCGACGAGGTCTGCCACGGACGCCACCAGCGGGGGCAGCAGGACGGTGCTGACGACCAGTTCGGCGAGCATCGCCGGGTGCTGGTGGACGTCCAGCAGCCCGGGCAGCACGGTGGCCCCGCCGAGGTCCACCGCGTCGGGGTCGGCCAGGTCGGCGTCCGTGCCCACCCAGGTGAACCGGCCCTCGGACACCCGGAAGGCCTCGGCGAAGTCGGCCTCGCCCGTGCCGGTGAAGACCCGTGCGTTCGTGAACGATGTCGGGGGCATCTCGACCACCGGCTCCTTAGTTGAAATCTCAATTAGGCTGTGTCATGGTGGATCCGTGAACAACCTCTCCATCATCGTCTCGTCCACCCGCCCGAAGCGCGTCGGCGCGGCCGTCGGCGCCTGGGTCGCGGACGCCCTCGGCTCGCAGTGGGACGTCACCGTCCTCGACCTCGCCGAGATCAACCTCCCGTTCGTCGACGAGGACCTGCCCGCCGGCTCCGGCATCTACACCAAGCCGCATACGCTCGCCTGGAAGGCGGCCATCGACGGCGCCGACGCGCTCGTCGTCGTCACCCCCGAGTACAACGGCTTCTTCACCGCCCCGCTGAAGAACGCCGTCGACTACCTGCGCGCCGAATGGGCCGGCAAGCCCGTCGCGCTGGTCGGGTACGGCCTCGGCGGCGGCCAGCGGGCCACCGGGGCGCTCACGCAACTCTTCGCCAACGTCAAGGCCGACGTCGTCGGCACCACCGGCCTCGTCTTCAACACCGACCTCACGATGGCCGGCGAACTGTCGATCGGCGCCGGCAAGGACGCCGAGCTTCAGGCCCTCTCCGAGAAGCTCGCCGGTGCCGTCGAAAGGTCCGCGCGAGCCGCCTGAGCGGGGCCGCTCGGTCAGTCCTGGTGGCCGTACCGGGCGATGTATGCCTCGACGAGCGCGTGGGCCTCGCGGTCCTCGATCTGCTTCGGCGGGTGCTTGCTGAAGTAGGCGGCAGGCTCGATGATCGCGCCCGACAGGCCGGCGTCCAGGGCCAGCTTGCAGCAGCGGATGGAGTCGATCGCGACCCCGGCCGAGTTCGGGGAGTCCTCGACCGAGAGCCGCACCTCCAGGTTCATCGGCACGTCGCCGAAGTGCGTCGACTCGATCCGCAGGAAGCAGATCTTGTTGTCCTTCTGCCACGGCACGTAGTCGGAGGGCCCGATGTGGATGTCGTCCTCGGCGATCGTCTGGCCCCGGGCCTCGATCATCGAGGTGACGGCCTCGGTCTTCGAGGTCTTCTTGTCGGCCAGGCGCTCCCGCTCGAGCATGTTGAGGAAGTCGGTGTTGCCACCGGTGTTCAGCTGGTAGGTGTGGTCGATCCGCATGCCCCGATCGAGGAACAGGTTGGTCAGGGTCCGGTGCAGGATGGTCGCCCCGACCTGCGCCTTGATGTCGTCCCCGACGACGGGGAGGCCGGCGTCCGCGAACTTCTGGGCCCACGCGTCGTTGGAGGCGATGAACACCGGGATGCAGTTCACGAAGCCGCAGCCCGCCTCGATGGCGGCGTTCGCGTAGAACTCGGTGGCCAGGGTGGACCCCACGGGCAGGTAGTTGACCACGATCTCCGCGCCGGAGTCCCTGAGGGCGGCCACGACGTCGACCGGCTCCTGGGCGTCGTCGACCGGCACGACCTCGGCCGTGTACTTGTTGACGCCGTCCAGCCGCGGACCCTTCTGGACGAGGACGCCGGTGGCCGGCACCCGGGCGAACACGGTGGTGTTGTTGGGGGCGGTGTAGATCGCCTCGGCGACGTCGGAGCCCACCTTGTCGGCGTTCACGTCGAACGCGGCCACGATCTCGATGTCGCGGATGCGGTACCCGCCGAAGTTGGCGTGCATCAGGCCGGGGATGAAGGCGTCGTCGCGGGCGTCCTTGTAGTACTCGATGCCCTGGATGAGAGACGACGCGCAGTTCCCGACCCCTACGACTGCGAGCTTGATCTTGCGGTCCACGGTTCTCCTTGCTGGACGCCCGCGGGCGTCCTTCCTAGAAATTTCAACCAACCCAGCTTAGGGCACGCCGCGGACGTGCCTGACTCGGGGCGTGCTG
>Ga0075152_10002801_pt1 | contig 12339 bp, 12 predicted proteins | sample JI61114C2DNA_FD_70964 | JGI IMG/M metagenome (GOLD analysis project Ga0075152, IMG submission 70964) | Wastewater effluent complex algal communities from Wisconsin, to seasonally profile nutrient transformation and Carbon sequestration -... | ecosystem: Engineered > WWTP > Effluent > Algae...
GAATTGTTCGCTGATGATTTTTCCATCACGCACTTCGTATAAACAAATTTCATCCATTACCATTCTGCCGGCACCTTTAAAGGTGGCATCCAGTTGCATTGAAATAGAAAAGTAATTACCGCCGACAACTGGGTCAGAAATAGCCCCACTATGTCTTTGTTCAATTGAAGCAGCAAACGCTTTTCCTTTTTCGAGCACAGCAATTTTCCCCGTCGCTGATTTCGCCGGCGAATGAGCAGGTTCAATACTTTTTACATCATCTGCGAACAATTCCTGTTCCGCTTCTAACATTTGACCATTGCGGCAAAGCGCCACCAACCGATCTGCAATTTGTTGAGTTGTCATATTTTTTCTGTTTGGTATATGACGATTGAGGTGGTGAGGATTGGACAATGGGAAAAAAATATTTTGGTGGGGTTTAAAAGTGGGGATGATGTAATTTTGGGGAATGGAGCAGCAGGAGCAGCAATTTCAAACACAAGCAATTAGTTATTTCGACAGAATAAAAAAGGGATTGGGATTTACTATTGTTGTTTGTTTAATAATTATGTTTTTCGGCACTACAACTAACAATCTATTTCTGACCATAATACTCCCAGTGATTATTTTTATTGTTTATGGATATGAAGTTTTGCAGTGGAATAAAATTTATATCACATCAATTACTATTCAATGTGACAAAATCCAATTAAAATATTTAAACTACGACACATTAGTGGAATTAAGTATACCACTGTCAGAAGTTAATTTTAAAATAAAATATATTTGGTATAAAGTAAAACCGCCGCATGCTTATTTGCAAATAACGAGTTCTCGAGGTTTAAGGATAAGACAACATAGTGGTGGTTATTGGACGAAGGAATTATTTATGGAGGTGGTTGGGGTGGTTGAGGGAATCAGGCTGTGAAAACTTATAATTAAAGGAAATCCATAAATTTGTATTAATGAGTATTTCGCTAGAGATGCCATGTAATAGCTGTGGTGTCTTCAGAGGTAATGAATCAAAGCTAGTTCTTATTTTAGGTTTGCTTTATAAACAAATTATTGGTGCAACAGCTAGTTAGCTATTTCGTTTTGTAAGTAGAATTTTTTTTGTAAATTAAAACTGAAAACTTATTCGTTTATTTAAATATATTGTTGCATAAGGATTTCAAATTTGTTAATTCCTATGTCCAACCCTTATGCATGTAAAATATTATTTATGCAATTTCAGTTGTTCGAACATACAATTTCATCAATACTTAATTCACTGTACATAGAATTTATCAAATCATTCATTAAGTCTTCATTTATTTCCCACCACGGATTTAAATTCATAATATTTGTAATGTAATATTTCGTAGTGTCCCCAAAAAATATCGAATTTAGAGACATTGTAACTGAAAATTCCATTCTTAAGTCATTTATTTTTAAGCGATTTTCAATTATTTGATTGTTTATGGTGACATCATCTTTTGATGCATACATATTGGAATCTAATGTTAAAGTCATTCTTGCAAAATCTTCCTCAAGTAGTATGGCCTCGTAGCATTTGTTATAAATTGAAATTGTTCGCTCAATCATTTCTATGCGTTTGTCGACTAGTGCTTTTGACTCTTGATAAGCAGATTCATTGTTCCAGTTTTGTTTCTCAAAATTATTCGATAGGATAGTGCCACCAATTGCACCTAAACATGCTAATAGTATTGTCGTTACGCTAACTAAGTTTTGATTAATAGGCATTGGGGTTATTTTTTGACAAATATAGTTAAAACTTGCTTGTAGCAACCACCACCCCGTTGGGATAACAAATTTCTTCGCAACGGCCCCCAAATCTTATAAGCCCATTGGTTTCTGTGACTTTAAATGGGGGTTTATTTCTGTAGCAAAAGGACTGGAAACTTATGGTAGGAGCGCCTTAATTGTTTAGGAATACTTACGGAAATTGGGTTTAGAAAGAAAAATCCAAAATATTTTTGATATTCTCAATAGTTATTCTTATCATTATCGTCTTATTACCCAAACATATATCCTCCTATTTATTAATTTAAACTTTGTTTTGATTGATGAAGACAACACTATTTATTTGTTCGCTACTGCTGTTTATCGCACTTGCGAATCTCCCGATTGGCTATTACACTTTTTTAAGAATCGCAATCACAATTGGTGCAGTATCTTATATTATCTCCGAATTTGATAAAGGGTTTAATTTTTGGTTAATTGCGTTCGTTTTGATAGCAATAATATTTAACCCTCTCGTGCCGGTATATCTTAACGACAAACAAGCGTGGATGCCAATTGATATTATTGGAGGTTTACTTTTTTTAGTGAGGTCTGTTTCGATTAAATCCCCGAAAACTAAATCTGATTGAGTAAAGAAATTGTGAATACTTTTAATAGAATCAATATTATAATATTAGTAAGAGAATGTTGTAATAAAAATTAAATAATTAAGCAATGCAAATCTTTAAATCGATACAGATTACAACTAATAATATCTTAAGACATAGCAAGTGCTTCATACTAATGTTGAAGAATGTTGTATTATTGAGAATGCTTCGCGTGAATTTAATTGAACTTTATGATCAAATTGTAATACAAGGTAACGAGGTTGAGTTAGAATGGAGTATTAAAGGATGCCATAAAATTAAAATTAACGGGGTTGGTATATTGAGTGGAAATATAAATGGTATAAAATATAGATTGTTAAACATAAATGAACCTATAGATATTTGCTTTTATGGTGTTGCTAAAAAACAGCGAATAAAAATATTTTACCATGGAGTGAAAATTGAATTAAAGAAAAAATTCGAATTCGATTTGCTACTACCTCTTGTAAATACAGCGCCTGAAACTCTGCAACCACTTGATTCTCATTTCTCCAATTTACAACTAAATCCCAATTTAAATAATGTATCAATAGCTTTTGACACCTTTGATAAGCACAACTACAAACCCTAAAATATTAAAATAAAATGAAAAGAGATTTTTACACAACACCGAAATCAACACGGTTAATGCGATTCCTTTGGAGTGCAGCTGGAGGCGATCGGTATATATTAGAAAGAGCAACCTATTCAGACCAGGTAAAATACATGTGCCTAGGTGGAATAATAACCGCAACCGGCTTAATGGCGGCATTAGCAGGTGGTTATGCCTTCTATACAATTTTCGAACCTAAAGGCTCCGCAATTGATCAAGATTTTAGTATTACAGTGTCCCTGATATCTATCCTTTTCGGATGCTTATGGGGGTTAATGATTTTTAATCTTGATAGATTTATTGTATCAAGTACCGGAAAAGGTGATGGAACAGAAGCTATAACTTGGGATGAATTAAAAGGAGCGCTACCTCGAATTGCAATGGGCGCTATTATTGCAATTACCATATCTAAACCAGTTGAAATAAGAATGTTTAAGTCAGAAATAGATGTAGAATTGCATAACGCTCAAATGGAAAAACAAAGGGAATATCTAGCAAATATTGATTCCATTTTTGCCGGGAGGATAGAAAGTGAGAATAAAAAGATACAAACATGGCAGCAGGAAATAACTGCTAAAGAAACAGATTATACCAATGCAGTTAATGATTTCAATAATGAACTAGCTGAAAAACCTGGTGGTTCAACATCTGGATATGGCCCTGATGCCAAAAAGAAAGAGGCTATTAAGGATGATCGTAAATTAGAACGCGATGCTATGCGCGACAAAAATTCCCCCTTAATCGAAGCAGGGTATAGTAATTTGAAAGCAATTGAGGATGAAAAAAGAGCTGAAATAGATAATGGGAAAGTTGTTGCAGCAGGCCTAGACGGGCTTTTAGAAAGGATTAAATTATCACATGAAATTGCAGGAACCTGGATTACTTTGTTCATTACATTGTTATTTATGGCTATTGAATTGACACCTATTTTCTTTAAGTTAATGTTGATAAAATCCCCATATGATTTCCTAAAAGATAATATTGAAGAATTAATGAAGGCTGAACAAGGTATTTACATACAAGCGAACTACTATAAAGATAAAAACGGACAGGAAAGAGATTTAATAACGCACCTGAATAAGGAGAAAATAATTAGTGAAAAACGATCATTGCAAAGAGTACAGGATGAATTGACTGAATATGCAATTGCCAAGTACAAAGATGAAATGATCAAGAAAATTGATGAAAATCCGGAGTTATATATAAAAGTTAAGAAAAATAATGATCCCGAAAATGAATCTTAAAAAATTTCTATGGACACTTTCAGGCGATGATTTAAGTATCATTGAAAAATGTAGCAAGCCACGTCAAATGCGATTTGCAATCATTGGCAGCTTTGTTTTATTTATATTTATTATGTGTTTTATTAGTAGTTATTTCACCTTTACTATGATTTTTCATAATTATATTTTTGGGATACCAGCTTCTATTTTTTTTTCTTGGATGATAACTAATATTTACCTGTTGTTGTTATATACTTTAACTAAAAATGTATTGCCACATAAAAAAAGCTTAAGTTCACGTGTTATCTCGCTTTTCCTTAGATTAGGATTTATTACTTTTATTGCTATTTTTATTTCAAAACCTATTGAGGTTTTATTGTTTTCAAATCAGCTACCAAAGGAGATTGACGCTTACAAAAGCGAACAAATTGAAAAATACACGACTAGCACAATTGCCTATTTCAATGATGAAACAAAGGATTTACAAGGTATCATTCGATATCAAAAAGCGATAAATGCAGATACTGTTTCTGCAGAAACTATTAGGTATTCAAAACTTAATGCGGAGAAAACAAAATCAATAGAAAATATTGAAAAAATAGTTAATAATTCCAATTATTATATTAAAGGAATTGTAATTCTAAATTCCAATTATCCAATATGTTGGCTAATATCAGCAATTTGTATTTTCATATTTCTAACACCTGCGTTATTAAAAAGATTAATTGAATTCGATAGCACTTACTATAAATTAAAAAAGAAGATTAAAACTAATATCATCTTGGAGGAGTATGCTAAATTTAAGGAACAATATTATCAATTATTACTACAAGATTACAACCGCAACTTAACTTATACAGAATTATATGTAGACCCACCATTCAATACAATTCGAAAAAAGGAAATCACTGTTTTTTTAAATGAAGATGATTTAATCAAAGAACTTTATAATGATTGAAGTTATAACAGTGCCCAAACAAATTGAAAGGAGAACTTACCTTAAGGGAAAGTTTAAAGGGCAATTTATTGGTTATCTTGATTACAGAAATTCTGATCTTAAGCATGAGAATTTTTACGACCTTGAAGTCATAGTTGGACAAATTACTGCGGAACGAGGTGATTTCTATCATTGGGAAACCGGTGAGCCTGAAATGTTTCAGATTGTTGATAAATTTCTCACTGTTCTCCCTGATTCTTTACCATGTAAGGTTCTTTATACGGATGGCAACTTCAAAAATTTTAGGATTAACCTTAATGATATTAAATTAACTGAGTATGCTCTTTCAAACCAAAGTTATGAAGGTAGGAAGGTGTATGGTGATATAGAAGGAGATATTTCGGGATTTATTAGGCACTATGATACGGAATATGTTGAGGTTCTCGTTGGGGAGGATGAACCAACAGTTATTAAAACAAAAACAGAAACCGGAGAATTGGAAAAACTTGGCGGTTACACGAGACATAAGCAAAAATATTCAAATGGAGAGTCTTATTGGGGAGATTGGAAATATCAGAGTGCCAATATTAATAGATTTTGGGAAGTGCTTAGCAGTATACTTGGTATAGCACTTTTAGCATTATTTGTAATTCCGATACTAATTGCCGGCTGGAAAGTTATTTTACCTTTAGCAATTATAGTTGGATTTATTTATTTATTATCTTTATTTCGTACCATAATCACAACCATTTGGCATTGGCTAATTAGGTTGCTTACATTGGGGTTTATTTTGTTTTTCTTTTACGGCATAGTACAACTAGTAAATTCCGCAGAGTCGACTACTGCTAAAAAGGAAATTATAGAAGAAGATGTAAAAGAAGTAACAAAGATTAAGTCAGATCCTCTTGTCATAAAAGAAAGTATTATTTCGCATCATAGAATTTGGAATGATTATGCTAACAACACTTATAGTGGTAATCTTGAAATAAAAACCTCAGACCTTAAGATGGCCTCAAATTTTAGAAATAATCAAAGTACTGATTTTTCCGGTTCTATTCAATATAATAGTCTTGTTTCTCGGATCTATGATTTTGATAAAAATAAACTTGATAGGATCTATAAGATGTTTGATTCACTAAAAGTGAACAGCAACCTAAATAAAATTCAATTTGCCGAAGTTATTACTTCTTGCATTCAGGACATCCCATACACACTCATTCTTGATAATGCATGTGATGCCAAGATATATAATGATGCTTTTATCGCCGACTATTTGAAATCAGGCGGTGAATGTGAAGGCTACACGAAGTTTGGATTGCTTACACCTATAGAATTTATGGGGTCGCTCAAAGGTGACTGCGATACAAGAACTTTATTGCTTTTTACCATTCTAAATCACTATCGGTATGATGTTGCAATGTTTGGAAGTGAAGTTTACCGTCATTCAGTAATAGGGATAAATCTACCCTACGAAGGTGTTTCAAAAATTGTCAACGGTAATCGGTATGTATTTTGGGAAACAACAGCTCGGGGCATTAGACCCGGATTTTTCCCTTCTGAAATAAGTGACACACGTTTTTGGAATGTTAATTTAATCTCAAATAATCAATCGATATGACAACTACAATTATTACATTATTAGCCTTACTATTTAGTGGCATGCTTTTTATTTATATTATTGATATTTTTGTTAACTCCAGGCTTAAAAATAAGCTCTCAGAAAACGAAGCGCCAATAACTATTAATGTTTTAAAGACAGCTTTGTTTGTTTCAGGTGGATTATTGTTAAGTGAAATTTTAAACCCGTTCCAAACACTAATGAACGTTTTGCCGACTTTTATTGCCGGCAATGAATTATTGCTAAGGGCAATTATGTATTACAGCTTATTCTTGGGGATCTTATTATTAGTATTTATAATAGTGCTCTGGGTTTCAATATTAATGTTTGGTGTTATTTCTAAAGGTAAAAATATTTTTATTGAAACAGCTAATAATAATTTAAGTGATGTATTATTGTTTAGTGCGATTATGATTGCCTTGATATATGCTGTCAACTCCGGGCTAATTCCCTTGTTGGATCTATTTATACCATATCCTGAATTACCCACTTACTATTAATTTAATTAAACCGAATTTATGAAAACTAAAATTCTCCTTTCATTGGCGATTCTGATAACCGTTTTTGTAATTGCGGTAAGGTATCAATTTAGAAATAAGTTTGAATCATTTAAGGAATCGGTTTCGCAAAATGAATTGAATGAAGCACAAATCTTCAAAAAGGAGCTAGGTAGTCGAATTTTACTGTTTTCTAATGGGGATGATAAGATTAAACTGCTTTTTGATAAACAATTCGATGAAAATTTGGCTTTCTCTGTAAGAGATACTTCCTTTTCTTATTTGTACTTAAATGGAACGGTTACATACAGAAAATTATCAAATGAATATATTGACTGTTTGCTGAATAAATGCGTTATTGACCTACACAATGCGTCATCTCAAATCCTAATTAATGAAAAAGAGACTGAACTTGGAATCAAGTATGGTAAAACATTTGAATATTGGTATCCAAAATTAAAGGACACGCATATAGTAAAAAAAGTAAGCAATGCGTTTGATTGTAGTATATATTTTAACGACCATTCTAGAATTAACTTTGAGAAAAATGCTTGGGTTGATTTTGAAAAGCTTTTAATTACATATGATTCTGTTATGGCTGTCACGAATATTCAAAACAGGCGTACAGAAATAAAATATGCCTCGGAGGTGGCCAAAATTAGGCCTAGTTTGAAAAGTGATTTATGGAATTATTTTGATCACCAATTGTCGCTAAATACTCCTCAAATTATTACTACCACGTCAATTTCAAAAACATTCAATTCCGTATCACTTGGCATTATAGACTATCATGTAAATATTACAAGTTTTAATAATCAGGTATTTCAAGAAGTTGTTGATGATACTTTTCTCGAGCAATGGAAAACCAATAGCTTAAGAACAGGTGCCATGCCATACTCCTTCTGTTACGGTGCAAGTAATAATTGCAGTGGATATGGTTGTTCACAAATATCTGTTTTAACTGATGGAACAGGTGATGTAATAGTTACTATTAAAGATCGGTCCGGTGAAGTGATACGTCATGGTTATATAAAAGGAGGCCAATCTTTTACTTTTAATGTTAGCAATGGCAGCTATCAAGTGTTTTTTTATTCGGGATCCGGTTGGAACCCCAATAAAAATATGCCATCCTCTACCTGCAATTTTCTGGAAGGCGGCTTTGTCTCAAATGAGAACGTAACTAAGGATAATTACATTCATCTTAGTAATCAAATTATGTCTTATGAACTTATACTTCAACAGGACGGTAATTTTAGCACTAAACCAAGTTCAAAAACGGAGGCTTTTTAATCAACAATAAACTTGATGGTTGGTCAGTGAAAGAAATGGTAAAATTTGACTTTAGTGCACTCGCTTAAGATTATTATCTTTATCTCTAAACTATTTAACATATGTTTGAACAAACCTTTAAAAATATTGACGACATCCTACACAAAGACGCAGGTTGTGGCAGTGAATTAGATTATGTGGAGCAAACCTCTTGGGTTTTGTTTTTAAAGTACTTAGACGATTTAGAAAAAGACAAAGCTACCGCAGCCGAACTCTCAGGAAAGACATATACGCCAATCATCGATAAAAAATATCAATGGTCTACATGGGCAGCACCAAAAGATAAAAAAGGCTTGCTAGACCACCACAAAGCGCTGACAGGCGACGACTTAAGTGACTTCGTAAACATTAAGTTGTTTCCATATTTAAAAAAGTTCAAGGCTGATGCCACCGGCCCCGACACCATTGAATATAAAATTGGTGAGATTTTTAATGAACTGAAAAACCGGATACAAAGCGGTTACAATTTGCGTGAGGTAATTAACCGCATTGACGAATTACGGTTTAGAACACACGCTGAAAAGCACGAAATGAGCCACTTGTACGAGGACAAGATTAAAAATATGGGCAACGCAGGGCGTAACGGTGGAGAATATTACACACCACGACCTTTGATTAAGACTATTGTAAAAGTGGTAGCTCCTGTAATTGGACAAAAGATTTATGACGGTGCAGTTGGTTCAGCGGGTTTCCTGGTGGAAGCATTTGAATATTTAAAGGACAGCAAAAAACTAACGACTGCCGATGTAACCACCCTACAGAAAAAAACCTTTTATGGCAAAGAGAAAAAATCATTAGCTTACATCATTGGCACGATGAATATGATTTTGCACGGTGTTGAAGCACCAAACATTGTGCATACCAATACCCTTGCGGAAAACCTTGCCGACATACAGGAAAAAGACCGTTACGATATTGTATTGGCGAATCCACCATTTGGTGGAAAAGAAAGAGCCGAAGTTCAGCAAAACTTTCCAATAAAAACGGGCGAAACAGCCTCTTTGTTTTTGCAGCATTTTATTAAAATACTGAAAGCAGGCGGCAAAGCAGGGATTGTGATCAAAAACACTTTTTTGAGCAATACCGACAATGCATCTGTGAGTTTGCGGAAGTTGATATTAGAAAACTGCAACCTGCATACCGTGTTGGATTTGCCGGGTGGCACTTTTACAGGTGCAGGAGTAAAAACAGTAGTGTTGTTTTTTGAAAAAGGAAGTGCTACTAAAAAGGTTTGGTTTTACCAACTGAATTTGGATAGAAACTTGGGCAAAACCAATGCCTTGAACGAAAAAGATTTGGCAGAATTTGTTGAACTACAAAAAACAAAAGCAGAAAGCGAAAACTCTTGGAGTATTGCCGTAAAAAATATTGACCGAAGCACGTTTGACCTAAGTGCCAAAAACCCTAACAAAAGAGAAGAAGCCGCTTTACGCCAACCGCAACAAATATTAGCAGAAATGAAAGCCTTAGATGAAGAAAGTGCTGGTATTTTAAACTCAATTTTGGAACTTATATGAAACAAGGTTGGGAAATAAAAAAATTGGGCGAAGTATTGGTTAAAACTGAAACAATTGACCCAACTAAAAAGCCAAATGAAGAGTTTACTTACCTTGATGTTTCAAGCGTAAATAAAGAAACAAAAGAAATTGAGAATGCTACAATTTTACTTGGGAAAAGAGCACCAAGCCGAGCAAGAAAATTGGTTAGAACTAATGATGTGATTTTTGCAACGGTAAGACCAACACACAGCAGAGTTGCATTAATTACAGAGGAGTACGATGAACAAGTTTGCAGCACGGGTTATTTTGTTTTAAGAGGAAAGGATTTTATTTTCAATCAATACCTTTTCTATTTTTTGCTTACAGACGAGTTTAATGAGCAAATGGAAAAGTTACAAAAGGGAGCAAGTTATCCAGCAGTAACTGATGCGGAAATAAAAAGTATTCTATTGCGTTTTCCAAAATCCCTAACTGAGCAACAGCGCATCGTAGTCATATTAGATGAAGCCTTTGCCGCCATAGCAAAGGCAAAAGCCAATGCCGAACAAAACCTCAAAAACGCCAAAGATCTTTTTGAAAGTTATTTGCAAGGGGTGTTTGAGAATGGAAATTGGGAAGAAAAGAAGTTGAATGAAATTACTGAAGTTAAGGACGGAACTCACGACAGCCCGAAATATATCAAAGAAGGTATTCCATTTGTTACTCAAAAAAACATCAGGCAAAACGGCTTATCTTTTGATGACACAAGGTTTATAACAGAAACAGACCATGAGAAATTTTTCAAAAGGTCAAATGTAACTTATGGCGATATTCTTATTTCAATGATAGGTGCAAACAGAGGAATGGCTGCAATCGTTGATGATAAAAGAATTTTCAGTATAAAAAATGTTGGCTTGATAAAAGAAAGTCAAAACATCAACAAACATTTTCTACTCTATTATTTGAAATCATCATTAGCAATGAAATACGTTTTGTATATGTCAAATGGTGGAGCACAAGAATTTGTTGGTTTAACAGCATTAAGAAGTTTTCCAATTCCTTATCCAACAATAAAAGAACAAGACGATATTGTAAAAAAGCTTGATGCAATAAGTTCAGAAACAAATAAACTTGTAAGTATCTATCAAAACAAAATCGAAAGTTTAGCAGAACTTAAAAAATCCGTTTTGCAAAAAGCGTTTACCGGAGAATTAAAAAAGTAAAAGAAATATTCATATGAATTTAGAAATGAAATTCTTGCATTGTTTAGATTTATCTAACAAACTTAAAGTGTTGAACTTAACCTCCACAGCTACAATTTCATCATTACTAGCAACGCAATTATTTAGCAATGACAAAAGGGACAACCCAATGGTAATTGATATAGAAAAATTACGGAACTGCACTGTAGACGAAATAAATGGAATGAGTAGTCCAAGAATGTTATTTGTTTTTCAGAGAACTATATTAAACTCTTGGACACATCGCCAGTTAACTCCTTCGGAAGAGGTATTAGTGCATAATGGGACTTTAGAAATAGAATTTGAAAGAGGTAGACGCGATTACAACTATGGTGCACCAAGCAGACTTTCGTGTATTTATTTAATGGAAGATAATTTGGACTCCCGTTTAGACCTAAGAAGTATGTTTATTGATATATTTCCAAATCCACTAGTTGTAGAAGTTTCAATTTTAAACAATCTGGAATTAATGAAATTTGATTATCGTTGGATTGATAAATACTATGATGAACCAAAAGAAGAATATATCAAAAGTTATTGGACTTCAATTCCAGTAAATAATGAAAATCCTAAATGGGAATATTTACTTGAAGGCACAATCAAAATGACGAATAGGGAACAATTTGAAATGCTTGAAAATTATGTTCAACAAAATCATCCAGATGAATACGAAGGAATATTATTAACGAGGGAGCAACTTCAAAATCAAAATTTATGAACGAAGCAGAAACAAGAGCAGAATGCATAGACCCCAAGTTAAAGGCTTGCGGTTGGGGCGTTGTAGAAGGCTCAAAAATCCTTCGTGAATACAATATCACCGCAGGTAAAATTCAAACAGGTGGCGTAAGAGCCAAAAAACTCACTGCTGATTATGTATTGGTTTACAAAGGCATTAAACTGGCAGTAGTAGAAGCCAAAAGCGATGATTTAGGCGTTGGCGAAGGTGTGGCACAAGCCAAGCAATATGCCGAGAAACTCAACTTGGAAACTACATACAGCACCAACGGAAAAGAAATTTACTGCATCTGTATGAAAACAGGTGCAGAAGGTTTGGT
>Ga0075152_10002803_pt1 | contig 12335 bp, 8 predicted proteins | sample JI61114C2DNA_FD_70964 | JGI IMG/M metagenome (GOLD analysis project Ga0075152, IMG submission 70964) | Wastewater effluent complex algal communities from Wisconsin, to seasonally profile nutrient transformation and Carbon sequestration -... | ecosystem: Engineered > WWTP > Effluent > Algae...
GAGTTTTTTTCGATCTTCGTAGATATGATCGGGCACGAGATCGCGGCAGGCTTCGCGGAGGATGAGCTTGCCACCGTGTGTGTTCATTTTGCTGTCAGGCGGCAGGCGGGCGGCGAGGTCGAAGATCTGCTTATCGACAAAAGGTACGCGCAGCTCAAGCGAGTGCGACATGCTGACGACGTCGTTATCGCGGAGGAGCATGTTGGCTAGATAGGTCTCTGTCTCGACACGCAATAATTCATGCAGCCAACTGTCGGTGGCGCAGAGAGGTGCTTCACGTTTGATGCGCTTCCATTCGTGGTTCTCCGTCCAAGCTTTGCCAGTGAGTCGAGCGACTTCCGCAGTCGAGAAAAGGGAGCGAGATGAACTCTGAAGTCGTGCCGGAGTGCTGCCGTGACCACCGATGGCATAGAATGCGGCCTTCCATGCCGGGTGTGTTTGCAGTGATGGTGGAAGCACGGACTGCACGGCACGAGCGAGCAGTCCGAAGTGTTTGAGAGGTGAGCGCATCGTCAGCGAGGCGAGGCGATGCAGATTGTAACCGGCCCACCATTCATCGGCACCCAGGCCGCTGAGGACCACTTTGACTTCGCGCGCAGCGAGACGGGAGACGAGCCAGGTATTTAGCGCATCACCCGTGGGTTGATCGAGGCTGGCGATGTAGTCATCGAGCAGATCCTCGACATCATCGGCGGACATTCTTTCGGCATGAAAATCACAATCGAGTGCGCGTGCTGTGCGCTCGGCGGCTTGCGTTTCATCGGGTACGCCCGCGCTTTCATCATAACCGAGTGAGAAGGCTTTAATCTTCGTCTGGCCGAGATGACGCATGGCTCCGGCGATAAGAGATGAGTCGAGTCCGCCGCTGAGAAAGACACCGACGGGGACATCGGCGATGAGATGAGCTCGGACACTGTCGAGCACGCCAGCACGGACGAGCTGCCGTTGCTCCGCTTCGTCGCGCACCCAGTCGCTCTTTCCCTGCCAGATGGGCATGAACCAGCGCTCGATCTCGACCCGGCCTGCTTTCCAGATGAGCCGATGTCCTGGAGGCAGGCAGTAGATGCCATCAGAAACGGACTCGGGTGCCTGCACACAGCCCCAGCGGAGATAGCCTGAGAGCGCGGAGGCTGTCATTTCTCCGGCGCCTTTTCCGAGCAAGGCACGGAGGGTGCGCACCTCCGAGGCATAACGAAGAGTGCCTGCTCCATCGAGGTGGTAGTAGAGCGGCTTGATGCCGAAGTGATCGCGCGCCAGGCAGAGCGTGCCGCGCACATCATCACGCCAAGCAAATGCGAACATACCGCGCAGTTGCGGGAGCACACGTCCGAGCCTCTGCTTGGAGAGCATGGTGCCGAGCACCGCAGTATCGCCCGTGGAGGGCAATGGCGTGTCGCCTAGTGTGGCGCGCAGTTCACGGAAGTTATAGATCTCACCATTGAAGGTGAGCGTCTGATGCCCGCGACTGAAGGCCATCGGCTGATGTGCGTGAGCACTGAGATCGAGGATGGAGAGGCGGCGAAAACCCATCCACCAGGAGTCTCCGCGCGCTTCACCGCCGTCATCTGGGCCGCGATGGTGCAGCGCACGCATGGCGCGGGCCTGACGTGCACGCACGTCACGGGGCCAGGCGATGCCTGCGTTTTGAAACCATCCGGCGAATCCGCACATGATATTTGATCAGTTTTAGGCTGGCACCTTGGTCACCAGCCACCTGTGTTTGCCACCACTGGTCTTCTCCACCTCGGCGACTTCGCGCAGAGTAAGCGTGAAGTCATCTCCGAGCTTTTTGAGCAAGCCGCCGCGCATGGACTCGCTGCGGGAGTTCTGCCACTGGGGTCCGATTTGATAGCGAAGCTCGACTTCGCCCGGTTTTTCCTGGGCGAACTGCACGGCGAGCAGACCATCGAAGATGCGGTCGTGCATATTAATGGCGGTGAGGGAGATTTGCCGGCCGGTGGCGCTGACAAGGAACTCATAGTCGCGACCCACGACGGCTTTGATCTCGATCATGGGCAGTTCATTGGCGGGATGTGTGGTGAATCGCGCGTAGTCGCCGGTGCGGTAGCGGATGAGAGGCATGACGTGATTGTGAAACGAAGTGCCAATGATCTCACGGTGACCGTCGGCATCCGGTTCTCCGAACTCGACGAAGCCGTAAGTGGGCCAGAAATAAAGATGATCTGAGCGGCGCCCCTGCCCGGCGAGGACGACTCGCTCGCTATGACCATACCAATGATAGACCCGGGTGCCGAGCACACGCTCGAGGTAGGCCTGGGATTCAGTTGTGAGCTTCTCGGAACCGCAGAGCACGGAGGTGAGGGGAAAATCGAGCTTCAGTCCAGACTGCTCAAGTCCGCGTGCAAGCAAGAGCGCGGCGCTGGGGTAGGCGTGGAGATGTTTGGGGCGGAAGCGATTCAGCGCGGAGACATACTCGGGCAGGCGCTGGCCGGTGAGGTGGTAGGAGGAGAGGATGAGCCAGTCGCGTGTGGCGTCGTCATAGCTGATGCTGCCGCGTGCTTTGCTTGAGGTGACTCCGCCGCGAATGACGGCCACGCGATCTCCAGTTCGATAGCCACGGCGAGACCATTGAGCTTCGAGATACGCCTGTTCCTTCGGACGACTGATGCCACGTTGCAGATAGAAGCCGACAGGCACCCCACTGGAGCCGCCAGTGGTGATGTAGAGGCGCTGCTTGGCGGAAATTTCAGGATTCACCAGTTCTTCGCGATGACGCAGAAGGTCGGTTTTTGTCAGCAAAGGGTAGGCAGAAAGCTGCTCTAAAGACTCAAACAGTGCTGGATTCACTCCGGCTTCAGCAAAGCGGCGCGCATACAAAGGTGCCTTGCCTGCGGCGATGAGAGATTCCCGAATCGCTGAGATTTGGTAGCGCTGAGTGGTCTCCGCATCCCACGACTCGGCTTCAAGCGCCTCGGCTTGAAAGCGTTCATAGGCCGCGCCTTGCCGCCAAGAGACGGGCAGGGCACGATACGCACGCCCGACAAGCGATTTAACCGGCTGGGGGGCAGCTTCGTAGAGCCGCAGCAGCGGGTAGAGTTTGTCTTCGAGAGACATTTTGAGAGGGGCGATCTAGACCCTCCGAGCGCTGCCGAGAAGATCAGCGAGCTGGAGCCAGCTTGCGGAAGCGCCGGAACATCACGACGAGGCCGGTGCAGGCAATGAGCAGAGCGCCACTTGGCTCAGGCACAGGTGCCACGATGATGAGAGCGTCCTGCCAGTTGTCTGGACTGGCTTGGGAAAAGAGGGTGTTTGCGACGAGATAGGTGCCTTCGGCGGTGTAGTTGTCGAAAAAGTTGGTCAACGCTTTGGCTTCGACATCATCGAGAATGCTTTGGAACAGTGCCGAGCGGGCGGCGGTGGCGGCGATATCGCCTGTCGCACTGCCAGCGAAGAAGCTGTAGTCAGACAAGTCGGTGAAGTCAGACTTGGTGGTCTTACCATAAGTCTCGGAGAGGAAGTTCTGCACTGTAAAGAAGGCATTGTAGAATGGGTCATCCGTGCCGTAGCCCGCCGAGTTGGCGCTTTGCTCCGTGAAACGGCCGGAGGGACCAGCGAGATTCCAAGGCAGATAGGTGTCCAGCACATACTCCATGACATTCACCTGGGTGGGAATGGCCGTAGTGTAGTAGGAGGGGTTGTTTGTGTAGAAGTCGAGACGCTCTGTGTTGTGCTGGTCCCAAGAATCTGAAAGGCTCAACGCATCCGCCAGGAAAGCTCCACCTGCGCCTGCGGACTGGCTGCCATTGGGCTCGATGCACATCCACCAGTAGTTGCCACCATCAAACCCAGCTCCTGCGATCTCATACACGCCACCGAAGCCGTCACGGTCCACGCCATTGATGGCGACGGTCTGGGCCGAGACTGCCGAGGCGGCAAACCCGATCAAGAGTGTGAGGAAGAACTGCTTTAGTTTCATACGGATTGAAATTTCCATAATATTTTATAAAAGACAATAGTTTTTTAAAAATTCTAGTTCGTTTAATTATCTGGAGTTGCTCTGGACTTATCTGCACAGGCTCTGTCTCGCCCAAACTTCGAGTCCGACGGCCACCCAAAGTGCTTCAGCAGTCTCTTTTCCACCTTCGTGTGATGAAAGGAGCACCTGCCAAAGCCGCTCGACCGCCACGCCATCAAGGATGCCACGCAGTTTCAGACCGGGGAGCCACTCGTCCTGCATTCGCTCCCGAATCTCTGGCTGCCGGAAAAAGGCAGCGAGTGGCACGTCGAACCCTCGTTTCCGCCGGTAGGCGAACGCGGGGCCGAACTCGGCGCTGGCGAGCTGCTTGATGAGGCGTTTCGTGCCGCGCATGCGGGCGTTTGGGCCGTAGGTGGCTCCAGCCAGCGAATGCAGGGGCAGTGAGCGGGCTGCGCGGGCCACCCCGAGGTCGAGGAATGGCACCCGGCATTCGACGCCATGGGCCATGGTCATTTTATCCTGCCGCAGAAGGAGGTCGGGAAGATAGCTCTCGGCTTCATAACGGATCTGCTTTCGCAGCCCTGTGCCAGGGATGGCGGCGAGGTGATCGAGCCGCTGTGAGATGGCATCTTCCACCCGTGCTCCAGGAAGCAAATCTCCGACAAGTGCGGCTGCGCCATAGGCAGAGCCGGTGACCATCTGCCTCTCCAAGCTCTCGCCTGCCTGTCCGAAAAGCCTCCAAAGCCGCCCGCGTGATCGACCTGCAAGCTTTGCCCCAAGCAGGAAGAAGCTGGGGTGCTGCTGCTGGAGCGCAGTGTAATAGAAGCGGTTATAGCCGGCGAAGAGTTCATCGCAGCCTTCGCCGGTGAGCATGACTTTCACTGTGTGACGTGCCTCGCGGGCGAGGAGGTCGATGGCGAGAGTGTTCGGGTTTCCGGGCGGGCCATCGAGATGCCAGGTCACTCGGGCAAAGTCATCCGCGAAGTGCTGTGGCGAAAAAAGGTAGCGGTGACTGTGGACACCCGCTTTGCGTGCCGCCTCGGTGATCCAGATGTCTTCGCTGACCTCGGGATCATCGAAGACAATGGAAAAACTGTGCCGTGTATCCGAGCTGGCACGCGCGGCATCGAGAGTGACGAGAGAGGAATCAATGCCGCCGCTGAGCTGTGTGCCGAGCGGCACATCACTGACGAGCTGGCTGCGGACGGCGCGGCGGAGAGCTTCGCGGACAGAGGCATCATCGGCTTCACCATCGGTGGCGTCGGGTAGCTGCCAGTAGCGGCGCAGCGTGAGCTCGCCGCTCTCCGCGCGCCAGAGGAGTTCATGCCCTGGCGGAAGCTGCTGCACGCCACGGAGCAGGGTGCGATTCCAGGCCGTGTAGCGAAACATGAGCTGCTCGGCTAAATGAGCGTTCTCCAACTCCGCATGGAACTCGGGATGTTGAAGAAAAGCTTTGATCTCCGAGCCGATGAGCAAGGTGCCGTCAGCTAGCTGAGTGTGATACATCGGCTTGATGCCGAAGGGGTCACGCACCACTCGCAGCACACCTGTTTTCACATCCGCGATCGCGATGGCATACATGCCCTCAATTCGCGCGATCATCGTGTCCCAACCGTAAACCTCGTAAAGACGCAGGACCACCTCCGTGTCCGAGTGCCCACGAAACACAGCTCCATCTGCGCGCAGATGTTCGCGCAGCTCGGCGGCATTGTAGATCTCGCCATTGAAGACGAGAATCACGCTGCCATCCCGGTTCGTCATGGGCTGATGACCTGCTTCCGATAGATCCTGAATGCTCAGCCGTGCGAAGCCAAAGCCACCATCCGTGTCTGCTGGCAAAGTGTGACCAGGCAGATGCGGAGCCGCCGTGCCGCGCGCGAAGGAAACCGAATGGAAGCCATCATCATCAGGTCCGCGATGCTTGATGCTACGCAGCATTTTTTCCAGAACACCATCCGAAGCCAGAGGCCTGCCCTCAGGTCGGAAGCAGCCGATGAATCCACACATGCGATGAAAACCAAATCAAGACTGAGCCGCGAGTGGCACTCGTGGTCTTGCCAAGACATTGGAGCGCCAGTTCATGAAGAAACGCTCGAGTGGCGGACCGACAATGCCAAGCAAAAGCACCACAAGCAGCGTTTCCAAAACCGTCAGCAGAACAGAATGCTCGGCAGCCATGCGAGGCAATGCTGCATCGCCGGCATGATTCACCAGCATGAGAAGTGGAATGTGCAGGATGTAGCAGGGGTAACTGATTTGACCGAACCATCGACACCATGGCTGAGCCGAGACACGCGTGGACAAACCGACATATTTCGCTCCAGCCAAGGCGAAAAGAAGCCCTGGAGCAGCTCCCCAGGAAGTGAAATGCCGTGCCCACCCGGGGTAGTGTTTAAAGCGCAGCACCCACTCAAGGATCATCACTGCAAGACAAAGCATCAGGGCTGCCCACCACATTCGTCGTGTGACCATCGCCGAGACATTTTCCCAGTTGCCACCCAGCCACGCCCCGCAGATCCAAGCTGGGAAGAGCACACTAATCGTCCAAAGGCCGTTTAGGGCAGTGCTGGTCTGAAGCATCTGCATTCCGTGCCACACAAAAAAAATGGCACCAACACTCATCCCCGCAGCCAACAAAGCGCTCATGGCAGCATGCGTTACCTGACCTCGCATCTGCATCAATGCCAGAGGCCAGATGGTGTAATAGACGACTTCACAAGTAATGCTCCAAGACGGACCAAAGTTAGGAAATGGCGCGGTCAGTATCTGAAGGTTCACCAGGCTGGCGACCAATTGCGGCCACGGGGAGCTGCTTGTTGGTCCTTCGACGGCGAATTCCAGCCCCATCAACCACACTAGAATCGCAAGAGCCAAACCAAGCAGAAAGAGTGGATAAATCCGTGTCACCCGAGCTAGCAAATAGCGCCGCCAAGAAAAACTCCCCTCTGCGATGCCGCGAGCAACCGATCGATGGATACACAGGCCTGAGATAACAAAAAAGCACCACACCCAGAAATCACCATTCCCCAGGCTGGCACGCGCAAAACGCCACATGCCAGGAGTCTTGTCAGGATCCCAGCCATAGATCTCAGACATGCTTAGCTCAAAAGCATGACAGAACAGCACCATCAGCGCTGCGATGCCACGCAGAGCGTCGATGAGCAATTCACCGTCTTTGTCGAGTCGTTGATTCATCTGCGTCATTGAAGGCCGACGAACTCCTTCTGAAATTGCGGGGTTAGCACACGGATCAACTCACTCACCAGCTTTGTTGTTGTTTCAGAGTCTCGTGGCCGCTGACCGCACTCGCTCGATTCCAGATTGTCAGTTACCCAAGCCGTGACACTCGCGTAGGCCCAACGATGGTTCACGTTGCGGGCGATGTTGTCCCAAGTGCTCAACCACACGCGCACGGCATTGCTCGGCGTAGTGACGTCCGTGCCGATGAACCAATAGACATAGTGCGCGCGCAGTTTTTTCGAGCTGCCATCGGGGCGGCCGATCTCCCGCTCGATGTGGAGATCCTTCACCTCTAAAACGCGGCCCGGTGAGATCTCCACGGGCACGATGCGCGAGTCCAGCAGCGTCCAGCCCTGACCGTCCAGACACACTTCCGGGCGGTGGATGCTCCGCCGCTCGGCACCCGCGAGCACGAGGGTCACCTGCGCCAGATCGCGATCCTCTGGAAGACCGGGGGAGCGGTACTGCATCTTCACCATCTGCGTGTCTGCGGGCAGCAATTCCTTCTCCGCAGCATCCATTCCCAAAGGCTGCCCGAGGAAGCGCCCCGCTGCTGTGGGCAGTGACATCACGACGCCAGCAGAGTCACCCGCGCGGACTTCAGGGGAGAGGTGGCATGCGATCAAAGCGCTCACGGTGAAGCTGATGCAGAGAGCTGTCGAGGCGAGACGCGGAGACGCAGAGTTGGGTGGATTTGAAGCTGCGGATAGTTCGCGTGTTGCCCCGCCACCCATCAGCTTTGCGATGACCTGAAGACCAGCGAGCGCCACGAGATAGACGACGATGCCTGACAAGAAGTGAAACGTGCTTACCTCCTTTTCCTGATCCCCCACGGCGAACTCCTGCCCGAAAGCCATCGTGCCGGCGATGAGAATCATGAGCCGCACCATGTTCGCGATGATCGCCAGCGGGAAGCCGCAGAGGAAGATGAAGAGCCGCCTCGGCAACGTGCGCTGGCGGAAGTAGCCCACCAGCGCCGCCACCATGAGCAGGGCAAAGAGAGACCTCATGCCGCTGCACGGGCCGTCCACTTTCAGGCTGAAAAGCGCGCCCGCCGCGCGATCTGCGGCGGGTGCAGAGATGAGCGCGGTGCCCTCGCGGATCGTGTCTAAACCGATGGCGTTGAGCACGAAGGAAGTCGTCTGCACCATCAGCTCGCGGAGCTGGAAGGAGACGGTGTCTTCCAGAAAAACCATCGGCCACATGAAAATGAGCATCAGCCACGCAAAGCACAGCGCGCGAGCATGAGCCCAGCCGTAGCAGGCCAGCACTGCACCTGCGATGAAGACCTGAATGGCAAAGGCACCGAGGTAGTAGTTGTTCGCTTTGAAGCCGCCGAAGTAAGCGAGGGCTGAGATGAGCACCACCACGATCCCCAGCACGCTGCCTTTCACCTGCAATGCTGCCAGCGACTCACGCTGCCGCCACACCAGCCAGCCCGCGATGAATGGGGCCAGGAAGCCATGCTGCCATGTCGGGTCTTGCCAGCGCATGAGCAGTTCCTCCAGCAGTGTCATCCGAAATGAACCATACCCGGCGGCATAGGGCTGGTAGGCCATGAGCAGCAGCAGGCAAAGCAGCAGCAGCCCAGGCACGAGCCAGGGTGAGCGCTGGATGGCTGACCTATTCATGTGTCGGCGAGACGGGCGTAAAGTCGGGTCAGGCCCTCCCAATGGGCGCGCCAAGTCAGCTCACCTGCGCGCTCATGGCCGAGCTGAATGAGCCGCTGTCGAAGTTCGGCATCGTGCAGGAGATGGTGAATGCGTGCGGCGGCCTCTGCGGGCTCTGTGGGATCATAATCCAGCGCGGCTCCGCCAGCTACCTCGGGCAGACTGCTGCTGCGGGCATGGACGACGGGACAGCCAGCACGCATGGCCTCCAGCACTGGCAGGCCAAAGCCCTCCAGCAGCGATGGCACGATGGTGACCGCCGCACTGGCATACGCGGCGGAGAGGCCCGCATCGCTGACGGGCCCCAGCTCCACGAGCTGCGCATGCCTGCGGATCTCTGCGGCCAATTCGGGATCGAGCAACGGGCCTGCCCGCACCAAGACGGCTGATGATCCGCACTTGGTTAGGCTTTCCATCATCGAGGGGAGGCTCTGAAGATTCTTCCGGGCGGACGTTCCGCCCACGCTCAGGACATAAGGCGGCAGCTTTGCCAGTCGCTGCTGCATCGCGCTATCAGGCGCAGGCAGAGGTGAGGCACCGTTGTGGATAACGTGCAGCTTTGCCTCCGGCAGCGCGAGCAGGCGCAGCGCCGCCTGGCGGGTGAATTCTGACACGCAGACCACCGCATCTGCCTGATGCAAATGCGCGACCCGGCGGCGGAAGCGCGCGAGCTGTGAAGGGCGGAGATCACCTGGCGAGTCGAGCGGGATGAGATCATGCAAAGTCACCACCGTGCACACTCCAGGCCGCACGTGGGCCAGCAGCTCCGCGAAGCTGTGGTCCAGCACATGCAGCACGGCACCAGCGGGCACCTCTGCGCGGATAACCCGAGGATAAACAACCTGTCGATGAAACCATGAGATGAATCGGCCAGATGCAGGTGCCTCCACCGGACCGTCAGGCCAGAGAAAGTGCGGACGCTTCGAGCCGCTAGGCATCTCGGCAGCGAGCGCCTGGCGGTAGCGGTTCATGCTCGGCCAGCCCAGACTCGTGGGCGTGGGAGCGATGAAGATCGGAGGTGGTTTCATGGCTTCACTCCATCGACGATGAGGGATGGCAAGCGGCGGAAGTAGGCGGTGGTGGCGATCAAGTCGGCGGCAGGGTGCTGCTGACTTTTCGCGGACTCGGCAGCGGCGGTGAGGTCATCGTGATACACGCGATCAGACGTGCAGTATTGGATAGGCCGTGGCTCCAGGCCGACCATACGCAGCACCTCGGAGAAGCTGTACACATTCCAGCGTGACTTGTGCTTTTGATGATGAGTCCACGGCACGCGTGCGCCGGGATACCCGGGTGACTCAGGCGGCGCGTAACCGCGCAGATCGGCATCTGGCACGCAGGTGCGGATGACGCCGCCGGGCCGCAGGATGCGCTGGCACTCACGCAGCAGGGCGAGCGCGTCTGGCAGATGCAGGTGCTCGAAAAAGTGCTCGCTGACGATGAGATCAAAAGTGCAGTCCTCGAAGTCCAGCCGCCCTCCTGCCTGGAAGAAGAACTCACGAAACTCACATGCCTCGTAGAGGCGAGTGAGCTCCTCCGGTGAGTAGCGTGGACGCCAGCGGCGGTAGTAAGAGGCCAGCGATAGCCGCAAACCGCCCAACCAACTGAAGCGGAATTGCTCCCGCACCTCAGCAGGCCAGTTGATGGGTGGCTCGCCGAGATGCATCCAGCCGGGCTGGCAAAGCAGGGCAGTGGCTTGACGCGAAAGCCGCTCCAGACGGGAAGCGGCGAGGTGGAGGCAGCGGGGCATTTTAAATCAAGAAAGCTGATGGCGGATGAAGCCTGCCCAGCGTGTGGCGAGTGCCTCGTGCGTGTGTTTTTCCAGCACCTGCTGATACTGCTGCTGGACGAGATCGCTGCGGAAGGCGGTATCACTTTGCAGCCTAACGAGGAGCTGGCACAGGGTCAGTGTGTCACCCCACGGGAAGATGGCCTCTGGCGTGCCGACGACCTCGGGGATGGCACCGCTGTCGGAGCCGATGGTGGCGACTCCGCATGCCATGGCCTCGATCAAAACATGACCGAACTGCTCCTCCCAATGCTGGCCGTTTTTATGCAGTGGTTTGCTGGCGAGCACAAAGACATCCAGGCAGCGCAGGAAATCCGGCACGGCAGCATGGGGGCGCGAGCCGAGCAGGTGCAGCCAAGGCCGTGTGAGCGCCTGCTCCGCCAGCCAAGGCTGAAGCTCGCCAGCGCCGAGCAGGGCGACATGCACGCCCTCCATGCCATCGCAGGCGGCCATGATTTCGTGGATGCCTTTCGCCTCCGCCAAGCGGCCACAGTAGCCGATGATAAAGCCTTTCTCCGGCAGGCCCTGACTGCGGCGGAGCTGCGCTTTTTCTTCCTCGTTAGCTGCGCGGTGGTTTGTTAGATCGACGCCGAGCTGGCCCGCGATGAGGATCTTTTTCTGGCTCATGCCGCGACGGCTCATCATGTCAGCCGTGCGGCGACTGCCAGCGATGATGAAGTCCGTCGTCGCAGTCATGGCGTGGTAGATGAGTCCGAGAAATATTCCCTTCAAGCCGGGGCGATCGACGTTCTCCCAGGAGAACTCGCCGAAGCGCGCTTGTGGTTGGTAGCGTGCCTTTAGTAGCCGTGCCTGCCAGCACACGGCAGCCCAGGGTTCGTTCTCCAAAAGCACCGCGTCGAAGCGTCCGCGCTGCATCACGGCGGCGAGACCTTGGAAGAGAAAGCGTGTGTCACTGCGTACAGTGCGGCGGCAGCGGACGAGCTCGTATCGGCGATCAGCGGCGTCGCTGTCGTCATCGAAATCAGAGGCGGCGCGACCGAGCACGAGATGTGTCTCCAGCGTGGAGGTGACGCAGACGATGTCGAAGTGCGCAGCGAGTGCCTGGATCTTTTTACGGTTCTCCGTAGCCGCGTAAGTGTGGCTGATGATGAGAAGGCGGGCTCGTTCCATTTTTAGAGCAGTTCGCGATGCACGAGGTGGAGGTTCCCATCGAGATAAGCCAGTTCAATGTAGCCAGCCTCGGTGAGCCAGGCGCGCAGGGAGGCGCGGCTGTCGCCGAACTCGGCGAGGTGCTCGTCATACGCCTCGACGACGAGTGCGGGCCGATGCTTGGTGATGAGTTTCTCCATACCTCGGAGCACGCGCAGTTCGGCACCCTCGACATCGATTTTCACGACGTGCAGAGAGCGCTCGGCGAGATGGTCAGGCAACCAATCATCAAGGCGGATCATTTCGACATCGAAGGCACCCGCGCGGCCATCGCCAGAAAGGCGTGAGTGGCCGGAGTTTTCTGCATCAACGATGAAGCTGAGTGTGCCTGCGGAGTCAGATGCCGCGAGGGAGTGCAGCGTGAGTCGATCATTCAATGCATTGCGCTCGATGGATTCGGCGAGGTGGCAGGCGATGGCGGGGTTTGGTTCAAAGGCAAACACACGAGCCTGCGGTTGGCTCCGCGCGAGGAGGAGTGAGAAGTAACCAACGTTCGCACCGACATCGAGAAAGACACCGTGCGGGCCGA
>Ga0075152_10002808_pt1 | contig 12328 bp, 20 predicted proteins | sample JI61114C2DNA_FD_70964 | JGI IMG/M metagenome (GOLD analysis project Ga0075152, IMG submission 70964) | Wastewater effluent complex algal communities from Wisconsin, to seasonally profile nutrient transformation and Carbon sequestration -... | ecosystem: Engineered > WWTP > Effluent > Algae...
ATCTCACACAGAAAGTATCGGTAGTCCTTGAAGTACACAAGGTTACTCACGTAGCCGATCTTGTTCTTCGTGATTGGGTTATACAGGTCCATCCCGTACTGCATGGCTGGCAGGTTCATACGCGCGGCTTCAGTCGGCGCCTTATGCTTGGGCATGTTAGTTTTGTAGACGCTTACAGAGTAGTACAGTTACTGATCAGCTGGAACCTGATCCTCTGAATCCTCTCGGATATGGGAGACTAAAGCAGGAATTAGTAGCATCTGCTCCTTCTCCATGATGAGTGTGAGGCGAAGAGTGCTTACGTTACCGATGCGGATGGTCTGAGCTCTGAGAAACTTCTCAAATCCGGCGTAGTTTACGAATTTGTTCATCGGTCGGCAAATGGTCATCATGATGTAGGTGAAACCATTGCGAAGGGTAATGAGGATTCCCTGTGAAGGGTCAGTTCCATCCACCTCAGTGGGTTTGACATCAATCATTTGGAATTTAAATGAAGGCTGGAATGGGGTATCTCATGCTGACAGTATTGCTGTTTTCTGTCACTACTCTGGTGAACTCCGGCCAACCTATCTACAAGCCCGGAAAGGATATCAAGCTCGTTGCCTACGATCTGGACTCCAGGAAAACACACCTCAAGTTCTCCAGGTCGTATATTCCTCTATGCCCTTCCCGTGGTGTATACGATCTCCTGCAGGACTAGCTGCCATTCAACATTAAGGTTCTATAGCCTACGGTGTGCAAGCAAACATGCACCGTTCGACTGACCTCCTAGGACGTATAGCGATACATGTGGATGATCGAACACGGCTACGAATAGTTCTACGCACTGTCAGCTGACATGCCTGCACTATACCGAAACACCAACACTTAAAGCGAGAAGTTAGTAAGCTACGATTTGGGGTTTCCCGTTGGCTGGCAATATGAGCGTACAACCTACCTGGTGAACAACCAAATCGAACTTATCTTCCACTTCCGAATGAACGAAGGAAACGTAGAAGTGCTCAATGTGGTGGTTACGGAAGCCAACTGTACCAAACCGTTTCTGTTTGAGCAGAATAACCCAACCGAACTCACATACTACTATTCAGTGACGTGGGTAGCACAGAAAGAACCGTTGGAGGTCTAGCCTGACTTATCTGCTGGGGAACGTGGTCGATGGATAGCCATAGGCTTCATAGTCAACATCGCTTATTGTCTGGTGATTGCCAGCATCCTCTACAGAAATTTGCTGAGAGACCTAAAGAACTGTGCTCGGCAGATCATGGGTACCTCCGTACAGGAGTTTCTTGAGCTGTCAGAGGAGCGTAGTACGGGATGGAAGCAGCACCAACGGGAGGTGTTCAGGCCTCCAAGACACCGCTTCATTCTGTCGGTGTTAGTCGGAGCTGGAGTGCAGGCTACAACTGTAATATTTGTGCTATTTGGAAGCTTGGCTGCCAAGAACTCTCATTACTTCGAACTGGAGAGTTCAAGAATCGCTGACTTATCGTTCTGGACTATAGTCTTCACCTCAGTTTTGGGAGGCTACGCTGCTGCGAGAGTCTATAAAATGTGGAATGGGCATAAATGGCTTGTGCTCGGACTGGTGACTACGGCAACACTTCCCCTAACCATAACAATATCTCTCTCAGTAGAATAGTCCATGAAACTGTTGGAGAACGCTCTCTCCTACAGTATATTTGAGATATTCTACATGCCGATCCTCTGGTTGGCAGCATCCCTGCCCTTGGGTATCATTGGCTCTATGATTGGATTCAAACGCAATGCCATCAAAAACCCGTTCAGCTTTCATGCTGTCTAGCAAAAGAGGAAGTACGAATTTAACTTGAGTAAGCAACTTACCACTGGGTTCTTGGCTTCTCTGGTACCATATCTATCCTTCGCAGGATAATACCGTCTGCTACTTGACTCATTTTGGATGAGTAATCGCTACGACCTATACCCATTGCTGGTGGTGGCATCGCTGTTGCTCGTTATCTCCAGTGGACTGGCTTCGCTGTTCACGACATACCAATCGCTCAACCGTGGCAACCCAAAGTGGTGGGGACTTCCCTTCGCAACATCCTTTGGTCTGGCCTTATGCTTCGTTGCCGCACAGACCCTCTACCTAATATTCTAAATTAGTATGACGCGTTTCACGAGTATTGTGATCTACTTCTGCTGGAGCCTCCTTTCAGTGTGGATGGTGTTCCTGTGTTGTGGAGCCTGCAGCTTCATCTTCACGGTATTCATGGTGAGGCGTATATACTAAATGATCAAGATCGAATGACTAAGTGATATTGCATCGATAAGCATCCATCACTTCTTCTTCTTCTTCTTTTTCTTGGTCACTTTCATGAATGGGTTGGAGGGAAGGTGCACCTCCAGGGGACCAAACGTCTCCAACTTGGCTGAAGGTAGTTCGTTTGGGTGGAGCAGCCCCTCACCAACACGACTGAGCTACACTGGAATCTTGTATTTGGCGAAACGTTGCTTGATCTGTTGAATTTCATCCAGGGAGTTTTCACGCTACTTCTACCGAGAATGCTGATCGAGGATTTCGGAGAGGCTGCGGTTTTGCTTTTGAGGCCTCTTGCGATCAAACACCGACATGCTCGGCTGCTTGTGCACTGGGTCCCCCTTTTGATAGTTAATTGCTCGAAGCCCGAATCTTTTCACTTCTTCTAACCTTTGGGTATTTATTGAGTTTTAATAAGGGGCAGCCGCTGGTTGCTCTTCCCTTGATAAGTCAATGAATTTCTCTGTAGCTTAGGTCTTGGCGCGATAAATTTTGGTATCGGCTGCAGCGATCATCGAGTATTCCTTAGTAGCTTATATTTTGCGAGTCAGTTAAGATTGCAGCCTGCAGCGATGTCTGGACCAGTCCTTCATCGATTGGTATTTTGCCATATCCTCGCGTCCTCTTTGCTCAATTTAGTGCTGCATACGCAACATCCGGTTGTGCATTCTTGTCTCTGCCGTCTCGCTGTAGTTCGTTGAAGGATAGATGTAATTCTTTATCCTCGGATCCAGCTTGCCCTCCTCTTCAACTTCGGGTTAGGGTTATCCTTCCTCTTCTTCCTCTCCAATACCAAAATCATCGAGTATGTTGTTGCCAGCCTACTCTTCAACTGGAGGCACAGCTGGTTGACTCCCGTCTGGCAGCAGAATGTGTTGTGCAGTGGCATCAGTCACCTCGGTCGATAGATTTGCATTCGTAGTCACACTGGTAGCATTGTGTTCCTTCGAAGCTGGCTCAGCAACACTTTCGAGCTCCTTGTGGAAGTTAAGTGGTGGTGGTCTCTCGTACTTTATACGCGAATTCAACGACGGTACTACAATCTTCATTTGCTCAGTAGCTTCATCGAAATTGAGTATGCGACGCTTGTAGTCTTTCAGTTGATGCTCGGGTGCATGTATCTCCTTATTGTCTGTACGGTTGTTGCGGAGGTAGGCTGCTTTCTGCGCCTTGATAATTTAGTGAGGAAGGTTGCTTGGTGGCGGTTTAATGGCCTTTCTGACTTATTCTAACCTTCTTTCAAGCTGCTAATCGAAAAACCGTTGCAGTTGGGACTTGTACTCCCTCTTGGTGACTTGCTCCTTGTACCATGAATGCACTTCCGAAAGCATCCTCGCCTGCACATCCCTATCAGGCGTCAGCATAACCAGCCGCATGAACTTCAATAGGGAATCCACCAGCACCGGTCGGATGTGTAGTTCGTCGACTTGGTAGGTGCGGATGGCAATGGGGTCAGTCGGCTGACTGGCCACCATGGCATTGTAGGCAACAAATACCGCTTTGATCTCTTTGAAGTGCGTATTGTCATTCAAAAACGAACTGTTGAGGAAGTTGGCGTTGATGGGTTTGAGCCCGAAATCGCGTTTGGCTGCGAGCTCTCCACTGTTGACCGTTGCGATGGACTTAACGTACTGCTACTTCTTGAGTTTCAGAATGGCTTATTCATCGAGCTCTACCATACCACTTGGTCCGTACGTGCATCATCGTCGAAGGTGGTCACAGCCGATAGCAGCTTGGCATTCATGCTCGTTATACAAATTAGTGGTAGCAGGGAAGTCACAGGAGTTACAGCACTCTGAATTTTTGGAGTAGGCCCTACCAAACGGTATCGTCGATAAGCGGCAAGCCATTGACGATGATGCCCAGGCAGGAGCATTCGGCGAAGCTTGCTGGATCAAGGTAGTACTCGATATGCAATGCATTGAGCTGGTAAGCCGACATTAGGAAGTCTGCGAGTACCAATAGGGAGTTGCACTTGATGTTTGCCTGGTGGTTCTGGCGTAGTTCATCGTGGAATTGCTTGAGAAGCAGCCTGAGGAAGTACTGGTAGGTTAGTAGCAGCTTCTCGTGTTCGTCAGTGCGAGTGCTAACTATGGAGTTGAAGCGCTTATCAGTGATGACTTGAGGTGCCTACAACGGAGTACTAACGGTCTCAGTGAGGCGAGCAACGACGGTGAGATAACTGCTGAAATTTGCTTTTCTCACAAAGGCATCCCACTTGGGAAGTTCATAAACATTAGCCTTGGTTTGGATTCTGGCGAGCTTGGCCACTCGACATCGAAGGTTTCTTCCAACAATGTATTTGACTTTGGCACTGAGCTGATCTACTTTGCGTTATTCTAGCATCGCATTCAACTTCCTCAGGAACTCCACATAGTTGAGTTCATTCACCAACACTTTGTCAATCTTACGGTAGTATTCTTGCTGGTCGTCGAGGATAGGGCTATGAGTAAAGTCGAGGTCGGTAAAATCGATGTTCATAGTCCGAGCGACATCAACCAGCTCAAATCGTTTGGTCCGGTCTATTCTTAGACAGCCTTCGAGGATTGCATGGAATTCATGCGGAGTATTCTCCCTGATGATCTACGGAATCTTGAGAGTGAGCATTTCCAGCAGAAGGGTTTTCTAGTCTTGCGCTCTATAGGGCGTTTTGCCAGTTAGCATCTCGTAAAGTATGATCCCCAAGCCCCAAACATCTGATCGTTCGCTGTAAACGTTGTCACTGAGAGATTCAGGAGGCATGTAGAGTGGACTTCCGATGTTGTAGCGTTATTTGACCCATCCCTCTCGGTTGATTTGCTTGGAAAAGCCGAAGTCTGCTATCTTTGCAGTAGAACCTCTCAGAAGGATGTTTGCAGGCTTCAGATCCCGATGGATGTAACCCAACTCACGTATATGATGGTAGCCCTTCACTAACTGACTGAATAGCGACAATACTTGGTTCTTCTCTAACTTTCCACATTGCTTAATAAGCTTCCCTAGATCGCTCTCGCAGTACTAAGTTACAATGTAGGTGGCTTCCTCCGTCATGAAGATGTCCAGACAGCAAAGCACATAGGGGCTGCGCATTTCCTTTATTGTGGTCATTTAGTTGCGCAATAGATCTTTCGATATCTGGTCACGCAGATCCTTCGCGCGCACTACCTTGACAGCCACCCGCTACCTCGTAATTGAGCTCTTAGCAAGATATACCTTGCTGAATGAGCCCTTACCGAGCAGCTAAGTGGGCTGTATGCGGTACTCACCGATCTCGGTGCTGTTGTGTTCAGCACGAGGCGAGCAAGGCCTCAGTAGCTCATTAGCAGGTAGACACTTGTGCGACAGGAACTGGCGTTGGGGGTTAACTCGCATACTCATATTCGTTTTTTAAAATTAAGCACTACGGGAGAAACATTTCAAACGACAACAGGCTAGCAGCGCCTCACGAAGGAGCCCCCAACCATGAGCAATCAGTTTCCACGCCGAGGTTGTTACGATGCATGGCGATACGGAAGAAGCCGGATTCTCCCCAAGATGTACCCCAGAAGTTCCTGCAGATCCAGTACTCCTGACCCTTCTCAGTGCCCCATCCAACGATTTCAACGTAGTGGTTGATGGTCGGGTAAATGGTGGTCTCAGAGAAGATGCCTCCAGTGTATTCATAGAAGGATGCAGATACGTGCATTCCACATACAATTGGCCCGAATGTCTGGATTTCTGTCTTCATTGCTTCCACCCCGTTAACCTTACCAAAGTCTGGAATTATCCATCGTTTTGTATTTTTGGCAGCGGAGCAAGTGAAATTGAAGAGAGTGCCAGCACACACTGCACAGTTCTGAACTTCACTGCAGGAAGTCTTTGCTGGTTCCTATCCGAGGTAGTTTTGACAGCTATCCTCTGGAAGACCAAACTTCCTGGCAAAGGTGATGGCATCATCTGCAGTTCCCTTTGAGCAGCTTCCAGCACCACAGTTGAGCAGAACTTGAGGAGAAATCTGAACAATAGTCTTACCTTTGGTTGCAATCTTGATTTTATCGCTCATGACGCTTGTAACAGCAAGAGCCCAAGCTGAAGAGCAGTGCTTTGGAGAAGCATCACTACGGCTTACTGTCAAGTAATTTATTGGGTTTCTCCAATCGAACGTTGCGGGGGCAGCAGCTTTATGTGCAGAAAAATATTCCTGAGCCATGCCGTTTGGAGGGGTATTGTTGCGAATGTCGTTCGTCCAAGTATCGGCAGGTACTGCATAGGAACACTCTGTCTCGATTGATAGGTTGTTGCTACCACGAACGATTCTGAAGGTACCGGCTTCACCCCATTGATAACCCCAAGAATTCTGAACCCTCCAGAACTTGGTTCCGTTCTCCACACCCCATCCGTAAACAAGCACGTAGTGCTGCACCTTTCGACTATCCGTGGTATCAGCAAGAATACCTTTCGTGTAATTCTTGAGCTGGTTAGTGACTCCGATAGCACAGGAAATCGGTCCTAAATTATCTCACTCAGTACCTCTGTTGTAGATTTACTGCATCATATCGCTTTCGCCAGCCAAAGCACCAACGTTACTGGCTGCATAAATCTTGCTGCCGATCTGACCGACACAGCCGACTGTCTCCTTACATTTCATGCATTTTGTGGTAGAGGTGCATCTGCCAGTTGACTTCGCTTGGTAGGTATTGCATGTCTCGTCCGTGATGTTGTTTTGTTCGATCCATTTGTAAGCTGTCCAAGGGTCACCCTAAGCTAAGTCAAAGAGTTACTCCAAAGCATCCGTAGTCGAGGCTATCACAGTCCAGCAGCACCTGTGGGGAAAGCTGCACATCTGGCCACTGACCTTGTCTGCGGATCTTTATGCGTGAATTCAACACGTTTGTTGCAGCCATAGCCCAGCCACTATTGCAGGGTGCAGGAAACCACTGATTGCGCACGGGTGGCACAAAGGTTGATCCATTAATGTCAGCCCAGCTGAACTCGCTCGGCAGACCGCTGACCTCCTGCAGGATAAAACCGCGAGCAAGCACAGTGAGTGCTGCCACCACCACTAAGAAGATCTTCATTGTAGATTATACTCCAGGCATCAATATCATTCGCTTCGGTTCAGGCAGAACCCGTTGAACAGTTTGAGGTTCTACAGGGAAGGGTATAGCCTAGCGAAGTTCTTGGCAAGGGCTAGCACCTTTGAACCACAGTGCAAAACATCCTCTTCCTGCAGGTCACAACTGATGCAGATTGGCTTGAGGTGGTCTTCGGGAATGAAGGTACGATCGACTTGTTCCAGTGTTTTCAGACCCACATACAGGCAACCTGCGGCAACGCTACGGTATTCAAACTGCAGCAAGAGTTCGTAATGGTGCATGGACATCTTGGCAAGGTACAACACAACCTTCTCCAGGTAGTCCTTGAGATGGCGTCTCAATCCCATATCGATGCAGTCTAAATAGCCTCAATGCTTACATAGCAGGTGCTTCAGCAAGTCATAAAGGGTGGGTCTTTCCATCGAAAAAGCCATCGCCTCCAATATTTAGCCCTCCTTCTGCAGAATCGACTGCTTGGGTAGCTTCCGATGAGCCACCTTATCGAATACAGTATTCAGCTTTAGTCCGTGCATTTCTTCATATTTGGTTGCCAGGAACATGCTTGTGACTCCCACCAGATGCAAATCGCTTGTCTCATGACGGCGCGAAGTCCTCTATAAAAACTTATCCATGAAGTAAACTGACTTGAAGAAGCTATCTTCCGTCATATGATAGCTTGCTAGCACTTCGATCATCCAATCCACCATCTTCGCTCGTAAACTATGGGTGATGTCGTGGCTGCCCAGGAAGGCTTTGGGAGTATCAATGCGACAAGTTAAGGTCGATAGTAGATCGCCACCGTAGTTGTCGGCAAGTTGTTAGCTCATATCCGCTTTCAGCTTCTCTTCAAAAGGAGAAGACTCCTTTCGTTCAGCAGGTTGAACAGCCTTATGTTTTTCCATCTCTTGTGGTTCGTGGACTGGAAGCTGTGGCTTGACAAGTTCCCTTTGGGTGTTTGGTCGAGACCTCCTGTCAATCTTATAAGGAAACTGTTCGTAAGGCAGTTTGGCCTTTCCGGCACCCACAGCGAAGTTGGAGGTATCCTGGTTCTCATTCCCAGCATAAATTCCTCCCGACTGGAGCATGTTGTATCGCTAGGTGCGCATGTGCCCTTCTAACGAATATATATTTTAGTTATAACTACTGCAGATCCACCCGCTATCTCGAATCACCGTTCAGTCCTTCTGCGAAATTTCGTTGAGGTGCTTCTCAATTTCAGCGATGGTGAGCTTTCTGAAGGTGGGGTTATCCACCGTCACGATGCCAACCTCCAGGTCAGTGCTCTTGAATTCTTGACCCATAATCTATTGTTAGTCAATGGCGTACGGTTTGGATGGTGTTGATAGCCATCTTCACAGTCTCGTCTTGGGTGAGATCCCAACCCTTCTTCTTGAATTGCTTTTACATGTAGTTCACAGCGTCCTGCTCCTTTACACCTGAACCAACAGCCTTGTAGCCGTAGTAATAACCCGATGGGTCGACCTTGTACAGCACAGGACCCTTCTCCTCGTCGATACCCGCTACAATGGTTTCGACGCCGAACACTCGCTGAAGCGCCTTCTGGGTGTTGATTTGATTGTAGTCAGCGAGGCGAGAAGCCAGGAAATCAACTGGAACGTTGTAGCCAAACTCGTGCTTGAAGTTGGCAGCTTCGTAGCGCAACCGGGTAACGATGTTACGAGCATCGGCTGGGTGACATCAATTGGTACGGGTGAGTCCGGTAGTAAGGCATCCGATACGCTGACTGATGTTGAATATGTTGGTAACGGTGTCGGGGTCAATGAAGCGATCACTAATACGCTTCTCGGTCAGCAGCACCACGGAGTCCTTTCCTCGGACACCAATGGAGGTCAGACCGCTGGTCTTAACGGCCTTGAAGGCGTACTCTAGGTTGCTTAGAGAACGGTACCAACCTGGTAGAGGCGTCCCTCAGGGCTGAACACTGTAATGAAGTATTCGTGGCCTTGGTTGCTGCGGCTCATTTCAAAAATATTTTAAATAGTGCATATCCTCTCTGCGGTCTTAACAGCAGCTATCCGTGATCACATGCTGGTCTTCTTCCTTGGCTTCTCCTCCTCGACATAGTCGGGGTTGCGCCGCACTATTACGAAGTTCTCCAGAATTGTGTCCTGAATGGGGATGTATTCCTCAGTGGCTAATTCTGCTCGCTCGCCCTGGTTCACTAACACTGGCGATGTGTGCGTCTGGAAGCCAGTGATCTTCTTAGGCTTACCCGCGTGACCGACTACGTCAATGGCCTGTCCCACTCGCAGGTTCAAAGGCATCGGTTCCAACTTGTCATTAAGCTGTATAAGACCAAAGTTTACCACGAAGCACATTTTGGGGTACATGCTAAGAGCAAGATAGAAAGTGAAGAAGTGATACTTGCCGCAGATGTACTCCTTGAGGTCCTGCATAGCGGTCACGAAGATGAGAATGCCTGCCATACTGACCTTGTTGAACAAGAACTTTTCGCTGTAGTACGGGTTGATGGTGAGCATGCCCTGCGATAAGTATTGATTGTACCTTTCCCATGTAAAGGAAACCTTGAGCCAAACGAATGCACAACACTAAGTTGGTATCTTTGTAGTAGTAACCGGCCAACTTGCGGAAGATATCAGCCAAACGGGCGTGGTTGGTACCTGCTCCGATAAGTCCCATAGCGAGGATAGCTTTGCAAGCGAGATCGCTGTCGCTATCGTAGGCCAGTTTCTGAAGAATGTCCATTACTTGGATCTTGGGGTTTGACAAATGCAGAACAGCGATAGCTAAGGGAATGATCCTTTTGTTCTCCGGAGTAGCAAAATGAAGGGCGTGGAGCACAAGTCGCATGGCCATCTCATTGCCTACTTCCTCACTTGAAGCGATGAAGGCGAGCCCAAGAATACCCATCTAGGAGTGTTTAGTCTCGGAGGCGAATTCATTAGCCATCTTTTGGACCTTCAGCACGTTACCGCTTCCAGTATAAGCCATGCTCTCCACAATAATTTCGAAATATTTCTTGATGGGGTGTTCAATGGTGCCGAGAGTCTCCACCACAGCCTCGCACTTCGCCTGCTGCCCCATGAATAACAATCCCAGACCGACACCGAAGAGCTTTGCCCAGTGACTATTTAGATGTTCCTCCTTCCTCTCCCAAAGGGTTTGGATAATAGCATTCGCTATGCCGTCATCACACTTCCCAACATAGACCAAACCAAGGGATAGTGCAGCGAAAGCACTTTGCTCAACAGGAAGAGTATCACTCAAAAGAACCTTCTGGAGGAGCTCTGAGATATCCTCACGAGCCTTTCCAGCAAACGCAATACCCAATCCCAGGATAGCACACACCTTCTGAATTGGTGGAGAATCTTCACTGCTGACCTGCTCTTCTAGCAAAGCAAAAGCAATATCGTTCTCGTCGTAGATTCCTGAACTGCTCAGTCCAATACCCAAGAATGAACCAGCCTTGACGTACTGGCCTTCGTTATCGTAGTAGGGCATAATCTGGTCGTTGATGGAGTCGGTGTACCACAAATTTAGCATACCGAGACTGGCCACAGCGGCAATCTGGCCCTCATCCTTGACTTCGAATATCCATGGCTGCTTTCTCTCCTCAGCTTCAACGTTGGGATCTTCGATGATCAGCGTATCTCTCTTGAGACCGGCGTTGACGAAGGCGTTTACGTAAGTGTTGAACAGTGCAGTTGTTGCAGCGGAAATATCTGAGCTCTTGCCTTTCTCCTCGAGATGTGCCTTGAAAATATCTTCAGGTTTCTTGGGGTCAGCAACCTCAAGATCCTTGGCGAGTTCCAGATAGAATTCAGAGAGCTTGCTATTGGAGATAATTTTGGTTTCCTCTTCGCCAAGGTCAGGGATGAAGATCTTTTGCCTGGCAGAACAGAAAGCCAACTGCTTCTTGATGAGATCATCGGGGCACTCATCGAACAGCTGCTTGATCTTATCATGGTCGTCGAGTCGGATGGCTACTCGCATGGCATAGGTGTATTCGTCAAGGCCCAACGCAATATCGTAGAGAATATTAAGAGTCTTACTCATCTCGTCGTTGTCGGCACTGTAGTTGGCAGATGCACTGAGATACATGTTAACTTTGCTGAAATTGGCCTTAGTGACGTAGCCTTTAATGTCTTCCAGCTTGTCCACAATAAGCAGCAGATCGATGGCGTCGTGCTCTGCGTTATTCTCGATGAAGTAGGGAACGATTTCATCGACCAGTTCGATCAGTTCGTTGAAAGGCTCGGCGTTAGCAACTCGAATATCATATTCCTTGCCGATGTCGCTGGCCAGGTGGCTGAGGTATTCATGGCCCCAGTTTTTGAAGCCGGAGCGTGTTCCCTGTAGGAGGTAGCCCAAACTTGCCCGACTATTCTTCTCAGCGAAGATCATTGATTGCACTGACAAGAAATCCGCAACGTTTTTCTACGGTTAAGGGCTTCAGTACCTTATGGTCGCTATCGAAAAGGTTGATCATGTAGTCGACAATATCCTTGTAGTAGGTCTTCAGAAACTTGAATGGCTTTGGAACGCTTGTCATAGTTGTCGTGGTCGCTTTGATGATGGCGGTGAGTTCAGCCAGTGCTAACTCGGAATCTGACTGGTCGTCACCCACCATGCGAGCCACCAGAGCGTCAATCCTGTCCTTGAGTTGCTTATCTTCGAGGCTCTAAGGTTAGAGACACCGGCTACCAGATCGTCTTCTTTCTTCTTATCCTTCTTGTCTTTCTTTGCAGCCACAGGGTCCTTCTCCTTGTTGTCACGCACGGGTTCGGCCATGATTTAAAAAATATTTAAATTATAGGACGGTCACTTCGCCACGGCTATCCCGCCCTGACGACAGATACGTCCTGCTCGTCATATTTGTGTGCAGTTTGATCGGATATTATCGAGTAGGGTTGGTATTTCGTCCCCCAAGAAACATCTTCGGAGATATCCTACCCTGACTATTATTCAAAAATATTTTAAAATGAAGGAGCAGTCGATCACCGTGGACCCTCAA
>Ga0075152_10002810_pt1 | contig 12323 bp, 8 predicted proteins | sample JI61114C2DNA_FD_70964 | JGI IMG/M metagenome (GOLD analysis project Ga0075152, IMG submission 70964) | Wastewater effluent complex algal communities from Wisconsin, to seasonally profile nutrient transformation and Carbon sequestration -... | ecosystem: Engineered > WWTP > Effluent > Algae...
TATCAGCGGTCTTGTATTAATTTATTGCTGATTGCCTTATTCTTATTTGGCAATATTTGGTTGAATATTCAACCTGCATTAGAAGCATTGAATATTCAGAAAACCTATGAATCTGGTCTTGCTGTTGTATTTATTTTGGGTATGGTTAGAATCATTGACGCAGGTACCGGACTCAATAATATAGTCATTGGCACTTCTACTTATTGGCGTTTTGATTTCTTAAGCGGTGTTGTATTATTGGCATTTAGATTGCCATTGACTTATTACCTTATTAAAAACTACGGCATTATTGGTTCTGCTTTTGCTGAATTGGCAGCATTTGCCTTATATAATTTTATTCGTTTTGAATTTTTAAGGCGAAAATTTGGAATGCAACCTTTTAATCAAAACAACCTAAAGGCATTGGTATTGGGTGTTCTCTCATTTGGATTAGTGGCGCTATTAATGAGTCAATTTTCGGGTTGGTCTGGAATGATTGGTAGATCCTTAATTTTCTCAAGTTTGATGATCATTGGAGTCATCAAAGGAAATCTAACGCCAGATGCTGCACAGATGATAGCTCAATTCAAATCAAAATGGGGAATCAAATAACCATTAAGGCTGTTTCATTCTACCACCGCCCCTGAATTTGGGACTCCAATAAGTTTCTTTTAAATCACTGATCATGACTCCCCCACTGGTGGCGGCGTGCACAAATTTACTATTTTGCAAATAGACCCCTACATGGGTAATAGACCTTCTATTTCTACCGGAAGTGTGAAAAAATACCAGATCCCCTTCTTGTAAGTCATCAATTCCAATGATTTCAGCAGATTGGTATTGCTCTTGGGCCGTTCTTGGCAGGCTAATAGCATAAAGATCCCGGTATAAAATCTGGGTAAAGGCGGAACAGTCCAAACAGTTTTCGGTAGTTCCTCCCATGCAATAACGGGTACCCCACCATTTGTCCATTTGCTCTAATAAAGCAATATTATCCAATTGACTTACCGGCACTCCCACCAAGACAGAAAATTTCAATTGTAAATAACTGGCGTTCTCGGTACTAAAAATGCCCCCACTAATGGGATTATTGGGTTTACTGGTATTGGTCTTTTTGGTATTAGCTGTACTGGTTTTATGTTTTGAACTCATGGTTGAACCAGGCGTAACTTCTATTCCTTCAATGAATTGTGGCTCTTTCTGAGACTTCAGCTTTTTATTAGACACTGATGCCGTGGTATGATCCTTAGCAGTTAACTGTCTAAATGACCGGCAACTACTCAAGCAAAGCAACAAACCTATATATATTAAAATTTGAAATTGTTTCATAAACTAGGGCTGCAATTTAGGTTTGAAACGTCTAACTGTCAAATTAGAAGCAATGTGGAAAATTTAACCCACCTGACAGGCTGCTTTGTTACGATATTTGACCGAATCCAGTTGCTCATGTGTCAGTTTTCTCATTTACACGTTCATACCCAATATTCCTTGTTAGATGGTGCCGCTAACATCGGCAGTTTATACAAAAAAGCCGCAAAAGACAATATGCCGGCCTTGGCTATTACCGATCATGGTAATATGTTTGGCGCATTTGAATTTGTAGCCCAAGCTTGGAAAAACACCAAAGTCATTGGAAAGGATGAAAATGGAAAAGACATTCTTGCCCCAACCGTAAAACCCATTGTGGGATGCGAGTTCTATGTGGTAGAAGACCGATTCTTAAAAACCTTTACAAAAGAAGTCAAAGACAAAAGATATCACCAGGTATTATTGGCTAAAAATGCTACTGGATACCAAAACCTGGTCAAGCTCACATCTATGGGTTTTATTGAAGGGATGTATAGCAAATATCCTAGGGTAGATAAAGGCTTGATTGAAAAATACCACGAAGGTATAATTGCCACTACTTGCTGTATAGGTGCATATGTTCCACAAACTATTTTAAATGGAACTGAACAAGAAGCCGAGAATGAATTCAAATGGTGGTTAGACTTATTTGGAGAAGACTATTATATAGAAATTCAAAGACATCAGATTAAAGAACAGGAATTGATCAACAATACCCTGCTCAAATTTGCCAAGAAATACAATGTTCCAGTCATTGCTACCAATGACAGTCATTATACAGAAAGGGACGATTATAACGCGCACGATATTTTGCTCTGTATCAATACGGGTGAAAAACAAGCCACACCTGGCTTTGATGATTTTGCCAATGACGATGTTCAGATCAAGAATAGAAGATTTAAATTCCCCAATGATCAATTCTATTTCAAGACAACGGAAGAGATGAAAAAACTCTTTCATGATATTCCTGAATCTATAGACAATACCAATGCTATTGTTGACAAGATTGAAGTCTTGAATTTGAAGAAAGATATTTTGCTTCCCGCCTTCCCTATTCCACCCTCTTTTCAGGTGCATACGGATAGCAATATGAACCAATGGGAATTTTTGAAGCACTTGACCATGGAAGGTGCTAAAATGCGCTACAATGATATTACGCTAGAGATTCAAGAAAGACTAGACTTTGAATTGTTTACCATTAGAACCATGGGGTTTGCGGGTTACTTTTTAATTGTAAGTGACTTTATCAAAGCTGGGCGCGAAATGGGGGTGTTTGTAGGGCCTGGACGTGGTTCCGCAGCGGGATCAGTAGTGGCTTATTGTATTGGCATCACCAATATTGACCCCATTAAATACAACCTGCTGTTTGAGCGTTTCTTGAATCCAGACCGTAAGAGCATGCCCGATATAGATACGGACTTTGATGATGAAGGCAGACAGCGTGTGATTGATTATGTGGTTGACAAATACGGCAAGAATCAGGTTGCACAGATTATCACATATGGTACCATGGCCGCCAAAATGAGTATCAAAGACGTGGCTAGGGTACTTGATCTTCCTCTAAGTGAAAGTAATATGTTGGCCAAATTAGTACCTGACAAACCAGGTACAGAATTACGCCGTGTCTTACACGCTCCTTTCACTATTAAAGAAGGAGAAAAAACTGGCGAAAAATCATTTGAAGAAAAAGAAGGCTACCAACAAGAAGACCTGGACAATATTCGGAAACTAAGGGAACTCTATAACGGGGATGATATTCGATCACAGGTTTTAAAAGAAGCAGAAAGACTAGAAGGATCGGTTAGAAATACGGGGATCCATGCTGCAGGTATTATCATCGCTCCGCGCGATTTAACCGACCTAATTCCAGTGGCTATTTCAAAAGACTCTCCTCTTTGGGTTACACAGATTGAAGGAAGCACTATTGAAGATGCTGGTGTTATCAAGATGGACTTCTTGGGTTTAAAAACCCTTTCCATTTTAAAAACGGCGCTAGAATTGATTTTTCAAAATCACCAAGTGACTATTGACTTAGACACCATTCCATTAGACGATGAGAAAACTTTTCAACTCTATCAAAAAGGAGAAACCAATGCTACGTTTCAGTTTGAAAGTATTGGCATGCAAAAATACCTGCGCGAATTAAAGCCGGATAAATTTGCAGACTTGATTGCCATGAACGCCCTATATCGCCCCGGGCCAATTGCTTATATCCCCAACTTTATTGACCGAAAACATGGAAGAGAAGCCATTACGTATGACTTGGCAGACATGGAAGAATACCTGGCCGACACTTATGGAATTACCGTGTACCAAGAACAGGTGATGTTGCTGTCTCAAAAAATTGGAGGCTTTAGTAAGGGAGACGCGGATGTGTTGCGCAAAGCGATGGGTAAAAAAGATAGATATACCCTAGACAAAATGAAGAGCAAGTTTGTGGATGGCGCTACTACCAAGGGGCATGCAGCAGAAACACTAGAAAAAATCTGGACTGACTGGGAAGCATTTGCACAATATGCATTCAACAAATCCCATAGTACCTGTTATGCTTTTGTGGCTTATCAAACAGCCTATTTAAAAGCCCATTATCCTGGAGAATACATGTCTGCTGTTTTGAATCATGCTGGTGGTATTGAAAAAATCACCTTCTTCATGGAAGAATGTAAACGCATGGGCATTAAAGTATTGGGGCCAGATATCAATGAATCACTCAAAGGATTTGCTGTGAACAAAAAAGGGGAAATCCGTTTTGGCATGGGTGGCATTAAAGGCGTGGGTGAAGCGGCTGTTGAAAATATTATTGCCGAAAGAGAAAAGAATGGCCATTATCCAGACATGTTTGATTTTATAGCGCGAGTACTTCAAAAAAGCGTTAACAAAAAATCATTAGAATGCTTGGCTTATTCTGGTGCTTTTGATTGTTTCACCGCCTATCATAGAGCCCAATATTTTCATGTTCCAGATGGTGAAAAACAAAGCGGTTTAGAAAAAATCGTGAGTTATGGTCAGGCCAAACAAGCTCATGCCATTGGAACTACCAATACCTTATTTGGAAATCTTTCTGCAGCCATGGAAGTGCCAATACCCAAGATAGGCGTTTGTGAACCTTGGACGCTAACAGAATTATTGGATCATGAAAAAGAAGTAACTGGTATGTACATGAGTGGTCACCCATTGGACCATTTTAAATTTGAACTCAAGTACTATGGCATTTCTAAAATCAGTGATTTTAATGAGATCAAAGAAACCTTGCATTTACAACCCAACCCAGGTAAAGTGTTACGCGTTGCTGGTTTAATCATTGACGTACAACATAGGGTTACTAAAACGGGTAAAAATTTTGGTTCCTTTGCCATGGAAGACCTAAGTGGAAAAACGGAATTTCTTTTGTGGAGTGAAGACTATATCCGTTTTCAGAACTACTTAGAAAAGGGTACTAATATCATGTGTACTGGATTTTTCAGACCCAAATATGGTAGACCCGATGAATTTGATTTTAAGATCAATAGCATGTCTTTGTTAGAAACGGTGAAACAAACCCTAACCAGAAGTATAGAAATCAGCATGCACCCTGCAGCCGTTACGGCAGAATTGGTAGATTTTGTAGACAGTAATATTAAACAGAATCCTGGCAAGACTTCCTTGAGATTCAACATGTTTGAACCAAAAGAGAACCTAAAAGTAAGTTTATATAGTTTGGACAAAAGCTTTTTAATGAATGAGGATATGGCCGGATTTCTATTGAACAACCCCGATTTTGAAGTAAATGTGGGTGTTGTCAGTGCATAAACTGACCGCGTGTCAGGTTTTCTGATGCAAAGTCATTAATCACATAGGTGGAAAAGTCAAATCAGCAGAAACTAGGCTTTGGATTTATATTTGATATTCATCATTATCATCAACATAAAAATAATAACATGGCTTTAGAATTAACAGACGCAAATTTCCAGAGCACCGTGCTCGACAGCGATAAATTAACAGTAGTGGATTTTTGGGCGGAATGGTGTGGACCCTGCCGTGCCATTGGACCCGTTATTGAAGAATTATCCAAAGAATACGATGGTAAAATCAATGTAGGTAAAGTAAATGTTGACCATAATCCTAACCTAAGTGTTAATTATGGTATTACATCTATTCCTGCTATTCTCTTTATCAAGGGAGGTCAAATTGTAGACAAACAAATTGGCGCAGTACCCAAAAGTGTTTTAGACAAGAAGATTCAAGCACATTTGTAATCTTGAAAAACCATATCAAAGAGGCCCCAAATGGGGTCTCTTTTGTTATTGGGCATTCGTGATTATTATTTTATTATCTTCCCGTCTTATTCAATCAGCCAACTACTAGTTTATGGAACGCTTTCATGGAATATTGGGCATTATTTTGATTCTGGCCATTGCTTTTTTGTTTTCAAATAATAAGAAAAGAATCAACTACAGGCTGGTTGTCAGTGGTATGATGCTACAAGTTGCCATTGCAGTGTTGGTATTAAAAGTACCACCTGTAACCTGGTTCTTTCAGAAACTAGGGCACGGTATGGAAAAGATTGAACAGTTTGCCAGACAAGGGGTGTCTTTTGTATATGGTGGCATAATGGTTGCTGGCCCTGCTCCAACCAATGTTCAAAATTTTGCACAAGGTGGTTTTGTATTTGCTTTTAGTGTTACTGCTACCATTATCTTGGTTTGTGTTTTAGTAGCCATTCTCTATCATTTTGGCGTGATGCAAGTGATTGTATCTCTGATTGCAAAAGCCATGAATTTTATCATGCGCGTTAGTGGTGCAGAAGCTTTGAGTAATGTGGCTAGTGCCTTTGTTGGACAAGTAGAAGCACAGGTAATGATTAGACCTTATTTGAGCAGTATGACCAAGAGTGAATTATTGGCTAGTATGAGTGGTAGCCTTGCATGTATTGCGGGTGGTATTCTTATTGTATATGCCAATATGGGTGCCAAAGCAGAATACCTTTTAACGGCTTCCTTAATGGCAGCTCCTGGGGCTTTGGTGATCTCAAAAATTGTATTTCCAGAAACTGAAGAATCCCAAACCATGGGTAAGGTGAAACTAGAAGTTAAAAGCCCTTATAGCAATATCATTGATGCCATTTCTCATGGCGCCAGCGATGGTATGAAAATCTCCGTGAACGTGATTGCCATGTTGATTGGGTTTATTGCTTTGATTGCTTTTATTAACTGGGGATTTGGTAAAGTGTATCCTGGTTTAACCCTTGATTTGATCTTTAGTAAAATTTTCTATCCAATGACTTGGGCCATGGGTGTTCCATCAGTAGACGTTGCCAATGCCGCAACCTTACTAGGTCAAAAAATCACCATCAACGAATTTGTGGCTTTTAATAACTTAACAACCAAGGCAGTTCCCATAGTTTCTGAAAAGGGATTGTTGATTGTTAGTATTGCCATTTGCGGATTTGCCAATTTTAGTAGTGTGGGTATGCAAATTGGTGGTATTGGAGAATTGGCTCCAACCAGAAGAGCTGACTTGGCTAAATTGGGTTTAAAAGCCCTATTATGTGGTACATTGGCTTCCTATCTATCGGCCAGTATTGCGGGCATTTTGATGTCCTAATCAAACTAATTTTTCATAGCAAAACCCGGTGAGTTTCACCGGGTTTTTTGTTTCGATTTAAGATAACAATTGACAAATATCATTCGATGGCAATGAAATTGGTTTAATTTTGCTGAAATTTCCGTTACATGAAAGAAACAGGGATCTCAAGACTGGTAGCATTGGAGAAAAATGCTGATTTGAAAAAAATTGGAGAAAAAATCCTGAACAAAGAGCGTATCTCTTTTGAAGACGGTGTCTTATTATTTGAGCAGGGCTCACTCTCCTATTTAGGTGCTTTGGCCAATTGGGTTAGAGAAGACAAACACGGAGACAAAACTTATTTTAATAGAAACTTTCATATTGAGCCTACTAATGTTTGTGTGTTTAGTTGCAAATTCTGCGCCTATTCCAAACTCTATGCCCATAGAGAAGAAGGCTGGGAATTAAGCATTGACCAAATGATGCATATTGTCAAAAGCTATGACGGTAAACCCGTTACTGAGGTACATATTGTGGGTGGTGTTCACCCCAAAATGGATATGGAATTTTTTGTAACACTCTTGAAAAGCATTAAAGCACATAGACCAGAATTACATATCAAAGCTTTTACACCTGTTGAACTGGATTATATGTTCCGCAAAGCAAAATTGAGCACTGCTGAAGGTATGCGCTTGGCCCATGAAGCAGGACTAGATAGTTTACCAGGTGGAGGTGCTGAAATTTTTCATCCAGAAATCCGTACTCAAATCTGTGAAGACAAGGTTGATGCAGATGGATGGTTGTCCATTCACCAAGCAGCCCATGAATTAGGTATGCATAGTAATGCAACCCTTTTGTATGGTCATGTTGAGCAATACTGGCATAGAATTGACCATATGGAAAGACTACGCCAATTACAAGACAAAACGGGTGGCTTTAATACCTTTATTCCACTAAAATTCCGCAACAAAGACAATGACATGAGTCATGTGGCGGAGTCCTCTGTGATTGAGGATTTGAAAATGTATGCGGTATCTAGGTTATACTTAGACAATTTTCCGCACGTGAAAGCCTATTGGCCCATGTTAGGTAGACAAAATGCACAGTTAACCCTGAATTTTGGTGTGAACGATATTGACGGAACCATTGACGATACCACCAAGATTTATTCTATGGCAGGATCAGAAGAACAAAGCCCTTCCATGAGTACGGCAGACCTGGTAACCTTGATTAAACAAGTAAACAGACAGCCGGTAGAAAGAGGCACTTTGTACAATGAAATCCGGGACTATAGCAATATAGCCATCACAGAAATTGAAACAAATCCTTTATTGAATTAACACTCAGGCAAGCTTAGAGGAATATTGATGGCCAAACCGCCATCGGCTGTTTCTTTGTACTTACTATTCATGTCTAAAGCTGTGTCCCACATGGTTTTGATTACTTTGTCAAGACTTACTTTGGCAAAATCAGGTGAACTTTGTAAGGCTAATTGAGAAGCCGTGATAGCTTTGATAGCTCCCATGGTATTACGTTCAATACAAGGCACTTGTACCAATCCTCCAATGGGGTCACAGGTGAGGCCTAAGTGATGTTCCATAGCTATTTCAGCGGCCATCAATGCCTGTCTTTGTGTGCCACCCATGCATTCGGTCAAAGCTGCTGCGGCCATGGCAGAGGATACCCCAATTTCTGCCTGACAACCGCCCATGGCCGCAGAAATGGTAGCCCCTTTTTTGAAGATGCTTCCAACTTCAGATGCGGTTAACAAGAACCTAATAATTTTCTCTTCATCATTGCCTTTGCAAAATGCTATAAAGTATAATAACACGGCTGGAATCACACCTGCAGCACCATTGGTTGGCGCGGTAACTACCCTGCCAAATGAGGCATTTTCTTCATTGACGGCTAGTGCAAAACAACTCACCCAATCCAGGATATAGCTAAAATCATGTCCTCCATTTTGAATGCAGACCAACCATTGCTCAAAGTTTTCATAGGTTTTGTCCTGCATCAATTTTTTGTTCAAAGCTGCTGCACGTCTTCTAACCATCAGCCCACCAGGCAATTCGCCTTCTGCATGACATCCCCTGAAAATGCATTCCTGCATGGTTTTCCAAATTTGTAAGACTTTAGCCCTGGTCTCAGCTTCAGGCCTCCATGCCATCTCATTTTCCAATACCACATCACTAATACTTAAACCATTCATACACCAATGAAGTAAATCGTCAGCAGTATTAATAGGAAAGGTTAGATCAACCACTTGTTTGGGTTGAGTGTCTTTGGCTTCTTTGACAATGAAACCACCTCCAATGGAAAAATAAGTGTCGCACCAAGATTGACCATTGGTCAGTTCCACCAAAAAGGATAATCCATTGGGATGAAAGGGCAATGAATCATGGTGTAGAAACTGTAAATGATGTCCCGTAAGAAAAGGAATTAGTTGGGTACCATTTAAGATCAACTCCTGTTTGTCTTCTATGACTTTGATTTTTGGAACAATGCTATTTACATCCATGGTCACTGGATCTTCCCCACACAAACCAAGCATCACAGCTATATCAGTACCATGCCCCTTTCCAGTTTTGGCCAAGGAACCATATAATAGCACGGTAATAGATTGAACTTCCTCCATACTTGCTTCAGCTTGAATTCGCTGAATACAGGCAAGCGCCGCCCTCCATGGACCAAGGGTATGAGAACTAGAAGGACCTACCCCAATTTTAAACATATCAAATACCGAAATGGATTCGTGAGGCATAATCGCTGGTTTGAAACCCAAATGTAATTCAAGGGCGGGCTATCTGCACAAGAAATTACATTTTTCATGATCTCAGGGATTATATTTGGGTATGAATAAAGCCCTATTATGGATCCTATTATTGTTGTTTCAAAGCAATAGTTGGTCACAGCCAACTAAGAGCAAAACAATGGGTAAAACGGATACTGTTTTTCTTGAAAAACTAATGCAATCAAAACCTGCATTGTTTCAGCATATTTTAGCCAATAGAGATAGCTTAAATGTTCAAATAGTTTACACTCAAATAAACAGAGACGCCAAAAACAAACCCAGTTTTAAAGAATTCCATTTTAACCTTGGTAAACAATACTTCTACCCTGCTAGCACGGTTAAAATGCCCATTGCTTTTTTAGCCTTAGAAAAACTGCAAACACTTGGTATTAAAGGATTAGACAAACAGACCACCATGGTCACAGATAGTGCTTATCCGGGGCAAACCATGGTCTATAATCAACCCAATTCAATTGACGGAAGGGCCACTATAGAAAACTATGTCAAACAGATTTTCTTAGTCAGTGACAATGATGCATTCAACAGATTGTATGAGTTTCTAGGACAAGCATATATTCAACAACAGTTAACTCAAAAAGGCTACCCAGAAATGGCCATTAGACATAGGTTAGACGTATCTATGACTGCTGACCAAAACAGGGCTACCAACCCCATTCTTTTTTACGATAGCAGTTCAAAACTGATTTACCAACAAGCTGCACAATTTAGTAAGGCCATTTTTCCCAAAAAAACCATCCAAATGGGAAAGGGATTTTATAAAAATGGACAGCTGATCAACAGTCCTTTTGACTTTTCAGAAAAGAACAATGTTCTACTGATTGACCAACACCATATTTTACAATCCGTTTTATTTCCAGAGTCGGTGAATAAAAAACAACGATTTCAATGGCAGCCAAGTGTTGACAGTTTAGTGTTAAGATGGATGAGCTCCTTTCCAAGAGAAAGTAGTTTCCCAAATTATGATACAGCCCACTACTGGGATACTTATTGCAAATTTCTCCTTTATGGATCTGAAAAACTGCCAGTTCCATCATCAATTCGTGTCTTTAATAAAGTAGGTGACGCCTATGGATTCCTAACCGATATTGCCTATGTGGTAGACTTTGAAAATCATGTGGAATTCCTTGTCAGTGCTACTATCTCATGCAATTCAGATGGCATTTACAATGATGACAAATACGACTATCAAAGTATTGGCTATCCCTTTCTTAAAAATCTGGGGCAATTGTTATTGGACTATGAAAAAACAAGGGTACGCAAGTTCCAACCAGACTTAAGCAAGTTTCAAATCATCAGATAAGCCAACCTGTTACTTACCCACATATCCCCAATCTTGCTGTAAACGGCTCCAAAACTTACAAGTGTTTGGATAGTTTTTACGAACTTGCCATTCCAAAATTAATCAGCGCAAAAACAATCAAAGATGACGGAACTTTCTTCTCTCCTGAACAGATTCAGTGAACCAGAAACCTTGAAAATGGCCAAATTGGGTCGTGAACTAAGAGCCAAGGGAATTGATGTAATTGACTTGAGTCTCGGTGAACCAGATTTTGACACCCCACAACATATCAAGGATGCAGCTATTAAAGCCATCAATGATAACTGGAGCCACTACACACCCGTTTCCGGATTTTTAGATTTGAGAGAAGCCGTTTGTACTAAATTGAAACGTGACAACAATTTGGATTATGCTCCAGAAAATATTGTTACTTCTACAGGAGCTAAGCAAAGTTTGGCCAACGCCATTCTTGCCTTAGTTGATGAGGGTGATGAAGTAATCATTCCAACACCTTACTGGGTAACTTATTCAGAATTGGTTAAGATTGCTAGAGGTAAAGTAGTAGAAATTAGAACCACTGTTGAGAATGGTTTTAAACCAACCGTTGCACAAGTAGAAGCGGCTATTACACCCAAATCAAAAGTGTTTATGTTCTCTTCTCCTTGCAACCCTTCAGGAGCTGTCTATAGTAAAGCAGAATTAGAAGCGTTAGTAGCTGTTTTCCTTAAACACCCACAAATCACCATCTTATCAGATGAGATTTATGAATACATCAATTTTGAAGGTGCACACGAAAGCATTGCTCAGTTTGCAGACATCAAAGACAGAGTGGTTGTGATCAATGGATTGAGTAAGGGCTTTGCCATGACTGGATGGCGTTTGGGATATATTGCGGCCAACACTACCATTGCAAAAGCTTGTGAAAAACTACAAGGTCAATTTACTAGCGGCACTTGTTCGATAGCTCAAAAAGCTGGTGTAGCAGCACTTACAGGCGATTTAAGACCTTCTTTGGAAATGACTGAAGAGTTTACAAGAAGAAGAACCAAAACCTTGGAATTGGTAAAAGACATACCCGGATTCAAATGTTTTGAACCACAGGGTGCATTCTATGTATTCCCCGATGTAAGCTATTATTATGGCAAATCTAATGGCACAGAAACCATTAGCAATGCAGCTGATTTTAGCATGTATTTATTGAATACTGCACACGTTTCTTCTGTAATGGGTGATGCATTTGGAGAACCCAATTGTGTTCGTTTCTCTTTTGCCAATAGTATGCCCAATATTGAAAAAGCTTGGGCTAGAATTAAAGAAGCTTTGGCTAAATTGAGCTAATCATATTACTGATACAAATTTTCA
>Ga0075152_10002811_pt1 | contig 12320 bp, 19 predicted proteins | sample JI61114C2DNA_FD_70964 | JGI IMG/M metagenome (GOLD analysis project Ga0075152, IMG submission 70964) | Wastewater effluent complex algal communities from Wisconsin, to seasonally profile nutrient transformation and Carbon sequestration -... | ecosystem: Engineered > WWTP > Effluent > Algae...
AAAACAGTACATCTCCAGTTGCCTTGACTTCTGCAATAGTGGCTTTTCCGTCAGTCGTCTTGTAATTTTTGAAGACCGTCTGCAACCGTTCTTCGAACTCTTTCGTGGACACCTTGCGCTCCTCCCAAGTACCACTGGTATTCCATATCGAAGGTCCGAGTCCCTTGTTTTCCTGTTTTCTGGCTTAGCTTTCACCATTACGTAGTTTCTACTAGGGGCTTGTCAAGCTTTATGGGTGCTGTATTTATCTTCACATCTGGGTTGGTTGGCTTGACCCAGTACGTGTAGGAATGCTCCTTCTTAAGAGTTGGTTTGTCCTCTTCAGTGGCTTTAGTGGGTTCCTCCATTTAAATTATTATCCACTGGTATTCTAGAACACTCGCTTAAGATGATCTTGACCAGCACCCACTGCAACCCTTATAACTTGGCCGATTATTATGAAGGGTAGATAGCTGCAGGGAAGCAATGACCTGGCACTCTACATTTCCTTCCTCTCAACCTTCTACGACCGAATGACTGAACGGCACTCAAGAAGAAACATCCTGCGAAGGCAATGGCTGGCTCTCAAGCAGGAAATGCAAGCAGTCGAGTTAGGTAGCAGCGTGTTCGATTTCAGATCACGAAGAAGTGTAGAAGGAGAAGTCGACCAACGGCAAGGTTGAGCCTCGACTGACTACTATCGAGCGCCTAAGAAAAACCTTCAGCAACTATCGGGTATACCAACTAAATAAGGAAAACACCTTCTATGTGATGCTTGGAATGTCTTTTCTGTGTCAGCTAGTCAGCAGCAAATCGAGGGAGGCGGTGCAGCGTATGCAAACATAGCTAAAGCTGAGTAAGCCACTTACCAGTGATAGCAGCCAACATTAGTACCTTCTGCAGAAGTTGTAAGTGCTGTTCGATTACCTACTCAAAGTCATGAATCAGAAGGACATTCAGCTGCAATCGAGGATGTAGACCTTCTCTAGCTAAGACAATGGCATACTCGGAAAGGCCATTAAGCTGATACTACACACGCGTAACCCTAAAGCACTTCCCCTTGCAATTCTTAATAGAAGCGAACCTGATGACAACGAAATACAGCTGATTGCACAGACCTTAGATATCTCGCTGATTGTGCTCACCTCCGATGGGGAGGGGCATCTCGCCGAAAATGTCGTCAGTAAGCGAGGAAAGTTCCCCGTATATATAGGGTTCGATGAGGAAACGGACAGCTACTTCCAATTAGAACCTCATCAACCATCGGTGCAACAGAACGAGTAGCAGGAGCAACTAGACACAATGCTTGACCAGCTTACTGCAAATGGTCACGTCCTCCGTAAGTTGGGGATTGTGGGAGGAGTGGACTTCGCACGTAATTAAGTCATCCGAGCAGCATTGCACCAATCCCTTCCGGGGAAGTGATACTGGAAACGTAGTGTGTGTGGCTACCATGAGTCTATTATTATCATGAGCAGCAGCAACCAGCTGGCCGATATGCAGGCGCGGTTGGTAGCCCAATCTACAAAGATGAAGGGCTACCTCGATAAGAAGTCTGGTAATGTGTTTGTCGGCTACCAGAGTCGTTACTTTCTCATTGTGGAGCAGTCCTTAGCCTACTACAAAGATGAAAGCCTGACAGAACCCCGAGGGAAGATCGACATTAAGGCCATAAAGCAAGTGGAGAAGCAAGGCAATAGGGACTTCACAGTAGATACCGGGTAGCGTAAGTACAACTTACGCGCGAGTAGCTAGGTCAGTCGGGATGATTGGGTGAGTTGTCTAAACCTCCTTCGTGAGTTCCACCAAATGGGAGGTCAGTTGTCAAAAGAGAGCAAGTCACTATACTACACTAAGTGGAAACAACTGATCGGGAGTCAACGGCACCGCCTGCTCACACCCGAACCATAGAGCGACACTGATAGGCTTTATCGGGCAGTGTTTAAGTAACTGTCGTTGAGCTTGCTCTCTCAGGACTACTCAACACCTGCAGTTAAGAGTCGTCTGTTGATCCAAAAATTCAAGGAGGGATTCTATTTCTGCGTGAGCTGTAAAAGCCTTTACCCTGAGTTCGATGACGAGCTGATGCTTCCGAAGGACTACATCGAGCCTTACGACTTCAACGTACTGTATGCCTATCAGCGGGATGGCAGCGAAGCCCGTACCATATTCAGCACCAACAAAATCTCATCTGTGTACATCGTCGATGGGAAGTACTTGAAAATCAACCTTTTATTATTGACAATTTAGGAGGACGTCAGTGAGTTTGTTGAACGCATCAAAACGTCTGTTGCAGTGGGCAAGGAGTACCACAACGATGTGGGTGTGTGCCTACGCCGTAACGTTGACGCAACCCTCAGAACCTATGATCAAGCCAAAGACTCCTTCTAGAAGATTGAAAAGCTCAACACTCGATTTGAGATTGACTACAACGATATTCTCAGCGACTTCGATAGCAGCTATCGTAAGCAGTACAGCTCGTTCAGTAAGATGCTCGAACGGCTGCTGGGTGAGCTCGAGGACTTTGTGGGTGCGTGTAGAGTCAAGTCTCCACCACGGTTGGATGTCATCAAACTGTACCTGGAGTTCATGCATGATAAGGTCTACAAATTGCTGCGGGGATTCTGGAACGATAATCACGAGAACCTTGCCAATCTGCATTTGTTGAGGTTGGCGCACTGGGTCAACAGGTACTCCATTCAGCTGAAGGGCTATGTGCGGGATGAACGACTTCAAACGGGAGTAAAGATCTTGCTGGATATCTACTTCCGAAATGCCAATACGGAACTCAACGAAGCCATAAAGAACATTTTCTCGAACACCCATTATTACGAACTGTCAGTTGCTCATTGCACCAAACTGCCGTTCGAGTTTGTCGGGCTGCTCGAGAAACGGTTGAAGGACATTGAGGAAAATTTCTAGCTGAAGGAGCTTGCTGATAATGTGGAATTACTACTGCGAACTACCATCAACACTGCTGCGGAGTGCGTCAGTGAGTTAGTCCAGCGGGATCGAAATCTCCAGTTTCTGTCAGCTCTGTGTAACGATGTGTGGGTTTATCGCAAGAATCTATCGATGGTGAAGCACACAAGTCTGGCGTTGGTGGACAAGACAGTGCAGAAGATGCACGGTACTATCCTCAAGAGGATGGCGACACTACTGCTGGACCCCATCAGCAGCAGTGAACCCGTAGAGTTCTGTACTGAAGCCTTCCGCTTAACGAAGTCTCTGAAGAACGTCCAAAATTCGAGTGTAGTTGAACTGCAACACTGTACTGTACGTATTGTAGCAGGAATCTATCTGACCAGCATACTCATGAAAAAACCGCCAGCTGAAAAGACGCTTGAACAGCTGGCCATCGACATACCCCAATTCGAGAAAGTGGTGAACGAGCATGGTCCTCAGTTTCAAGGGCTCGTAATGGCAGTGAAGTGTATCGAACGTATTGTGCAAAGTGATCCAAACTGCAAAATTCTTGATGAATGTCTGCAGCTGAAGGAACTCATCGATGAACTAAGTGCCTCTGATCTGCAGCAGTTGCTCCGGTTGAGTATGCGAGCTGGAAGCATTGACTCCGAGAAGCTTATTGAGTGCATCTACGAGGGTAAGGAGCGTGGCGTTTCAGAGGCTCAGTCAAAGTCTAGTGACATCTTTAAATCGTACCACCCACGTAGCCTTGAACATGACCAACAATCGCAACAACAAAGGCTGTCTACGCTAACCATGTCGCTTTCGGGACACACAAAATATCAGCTTGAGGGCTATCTCGAAATGAAAGATGAGAAAGGCTACAAACAACGATTCTTCCGATACAGTGAACGTTGTTTGAAGTGGTACCACAGTGCTACTTCTCGAGAGCTCGTCAATAGAATCTAACTCAACGAAATCGCAAAGATCCACATTAAGAACAAACACGACAAATTTGAAATTGAACGCAAGGACGGTACGATGTTCAAGTTTAAGGCAACTTCTGAGGCATCCGCAGCAAGGTGGGCGGACGAACTCAACAAGCTTATGTCAACAGTCCAGCCTTAGATACCGGCTAAGGAAGATCTCCATAACAAACACAGTTAGGAGTTGTTCCGTGATTACTTTACTGCATCCGAGGTGAGCATATCGGAAGATGAACCGGCTGACCAACGACTGCTATCCATCATGTCCATGGTGAGCACCTAGCGCAACCGTGATGGCAGTCCCCAACAACCCAATTTCCAGAAAAAGACTGAAAAACCAATCGAGCAACCAAAACCGAAACCCGAGGAGAAGAAGCGTAGCTGGTTTAGGTTGGGCTGTTTGGGATTGGAGTGAACTGGGGTATATTTGATTATTCGTTTCTGTGCTAAGTACAATGAAGGTGGTGGTATTGGTAGCAGTGGCAATGATGGCTATGGTGGTGCTGGGACAGCATATGTTCTTTGCGGAGAAGACGAGGCTGCTGATCAACGAGATGTTCAGGGACACAGAGTACCACCTCAAGAACATGCCACTGCTGGGCAACATTACAATTGGATCTCTGACTCTCAGTGAACTCAAGCTGGAACCATTGACGGCTGATCCGGAGTTCCTCAAGGGCTCCCTTGCAGCTATCCTGCAAGTCACTTATGGAGGATAGCCAATGGATATTGAACTCACATACAACGCTGTGTTCAAACTCACTGAGGAACTTTGGCTGAAGTCATCGAAGCTAAAAATCACCAAGCTGACTGGACTGTTCGAGCTGTTGAGGTCAACTGCTGAGAACATGGCAAATAAGTTCTTGTAAAAGCTTGTTGGCAGGGCCATTCCTCTGGACATATCCCTACCGTCCTACGTGTTGTTTGGCAAGGGAGAGTCTCAGCCCAACAGTGTGAACTTCGACTTCGACAAGTACATCGAACACCGCAAGAAGGAGACGGGATGGAAGGATGAGCCTGAATAAGAAGCTGAAACCAACAAGGCAACAGATGAACAAGTCACCTATACCGTTGAGCTCTGATATTTGTTTTTAACGAACCATGAACTGAGGAACCTGTTCTCTGTAATTTTGGTGTTGGAGACCCAATCCACGCTCGTGACGACCGAAATACATTAAATTGGCAATCGTTGAGTATTTATTAATTTGTCTCAAAATTGTTATGCAGGACGCCTCAATCATTAACCTCGAGGAAGGAGAGAACGAGTCGATCATCGAGCTCAAAAGCACACAAGGTGATCAAACTGTCAACAATACTATGCTCAACGAGCTACAAAGCAAGGTCGAAGAAGACTATGAGGCAGAGGATTCACCAATAGAGGATGACTCTGATGATTAGCTCGTCAAGGTCCACCATGACCCTGAAGGAAGCATCCATGCTTCAGACGAGTCAGATGGTCTCCGAAGCGACATCAATTCCGACGATAGTGGCGAATTCCTAGATGGCGACTCCGATCTGGAAGATCAAGTAGATGAAGAGCAAGCTGGTCCGACCACGGAGTAGCCTGAGGTGAAGAAACATAAGGTATACACCCTGCGGGTGAAGCCACAGCAGTAATAACTGTTCAAGAACAGTCTGGACGAGAATAGCATCATTTACTTGCCGACTGGATGTGGGAAGACTCTGGTAAGCATCCTAGCGATGCACTACTACTTCATCAAGCACGGTTTCGAGAAGAAGGTAGTCTTCCTAGCCAACACTATTCAGCTGGTGAAGCAGCAAGCCGTTGCCATAAAGCAGCACCTTCCTCGAATCACCAACAACAAATCCCTAATTCGGTACATGAATAGTCGCTGTGCCAAGCCATACCAAGTGGAATTTAATGAGGATAACGTCAAGGATTATGTGGTGTGTCTTCACGGAGAAAAGAGTTAGCAGGTGGGGATGACACAGCGCCGACTGATCGAAACTAACATCAGAGACCGCAGACAGCTCATGAACAAGATCCAGAACGCCAAGATAGTGGTGATGATAGCCCAGATGTTTCTAAACTGCCTGCGAAGAGGTTACACTAAACTCCAAGACTATGTGTTGGTTGTGTTCGATGAGTGCCATCACTGTCAGGGCGACCACCCTTTTGGTAGCATCATGCGAGAGTTCTACTTCGAGCAGAAACAAAAACAGGAGGTAAAGGAACAAGCCGAAAAGGAGATCGAGTTTAAGGATCGTCTTCCGATTATCATGGGGCTCACAGCTTCCCCTGTGAGCAGCGTGTATTTCGAACCTGAACGCCTTACCAAGTAGATCTCGCAACTGTGCATCAACCTCGACTCGAACTACGTATATTATGACTACAAAAAACAAAACAACGATAGACAGGAATGCTAAGAAATCTCCGTGATCAAGATCCAAGAGTAGGATACATCGCTTGATGAGTTGCTCAGATTCTACGAATCCATCCAAAGCTATCAGTCTCCTCTATAGGCATCCCTCGAGAAGATGAAAACCTATTTCCCTTTGTTGTTCGATCTTATCAACGAGATGAACAGTGTTATCATCAACAGCGAGAGGGTACTAAGCCAGCCAGTCAAGGACCTTTTCAACGAGCTGCAGAAGAGTTTGTTGTTGAGGGCTGCAAATGTTTGGCTGCAGCTAGGCAAATACTCTTTCTACCTCGTTTTGGAAGACCTAACGAGCGAGTTCCACAACCTCAGACCAAAGAGGGACGTAGACATCAAAGAGCAGGTGGATGCTATTCTGATGAAGTACTTGGGAAAAATGCGAATGGAGTCGGGCCAGTGCATTGATCGCAACATGTCACGCAAGTTCATGAAGCTCTTTGAAATCATTAAAGAGGAGGTGCAGAATGGCGATCGAAGAATCCTCGTGTTTGCGTTCGAGAGACGTATAGTAAAGTACTTGCAGCGAGTGTTCAACGATTTCATTGAGAAGATGGATCCAGACGAAAAAAGAAAGCTCACATCTGAGAGTGTCTGCGGAGTCTCAGCTGCACGTAACATGAGACGAGACAACAGTTTTGAACATGAGTACGCTGACCCTAGTGACATGAACCGTCAAAGAAACGATGCGCGTACACGACAATTGGAATACGAGAGTGATATGCGCAGCCGCGGAGGAAACCTCAACGAAACCATGAATAACTCCATAGTCAACGAGCAACAGAAGTATGACAACAGCAAGCTAGCGAGGCTCATGCTTTAACCCCAAGAGAAGTATGATAGTCAGATCGAAGCTATTCGCGGTTTCCGAGCCAAGAGTATCCCAATCTTGTTTACGACGAGCGTAACAGAGGAGGGGTTTGATATTCCCCACTGCAACATGGTCATCAGCTTCGATAGGCCTCAAAGCTTGAAGTCATTTATCCAGATTAAGGGAAGAGCAAGGGAAGCTGGCAGTAAGTATGTCATCCTTGTGAACAGCCTGGAATTCGAAGTGATGAGTCGGGATAAAGAGCTATATCAAGCCACGATCGAAAGAACCCAACAATTGGCAATCGAAAGGCTTGCAAAGCGTGTTGGCAACGAACAATCAGGTGTGCCAAAAAAGTAGTACAAGCGGTAAGAAACTTACAAGGTAGCCACAATTAAGGACAGTGGAGCCATCATTAATACGAACAACTCAGTCGAGATTCTCAAGTCCTACATCAACACCCTTCGAGGGACAGGCGAACCTGGCAAAAAGATATTCGAGTACTATGCTGGCACGTCAGTTACTGGGTACATCTGCCATCTAGTGCTGCCGGGGTGTGCTCTCGATGTTGTTTCAGGAGACCTTCAGCACACCAAGAGAGACGCTGTCAGGTCTGCTGCTTTCAATGCTGTCAAGGAGCTACGGAAACTCAAACAAATCAGAGAAGACCTACGACCGAAAAACGAGGCAGAACTCACTGAGGAGCGTGACCTCCATAAATTCAACGACCTGCAGCTGGCTCGTACCTAAGAGTTCAGGGATATCTTCAAGAATTTCGTGCGCATTCAAGTTAACAAGGAGAAGCAAACGGAAAGAATGTTCTTCCACTCCCTGGGGAGCGTTGACTTCGACTTTCCCAAGATCAACCCGGAGTTCGCTATAGCAGTCGATCGGAGAACCTTCAAAACAAACCCATTTTTCTTCCAGTTGTACAGGATATCACTGACCAACGTTGACCCGTAGATCCGCGATAACAAGTTCAATAGTGGAATCAAGGGACTTGAAGTGGGCATCCTCACCTGCTTCCGATTGGAGCATGTTAAGGAGATCTTCAGTGGCTTCCGTTATGAATTAAAAAAGGGAAGTGGTCAGTTCTACAGTCTGGAACTGGTAGATGAAGGAGTTCCGCTCACGCAATAGCAATTCGAGAGACTGTGGCGCATCCACACCTTCATGCTGTGTTCCTCCTTCAACCAGGAGATAAGGTACTTCTTCAACTTCCTGCCACATCAAAGTGTGAGTGTGCCCACGTGGCGTACCAAAATCAACGAATCGAAGTTCAACTATGAACTGGACCAGGGACGTAAGTTCCATCCGCTGTTCGTGCTGCTGCAACGCGACAAAAAGAGATTCGTGATTGCTGAAGAACAGAATGAAAAGTTGATGGCCTACGAGAAGGTTCTAGGTGACATCTACGTCTTCCACAACAAGTTCAAAGAAACCAACATGAAAAGCAAGCTGCCTCTTAGCACCACCAAGTACGTTGAGGAGCAGATGACTGACTTCTCCAGCAAGTACCAGGACAGCTACAAGAACAACTACATTCTCCAGTCAATTACTTCAGACTTTCTGCTCAACAAGGTGGTTGTGATGGCCAAGGAAAAAAATCTTGGAAAGGATGCTTCCAACCTGAAGGACAGGGGCATCTATGATCCGAAGGCTCGCAGCAAGACTAAAGGCAAATAGATGGACTACCATACCAAGCACGAACAGCTAAAAAAGATCTTTGATCACGCTCGCAGCGATTTCGACTGCCTCATTACCTGCAACGTGCTTCGTAAACGGTTGAAGCAGATGAGTCAAGACTACTTCAGCAAGGACGATGGGCTTACCAAAATTGAGGAGGATCCCACCCAGTTCAAATTCCTCAGTGAGTTCCTCAAATACCCATTGGACCTGGAGACTATCTTTACTATACTCATTGCAAAGGATTACGTGATGCCCAAGGTGATTGACTACACAAGGGCGTACTACTTCCGAAACTGCAGACTTGCTACGATCGAAAAAGATGGGCATGCTAAAGCAGTTCACCAGATGAATACTTATACCCTGAAGTCCACTCGTAATCTCATCGACAAGAACTACGACAAGCTGAGCACTGTGCTTCTTGATCACAATGTGGGTTGGATGAAACAGCTAGGCAGGGCTATGTAAAGAGGTTTCAGCAGCAACTACCCTTGGCCACTCAGGGGCATTCAACAACAAATAGAAAACCGTAAGCTGGACAGGATTGAACCTCCAACTCGAATCTGTGAAGAGGGTCCTCTCCATAAAAAGGAGTTGGTGTGTGAGAAGATCAACATCAACGAGGTGCTCAGAAGCATTACCTCGCGAATCTACAAATCCAACAAAAATGAGAACTACGAGGAGTATGAGTTCATAGGTGATTGCGTCCTCAAACTGTTAGCCACTATCGAAGCCTTCGTGGAGGAGCCCAAACATGAAGAAGGGGAACTGCATCTGGCACGCGCAAGGGTGATCTCTAACTCCAACCTACACGCCAAGAGTATCAAAAAACAGTTGTTCCAGTTCATCCTAACCACCCCATCTGAAGAGCCTACTCCGCCCTTCAAATTTAAGCCGCCATCACCACAAGCTGAGACTTTGGAATACAAGGACACTGGGATAAAGATTATGGATGAAGTGGGTGCACACTAGGGTTACTTCTACGTTCCCGGTAAATACCACGCAGATGTCATCGAAGCACTGGTGGGCATCTACTACATGCGGGGAAGTCGCCGATTGGAATAGTGCCAGTTCCTGCTCTACAGCTTAGACGTGCTGAAATACCCAAGCCTACGTTTCAACTACAACTTCGAACAGGTATCGCAGCCTCGCCCTTTCTTTTTGGAGATCTAAAAACGTCTACAACATACCTTCAACAACAAGAACCTGATCTATCAGGCCTGCACACACTCATCATTCGAATCAGTTGTCACCAGCTGCATTAACAGGGAGTTGGCATAGCTGCGTAGTGAACTCGAACGCAACGCCAGCAACCTCGAGGATATCACTAGAATCTATAGTGAGAAATACTCCAACAAGGTCACCAGCTCCAAAATTGAGAAGCATGAACTCTTCTACGAAAGGCTTGAGTTCCTGGGAGATTCAGTCCTGGATCTAGTGGCTGTAGAGTACATCAGTGAGCAGCACAAGAATCTGGATGAGGGACTCTACTCACTTCTCAAGCAGGCTTCCGTAAGCAATCGAACTCTCGGGCTCGTAGCTTTGTATTGGGGACTCGATGAGTTTATCATGATCGACTCAAGAGAGTCAAAAGACGCCTTCGCAACTATCAAAATGCGATTCGAGCACTACTACAGCACACCCGAATAGATCTACACTAACGAACTTGCCCCACTAAAGGTCTTGGGCGATATCTTTGAGGCCTGCATTGGTGCCGTCTTCCTGGACAGCGAATTCGATTACAACTACACTCGCCAAATCTGCAAACGGTTGATGTTGCCTTTTATCGACCACTTCACCTCCGACGAGATGATCAAGCACTACCCGCAGTACAAGATGATCGAATACCTAAAATCCAACAGCTTCGAGGGAGTGCGAGTCGTCCGTAACTGCAACGAGCCCCAGATCAACGGCGAGTACGAATACCTGCTGATGGATAAGTCCAACACCATAATCAATAAATGCCGAGAACAAACAGAGAAGAAAGCCTGGGACAAGCTGATCGAAACCTACCAGCAACAACTCAGCGACCAGTCGTGATAGTTCTGTACAACATATGCATGCATCATTTGATCATTCCGCGAAGAACATATCGCATTCGTTGCGGCCCATGGGCAGCAGTGCCTCCGTATAGCAACTACATTATTCACTCCGTACAAGTTTCTAGGTTTTTCTGTATCGGTAGAGTCGAGACCCACCAGGTTGTTGTTGTCACCGTCGAGTGAAAATGACACCTCGCCCACCTCGGCGATTGGAAACAGTTCTTTGCTATCCTAGTCGTAAAAGTGGCTGTAGTTCTATTCTTGCTCTGGTTCGTTCTCTTTCTCACTCTCTGGCTTGATCTGGCTACGTCGGATCATATCGCGAATACCCTCTAAAGAGCATTACTGCCACCGAACAGCCATCTGCATGCTGCCGATGTCTCGTGAGAAATCTTTGCTGTCGCCATACTCTAACTCACCCACGATCTTGTAGGTGAGACATTACATGGAACTGATGAACTGCAACAACTCCTGTGGCAGAAAATTAATCTCTCCGCAGTGTTTCGCAAAAGGGTTGCGAACTCCGCATGCGTCCCTTTTCGTAGATTGGAATCGAACGCGCTTGCGCTGCCGGTCAGTCTTGCGGTTGAAAGACAGCTTCCGTTCGAACGTGAGCAGGGGACTGCTCTTGTATTTGTGCATTCCGAAGTTATAATTTCTATGGAAGTAATAGCAAATAGAATCACGTTGGAGCCCGCGGGGGACGCTACCGTGACTTGCAGCGATATATATTGAAGACATTGACTCTCAGCTCCTTCATAAGTAGGATCTGTTATTGAGACGGACACTGATCCAATTACTGTTACTCTTAGGCGTTGCTGTTAGAACTGGATTGGGACAGACCGGTGTTAATTACCTGCCGAATAAGCTCAAGCTTTGAAAGGGTAGGAACTATAGAGGTCTGCTTCTGTTGTTTGGATGCTGGCTTTCCCAGACCCTCTGACATCTCTCGTAGTGATCTTGCTTCTAATGTGCGATGAAGCAGATAGTCTTACTATGAGCTTTCACTACTCTCCGAATCGATGAGCTCAGCGATGTTCTCCAGACGCTCCAGAAGAGACTCATTAAGAGTTGGCTGGTAGGTCTTCTTCGAGCGTTACCGCTAATGCTGCTTTCTCAGCTCTTCATAGGCTTACTGGATCTTGGGGAAACTTATCGAGTGGTCTCGCCCCTACTCATTGCGGTTCTTGTCTGGGTGGTATTTCTTGGCTAGGGCCTTGTAGGCCCGTTTGATTTGGGACATACTTGCTGTTGGACCGACCCTCAGCGTTTTGAAGTGCTCGAGGTTGGACATTCACTGTTCCGGAAGGCTAGGCGATAATCCAAATTATTTATACGTGTGATTACAGATGTTAGGCAGGTTGCTTTGGTTGGCGGCTATGCTTACCCTTGGGGTGTGCATCCTCGACCCCACCTACTTTGACGCTTTAAGTACAACTGCGGTGTTACTTTAGAGGTTAGCCCCTCAGCGGACATCACGGAGATTCGCGAAGCATACCAACGGAGGAAG
>Ga0075152_10002813_pt1 | contig 12317 bp, 19 predicted proteins | sample JI61114C2DNA_FD_70964 | JGI IMG/M metagenome (GOLD analysis project Ga0075152, IMG submission 70964) | Wastewater effluent complex algal communities from Wisconsin, to seasonally profile nutrient transformation and Carbon sequestration -... | ecosystem: Engineered > WWTP > Effluent > Algae...
ATCTTTCTGTTTTTATACAACGGCCGGTTCCATATTTAAACAGCTTAGATATCACGGAAAAGTAGCTGCAGTCCACCCTTTCAACTCCACCTGAAATGCCTACAGAACTTACTTCAATCTCTTCTGCATTTTTATAGATAATTTTTATGACTAACAGACCATCCCACGGCATCCACAGCCGAAACAAGTAACAATCATTGCTGGGCACTCGCCGCCAAGATCATACAAAAAGCTCGCTGGAGATCTACAAGTATGTACTCCGGCTGCCTCTCAAGGAACTGAAGCATAGTAACAGCAAAGGGCACAGTCATACCAAGGGTACTGCAAAACAATCACGTGAAGAGCATATTCCGACAGCTTCGGTATCAGCATTTCTTGACCGCAAGCCTTCAGTGGAACGCCAGGGCAAAAGCTCAGTGGTGCTGATGCCGCCAGCAAACAATAAGTCCACTGAACTGCTGTGCACTGATAGGTTTGGCGAAGACACTGACAGAAGGTTCACACTACGGAAGCTCTGCTCATAACAACTTCCAACTGAACGCACAGAACAAGAACTAAACCAACTGCTGAAAGGCCTGAAGTATGACAAGTTGGAGCAGCTGAAGTAAAACATTACTCCAACAAAAAGCAAGAACACTCTCAGCGTCAAGCTGCCTGAGCTTATGTGTTTGATCGGTGACTTCATCGTGGAAAGGGACCGACACCAACAACTCACCAAAGAACTCGCCTTTTACCAACAGGATTGTCAACCCACCGGCGACAGTATCCTCAAGGTGCTCAACCGACCGAAATGACGTTCGGTTACCTTCTGTCTTTGATACCTATCTTTGCAGATCAGCTCATAAGTGACTGTCATTCAGTGGGTTCCGCTATATGGTCTACCTTGGCATGTCCGTTGCCAGTTGGTTGTTATCGCTTGTGGTGGGAGTTATTCTATTTCAGCGGTTCATGGTGCAGAGCGGCGATCTTCGGGAGATGCAGTTCCTTTTGCGGAGACCTTCCGTGTTAATGGTGCCTGCACTTTTCATAGATCTCTTTCATTTCGGACTTATTAAAAATCTCTTTGTTATGCTCGTACTTTAACACCTCCATGTGATAGTGCATGTCAGCAGCCACAGTCTTAATCTTCACCTGCAATTTCACCTTAATTGACTGGCTGGCCCGGTGCTCTGTGAGATCCCATATGAACTTCTTGAGGATAGCTTCGTTGTGGCTAAGTTCTTTTTCGTGGATTAACTGACGACCAGTGTAATGCTTAGCCATGAATTTCTTCTTGGTAGTGAGGCACTTAACAATCCTCATGAGAATCCATTGGCAGTCCTCCTTGCTAGCCTCAAGCTCCAGCAGCCAACTCAAGAAATCAGAGAAGCTCAATACAACGCAGAGGATGTGTATGCCAGCGATGTTAATGAGCTCTGGACTGAGAAGAATGGTTTCAGCTGGAATGTGGTGGTGCTGTTCCTCGGCAATCACATGGCAGAAATCCGCTGTGAATTGAGTGTACAGCATCTCGTCGTAGTAGTCGAACAGCGCTTCAGTCAAGATGCGTATATCAGAGACCTCCCGGAGGTTGAATATCATCTCATCTGCTTTGATCTGAATAGAACCTTCGGTACCTTGAAAGATGCCAGTGCCGCCTAGCACTTCGCGTCCCACTTCGGAAACACAGGACTATTAAATTCTTCGCAGGCCTTGACCACCTACCTCAGCATGAAAGTTACCTGCTCGATGGGGTTGATTTTTTCACGGATACGGGAATGCAGTTCATCGATGATCATATAGTGAATTAGAGGTACCCCATCACACTTTTGCTTGAGGCCATTCAGTAGAATCAGCGACTGGTTTGCTACGATCTTCTCGAACGACAGTTTCTTCGGATTGTTGAAGCTTTGCCTTCGTTACTTTAGGTCTCATTTATTCAATTGATTACATCTCTCGAAGTCGTACAGGAACTCACGCTGAGAATTTTTCGATAACACCCCATCACGTTTGGCAACAGCAAGGTCGATTACGGCTTTGGCTGAGTACTCCCGATTGTAGATAAGCCATGAACAGATTGCCAGGAGGGTACGGCCTCTCCCTGCATGGCAGTGTACAGCAACCTTCCCACCTCTCTTAATAGCGTCTGAGAAGATGTTCATGATCTTCATCATGTACTCAGCGGTGGTAGCCGTCATGTCCTCCCAGGAAAGGTTGAAGAAGAATATGTTGCTACGATAGAGTGTCTATGGGTAATAGCTGAAGCCGCTATTGCCAACAATACCGTCGCCACAGTCAGCATGCTATCCAGGCTATTGAAGGTTCAGTACTGTAGTAATTCCCGCCTTCTGAAATTGCTCGATGATGCCATGCTACTTAATGATGCGTTCGCTCAACCGCTGCATTGCCAAAATTTCAGGTGTTATCCAGTTGGAATGCAGACCGCTGATTGCATTTGGCAGTTTGGTGTTCTTGCTATGATCCTCGTAGTCACACTTCGCACCTCCACAGAACTTGCACAGGAAGGTCTGCTTCTCTTCAAACTGAGCAATACGAAAACTATTGCTCATCCTACTGGTAACTGTCCCTGGTACTTATTGGTGAGGGAGGCTTACAGCTTGGTCGGCGATTAGCCTTCTGCACTATCCATTGGTATATTATAAGGTAAATAGAAGAACGCCGGTATTAGGAACCTATCAGCATAGTCGGTAGGACTCGACGTTGGCTTTACGACAGACTTGGCAAAACTGCTACTCACACTCCTCACAACAACAGATATGTCCGCAGGCAGCATACATTACATTAATCTAACGCTCACCGCAGACAAGACAGGGATTCTCAGCCACGAAGATCTTCCGTTCGGGTGGTCTGGGTTTGGGTTGCATACGCACCAACCGCCGACCATACTGGTTGGCTTCGGCCTTTTCCAGTTTCATCAGGGTTTTCTTATGGTAGAGTTTTTATTTTTTCTCAATGAATTCGTCCAACCTGCTGACCTCCCGAAGATAGTGCAATTACCGAAATGGTTTGAGCTAACGTAACGGCTGTTTCTTCATGGAAGCCTCCACTTCAATGTAGTAGTTGATGTCGTTCAGAGCTATCTTCATTTCGGTCAGGAGCGTTGTATGCTAAAAACCCAACGAAATGAGCGTGTCTTTGAGTTGAGCTTTCTTTCCCGTAAGGAATTTTGGGTTGTATACCACAAACGGTGACCTCTCTAAGGATAGTTTGCGACACTCCCCAATCTTTGCCGCAATGTAGTCACTCTTAGCATTCTTCAGAGCTTTGTTATTCTTCTTGTTTGGTTTGATATCCTTCGATTTCATGTATTCGATGAATTGTTTGGGAAGCTATGCGAAGACCTGCCGAGCAATGTTTTTCCTCCCGTTTTACTTATTGAATAAGTTGAAGGGGATGAAGTGAACAATGTCTCGCTTAGCTACATCGCCATTCCGAGTCATTAGGTAGCTGTCGTCTGAGTCCAGTTTACGCAGGAGAGGGAAATCTCCGCTTCCAACCCCTATCAGCAGCACAGAAAGGGGAAGTTAAGAAGCCTTTACCAACCGTTCTATTAAATCGTCCTCATCACTAATATTCCCCTCAGTGAAGAGTACCAAGACATAGTAGTCACTGGACTGTGCCTAGACAAGCGAATACTCCCGTGCCAAATCAAATACTTCGGAGAATTTGGCTGGCCCGTGCAGCTTAACTTTCTGTAGATTTTCCTTGTAGATTTTAATGAGTTCCTCCACCCCACCCACGACAGTGGGATTAAAAAAGTCCCCGTTCAGTGCAAAGCATTGTCCAACAGTGTTGTAGAATGGTGGTAACTTAGCCCCAAAGCCATAGAATGCCATCTGATTGTAGTAGTCAAAATATTGCAGCAACCCGATGATTTGGCGCATAGCTTCGATATATTCGTTGCCTGCATTAGCCACTTTGTACTATCGTTGTGCAGCGTGTGCAAACTCTATATTTAGTTTTCAGTTTTTGTAAAGTCCACAGCCACAATCAGATGCAGCTTGGCTCCGTTGACGATGTAGCTGATAAATGAGTCCCTGACGATCTTGTTGAACTTTATGACGAGCAGTGATCCCACCGGTAGTGAGTCCTTCACGATAGCAACGCTGTGCTGTTTGTTATTCTTCAGCAATAGATCGCTCACGAAGAGGTCGTCGGTCGAACCTATCTCAATTTACCCTTTGGATTCATTGAACTCGTAAAAGCGAATTCGTACTCGGTTCTTGTCGTCGTCGGAGAATTTATTTGAGGGGAGTTCGAAGGGTTAGAACTTGACCTACTTGAAGCTTTCCTGGATGTCCGAGCAGTAGATGGGTACCCACTCAGTTAGCCTGTAAACTTCAAGTTTGAAAAAGATATCGTGACGGCTGGAGAGTCCATTGGCAGTGAGTGCAATCTCGTACTTACTGTTACCACCGTCGTACTCAGCTGAGGTGACCTTCAAAAAGCTCTTAGCTTTCCGGTTGGCGACTTCATCAATCTACTTGATGAGTGTTTCGGCCTCTACAATTTCCCTTACTGTGGTCTCCACCCGACCGATCAGGTTGTGTTCTTTGAGATCTTGAAATTTAAACTTATCAATGTCGTAGATCTGAAATTCTATCTGAGTGGCATCGCGTCAGGTACGTAATCCAGCCGTTCCTCATTATAGCTCAGAATGAAAGTCTTGATGAACCGTGGATTGAGCTCGTTTGGAATAATCTCTGTACGGCCAATTTCAGTGAGCTAAAACTCCTCGCTATTGGGGATTGGCTATTTCTTGAAGCAAACAATCATTGGGTCGGTCAATCCGAACAGATCGACTTCCGGAAGGTTTTAGCATCCCAAGCTAATCTCATAGTTGACGGTCGGTTCCTTATTCTTTATGGCAAGAGCAAGGTTGCTCACTTCAATCACATCCAAGTTGTAGTGCTCTTCCTCAAAGTCTTGGTTGATCGTTGTGAGTACTTTTTATTGCATGCGGTTGGGGCTTGCCGTCTAATTCTGGCTTGCGATGATACATCGTTCCGGATCCACAGCCCATTCCACAATGTTCTGCATTATAGATTAAGCAGCATCGTTAATTATGAATACCCGCTAGGATGTCGTTCAGCTGCTCGATCGGTTTTACCACTTGTGCTTGAAGGAACGACTGCGTGATGCCAAGATCGATGCTGAGTGGAACTGGTTTACAAGTAGGTTGAAGGACAATGGCTTTCAAAGACAGCAAGCCGAACAGTACTTGGATGGACTGGAGCGAAGTCGTCGGTTCAGCTAGCAAGCCACCCGTAACAACGTTGGCCTATCACCGAGCAACCGCTAGCAACTGAATAGTCGCCGCATCCTCGAATCATCTCTCCAGACCAACAGTCTTCTGAATAGCAATCCACAGCTGAAGACTAAAAGCATTTCCAGCAAGGAAGACTCAAGCTTCACTCGCACTGCATTCATGCTACCGACCAGCCAACCCAAGCTCGATAAACGATACTCCGAGCGCATTGAAACGTAGACGCGCTATCTAAATACCAGCAGCCGAAACATTCAAAAGGAGAACTTGCTGAGCAGTATAAGCAGCCACAACGGCAACGGTGGACGTTTGGTGCAGTCGTTACAAGCTCTGCTGAAAACATTCGAGGAGACCCAGTCCAACCTGAAGTGAGCTCTGCCTAGTTTCTAAAGGTTAATCAAGGTTGTTGAAGGTACCCGTAGCGATTGCGCCTATAATTATAAACCGTCCATTGTTGAAGTATGCCTCGTGCTCGTCGCAACAAACTCGTCAGCCTCACCAAGGTCAAGAAGGATGTTCATGCGCTGAAGTCGTCCATCGTGGAGAAGGTGCATAGCTACGCTGATACCTTCCGCAGTGTGTGTGTGGTTTCCTACGAGAATATGACCACCAATCCATTCAAGGAGCTCAAAGAGCAGCTCAAGGACTGCCGCTTCTGTTTGGGGAAGAATAAGGTTATGGCTGTTGCCCTCGGCCGTACTGAAGAAGAATCCTATAAGCCCAACATTTGGATGCTATCGGAGCAGCTCAAGGGACAGTGCTGCCTCTTCTTCAGCAATGAACCAGTGAAGGAGATTCGCGCACTGTTCAATCAGTTCGAAGCGGAGGAATTCGCCCAAGCAGGCAGCATATCCGATCGTACGTTGGTGCTGGAGAAGGGCTTTGACAGTCTGAAGAAGTTCCCACATTCCATGGAACCTCACCTGAGAAGCCTCGGTTTGAATATAAGGCTGATGAATTCACAAATCTAGCTGCTCGAAAATTCGGTGCTGTGCGAATAGGGCAAACCCATTTCAGTTAAGGGCAGCAAACTACTGGTACATTGTTTGGTCTAATTCAGCGACTGCTCGATATCAAGCTTGGCAAATTCCGCATGCACCTACGCATCCACTATGATAGCAAGAGCGGTTCCATCCGTAAGTTCGACTGACGGTGTTTGTAGTTTCATTTAATTTGAATGTATAGGGGACTTCGTTCGGCAGCCTCACGCCGGGATAGCCAGCACAGCTATCGCTAAGAGACTAGTGCCAAGGTCGAGGAGGATATCGAGTACTATGCTCGCAAATTGGAGCTCGAACGGAAGCGACTCACCAACCTCAACCTCGTAAGAATTGGCTTATGGCAAGGCAATGAAGTAACTGTCCAGTGAAGTGGACGACCGCAAGGAATCCATCATAAAGTTCCACAACTCCAACGATCCTATCAAAAACAAGTTGATTTACACACGTTCGCTCAACGCTAAGAAGAAGACGGACACGGTAACATCCGACGGTTATTCAGCTGCACAAGAAAAAGGATTGGATCATGGGCAAGGTGGCAGAACTCAAAGCCGAAATCGATCAGTTAAGGCGCGATAGGGCGAGCCTACTGAGCAACATCTATGCCGCGCAACAGGACATCGCCAGCATCGACGATCAGGTGGCCAACCAGCACACTCAAATGGAAACGAAGAACAAATTTGCAGGTAGAGCATCAGCACAACGCAGAATAAGCACGCATGCAGCTCACTACCCTTCAGGAACGGTTTACGAAGGAGCAGAGTAGCTTCCATAAGAAGTTCAAGTCCCTCAAACAGGATTACGAGTGGTCAGTGCTCAACAACCTCAAGGAGAATTCACACTACCACACCAACAAACAGTTTGATAACTTCGATACGGCCACACTGCTCAAGCGACAGCTTCAAGCCATAATCCTCAACAATAAGGAGAAGATTAAGATGATTGATAGCTATCAACGGAACATGCGGGTGCTGGACGAGGCTTTCAATACGATCAAGGAGACCTCTGGCCTGACCAATATTAACGAAATCGAAGCCATCTTTGTGAAAAGTGAGGAACAGAACTGTGCATTATTGACCTATCTGGATATGCTCAACCAGGAGATGGATACTCTCAGTGACGCCAACGACGAGCTTGAGCGGAGGTGCAAATAGCAGGAAAAGGAAAATGCAGAGAGGTAGGCGATGCTTAACAGCACGCCGGAGGAGGAAAAGAAGAAAGTGCTGCTGGAGAAGATAGCCAAGTAGAAGCTTATCCTGGTTAGTGAAGTCGGTGACATCCTAACCAAGATATCGCCCAAGATCATCGAGAGTGCTTGTAAGCTCAAGAACAACTGGTCACAAAGATAGCAGGTGATCACCCGCTTCAACTACGAAAGATTCTTGGGGGATATCGATACCTGCGTTAACGTCCTAATCAAGAACAAGGCGAGATAGATGAATGCCTCGCTGGTTGAGAAGGCCCTGCAGATAGACAGTCTCCCAGACAGCCTCCCGCAGATGAGAGTGCCTGACCCTCAGATCGATGTGCCCATGGAAAATAACAGCCAGCTGCTGTACGACTACAGCAAGCTACAGGAAGTCGCAAAGGACCAGGTGAAGAAGCTCATGGAGAAGAAGGAAGCAGGGCAAATGCGTCGCCGTAATTGACTTTCGAATAATTTATTGCAGGGACTATCACTCGCCACCGACATACTGAAGCTTGGCACTGATCACCATACCCACATTATTGTAGCCAGTCGGAAACTCATCGTGTAACCATTGCTCAAGGAATTTCTAGATGTTGGGTCCCGAGAGCGGTAGCGACTTCTGCTAAACCTTCAGCTCCGAGAGGCTCCTTTGCGAAAGTTTCACTCGAACTTCCTTGATGAGATCCTAGATCTTCGCATTTGCTTCGAGCTACAATGTGGTATCCACCCATTAATCCAGATTGATGTGGCACTTCAGCTGGAACTCGAACCCACCGCTGTCATTTTGTATGTTTTGTTAGTCCTGTGTGTAGGAGCATTCGGGACCAAGCAAAGCACCTTGGCTATACTCCGTCGACATCTATTATTATACGATGATTAGGAGAACGTTGTGGCTTGTGAGCACATTCAAGCATGTACCTCTTCAGCCTATAAATATGCGGCGGTACTTCGGTGGTGTCATGAACAAGCCAGAAAGAAGGCCAAGCTTACAAATCGATGGGCTCTTCGAAAAACGCAAGATTAAATAAGATGATAGCAAACAATCAGCCAACCCTAGTACAACCTTCTCGAACATGCTATACGGCGTTCTGCAATCGTCCCGGCTTCTCAACAAGCTGGACAGTAAACTTCTGAATGATGTTTGCAGGGCCTTCTTTAGCTATGATGCAGAACACCTCGAAAAGCAGAAGCAAACTTACTAGAGGGTGAGGGTGTGCCTATCCAACACTACCCGTGGCAACCAGGCCGATGAAATTTATTCGGCAATTCGGAGCATAGCCGAGTTCTTCGACCAGAGCGAAGCTGGACTGTTGAAGGGTGATCTGCACAGCAAGGCAATCTTCGAGCTGGAGAAGTACCTAACGAAGCTGTTAGATGATGAACACCAAGCAACTGAGCTCTTAGCGATCGAAGATAAGATCTATCAGGAGGTGCTGGAGCTCGTGACGACTGCTCACAATTTTCGACTACCAAAAGAAGGGATTCATTCGTACATGATCGATAATGCTCGCAACATCTACGAGCGGCAGCTGCTGCTGGAAAAGGAATCCAACGATCTAGCTGTGGAGAAGATGATTAAGATTCACAACTAGCTGCAGAAGTTTGAGAAGGCACAAAACTTAGAATTCTCCAAGAGACACATGGTGGAGTGGTTTCCCATCCTCACCAAAGCCATCAAGGAAGAACAAGATGCCTGTCGCAACGATAATATTAAAGGGGACAGGAGCATCTACGCAGAACAGTTTCTCAAGATTGCGCCAGAAAAGATTGCTGCGCTTGCCCTTAGTGAGCTCATGAAAGCCATTATTGGGCAGGTCAACCGAACAGAGAACAAGGATGAGATGTACGGCGCTATTCGTGCTGGTACCCTCTTCGAGAAGATCGGAGATGCAGTGAACTGTTAGATCATCTACCAAAAGTAGTAAAGGGAGTTCAAGAACCAGCAGAAGGAGCTATAGAAGAAGCGTAATGAAGCCATAAAGAGACGCGTTGAGGAGAAGAAGATGGACCGTGAGCACGTAATCGCCGAGCGATAGTACGAGTAGTCCCAGAACACCCGCTCCTACAAGAAGTACATGAAACCCCAGCTGAGAAAAGCGTATCTTGAGAAACTCGCTTCTCGCATCATGCGATCGAGCAGATCGTCCGATAGTTTGAATGGCGGGTTTAGCAAGCACTCCAAGATTATTGTGGGTAGTCTGCTGACCTACCTGATGAAGTCAATAATCAAGGTAAACAACAAGTATGGCTTTCCCGTTCCATTACTCACAAGTGATGTGAAAAAGATCAACTAAAAGGCCGAATTCGGCAGCAACGTTCTCTTAATCAACGAAGATTTTATCCTCAGCCTCATTTCAAATATCCAGAAAGAGGATAACTCCTACCTGCATATGGATCGGTCCCTGCCAACCATCATTGAGCCTGCGCCATGGGTGGACTATGAAATTGGTGGCTACTACCTGCGACCCACCACTATCATGCGATACAGCTTATCTGGCGACCAGGAACGAGCAGTGAAGTACGCCGACCTGTCGAGAGTCTCGGGTGTTCTGGATATACTCTCGAAGGTTCCTTGGAAGATCAACCCAAAGATTCTGAAGATCGTCGAGCAAATTTGGCTTGACGGAGGTGGGTAGGGCACAATCCCACATAAATTCTATGATATGAAGAATTACGTGTACCAGTTCCAGCTGAAGTAGGAACGGGATCCAAAGCGCAGGGAACAACTAGAACGGATAATTCAGTAACAACGCAATGTTCATTCTCTGCGTTGTGATTTCATGCTCAAGCTCAACGTTGCACAGTCCTACCTCAACATTGATAAGTTCTACTTCCCTCACAATCTTGATTTCAGGGGCAGAGTGTATCCTATACCTCCTCATCTCAACCATATTGGCGCCGATCTTCCGAGGGGATTGCTCATGTTCTCGGAGGGTATGAAACTCGGGTCAAGTGGACTTAAGTGGTTGAAAATCCACACTGCAAATCTGATGGGCTTCGATAAGGCTCGACTTCCCGATAAGCTGTAGTTCGTCGAGAAAAATATGGCTCTAATCATGGCCATAGCTTAGAATCCTCTCCAACAGAAACAATGGCTCGAGTACGAGGATTGCTGGCAAGCACTATCCAGCATTATCGAGCTGGCAGAAGCATTGAAATCGGGAAATCCCTCGGAATACGTCTCGCATCTTCACATTCATCAAGACGGAAGTTGCAATGGGCTGCAACACTATGCAGCATTGGGTAGAGACACCGAAGGTGCTGCGCAGGTCAACTTGGATATCCTCGATAAGCCAGGAGACATCTATTCGCATGTCGCAAGTATGGTGAATTAACTCATCGAAAGGGATTCCAAAGACGCGAGCTGCCCGAACCACGAGCTAGCAAAGAAACTAAAGGGTCATGTCAAACGTAAGACGATAAAGCAAACTGTGATGACCAGCGTATATGGTGTCACCTTTATAGGCGCTAGGGACCAAATTTACCGGCAGGTCCGTGACCAAAAGTTTATGGAAAGTGAGCAGGAATAGTACCAAGCGAGCATTGAGCTGGCCAAGTACACCATGGAATGCATCAAGAACCTGTTTGATAGGGCCCATAATATCAAGAAATGGCTGATTGACTGTGCTGGAATCATCTCAGATACGAATAATCCAGTGAGCTGGATCACTCCCATTGGCGTTCCCGTGATTCAACCCTACCGCGTAGAATCTGAAACCGACCAGGTGAGGACAGCCATGCACACTATCGTGGTCAACAAACATAATTCCAAGCTACCCATCAACAAACTCAGACAGAAGAGTGCCTTCCCACCGAACTTCGTACACAGCTTGGATTCCACGCATATGATGTACACTGCCGAACAGTGCTACCTCGAAGGCATAACATTTGCAGCAGTGCATGACTCATACTGGACTCATGCCGCGTCAGTCGAAAGAATGAACGTTATCCTTCGCGAACAGTTCATTCGATTGCACAAGGAGCCTCTTTTAGAAAACCTCCGTGAATCCTTCCAACGTCGCTACCCGGATAAAAATTTTCCACCGATTCCCGCGCGAGTACAAATATGTTTAACCATAGGGCTTGTTCGATCTAGACCGGATCAAGCAGAGTCTGTACTTCTTCTCTTGACCAACGGGGCATATATACTCAATATTGCTGCACGTATTATGCGTTGTTACTATCAACCGAACCGCAGCACCAGAACACTAATGTTGTCCTTCGAGCCATTCTTCTTAGCGTAGTCCACCAGCAACTTGCACATCTATTCTGAAGTTACACACTTCTTCACCAAGTCCACAGCTTTCTATGTTGGTTGGGTGGGTACCTGGTCCTCACAGACATCCCACAGTCCGTCGCTTGCTATGATTAGGAAGTTTGTCGACACGTTTATCTCGAATTCCTAGACGTCTGGCTAGCAGATCACTCCTTCATCGTTCAGGTCCAGATCTCCCAGTGCTCGCGTAATGGCTAGTTGCCCAGCCACTCGTCCTCTCAGAATACTCCCACCGGATTTTCTATGATAGGGTTAGAGCAGTACTTAATTCGTTCTTGCTCGCTTATGTTAGTTACCTTATGGTCTGTGGATACTCTGCGGTGTGATCCATCAGAGAGTGCCAGCACAGCACGCGTATCACCAAGATTGGCGACACTGCAATACTTTTTGGAGTTCTCTGCTTTCCTTACGAGAACTACGCAGCACGTGCTTCCACTCTCGCTTGCTCCGACAGCCCTGAGCTGGTCCTGCACCTTCCGGAATACCGTTTGGAACAGCAAGGGTATATTCTTCTTCTCCTTCACGTACTCCTTGCCAAAGATCTACAATCCCTCGACGGAGTACCTCAGGAGTAACCTTTGCACAGTA
>Ga0075152_10002814_pt1 | contig 12311 bp, 9 predicted proteins | sample JI61114C2DNA_FD_70964 | JGI IMG/M metagenome (GOLD analysis project Ga0075152, IMG submission 70964) | Wastewater effluent complex algal communities from Wisconsin, to seasonally profile nutrient transformation and Carbon sequestration -... | ecosystem: Engineered > WWTP > Effluent > Algae...
TAGTAAGGTGTAATTTTACCTGAAATGAATCCAACAAAGAAACCTGAAACTAATAAGCAGATAGTAAGTACAAACTGATATTTATGCCAGCCATCTGTAAACATTACCAGCAAATTTTTCATTAACCAGACTTTTATTTTACCAGTATATTGATGCTTATTTACACTTGAAATTCTTTTGTGCCAGTATTCGTAAGGAGTTTTATTCAATTTTTCTTCTTCAGATAAATCACATATCATTTTAGCATAGCCTGAAATACAGCCAAGTGTGTGAGCAAGCACAGAAAACACAACGGATAATATGATTAGTGCTGTTTTCATATATTTAAGGTGCTATCCACCAATTAACTGTTGAATCATCTGTTGCACTAGTTGAATTAATTACAAATTCAGTTGCATCTACTATACTGCCTGTTGGTGCTGATAGAAAGCCTTGTGTTCCGCTTGGCGTATTTACTGATACATAAATTTTATATCCTGTTTTTACTTTATCTGTGGCAACTGTTACAGTTCCGCTTGATAGTGTTGCTGTGCCACGAAATCCTACATATTTCTTTTGAACGTAGGTGTTTTCGTCATAGTTTGCTCCGTAGTAATCAGTTCCAGAAATACCTTTAGAAGTTGATGGTGCTGAAAATTCCAGACCATTTGTACCGTTAATATTTATATTAGTTGCTGTTGTTCCCCCTGAACCTGTTGCTGAAATTTCTATTCCATTTATACCTCTAAATTTAATATTTGAAATATCTCCAGTTGCATTATCAATTTCTTCAATTCCTGGGTATGCTCCACCATCTGGGTCGTTCATGAATATTTGAAACGTTCTATTCCCGTAGTCGTCAATATTATTACTATATAACCTTCTTTTACTATATCCTATAATATCATCTTTAAACTCAATATCACCAGTAACAGGCTTACCTACCTCTGTTCCGCTTAAAGGAATTGCATTCTGTGATTGGTCGTATAGGTATTTGTTTAAAGTCACAATCTCACCATCAGAGTTTACTTGCATATTAGCAATAGTACCAACACTTGACTTACCAAGATATTCGCCTGTAATTACAGTTATAAATTCTCCATCACTTGAAAGCTGTAATACCTTAGTAGGAAATCCGTGTGCTGCTTCATAACTACAACCTGTATATCCTTGCATAAATTTTAATCCAATTGGTATTCCTACCTCTGTCCAAATAGATGCATCAGGCATTGTAAGTGCAATATTATTACCAACAACTATAAGGATTTTACCTTCGTCTGATTGCTGAAAATCTCTGCTGGATGTAATTATTTCTCTGCCATTTGGGAATAGTAAAGATGAGCCGTTTATAATAGGGTTTAATGGGTCTGTATTGTCTATGGTAATATTTGTTCCTGCAACAATGGATTCTATTCCACCGCCACCTATAACCTCGACATCTATCTTGTCTCCTGTCACATCTTTAGTAACATTTACTGCCCCACCCTTGAAGTTTAACGAGGAAGACTGCCCAACTAATGCTCCGTCTTTAAGTACATTGAATACTTGCTCATTAATGGCAGGAACAGAATTATCAGTCAATGAAATCAGGTCTATATCCCATTGTCTTGCTTGACCAACAGTACCACCTGCCATAATTATTTTCAAACCTTTTACGCTTGTAGGCAATGCACCAAATGAAGTAATAGGAATTACCACTAACTGCCAAACATTCAGCAAATTTCTCTGTAACCCAAAATTGAAAAGGTTAATAGTATTAGCCACCAATGCACCTGCGCCATTCTCAAACCTTACATTTAAAGATTTATTTGTCGCTACATTTGAGCCAGTAAATCTAACCCACATAGACAGCATGGTGTATTGATAAGGGTCAAATGAAGTAGTCCTAACAAACCTTGCTCCTAACCGTGCGTCTGCATTTGCAGATATACACTTCACTCCTTGTTTAGGGGAAACAGCATTGTCAAAATCAATAGAACCTGTTGCTGTGCCTGTCGTATAAGTAGATGTAGTCCACTCTACATTTTCTAAATAGATATCTTCTTTGGCAATAGTTGGCTGCGTTGAACCTGCTTCTACAAGGATGTATTGGATGAGGATATGTGATTCATCCACAGATGGCGAAATAGGGCTTGCAGAAGCATCCCCTTTTATAACACTTACTACTCCTGCCTCATCCACCACAATCGCATCCAATCTGTTATTAACAGGGTCGGAAGCATCTAATGTAACCTGGGTGGCACTTGTAGTTTTGTCGCCATTAAAATAGTACTCTAATGTAGTAACATCATACACAAGGCCTGTCCCTGACCATGATGCACCACCTGTTTTTAAGAATGGTGGTATATATGATGAACCACCACCTCCACCACCTGAAGCTGTAGATGAAATCTTTGGCTTTCTTGGATTTTTCTTGTCAATAGAGATATTATCTCCTTCTATAATATCTATGATGCCCCTCCCTTTAAGGGCATTTATATCAGCTAACATTCTTTGGATAGTAGCCTGTAATCCTTTATCTGATTCAAACATTTTATTTATTGTTTTATTGTTTAAAATTACACTTTATTTTCTTCACCAGTAATATTTTATTCTGTAGATTGGATTATATTTTCTTTCCATTTTACTGGTATTTAACCATTAAATACAATGCCAATGAAGGCTGTCTATTCTCATGTGCTACTGCTGCACCTGCACCATTCCCCACTCTTTTTGCAGTATTAAGACTATCTGTACCATCTCCAGTATCTCTATCATACCACACAGCATCTCTATCATCATCACCAATCCCATTTCCTTCTGATATTTGAATATCCGAATTAGCTATAGGACCTTGTTGTACCCCAAGAACTGTTGCATGTAAATCTACAACTGAAGAAAAAACTGTTGATCCATCAATAGCATTGATGAATGAGTCAAAATACTTGTGAACATGTGGAGGAAGATTAGCTGCTGATAGAGTTGCTGAATCAATACCAAACATAGTTAATGCAGAATATTTAGTTCCTGCTGATACTAATGTTCTTCCATCTACATCATTGAATGTAGTCCCTCCTGGTAAACCAAGTGCTGTTCTCCACAGAAAATTTCCTGGATGAACTAAACACCAGTTTTCTCTTTTAGTACCTGCTGTCCCTACACCACTACCATTAAAATCAGTAATATTTTTTACATACATAGTATCACCAATTTCAAAAATAGCATTCTGTATATTTACTATACTTATATTAGTTTGAAGATTAGTGATGTCAGTTTGTATGTCTGTAATGTCACCTTGAATATCAACAATATCACCTTCAATATTTGCTATATCAGTGGTGTTTTCTACTACCTGAGCATCTAATGTAAAGAAAGTGTATTCAGGATGATAAAATTCAGGTAAGTCTGCAGTTACTGCAATCCCGGTTCCATCACCAGGAATAGAAGCTGCAAATTTTGCAGTTCTTACTGTCCAAATTCTTTCTGTATCACCGGAACAAAAAACACAATTAGTAGTGACTGAATCTACTATTATGTATGCACCCAAAGGACCACCTTTAAAAACAAAAAGTTCATTGTTCCAAATAATAAGGCCTTCAGCATAAACACCATCTCCAAGGTTGTTACAGCCACAGACAATACCATTGTTTCCCATCATGCAAACAAAAGCCTGTTCTAAAGTTTTTTCTGTAGTCTGAAGCATATCCAGCAACTCTGCTGAAACCTGTACCCCTTTTGTTTTATTTTCTGTAAAGTATATTATGTTTGACATTCTCTTAATTTAAAATATTAGCATAAGTAACATTTGCATCCAATGTAAAAACACATGGGTTTTTTGCACTATCTAATTCAAATATACATAAACTGCAGCTAACATTCATATAAATAATATTGTTGCAGATTTCTTCTTTATAACAGTTTGAATTTAAACTTTTACAAGCCATTTTTTTTACTGCATAATTTTTAAAATCAGACTTAAATATTTTTAAGCTATCTAGCTGATACTTATCAGAAAGCATTAGATTATGTGCAATATCTACCACAGCACAAACTGCAGGAGGAGACTCCTGTACTATAGGTAAGAAAGTTTGATTAGCACCCACAGTCTGATGTATTTAAAGTTATCCCTAATTCTGTTAACAATTGCTCATACAATTTACACATTTTGTCACATTGACAAGAGCAATTTGAAGCTTCTAAAAGTGCAAAATAAATAATGTGCAAAGTAGTGTCTGTTTTTAAAGTATCTATTTTAGCAGCCACCTTACATTTAATGGTACAATCTAAAAATAAACAAGATGTTTCTACAATAGTAGAATTGTTGTTCTTTACATAAGTGATATCTACTGTGTAAATACCATCTGTAAAAGAAGGTAATAAACTGTCTATGATAGCCGGAGAAATGTATAAGCTTTCACCACTAATGAACAAACCTGTTCCCACTTCGGAATAAGTAAAATATTTATCATAGCTAATACCACCTTGTATGTAAACCATTTTAGTCATCACAAAAGGCATTGGTAAATCTATGATAGAAAAAGTGCAATCTCCATTTGAATCTGTATCCATACTAAAAGTAGGAAATTCAGAGACTCCTCTGGTAGTAAGCCAATATATAATGTCATCTTCTATATCTTCAAAACCAAGAGTACAATTTTGTAAATTGTATCCATATTCAAGAGATATTTTTTCTTCTATTCCGGTAAAAATATTTTTTAAATAAAACTCTTTTATTTCAATAGTAGAAATTTCTTGTGTTACTTTAAAAAGCTTTATATTCCAATTTAAATCTGACAAAATAATTTCAGAAGAGTAAACCAAACTTTCACAGCAATTTTTCTTTATATCTACTTTAATAGATTTATAAGAAGAGATATCTCCTAACACTGCTGTAAACACAGAAGAATCTACCTTTATATAATTGCAATCAATGTTTTGTAACATAATAAAGAATTAGAAAAAAGGGTAGGTAGTATTTACCACCTACCCCTTTAGTATGAAAAATTTTGTATCTCAATTAAGCACAAGAACAATCTCCTACTCCAGCTGCCATAGGAGAAAGATGTGCAAAAGCAGCATCCAAAGTGTCAATCAAATCAGCTAGTGGTGTTGCATCTCCACAAGGAATAGCAATAGTAGCATTGGTTCTATTTTCATAGGTATTCCAACCTGCATCACTTTTTTGTTCACCGGTGATCTGAATTTGAGTGTACTTTCCTGTTTTCACAGCAAAAGAGTCAAAATCCCCAATAGACTCACCAACCAAAGCTGACTGTCTGTATGGACCAGGTTTTCCATTCCAGCCACCTGCAATGTATTCTTGGTGTGCAATATCATATCCGGCACCTTCTTCAAAAACAACAGACTGTACTAAAGTAGCAGTACCATTACATTCAAATCCTGAACCTAAGATAATATCCAAAGATGCACCTCTTGGGAACAAATAATTTAAATTTGTCTTACAGTAAGTTTTGATACTTTCTGCAGCACCAGTGACTCTCACACCTAAACATGCTCCAGGATAAGTTGCTTTGAAAACAGCAATATCAGAAACAGCAAGGTAAGCTAAATCCGGTGTTAAAAGGGCAGCTGCACCTGTTGTGCCTGCACCAAATGTTACTGCATCAGTTGCACCTGAAACAGGAACTTTTTGAACAATATTTACTGTAGCAGTAGAAACAGAAGCTACATAAGCACTAGTAGTTGTGTCATTGATTTCAGCAGCAATTTTAACTGCAACTCCACCTACTGTGTCAGCATCCAGAATAGCTACGGTAAAAGTTTCAGTACCTACACCAACAGTGATGTCACCATCAGCAGTTGGAGCTGTACTCACAGTTAATCCACCTTTAATAGTGAAAGCTGTTGCAGTAAACAATTTTTCTTTGTCCAGATTAATTGCAGACACAAGCAAGCTGGCAAGCTCTGTGCAATCTCCTTCAGGACATCCACCACAAGCAGTTTCACAGCAAGATGTATGTACCACAAAAGTTTTAAATGGATAATTAAATCCATAATTAGCATAAGCTGCCTGATTTCGGATACCTACTTTCACAGCAAACTCTGTATCACATTTTGCAGCAAAGCCTGTGATGTCCGTAATTTGTGGTGCAGCATCTGAAGCACAAACCATGTTGTACACCTGAACTCCACCAATTTGGATATTGCCAGATGTTTTTACTACATCATCTGTAGTTCCATCTGCATCTCTGTCAACACCCACAGCAAGATAAATCTTACTGACACCAGGAAAAGATGTGTCATCTACAGCCAGGTTAGTGTCTGCATTGAACACACCAATTTGTCCAGGTGTTAAGCTGGTTAAAGCAGAATCTTTAGCTGCCAGTGCTTTTGCTCCTGCAGTCACTAAGACTGAGAAAACATCATTATTTTTACTCATTTTCTTTTGTTTTTAAAAGTGATTTAAATTATTTTAGTCTGTTATTTTTACTTTCATTTGTTTGAAACCCATGTCTGGCATTTGTATGTCTCCGGTGATTATCAGTACTGCAATATCTACTATTAAAGAGTGTACTTGCCAAGGTAGTTCACAATCCTGTGTTCCTGTTAAAACTGAACCATCTAAAGCTGTATAAGTACCCCCAACAAAATCTTCTGCATTATGCATAAATTTTGGTCTTCTGATGTAATTCATGTACACTTTATCTATACTGAATGTGCCATCTGTAAATACCCTTAGACCATCTTCAAAAAATCTTACATTAAGTTCTCTCCATTCAAAATTACTGGAATCAAATGGACTGGCTTCTGCATTATCATCATGTTGTCTTACATGAATCAGTTCCATATCCACTTCTCTGCAAGTCCCTTTGGTAGCCACTATTCTGTCAAACCCTGCAAGATACATGTAATCATCCGGTAGTTGTACAAGATAAGAGTTTGAACTATAAGAAACAGCTGAAAGACCATTTGTATTCACTACAATACTCCTGATGTCATCTATAGTTCTCTGTGTCTGTTCAAATCCAACTTTTGTATCCAGTCTTGGTACAGCAATCATCTTGATTAAAAGATGCATAGCTTCATTTAATTTCCAGTCTTGTTCCGGAACTTTAATGTTCTTGTACTTCTCACTATCAAGCTTGTTAAGCTTGAGCCTGAGGTCATACTGCATCTCTTTTATATTCATCTAATTACTTGTTCAACTTTTCTAAAATAGCCACTTTTAACTTTTGATTAGAAGGGTCCATGAAATATTTCACTGCATCTTCCACATCATTTGCCAGCTTATCTCCCATGTAATACACTGCAGAACCTTCTTTTGTCAACACATTTCTGTGTAATGCCTCTTGAACTGAAGCTCTGGTATACACCAATTGCTTGTCCATTTTAGCAAATCTTAAAAATTCTTCAGGTCTGTCTTCTATGATGCTGTCAATTTCTACATTTACAAAGTTTTCACTTCTACCTCTTACAGATTTAGCAGAAAGAATTTGAACTATGTTCACCTTCTCATCTTTGCTCATATCCATTGCCAATTTCATACATTCCATTTTCTTAGAAACTTTAGTTGCTTTTACTTCAACTTCTTCTTCTTCAGAGAAAATAACATGTGTAGCTTCCGGCCATAAACCTTCAGACAACTCTTTGATTGAGTTTGCCACAAATTTACTAGCTTTCAAGTTACAAAGTCTAATGTAATCCAGGGATTTTTCTGTGTTAAAAATCACTGTATGGTTTGGCAACTTAATCCTGGCAGGTTGTGTACTCCAATATGGATGAGGCTTCATAGCATCAAATCTGTCAGACAAATCCAAGCCTAACTCTTCTCCATATTTTTTCACATCTTCAGGACTCAATCCTGTTGCGTATTTACCGGTTTCCTTATTGTAAAGAACTTCAATGGTCATTGGTTGGGCAAATGACTCCTTGCCTTTTTTGCCATGCCACTTATCAGTGTCAATTGGCTTTACTTCTACTGTCATTTTCTTTTATTTTACAATTTAATACTTAAAATCCCTCTGATGGAAAGCCAGGTATTCCACTGGCTTTCTATTTTGGCTTTACTTCTTTTAGTTTCTGGTCAAGATTAACTCTCCACAACGAGAAACATCTTCAATGTGTACACCACATTGTTTTTTAACTGTCATCTCATAGTAGTCTCCAGAGTGTGACATTAGCTTGTTACCTGTTACAGGTCCATAAGGAGTCTGCAAACCGGCTACATAACCAAGTGCCATACCATTGTTTTTGTTAACCAAAGATAAGTTTGAACCTGTGCCTTCTCCTGAAAAATCAAGGAAAGTAAATCTCATTGATTCAACAGGGAATCCTGTTACCGGATCAATTTCAAAGTTGATATCTCTGTCATCATACAATGGGTTGTGAACCAATTCAAGTTCAGCACCATTTGCCATTCTGTACTTCACAAATTGGTAGCCTGCAACTAAGGAATTTGCATTCAGTTCAGAACCTACTTTGTCTGTAAAGACTTCAACATTTTTGATGAAACCAGATTTATTCATCCAGTCTTGGATAGCTCTGTGGAAAATCAACATACCATATTCACCGGTAAAGGCTTTTACTTTTCTTCCTGAGCCTGGTTTTACTCTGCTGTAGAAAATATCCATCAGATATTCTTCAATCAAAGTTGAGCTCAAGTGAGAATAGCGGTAGATATGAGAATCTTCCAACTGCTCCTGAATACCAGGGCCAGAGTAAATTGGTCTGCCATTAGCACCAAGAACAGAACTTGTGCTTCTGGAATACCAGTAACCTCTTTCCAATTCTTTGTACCATTGCTGCCAATATTCAACTTCAGCATATTTAATCCAGCTGTCTTGGTATACACCATTACTATCCGGAATTTTCACTGCAAGAACTTCATTTGCAGCATCACCAGTTACCTGATACTCTTTACGGAAACGTGACATTCTGTTTTTCAGAGTGATAGGCAAGCTGTACTGAGTTGAACCAGACTGTTGACCACCTTCCTCATACTGAGAATATAACTTTGCCCATTGAGTTCCTGCAGCAACATACTGCAATGGTAAGAATGCAGAAAAAGCATCATCCATCAACCTTACAGTGTACACCCAGCCAGAACCATGTCTGAAAGGAGTTTCCTGAATACGGCACTGGAATTTTTTGTTAGAAACACCTGGATGTATGATATCACCTGCTGTGTACCAGTTCTCATCCAATTTGATACGGAAAGTTACCTTACCGGCTCCTAATCTTGTGTTAGATACATCTTCCATATTTTCCAGGATCACCAGAGGTCTGGTAGAAGCTGCACGTAGGCTCCATTCCCATTCTGTGGTATTGGATGTTCTTTCTTTGCCAGCACCTGCCAGTGTTGCTGTAAGAGGATTGTCGGAGTACTTATAAGCTGTAAACAGCTTAGTCAGCTTACTCTCAAAAATCTGGGGCTTGGTAATCAGAGCAGCACCCAAGTGATTGAGTTCTGTCATATTAGCATGCCACGGCATTCTTCGGGTAATTAATCTGCTTTCAACATTTGCCATTTTTTTGATGTGTTTTATTTATGTTTATTAAAAATGTTATTTCTACCAATAGTCAGCTAAACTTTTTCTTTCACCTTCCCCACTTCCACCGGATACTCCTGCTGTGTTTCTTTGTGTAAATACTGCTTTTTTGACTTCTGCTACTTTCTTGGTAACTGCTTTCTTTTCTACACCTTCCAGTTTTAATCCTGCTTTTACAAACTTAGCAAGTAGTAACAATTTTGATCTGTCTTTATCCTGCCATATTTTTTGAATATCTGCCTGCATTCCGGTGATGTATTTGTTTTTCCCAATTTTCACCACAGGTTTACTTAGATAAGTACCAAGACTTGCTTTGTCTTCTTTAGTTACCGGAACACCTTCAATCTCTTCTGCTGCTTGTAAGGTTTTAACTAAAGATGTTTCAAACTCTTTTCTGCTATCCGCTGCAGCTTTTTCAGCTTCCTGAGTTTCAAGTAAAACCTGATCTCTCCTTTGTTGCTCCATTTCAGTAACTGTCTTGGAATACTTCAAAGATAGTTTTTCCATTTTCTTACCTTCCTTGGCCCACTCAATCCTGTCATCTACATCTTCTGCATCAAGTTTTTCAATGTTTTTGTAGTAATACCGTAACATCTTTTCCTGACCTTCTTCTGTAGAAAGATCCGAAGTAGGTAACTCCAAAGATTGAGAGTAAGCATTTAAAAAAGTTCTAGTGTCTCCACCTGCTTTTTTATACTTTAAAAATGCAATACCATCTTCATCCATCTCCTGAAAGAAGGACTCAAAGGTTTCCTCTAATCTTGCTTCAATTTCCTGGTCTTGAAGTTCTATCAGTTTTTCTCCATCAATGATGTCTCCATCTTTGATTTCAACATTCTGAAAGACTCCTTTTTCAGTTAAAGTTTTTGCTAATGTAGTAAAGAACTGCACCTCCTCATCCGGATTAATTTCTTCCGATTTTGGATTTTTTTCTGATGCTGCTGGTGCAGGAGTGGTGTCAGTTGCTGTTGCAGGTTTCTCTGCTCCAAAAGTGAAATCTTCATCTTCCACTTGTTCTTCTTCAGCTTCAGGTTTTTTCTTTTCAAAAGCTTCTGCAGGTATCTTTTCATCTGCATCCTTCAATTCTTCAAAAGCCTCTTCATCTTTTGTTGGTTTTGGTGGTTCTATTCCGAAAAATCCCACATTTTCTTCTTGCCAAAAATCACCCTGATCCAAGGGTAAGACTTTCTCTGGCTTTGCATTGTTCTTTGCCATGTCTGAAACAAATTTAAGTTTTAAAATTAATAATACTCAAGTTTTTTTCTTAAACTCTAAGTTTTAGTTGTAATAGCTATTTTTTACTTTTTTGCTTTGAAGCAGCTATTTTCTTCTCTTCTAAAGCTATTTTTTCTTTGTTGTGCTCTTTATCATAAGCAAATTTATCTTCAGCTAACTTTTGCTGTCTGCTTTTAATTTCCACATCTAATCCATGTTTATAGATTTCCAACACATCTGGTTCTCCATCAGAATCACTATCTTTATTAGGGTCAAAACCAACAGACAACATAGCTTGTTTTTGCAGTTCAGTTTTTCTTCTCTCTTCTTCTTTAAGGACTATCATTTCAGCATCATGTGCCCACTCTTCTTTTTGGTGTTCCTGCATTGCTTTTTGCTGTTCCCTTTGTCCCTGCTGTTCTGCAGTAATCTGCTGCATTTTTTGGTATTGTTTTTTATCTTCTCCTGCGACTAAAGCTTCTTCTGCTTCTTGTATACCTTCAGTTCTTATGACTTTTATTACATCAGATAAATCAATAGCTTGATTTTGCATTGCAGCTTGTGCAAGGCCTTCCACCATTTGTTTAGCTTCAAAAGCTTTTGAACTATTGCTTACAAATAACCCATAGGTAGAATTAGCTAAAAGCTCCGGATCAATATTCAACATTGCAGTTGACATGTCATCTAATACATAAGAAAGTTTTTTTGGTTTCTTCATAGTGTAAGCTACCTTAGCCACATCTAATAACTGCTGAAGAACATTTCTTTTTACTGTATTATGAAGTTCAAAATAAGGCTCTAAAATATGAGAGCTTTGTATCATATTTTGTTTAGTATTGGTAACAGCATCATTAGTACCAATTTGACCTTCCATTTGTTTTGTGATACCAATTGAATTACCACATCTTTCTTCAATGTACCCTGCAAGTTCTACATATTTTTGGATATCAGAAGCCAGAGACATATCAATTTCTTTTGCAAGCTGAGTTACATCCTGACTGTTCCTGTTGCCTTCCTCTGAAGGATTTGCCCACACAATTTTAGCAGAGTCTGCATAGTACATCCACTTAGCTACATCAATGCCGGCACTCTTAGGAATTGAGTTGATGTTCATCATTAACAGCTTACCTTTATCAGATGCCATCAATAATTCAATACGATACATAATGATATTATAGTAATACTGATAAGGCTTCATTCTATCCATTGGTGATGTGATAGAAGAGTTCATATCATCATGTGCAGCACCTATGTAAGATAATGGACAGTTGTAAAGATTATCTAAATCAAAAGATTGACCTGGAACAGGTCTCATGTTTTTATAAATATCTTTTCCTATTTTATATCCCTCATGCTTTTCAGGAACCCATATCCATTCTATGTCAATATCTCCGGCATCTTTGTTCAGCTTGTAATCTTCCATTACAATATCCATTTGAACTTCACCGGTAGCAGGATCTCTGTAGTTTAAGAAGCCTACTTTTCTTTCACTTTTCCATTCATGGTGAACTACCCGAATAGTCTGTGCTGTATGATGTATGTTTTCTGTAAAAGTCCAATCAGTATCTATGATTTGATTTGCTCCTCCGTAAGGATAACCATTCTCCAATTCTCGGTGCTCATCTTCAG
>Ga0075152_10002815_pt1 | contig 12307 bp, 8 predicted proteins | sample JI61114C2DNA_FD_70964 | JGI IMG/M metagenome (GOLD analysis project Ga0075152, IMG submission 70964) | Wastewater effluent complex algal communities from Wisconsin, to seasonally profile nutrient transformation and Carbon sequestration -... | ecosystem: Engineered > WWTP > Effluent > Algae...
CTGATCGCATTCGTATTTGTTGCTTTTGGCAATACATTTCATCGTTTCAGTAAAAACGAGTATGTAAATGAACTTGCTGGTAACGGGCTTTATGAGCTTTTCTCGGCATACCGCCACAATGAACTGAACTACGATCAATTTTATAAAACAGTTGATACCCGAACAGCATTTGAAGCCCTTCGAACATTGGTTAAAACACCGGAAGCAAAATTTGTTTCCCCAGATCTGTTGAACCTGGAAAGACACATCCAGAACGATGGCCCTGAAAAAAAATTGAATGTTGTGCTCATCAGTGTTGAAAGCTTTAGTGCGGATTTCATGGAGCATTTTGGAAATAGCAAACACATTACACCCTTTCTCGATTCATTGGCAGACCACAGTCTTTTATTTACGAATCTTTATGCTACCGGAACCCGCACAGTTCGCGGCCTTGAAGCTTTGTCATTATGCATCCCGCCTACACCGGACCAATCCATTGTAAGACGTCCAAATAACGAGCACCTGTTTTCTCTTGGCCAGGTTTTCAAAACCAAAGGTTATAAAACGGAATACATCTATGGCGGTTACGGTTACTTCGATAACATGAATTATTTCTTCGGCAATAATGGTTATGAAGTAGTCGACAGGACGTCAATCAACAGCGAGGATATTGATTATGAAAATATCTGGGGCGTTGCCGATGAAAATCTGTTTGAGCTTGCCTTGAAACAACTGGACGATAATACCAGAACAATGCCTGTATTCGCACACATAATGACGACCTCCAACCACCGGCCCTTCACCTATCCGGACGGAAGAATCGACATTCCTTCCCATACGGGAAGAAAAGGTGCGGTAAAGTATACAGACTATGCTATTGGAAAATTCATTACGGAAGCATCAACGCACTCCTGGTTCAGAAATACGGTTTTCGTTATCGTTGCGGATCACTGCGCATCCAGTGCTGGAAAAACTCAAATGCCGGTAAGTAAATACCACATTCCCATGCTCATTTATTCTCCCGGAAACGTTGAGCCGGGTGTAATGAGCCGACTTATGAGTCAAATTGATGTTGGTCCAACCATTCTTGGCTTATTGAATTTTTCATACACGAGCAAATTCTTCGGCTATGATATGGGTAATCTGGAACCGGGGCGTGAGCGCGCGTTTATCAGCACCTACCAGAATTTGGGATATTTAACCAATCAGGGACTTATTGTTCTATCACCTCGAGCCAAGGCAGAATCTTTTAAGTTGGTTGCGGGTAAAGATCCGATTCCATATAACAATGCAAAACAAGTACGTGAAGCAATCACGTGGTATCAGTCGGCCAGCTATTCGTTTCAGCATGGGTTACTTAAGTAGAATACGTTAGCAATCACTCGTACCGCAGCGACTTAACCGGATTCGTAACCGCTGTCTTCCGGATTTTGTACGCGATGGTAGTTACTGCTATCGTGAATAAGATAAAAATAGCGAGCAACAGAACTTTCATATCAATCGCAATATAGTATTCCCAAATACTGCCCATCAAACCATTTACCATTACAGATCCTAACAACGAGCCGGTGACACATGACACCACCATAATAATCAAAAACAGTTTGCTGGCTTGAACAACGATGTTTAGCAATGAAGCACCCATAATTTTCCGGATACCAAGCTCTTTAGTCCGTTTTTGTAAGTTCAATGAGATCAGGGAATACAGCCCTGAAACGGACATGATAATGGCTACAATTCCCAGGAATGTGTACAAAATCACTACACTATCGAAATGCTCAAGCGCCATCATCATGTTTTCCTCCATTAAACCTCCGTTATAAAGTGTATTGGGAAAAAGTTTCTTCCAGGCTTCCTTGATCTGTACATTCACGCTTACCAGTTGATCCGGAGTTGTGGATGCTACTAAAAACCTGTAATTCGTAGTGGGTACATATCGAAACGCAACCGGACTCAACGGCTGAAACAACGCCCCCAGGTAAACGTCCTTAACAACACCCACAACATAGACCCGAGTCGAATCATTCAACAGGATCCTCTTCCCGATCGGGTTCGCGCCCAGGTGAAGTGCACGAACGAACTCTTCATTAATAATAATGGACTCCTCTACATCTGACGCCCGGTCCTTTTGAAAATTCCTTCCGTCCACCATCCGGACGTTGACCGTTTCAAAATAGTTATCACCCACGTTTAGCACATCAATTTCTTTTTTTAATTGTTTCTCATTCATTGCTGATGCTTTGTATGAGCTGGTATAAATGTGATGTTCGCTTCCGCCAATGAACTCGATCGAAGGATTGCTGGCAAGCTCATTTATTAACTGATCATATTGAGCTACATTGTCCAATGGAACCTGAATAACTGATCGCCAGGCATATCCCAAATCGTATTCCTTCTGATATTTTGAATTGAAATAAAACGCCAGCGCAAAAATGACCGCAGCCAGTGAAATACTAAATTGAAACACAAGCAAGCTTTTCGTGAGCCAGTTCGTTCCTCCAAAGCGTGTTGTCCCACGTAGGATCTGAATGGGCTTGAATGAAGAGATATAAAAAGCAGGATATGCGCCCGCGAGCAGTGCCGTGAATGTTATCAGCAGGAATAGCACAATGAAAAAACCAATATTGTCTTCATATCGAATGGCTATTTCAATGCCAGCCCACATCGAGTTCCATCCGGCAGTTAGGTATTCAGCAAGTACCAACGCTAATCCCAGCGCAAGTATGCAAAACATCATGGTCTCCGACAGAAATTGAAAAATGAGCTCTTTCCGCCTTCCTCCTATCACCTTCCGGATGCCAATTTCTTTCAACCGGTTTCCAGCAATTGCAATAGCATTGTTCATAAAATTGAAACAGGCAACCAGTAATAAGAAACCAGCCATGGCAAAGGGTGCTATAACGGCAGCCGGAGGCATGGTAGAATTAAACCAGTGTCCTTGATTGCGCTCAATCGTTGCACGTTTTGCCATGCCAACGAAAGGCTCAACATAAAATTCGTTAGCCAGCAAATCAGGCCGGGCTTCGTTTTGTGTTTTGATGTACTGCTGAAGTTGTTTGGTTACGACCTCATGTCTGTTTTTATCGTTCAGGTATAAGAATGTTGTCGCCCATCGCGACCAGTCGTTTTCAATTGTTGTGCGTTGGGTCGGATCGGAAAAATAATTGTCAAATGAAGTTAATACGTGGAACCTGAAGCTGGAGTTGGTTGGAAATGCTTTGAATACGCCTCCAATCTCATACTCACGCGGTTGCCCGGATATAATTTGTGTCAATGATTTTCCCAATACATCCTTGTTTCCAAAATATGTTACGGCCAATTCATCGCTTATCAATATTGTACTTTTGTCTTTCAGGCTAACGGTTCCGGATACGAGCTCAATCGAAAAAACTTCGGTAAATGCTTGTTCAGTATAGACGCACTCGCGGGCAAACATTTCATCACCAATCCGGAATTGCCCCTGCTTGCCGATGTATTGAATCAGTTTTTCATCTTCACGCAGGTTTTCACGAATCAGGTTTCCGACCGGCATCGGGCAAACGCCATACGGGATTTTTTTCTGTTCAGCGGATTGCCAGAATCCAATCCGGTAAATATTCCCGCTATTCTTTTGCTGCGTATCAAAGGCCGTGTTGTATTCATAATTAACATAGGCCGTAATACAACATCCAAGCGCGATGCTCATGCCTAAAAGATTAATACTGAATGCGGCCTTGTTCTTAACGAAGGTGCGAAGGGTCAACCGAAAATAGGTTAATAACATAACTGGTGTTGGCTTTGGGATATCTCGAAAGACCAGTCAACAGATCAAACGTTGCATTGCCGCGATAATAATGACAAAATCGTGTAAAATTGGCCCTGCGTGCATTGCCTGAGTTGATTTTCGGTCGTTGATTTAAAAGGATATCGGACCAGGCGGCACAAAAAAAATCGACCCTTGAGGTCGATCTTTTCTATGGTTTTGATGTCGATATCAATTCATGATTCGTTCAACCTTCACGGCATTCATGCCCTTCTTGCCACGCTCTTCCTCGTAGGTAACTAAATCGTTTTCGCGGATCTCATCTAAAAGACCTGATACGTGAACGAAGATGTCAGTTTTTGAATCTGACGGTGTGATGAATCCGAAACCTTTGGTTTCATTGAAAAATTTTACTGTTCCTTGCATGCTATAAAAATTAAATTAAAAATTCATGTTCTGATGGTTCGCCATCGTGTGCTAAAACGGTTCTGATACCGATGTTATGGGATGAGAACGTATAATAAAGAAGGGTGAAAACAGGCAAGCGTCAAAACCGACTTGCAGGAAGGCACTACTCTATAACTATGGTGTAAAGATACCACACTTTAGGCTTCAATCCTATTTCCGGAACCAATCAAGCCATTTTCTTCTCAAAGAGAGGTCTCCTTAAATTTTTCCTTCCGTAACAGCATGAGAGCCGACTACAAATCGCAGCTAAATTATTTCTTGTATTCAATTTTAGTAATTCGCCAGACAAACTCACCTGCACCTGTTTTCACAACGGCTTCATCACCCACTTCTTTTTTCATCAGTGCTTGCGCCATCGGTGAGTCGATGGAGATATAGTCTTTGATATTGATAATCTCCTCACCCCCGACTATGCGGAAGCGGATTTGTTTTCCCTTGTCTCCTGATAGCGATCGGGATTCAATTTCCACCCAAGCGCCAAACATTACTTTGCCCTCCTGGTACGGTGAATAATGGATAACTTTTAAATCATCTATACACTTGCGTAAATAGAGCAGACGCCTGTCAATTTCGCGCAGCCGCTTTTTATTATAATGATAATCTGCATTTTCAGAACGGTCGCCAAGGCTTGCGGCCCACGATACCTTTTGCGTAGTCTCCGTCCGTTCAACGCGCCACAAATGATCCAACTCAGCTTTTAACTTTTCTAAACCTTCCGGGGTAATTAAGGGTGTTTTCATCGTTTACGCTGCCGCGAATTAATTCGCTACTTCAATCTTCACTTTAAGATTCTTTAACTTCTCATTCTGGATAGCTGCCAGCACCTTATTTACCAACGGGCGTTTAATAGAAACATATGAGGCGTAGTCGAGTGGCGTGATGAGTCCAATCTCGTCTCCGGTAAGGCCGCCCTTCTTTGCCAGAAATCCAGCGATATCGCCTTTACTCACTTTATCTTTTTTGCCTGCACTTATATAGAGGCACACATACGCGGGTGGCGGTGGCAGTTTAAGTGATTTCGGCACGGGTATGGTTTCAATTTTTTGCGTGATGTATGGCGGCAGTGTCTCGTCATCCGCAAGAATCAGGTACGCTTCGCCATGCGCGTGCATGCGTGCCGTACGGCCATTGCGGTGGATGAATGCATCTTCTTTCGGAGGCAATTGATAATGAACAACATGTTTGATCTCCGGAATATCGAGCCCGCGTGCCGCCAGGTCCGTTGAAATTAAAACATTATGGGCCCCACCCCTGAACCGGATCAGATTTTTCTCCCGGTCAATCTGTTCCATCGCGCCATGGAATGTGCCATGTTCAAAATTCTTGCTCTTGAACAGCATACTGATTCTTTCCACGGCATCGCGATGATTGCAAAAAACAAGACACACCTCCTGATTAAAACTTGCTACCAGTTTCATCAGTGCATCAACCTTATCGGTGCTGTTGGTGTGAAGTACTTTTAATTCAAGCTTCGGGTCCGGAACGGTAGTCAGGTAATCCAATGTGTTCAATCGCTTAAAAGGAAGAAAATCCGGTAGCGCGGTCTGGTTTGTGGCCGAGGTAAGGATATGTTGTTGACGGTTGTTCAATGCCTTAAATAGTATTTCCAACTGGTCATGAAAACCCATTTGCAACGATTTATCAAACTCGTCCAGTACCACGATCCTCACACCTGATGGATCAAACGATTTACGGTCGATATGGTCAGCAAGCCTGCCCGGAGTTGCAATGATCACTGCGGGTGCTTCGCTTAGGCTATTCTGTTCGAGTTGAAAATCATGACCGCCATAACAGCAGGTGACTTTGAACGAGGTTTTCATCGTTCTGAAAACCTGCTCGATCTGTATGGCAAGCTCGCGTGAGGGCGCAACAATAATAGCTTGTACCAGTTTATCCTTGTCGGAAAGTTTGCTGATGACAGCAATGAGAAAAGCCAGCGTTTTTCCAGAGCCTGTAGGTGCTAACAGCATCAGGTTCGTCCCGGGTTCGGCCTTTTCAATCAGTTCAACCTGCATGGCATTAAATTCGGGTATGGACAAATTCGTCAGGAAATCGCTATAAAGTGTATTCAGGTTGCGCTGCATAGGGGCAAAGATAACGTTATCGGCATTGGGATACTATGTTGAGAATATCGAACGATTTTGTCGATCCGCCCTTGTTAAAATTGACGGTTTACACGCTACTTTACGAGTAGTGGTATGAATACTACTTGTTCTTCTTCTCCAACACGCACGGTGATTCGAATACTACATCGCCCAATGGGAAAGTGGTATCCAACGAGACCTTCTCCCCCTGTTCTTGTTAATATCCTTCTAATTGGGATTTCAATATCAATTATAGCGTTGCGATTCCTCAAGATTATCGTAGGTTTAAGGTTACCGGTCTCCTTTACTTCCCCTACATCTCTCGGTTTCGAATAACGACTAAATCCCAGCGTAGCGCCTTGCACCATATTTCCGAGGCTATCCACAAAATCAACCTTGATTGCGTTTTTCAGTTCCTCGTTTGTTAAATCCTTTAGCCTGTTATCCGTAACTTTTAGTTTAACATGCACATCAGCATTGCTCCTTCTGGATACCTTGTAACCATCCTCATTCTTAAAATACTTGATTCGTATAGACCGCCCATCATACGCCACCAAACTTTTTTGTGGTTGACTGACAGTTTCAGAAAAAACGAAAAGGAAAAAAATTAGAAAAACATAGTTGTTCATAGCAGTTTACCACTTCAGCCGCGTGTTATTTCAGAATCCGAGAAATAGCTGAGTCCGGAAAATCATCTACAAATATTTCAATTTTATCAACCCCCTTCTCCTCCATAAAGGTCATGCTTAGCTTCTAAAAAAACAACCTTTGTCAATGCTATAATGTATAGTCCCTTACTTACATTGGAAAAGTTTTAATCTACACCATCACTCCGACTTTAAAATCTTAACGGGATTAACCAGTGCCGCCCGGATTGCCTGATAGCTGACGGTGAGCAGGGCAATGCCGGTTGCCAGCATACCTGCTAGTGCAAACACCCACCACGCAACGTCAATGTGATATGCATATCCAGCCAGCCAACGGCTTGCGCCCCACCACGCTATCGGGAATGCAATGCAACAGGCTGCGAAAACAAGTTTCACAAAATCCTTTGAGAGTAATGAGATCAGGCTTATTACAGTAGCGCCTAAAACTTTACGCATTCCGATTTCCTTGAGTCGTTGCTCGGCTGAATAGGTAGCCAGTCCGAAGAGACCGAGGCAGGCGATGAATACACTGGCCATGGCAATCCAGCTGAGAATTGTTTGACTGCGTTGGTCTTCAATGTAAAACAAAGCGAGTTGGTCATCCAGAAAGTGATATTCAAACGGTTCGTGTTCATCGTTCGTGACCATGATTGCTTTTAGTTTATCGAGCGTTCCCTGGATATCATGCGGTGCAATTTTTACAGAATAATAATCGATGCTTTGAATGGGATTTTCGTTGTACGCGATGATCATAGGCTGAATCTTGTCGCGCAGGGATTGAAAATGAAAATCTTTGACAATACCCACCACCTGCGGCTTGAACGATGCGTTCACATCATCATAGATCGGAACAAAAAAGTTATTGCGGGCAATCATCGGGATATCGATCACCTGGTTCCCGACATCTGTAATGCCCAGCAGCTTAGCAGCGGTTTCGTTGATTAGAATGGCGGACGTGTCATTCTCATGCTGGAAGTTGCGTCCAGTAAGCAATTGGATGTCATAGACGGATAAAAAATCTTTATCGGCACCAATGACGTAGGCAATCTGGTGATCACCGGCACTTCCCTCCTGTTTTGCTTTCACTCTCCGGAACGTTTTCCATTCACCCGGAACCCGTGAGGTTACCGATACTTGTTGTACAGCAGGTACTTTCGCCATTTCTGCCTTTACCCATTCAAAGTTTGTCCGCGCTTTAGCAACATTCACATCGATGACCAGCATCAGGTCTTTGTCGAACCCAAGGCTGGTGTTGTTGAGGAAACGCACCTGCATCAGCAGCACGATTGTGCCGATGATCATTACGGTGGAAACGGTGAACTGAAACACAACCAATACTTTTCGCACCGAAAAATCACTTACGCTTCGCATCTTCAGGCCTTTTAATAAAGCAACCGGATTGAAGCGGGAAAGCAATAGCGCTGCATAGCCACCAGACAAAAGCCCGATAGCAATAACCAGCGCAACAGCGATAGCCCAGAAACGCAGGCTTGCTCCAGTAAAGAGTGAGAATTGTTTATCGACAAAATCATTGAAAGGCGGCAGCAGCAGGTTAACGATGAGCACCGCGACTAAAAATGCGAGGGCCGTGGTGATCAACGACTCAACTAAAAATTGTCGGACGAGGTTTCCGCGTACTGCACCGATTGTTTTACGCACGCCAATTTCCTTGATGCGACTGGATGCCCGCGCGGTGGTGAGGTTGGTGTAGTTGATACCTGCGATAAGCAAAACAAAAATCCCTGCGAAGGAGAATACGGTTACATAAAGCGGATTGCCCTGCGGAATGCTTTCAACATTTGCGTTTCGTGCTCCATCTGCGATACCTTCTGAGCGCAAGTGCACATCTTTCAAAGGCTGAAGCATGAACGACAAAACAGTGCCGGGTTCGAGCTCCGCATGTGCGATGGCCAGGCTGGTCATTTTTTGAGCAACCGTTGGTGCATGAACATCCGGTTTCAACAACGCGTATACTGTAAAGCCGGTTGAGGACCAATCATTTTCTATTTCCTCTTTAAACCACTCCTCGTGATAAAGAGTCGACTCAGATATCACGCTGGTAAAATTGAAAGTCGAATTGTGCGGATGATCTTTCAGAATACCGGTGATCTTCAACGGAGTTGGCATATGACTGAATTGTAAATTCTTATTCAGCACATCGGTCCGTTTAAAAATCCGCATGGCGAGATCTTCCGTAATAACAATTGAGTTCGGTTCCTTTAAGGCAGTCTTTCTATCGCCCTCGATCAATGGAAAATCAAACACCTGTAGAAAATTGCCGTCTCCGATTGTTATAGTTTCCTGAACATTGATTGGGTTCTCCGGATCCACCAGATTTGCGCGACCCGCGCGTTGCATGCGGGTTGTCATTTCTATCTCCGGAATAGCATTCGGAGATTCTTCGGCTAGCATGTAGCCTGCTGCCGCAACAACCGTAGGTCCATTGTTTGGATTTTCTTCAGCCGAAACCACACGGTAAATTCTGTCTTTATTGCTGTGCTGATGATCGAACGTAAGTTCATCGTGCACATACAGGCCGATCAGCAAAAAGCAGACGATCCCAAACGTTAACCCCGTTACATTCAGGGTTGAATACAATTTATTTTTCAAAAGACTTCTCCAGCCCATTTTAAAATAGCTTCCGATCATACCATTGTTTGTTATAGGGTGTATAGTGGTCGGGCGGATGATGCCAGGCCTGAATAGAAACAGAATGTCTTTGAGCAATAACACGTTGGCCCTTGTTCTTCCCGCTTCCGCTTCTCTCGCTTCGTAAAGTTCCAACAGGTCGCCTTCGATGTCGGCATGATATTCCGGTTTGCAAAATGATTTCAGCAAACGCAGGAGTAAACGCGGAGGCTCGGTTCTTTTCATGGCGTCTTAGCTGTTTAACTTCAACACCAGTTTTGGCAACGCATTCCAAAGCTCATCGCGGGTCTCTTTGGTATAGGTGAGCGCCTTTTTTCCGTATGCTGTAATCTCAAAAAAGAGTTTGGGGCGTCCCCTTCTACTTTCCGTTGATTCGCCTTGTTTCGATTTCAGGAAACCTTTGGATTCAAGTCTTCGCAGCGTGACTTGCAGCGCGCCAACGGTAACGTCACGGTCAAGACGTTGTTCGATCTCATCTTTGATGGTTATTCCGTAGGCGTTGCCATGCAGCACCCCTACCGTAAGAAGGACCACTTCTTCAAATTCACCGAGCTGGATTTTTTTCATTAATACTACTATTACGTAGTAATATTAGATGAGGTTTCGTTAAAATCCTATTTTGTAGTAATAATTATTGGAATTGATCAGAAACGTAGTAAGAATGGTTAATCGACAGTGATTACAATTTTGCCTTTGTGGTCTGCTCTTCCGAAATATTGCATCGCTTCAGGTGTATCTGCCAGCGTGTAGCGGTGTTCATCGATTACGCATTTCAATTGACCGACTTCGTAAAGACTGTTCATATAGGCCAAATCTTTATTAGCCTTTAATGCCACGATGCTCACCCTCTTTTTACCGAGCATGTTAATCCAAGCCCTTGACAGGAAAATTTTTAAGAGTCTGGATAAATCACCGCCCACAGTAACGTACATGCCACCGGGAGTCAATGCCCGCACGTAATGAGAAATCGGCCGGTTAGTCTTTGCATCGAGTATGAGGTCGTACGTTTCACCGTTTTTGGTGAAATCTTCTTTTGTATAGTCAATGCAATGTGTTGCGCCCAGCGATCTCAAAAGATCCAGCTTCTCCCCTTTGTCAACAACCGTTATGTTATTAACGCCAAGTGCTGTGGCAATCTGAATTCCAAATGTTCCTACCCCACCACCTGCTCCGTTGATCAAAAGCTTTTGGGCGGGTTGAAGATTTGCTTTGTCAATCAATCCTTGTACGGCCAGCATAGCAGCCTGTGGTATAGCTGCTGCTTCCTCAAAGGTCATCGTTGCAGGTTTCAACGCCAGCGCATCCTCCGAAGCGCAAACATATTCTGCAAATCCGCCCCATCTCCCGCTCAAGTCTCCGTAAATTTCATCGCCTGGTTTAAACTTTGTAACGCTGCTCCCCACAGATTCAATTCGTCCCGCTATGTCGGAGCCGATGATCTGACGTTTCGGTTTGGAAAAGCCGCTCATTAGTCGATTAAATAAATCCGGCTGAAGCAATGCATAGTCCCAATCATTAACCGATACCGCGCGCACGCGGATCAATACTTCGTTTTTGAGAGGTTCAGGCTTTGGCACATCCGCCATTTGGAGAGCTTCTGGCCCTTTGTATTCAGTGTAAATAACTGCCTTCATAAATAACTACCTTTTCTACTTATTACTTAACCAATATCCGAACTCCTTCGCTGTGACTTGAGAATTCCGGGGCATACATGCATTGAATGGTCGTAATCCCATTCGAAAAATCTCCTCTGTTATTTACCCTCAGATCATATTCAAATACATAGACACCTTTTGAAATTCTGTCGAAGAAAAAGTTTGTTGAGGCATCTTTTGTACTCTGGTAGTAGCCTAACCCCTCCTGCCATTTGTATTCCGACAAAACATCCACCGGCTCAAGTCCGGCCGCACGCATATCCTTCATATGAATAAATTCCATATCCCGGTCGCTTCGTAACTCAATGCGTATCCGAAGCAAATCACCCGGCTGGAGCTGCACTGCTGGATTAACTTCCACCAGGGATTCACCTGTGTTCTCCCGAATCACTTTAAAAGCTTTTTTAGAAAGCTTCAATGAAGTTTCGGCAGCGGTTACTTTGTCAAGCTGCTCAGAATATTGCCAGTACAGTCCACCCCAAGCAATGGCATTACCTGTGTTGCTGATTTTTACTGTTCCCATGGATGGTGTGATGGCTTCGGCATTCCAAACCGTTTTAAAGTACCCGGTACCTGCTTCAACGTTGGCAGTATCAGGAACAACCTTCTTGTTCCCAACCTCAATATTCAGTTTCTTATCAACGGACAGCCATTCGGTGCCGTTCAAAAGAAGCGCATAGATTGCTTCCGAAGTTGCACGGGTTGTTTTCCATTGGGTAGTCTGCTTGTTTTTGAGTAACCATATACGCAGCTCATCAACAGTTGTCTGTCGGGAAGACAGAGCTTGTGACTCAATTTCAGCGAAAGCTTCGATCATCAGGGCCTGAGTTTCCACGGGTGATTGGTACCAGTACCAACCGGCTACGTTTTCTTTCCAGTACATCCCTAGTTCTTCACTGGTAATGCTGTTCTCTCGCAGCGAATTCAGAATATCGGTTGCTACGGTTAAATTTTTGCTCCGGAATTGCACGAGCGCCATCATTCCTTTTGCATAAAGATCGAGTGACGTCCAATGTTTGGATCCTTGCTGACGGATATAATAATCAACAGCCGCCTGTGTTCCCGGAGTCATGGAAATTTCAG
>Ga0075152_10002816_pt1 | contig 12302 bp, 2 predicted proteins | sample JI61114C2DNA_FD_70964 | JGI IMG/M metagenome (GOLD analysis project Ga0075152, IMG submission 70964) | Wastewater effluent complex algal communities from Wisconsin, to seasonally profile nutrient transformation and Carbon sequestration -... | ecosystem: Engineered > WWTP > Effluent > Algae...
ACTAACCGCTCCGGCCACGGCACCGGACATCAACCGGGCGATGACCTTGGTGTTGGGGAATTGCTCCAGGATGATCTTCAGCAATACCGTGATGGGTATGGCCATGATAAGGCCGGGGATGCCCCAGATGTAGCTCCAGAGCATGAGCATCACCAGCACCGTGATCACATTGATGGAGAACGTTTTGCCGAGGAAGATCGGTTCCAGGATTGACCCCATGAGCACCTGAACGCCAATGATGACAAGGATAAAGGCCAACAGTGTGCCCGAGCTATCGATCTCCACCATGGCAAAGAGGCTCAGCAGAACAACGGAAACAATGGAGCCCACCATCTGCACGAAGTTGATCAGGAAGGCGAACAGCCCCCAGAGGATCGGAAAACTCACATCGAAGAACAAGCATGCCAAGGTGAACCCGAGACCAGTGAAAAAGCTGATTACGAATTTGACCCGGATGAACTTGATGATGTCCTTTTCGATCCGCCGGAACACCTTGATGGAAGCGTATTTATGCGGAAAGATCACGGTCTGGAGCACATCCTGCAGGTTGATGGAACCAGCCAAAAGAAGCACGACATAGAACACGGTCATCAAGGTCATGGTCAGGGTATCGCCCACCATTCCGAACAGCGGGCCCAGGTTGTCCACCAGGTCGAAGTCCTTGAGGTAATGCAGCACCTCCACGCCCACCACGCGTTCCATGCCGAAGAACGATTCGATCGAAACCACGATGCCGAGCAGTTTGGCCCCGGCCACTTCAACAATGGAGTTGTCCGCGGAAAGCACCTCGCGAACCGCAATTCTTACCAAGCGACCAGCAAGAATTAATGCGGAAATGAGGATGCCGACAACCGCCGATACCCCGAGCGCAGTCGGTACTTTCTTCTTCTTGAACCACCGCATCAGCGGCAGGAACAACAAGGCCAGGAACATGGCGAAGAATAGCGGCACGAAGATGAACGCCAACTCCTTCAACAAGTAGAAGATGAAGGGAACAACAATGATCAATAAGAGCCTGTTCGTAGTGCCTATGTCCTTCATCACCGCTATCGGATGCGCCTCAGTTCCCTTGTTGGTCCTGAACGTCTGCAAGGTCGGGAAATAATTCGCGCTGCGCACAAGCCGACCTAACTCGTGCGCGATGTGGCACCACGCTCTATCGTAAAACAGGAGCGCCCCGGCAACTTGCCGAGGCGCATCCTTCCCCCTACCCAAACTCTATTTCGACAATACCTTGAACTCCGTGCGCCGGTTGGCTTGGTGCTCGGCATCGGTGCATTTGGTGCATTCGCAGGTTTCCACCGGTTTGGTCTCGCCGTAGCCTTTATGCGTTAACCGCTCTTTCGCTATGCCTTGCGAGATCAAGTATTCAACCGCACTCTTGGCCCGCTTTTCCGACAGGCCCATGTTGTACGCGTCCTTACCGCGGCAATCCGTGTGGGAGCTCAGCTCAATGGTAACCGTGGGGTTGTCGTTGAGCGTTTGCACCAGTTTGTCCAGCTCCTTGGCCGCGTCCGGACGGATGTTCCACTTGGCCACATCGTAGTAGATGTTGTCCAAGCGCACCACTTGGTCCACTTCCAGCGGGAACAGGTTGAAGTCCGTATGGATCACCGTGTTGTTGTTCTTGCCTTTGGTGGTGATGCGGGCGCTTTGCTTGAAGAAACCTTCCTTCTCCACTTTGATCTTGTAATCCGTGTTGTTGATCAAGCCGAAGTTGTAGGTCCCGTCGGGGCCGGTGACAACATCCTGCAATACCGCCCCATCCGCATCGCACAGGTGTACCGTAACACCGCCCAGGGGTTTGTTGTCCGCGCCATTGTAAACGATACCCTCAGCGCCGAAGTCGTTCTTCTCCAATTGGATCACGGCCTTGCTCAGGTCGTCCGTCTCGGTGTTCAGCTCCACTTGACCCGGCCGGTAGCCGTCCTTCGCGGCCTTCACGGTGTACTTCTCGCTGTAAGGCACGTTGACGGTGAAGGTGCCGTCGTCGTTGGTCTCCACTTGCATGTCCTCGATCTCATGCCCTTTCGCGTCCAGCACCACCAGCTCATACGCGTTCACCGGGGTCTGGTCCATCTTGTCCACCACAACGCCTGTGATGGTGGTGCGCGGTGGATGTACCGTGCAGCCGTAGATATCGTCGCTGCCCTGGCCGCCGGGCCGGTTGCTTACGAAATAACCGGTGCTGTCATCCGCGGAAAGCACCAGCCCAATGTCGTTGTACGACGTGTTCATGGGGTAGCCCAGGTTGAACACTTTGCCCGGCCCTGCGGCGGTGAGCTTGGTGGTGAACAGATCGTAGCCGCCAAGGCCGGGATGCCCGCTGCTGCTGAAATAGAAGGTGCTGTCCGCAGTGATGAACGGATACATTTCTCCACCGGGGGTGTTCACCTTGGTGCCCATGTTCTTCGGCTCGGCCCATTCGCCGTTCACCAGGTCGCAATACCAGATGTCCGTGCCGCCGCTGCCGCCGGGCTTGTCACTTACGAAATAGATGCGCTTACCGTCGGGTGAAATGCAAGGATGACCAAGGTTGTTGTCCGGGTCGTTGTAATCGAACGGCGTCAACGGGCCCCATTCCGGCGCACCGCTCTCGCCCGCGCGGATGTCCGCGTAGTAAATGCCCAGCTTCAGTTCACCGTCCAGTGATTTGGTGGCTTTGCCGTAGTAGTAGTTATCCCGGGTGAAATACAGGCGCTGTTTGGTGGAATCGAAGGTGGCCATGCCGTCGTGGTACCGGCTGTTCAGGTCGTGGCGCATCACCAAGGGATCGGCGGCGCTATTGCCTTTGACCTCCGCGGAATACAGGTTGAGGAAGGGCTGCTCGTCCCACTTGTAAGGGGTGGTTCCGCCAACGCCTTCGCCTCTTGCACTGCTGAAGATCAGCAGGTTTTTCATGAACGCCGGGCCCACGTCCGCCTGGGGTGAATTGATCGGCACGGTGCGCACTTGGTTGCGCATGCTGTCCTGCCGCAGTTGCGTGAAGAAATCCGCGTTCTTCAAATAGCCCTGCACCATGGGGTCGTCCGGATCTTCCTCGGCGAATTTTCCGTACCAGGCCATGGCCTCGTCGTAACGGCCTTGTGCGCGGAGCAGGTCGGCATACGCCAACATGTCGTCCGGTGCGGGGGAGCCCAAGTCCATCAACCGCTTGTAGGTGGTGACCGCCGCGGGAATGTTGCCGGCCTTTTTATAGGCGAATGCCAACTTGCGGTAATCGGCCGGCTTTACGCTCGGCTTGGCCACGATGTCCTCATACACCTTGGCCATGTTGAGGTAATCGAACTGCGCGGCGAACTTGTCGGCCATTTTGTGCAGCAGCGCCTGACCTTGGACCGCGGGGGCCACGAACATGCAAGCCGCCAATGCGATCAAGAAGGTCCAAGACCGTTTGTGTTGATGAAGCTCCATGGCTTAGAAGTATCGGGGTGAACGGATGCCCGCGGGCGGTTTGCCGAACTCATAGCCCAGCATGAACTCATGGGAACCGCCGCTGTAGTTATTCAAGGCTGAAAGTGGATAGTCGTAAGAGTATCCTACGGTGAACGCGTCCGTAATGTTATACTGCACCAAAGCGCCAACGGCATCGGTATAGCGGTAGAAAGCGCCCAGCCAGAGCTTTTCGTACAACAGGAAGTTGGCTCCCACGTCGATGCTCAACGGCGCTCCGTCCACGGCCTTTACCATGAACGTGGGCTTCAGCTTGGTGTAAGTGCTGAGGTTGAACACGTAACCGCCACTGAGGTAAAGGTGCATGCGCTGCCCCTTGTCGCTTACGAACTGCAGACTGTCGGTCTGGAAAAATTCAGTGCGCAGCAGCTTGGGCGAACTAAGGCCCAAGTAGAACCGGTCGCCGTAATACATCACCCCGAAGCCGAACTGCGGATCGGTCTTGGAGGAAACGCTTTGTTGGAAGACCTGGTCGTTGGCCTCGAACTGGTGCAGCGAGGCGAAGTCACCTTGGAACAGGTTCATGCCGCCCTTCAAGCCGAACGCCAGCTTTTTGTCCTTCCCCAGGAACATCCGGTAGGCCACGTCCACAATGAAGCCGTACTGTGTAACCGGGCCGTGCTCGTCGCGCATCAACGTGCCTCCCAAGCCGATGGCCTGCCGGAACACCGGTGCGTGCGCAGTGAGTGTCTGCGTGGTCGGCGCGCCTTCAAAGCCCACCCACTGGTGGCGGCTCAGCGCTTTCAAGCTCAAGCGTTCCGCACTGCCCGCATAAGCCGGGTTCAACGCCAGCAAATTGAACATGTACTGGCTGAACTGCGGGTCTTGCTGTGCAGCGGCCTCCCGCGGGGCCAAGGTGGTGGCCGCCAGCAGCAATGCCACCGCAGCTCCTTTCCAACGGAACGTGGTCCGCAGTGAATCGTGGTTCTTCATGGTTTCCATGTTCAACGGCGCAAGTAGATGTAACCCGTGATGACCTCTTTGTCCTTGCCCGGGTCGAGAATGAAGTAGTAGGTGCTCTCAGGCAGTTCCGTGCCCCAGTTCAATTTGCCCTCGCTCTTGCCGTCCCAAGTATTGTTGTACGGGCTGCGCTCGTACACCACGGAACCCCAGCGGTTGAATACTTTGAAGGTGTTCTCCGGATAGTATTCGATGCCGCCGATCACGTAGGTGTCGTTCACCCCGTCGCCGTTCGGCGAGTAAGAGTCCGGCACGACCAGCGTGCTGCAGTCGTGCAGGTTCACCACCACGGTGTCCATCGTGGTTCCGCAAGCGCCGTTTTCCAACACCCACACAAAGACGTTGTCCCCTGGCAGCAGGTCCGTTACCTGTGCGTCCGCCAACGTGGCGTCGTTGAGCACACCGCTGCCCTGGATGAGTTCCCAATGCCCGGTGGCCGTGCTCGTGGCTGGAACCGCGGCGAACTGCGTATAGGTGGTGTCCTCGCAGATGCGCTGGTCCGGCCCGCCGTCCGCCGAGGGTACGTTGATGTCGTAGAGGCTGATGGCCACTTCATCCGAGGTGGTGCCGCACACGCCATTGTCGATGGTCCAAGTGAAGGTGCTGGTGCCAAAGTCGATACCGGTGATGGTGGTGTTCCGGTTGCTTGGATCGGTAATGACACCCGTGCCCGCTCCTGCGGTCCAGGTCCCGATGGCCGGCAGAATGGCCTCATTGGCGAACATGTCCGCATCAACCGGTCCCGCATCACAGAATTGCTGGTCCGGACCGGCGTCCGCGGCTTGTGCAACACCATCGTAGATCGTTACCACGACCGTATCGCTGAGCGGCTCGCCGACGCATGGTCCGTTGTCGATGCCCCAGGCCAACACGGTAACACCGCTGCTGAGCCCGCTGAGCACCGCTAGCGGATCGTTCACATCGCTGATCACACCCGGACCGCTCACGATGGTCCATACGCCGATAGCAGGCGCAGTAACCGCGGTGGCCGCCATGGTCACTTGTTGCAATGGACCGCAGAGTTCTTGGTCAGGACCGGCGGATGCGCTGGTGAGACCGCCGTCGAAGAGCGTGATGCTCACGGTATCGGTCAACACGCCACAAGGGCCATTGTCGATGGTCCACAGCAGTTGGTTCAACCCGTTACCGAGGCCGCTGATGGTGGCATCCGATGCGTTGGCATCGCTGAAGGTGCCGCTACCGCTGAGGATGCTCCAAGTACCCGTGGCTGGCACAACCGGTGCTGTGGCCGCAAGCTGGGCGCTGTCCTCAGGCGTGCAGAGCTCTTGGTCAAGCCCTGCGTCGGTGCTGGTGATGGTGCCGTCGAACACGTTCACCGTCATGGTGTCCGTACTGGTTCCGCAGGGACCGTTGAAGATGGTCCATACGAAGGGGTGTATGCCCACGGGAAGATCGGAAACTTCGGTCAATGGATCGTTGGCATCCGCGATGGTGCCCGTGCCGTCAAGCGAGGTCCATGTACCCACGCCCGGATGCGTGGCTGCATTGCCGGCCATGGTAACGCTCGTGCTTGAGGTGCTGCAAAGCGCTTGGTCCGCACCTGCATCAGCCAGTGGTGCAGTCTCGTCATAGAGCAGTACCTGCACGGTATCGATCGTGGGCGGTGCGAAACCGCAGTCACCGTTGTAAACCGTCCAGGTGAACACGTTGATGCCGATGGTGAGGCCGGTGATCGCCGTGGCGTGGTAGTTGGTATCGGCGATCACGCCGGTTCCGCTCACGAGGTGCCAAGTGCCGTAGGCCGGGAACAACGGCAGATTGCCCGCCATGATGGTGCTGTCCTCCGGCGTACACAAGGAGATGTCCGGACCGGCGTTGGCCGTGGGGCCGAACGGATCGTACACGGTGACCACCAAGGTGTCCACCAGGATACCGTTGTTGGGGCAAGGCCCGTTGTCCAAGGTCCATAGCAAGGTGGTGATGCCCACTTCCAGACTGTCCAACACGGTGGCTGGATCGTTGGGATCCACTAAGTAGCCAGCGCCGCTGAGGATGCTCCACATGCCGGTGGCCGGTGGCTGCGGCGTATCGGCGCCGAGCTGCACGGTGGTTAAGGGCAGGCAGGTCTCAAAGTCCTCTCCGGCATACGCCGCCGCCGTGCTATCACTGAAGATCGTGATGTTCACCGTGTCCATGGTGATGGCATCCGGGCAGGGGCCGTTGTCGGTGGTCCAAACGAAGGTGTTCACGCCGATGGACAGGCCTACCACTTTGGAGCCGGGATCGGTGGGGTCCGCGAAGAGGCCGGCACCGTTGACCAAGGTCCATTCACCCGTGGCCGGGAAGGTGGGCGTGTTGCCCTCCATGTAGGTGCTGTCCTGCGGGGTGCAGTATTCCTGGTCAAGACCGGCGTTCGCGTCTAAATTATTTGGATCAAACACCCGGATGGAGGCGATGTCCGAGGTGATGCCGCAAACCCCGTTGTTGATGGTCCAAGTGAGGTCCGTTTCTCCGATGATGAAGCCCGTTACCGTGGTGTTGGGGTTGTTCACATCCGCGAACACCACGCCCGGCGCGCTTGAACTCCACACGCCGATGGCCGGAACCGTCGGTGTGTTACCGGCCAATTGAACGGTACCTGCGGGGTCGCAGAAATCCTGGTCCAGACCCGCTGCTGCCGGTGGCGCATTGAGGTTGAAGAGGAAGATGCTCACCTGGTCGGTGGTCACACCGGGCACGCATGGCGTGTTGTCCACGCGCCACTCGAAGATGTTCTCCCCGAAGCCCAAGTTGGTCACCGTGCTGTTCGGAGCCGTTGGATTGGTGATGGTGCCCTGACCGCTGACCAAGGACCAGATCCCGGTGGCCGGGAAGATCACGTTGCTGCCCGCCAACGTGGTGCCGGTGGCCGGGGTGCAGATCTGCTGGTCTGCACCGGCATTGGCGATCGGGTTGCCGGAGTCATGCGTGTAGATGCTCACCACGTCCTGCGTTACCGGGCCGCAAGGACCGTTTGAGACTTCCCACTGGAAGATGTTCTCCCCTACTCCCAAACCGGTGATGGTGGTGGTAGGCGATGATGCATTCGTGATCACTCCCGTGCCGAAGACCAAGGTCCAGGTGCCAGTGGCGGGGCCGATCAAATTGCTGCCCGCCATGGTGGCCGTGCTGTTCGCGCCGCAGACATGCTGGTCGGGACCGGCATTGGCCACGGGGTTGTTGATGTCGAACAGGGTGATGCTGATCTCGTCGAAGCTGATGCCGCTTTCGCAAGGCCCGTTGTTCACCGTCCACCGCAGGATGTTCAACCCCACGCTGAGGCCGGTTACCACTGCATTGGGGGCATTGATGTCGCTGAATACCGCAGTGCCTTGCGTTACCGTCCAAGTGCCGACCGCTGGTGCCGTAACCAAACTACCTGCCATGGTGATCGGTCCTGCAGGTGTACACAATTGCACGTCAGGTCCTGCCGCCGCAACCGGGTTCAAGCGGTCGTATACGCGCACCACCATGGTGTCCGTGGTGATGCCGTTCGCGCAGGGACCGTTGCTTACCGTCCACACCAGTACCGTGGTCCCCACTTCGAGGTCCACCACGGCGGTGTTAGGCAAGCTCGGGTTGCTGATCACACCGCTGCCGCTGATGATGGTCCAGGTGCCGGTGGCCGGCACGATCACGTTGCTGCCCGCCATGGTCACCGTGCTGTCCGGGGTGCAGATGTCCTGGTCCGGGCCGGCATTGGCCACGGGGTTCAGGTTGCTGAACACGCGGATGGTCACCTCATCAAAGTTGTTACTGCACACCCCGTTCGCTACCGTCCAGCGGTAGGTGTTCACCCCTACCGGAATGTTGGAAACGCTAGTGGAAGGCGAATGGATGTCCACGAAGGTCCCACCGCCCGTCACGATCGTCCAAGTACCAACTGCAGGGGAAGTGGCTGCGCTACCGGCAAGCGTTACTGCCGTGCTCGGCAAGCAGAGGTCTTGATCCGGACCCGCATCCGGGTTCGGCAAATTGTTGTCGTACACGGTAATGGTGACTGCATCATTGGTCACGCCGTTAGCGCATGGTCCGTTGTTCACCGACCAAATGAAGATGTTGACGCCGATGGCCAATCCCGTCACCGTGGTGGTCGGGTTGTGCAGGTCGGTGATGACACCGGTGCCTTGCGCCTGAACCCAGGTGCCTACTGCCGGAGCGATCGGTGCGTTACCCGCCAAGGTGGTATTCAACTGCGGGGTGCAAATGCTTTGGTCGGGGCCTGCATTTGCATCCGGGCTGAACTGGTCGAATACGAACACGCTCACCTCATCCTGCGTCAACGGATTGGTGCAAGGGCCATTGTTCACCGTCCATCGGAATTTATTCTCGCCCAGCATCAAGCCGGAGACTGCCGTGGTAGGGGAGTTGGCATTCAGGAACACGCCGCCACCGCTTACTAACGTCCAGGTGCCCGTTGCCGGGAAGATCAAGTTACTGCCCGCCAAGGTGGTGGACAGGTTCGGCGTGCAGAGCGATTGGTCGGGGCCTGCGTTCGCCACCGGGTTGTTCGAGTCGTAAACTAAGATGGTTACCTGATCGTTCGGCGGGTTCACCGGGCAAGCACCGTTGCTTACCGACCACTGGAACACGTTTGCACCAACAGGAATGCCGGTGATCGCCGTGTTGGGATCATGGATGTTGCCGATCGTGCCGCCACCGCTGATCACCGTCCACGTGCCTTGTGCAGGGGCCGGAGCCGCGCTGGCCGCCATGTTGGTGAAATTCTGCGGGGTGCATAGTTCCTGGTCGGGTCCCGCGTTGGAGCCGCTCACATTGTGGTCATACACGGTGATCACCACATCATCCATGGTGAGGCTGTTGGCGCAAGGGCCGTTGCTTACCGTCCAGCGGAATACGTTCGGTCCCACCGCCATGGCCGTGATGGTGGTGTTTGGCATCGTGGGATTCGTGATCGTGCCCGTGCCGCTCACCAAGGTCCATGTGCCGGTGGCGGGGTAGATCACGTTGCTGCCCGCCATGGTGGCGCTGACCTGCGGCGTGCAGAGGTCTTGGTCCGGACCTGCGTTGGCCACCGGGTTCGCCGCACTGAACACGCGGATGTTCACTTGGTCCGTGGACGTGCCACAGGAGCCGTTGTTGATGCTCCACGTAAGGATGTTGTCCCCCACTTGCAGGCCGCTCACAGTGGTGTTCGGTCCGTGGATGTTGCCGAAGGTGACACCGGCCGGGCCGGTCCACGTGCCTTGGGCCGGCGCCTGTGCGCTGTTAGCCGACAACGGAGTGCTGCTCGCAGGAGTACACAGGTCCAGGTCCGGTCCAGCGTTCGCCGTTTGTGCGTTGCCGCTGAATACGCTGATGGTGACCTCATCGAAGCCGTTGCCGTTCAGGCATGGGCCGTTGAATACCGTCCAACGGAACACGTTGTTGCCGGTGCCCAAGCTGTTCACCTGCGTGGTTGAACTGGTCGGGGTAACGATGTTACCGCTGCCGCTGATCAAGGTCCATTGACCGGTGGCGGGGCTAAGCAGGTTGCTGCCGGTGAGCGTGGTGCTGGTAACGGGCGTGCAGAGCTGCTGGTCGGGGCCGGCATTCGCGGCCGGGTTCGCATTGTCGTAAACGGTGATGGCCACTTGGTCCGAACTGGTACCGCAAGCGCCGTTGTTCAGCGACCATACCAAAATATTCACGCCAACGGCCAAGTTGCTTACGCTGGTAGTGGCTGAGGTGGCATTGCCGAAAATGGCCGTGCCCTGCTGCACGCTCCAGCTGCCCGTGGCGGGAGCTATGGCCGCATTGGCCGCCAGGGTGGTGGTGGCATTCGTGTTGCACAACTGTTGATCAGGACCGGCATTGGCCTGTTGGGCGCTGCCATTGAAGACGAAGATGGTTACCAGGTCATTCGTGTTCGCGGAGCAAGGGCCGTTGGCAACCGTCCAGCGGAATACGTTCGCGCCAAGCGCCAAACCGGTAACGCCACTGGTAGGGCTGCCCGGTGTAGTAATGGTGCCGGAACCGCTCACTAACGTCCACGCACCGCTGCCCGGCGGGATCAGCGCGCTGCCTTGCAAATTGGTACTGGTGATCGGCGTGCACAGGCTTTGGTCCGGACCCGCATTGGCCGGCAACTGCGCCGCATCAAACACCAGGATCGTTACCTGCGCGCTGTTGTTCGGGAAAGTACAAGGCCCGTTCGTCACGGTCCACTGGAACACGTTCGTTCCAACCGACATGCCGGTTATGGTGGTGATGGGCGTGTTCGGTGAGGTGATGGTGCCACTGCCGCTCACCAAGGTCCACACCCCGCTCGCAGGGGATACCGGAGTACTGCCGGTAACGGTCACCAAGTTCGGTGAGGTAGGTACGCAGATGCTCGCATTGCCCGTGGCTGTCACCGGCGGATGCGTGTTCTGGAATACCGTGATCGAAACTTGATCGTTGGTGAGGCTGTTGTTGCAGGGGCCGTTGCTAACGGTCCATTGGAAGGTGTTCACACCCACGCCCATGCCGGTGATCGTGGTTGTGGGGCTGCCCGGCGTGGTGATGAGGCCGCTGCCGTTCACCAACGTCCATGTGCCAGTGGCCGGATAGATCAAGCTGCTGCCCGCCATCGTGGTGGTGTTGCTGCCCGAACACAGTTCCTTATCAGGGCCGGCGTTGGCCACCGGGTTGTTCTGGTCGAACACGCGGATGCGCACCTGGTCCTGCGTATTGCTGTTGGCGCAGGGGCCGTTGCTCACCGACCAACGGAAAATATTGTCGCCCACGGCCAGTCCAGTGATCTGGGTAGTTGGTGAATTCGGCGAAACAATGGTGCCGCTGCCACTGATCAATGTCCATGTGCCGGTGGCCGGAACGATCAAGCTGCTGCCGCTGAGAGTAGCTGTCAACGTGGGTGTACACAGGTCCTGGTCCGGGCCGGCGTTGGCCACCGGGTTGGCAGCGTTGAATACGATGATCGATACCTCGTCCTGCGTCAACGGGTTAGCGCAAGGGCCATTGTTCAAGCTCCAGCGGAAGGTGTTCACCCCCACCGATAGTCCACTTACGGAAGTGCCGGGGTTGGTGGCATTGACGAACGTGCCTGTGCCTGCCACAACGGACCATTGCCCCGTGCCGGGGAATACCGCGTTGTTGCCCGCCAGCGTGGTGCTGGTAGCTGGTGTGCAGAGTTGCTGGTCCGGACCGGCGTTGGCGCCTGGAGCACCGGCATCGTAAATAAAGATGGACACCTCATCGCTCGGCGGGTTCACCGGGCAAGGTCCGTTGTTGATCGTCCAGCGGAACTTGTTCTCGCCTACGGTAAGCCCCGACACCGTGCTGTTCGCACTGTGTATGGAAGCGATGCTGCCCGTGCCGCTCACCAGCGTCCAAGTGCCTTGGGCGGGTGTGGGCGGAGCATTGGCGGCCAACGTGGTGCTCGTGTTCGGCGTGCAGTAGGATTGGTCAGGGCCGGCGTTGGCGCCGCTCACCGTGGGATCGAAAGTGACAACAACGACTTGGTCGTTGGTAACGCCGTTCGCGCATGGGCCGTTGTTCACGGTCCACTGGAACGTGCTGGTCCCGATGCTCAAGCTGGTAATGGTGGTGGTGGGCGAAGTGGGCGAGGTAATGGTGCCGTTGCCGTTCACCAAGGTCCATTGGCCCGTGGCCGGGAACACGGGCACGCTGCCGGTGAGCGTTGCCGTGCCCGGGCTGCAAACCTGCTGGTCGGCCCCCGCGTTGGCGCTGGGGCTGTTCGCATCGTACACATAAATGGAAACTTCATCCAGCGTGGTCCCCGGCGTGCAAGGTCCGTTGCTGATGGTCCAACGGAAAACGTGAACACCCACGGTGAGGCCCGTGATGGTGGTGTTGCGGCTGGCCGGATTGGTGATCACGCCACCTCCACTGACCAGGGTCCAAGCACCGCTGGCCGGCGTCACCGC
>Ga0075152_10002818_pt1 | contig 12292 bp, 2 predicted proteins | sample JI61114C2DNA_FD_70964 | JGI IMG/M metagenome (GOLD analysis project Ga0075152, IMG submission 70964) | Wastewater effluent complex algal communities from Wisconsin, to seasonally profile nutrient transformation and Carbon sequestration -... | ecosystem: Engineered > WWTP > Effluent > Algae...
CGTTTGAGTTGAATTACTATATGAGTTATAGTAAACCATGTGAGTTCCTTCTTGAGGAGAAACTGTAGGTGATACACCACTTGTTACAAAAGTTAATGGCAAAGTTCCACTAACATTTTGTTGCGTCCAACAAGCAGGAGTAGTTGATGCAAATCCTTGAGAAATAGGTAATGCCGAACTTGCACAAGGAGTTGTAAATGTTGAACTTGCTGCCCAAGAACTGAAACTTCCACTACAATCTGATCTTACATACAAAGTATATGTCATGTTAGCAGATAATATAGATGAACTTACAGATGTCGATAAAATGTTACCACTATCTACTAAACCTAATGAACCACTTCCTCCAAGTCCAGAAGTACGTACTTCCCATTGATAGCCGTTACTAGGTGTAGGTGAAGCCGCAGTCCAATTGAAAGAAGCTCCTGTACTAGTTAAAGACGAAACTAGAAGTGATGATGGCTGAACACATGATGCAGCAACTATTGATAATTCATCTATAGCTAAATTTTCTGTAGATGATCCATAATCACTAACTCCTTCAAACCTCAATATACAATTATTACTTGTGCTAGTGCCTAAAACCAAATTCTGTTGGGTCCACGAAGCAAATGGTGAAGCATAGGTTTGCATTAATGTAAATGATAATCCACCATTTGTTGACAAATAAACTCTTAAAACATCATTTGCATTCGCTGTACCAGGATTTTTCACGTAAAAACTTGCAAGTTTTGTACCAACACTAGAAAAATCAAGATAAAAATCTAAGTTTCCTGTAGTAGCACTTGCAGCATTGTATTGGTTAAATTCAGCACTTCCTGTTCCTGCTTGCGTCGTTGGTGCGGATATTCTACCCGTTGTTCCACTCCATGCTCCATTAGCAGCAGTTGATGTTACATTTCTCCATGATCTATGACCTGCTGCAGGAAAATTTATCACACCTGTTGAACTTGGAACATCTTGAACAGATTCAGATGAAATCCATGTACCATCAAAACTTTGTGCATATGGCAGAGATTGATAAAAACTAGAACTTATTGGAGTCCATGTATAAGTTAATCCAGAAGTTGGAGAATAAGCATTATTAAATCTCATACAATTAACACCGCCTGTAGCATCGGAAGCTGCTTGTCGAGGTGACGAACCATTATCTCCAGAAGCACCTGAAGATGCCCATGTATTGTATGGAGCAGTAGCATAAACCATTCTAGTGTGATGCAATGTATTATCTGCACCTCGAAGTCCAGTTTGCCCCATTTGACCAACAGTTGTAGTTGTGCTTGTAGAAGTAAAAGTTCCAAAAACAACTTTAATTGTTCCATTTCCGCCACTCACATTTGGTGTCAAAATGATTTGAAAATTCATTCTATCTAAAGCAGCTCCTGTAGCACTTCTTGCCAAATCTTTCCATTGAACAACAACATCAGAACCTATTTGTTCCCAACGAACCTCAGCACTCGACCCAGAAACGGTTGATGCAACAAGATTAATCCCATATCCTGACACAGAACCACCGTATGAAGTTGCAGCACTTATTGGATTGTACGTTGATGCTGTTGGAGATGTAGCTCCAAAAGTTATAAATCCATTATTTGATACATAAATTGTAGTATAATCTACATTATTATATTTAAATGTTGGAATAGTAACTGCTGTTACACCATCTGTTGCAATACTTGCTGTATTGTATAAAACTGTACCACCAGTTATGGCAGTATAAGTACCTGCTGACTGTGAAAAAGTATATGGAAATGTTTGAGCGTTGGTATTTTGCATACCAAAAACACAAAAAAACATTAACATTAAACTCATAAGCCACGACGTTCGCATTTTACCTTCCGTATTGGGAGTATTCCCAACTACATCGGGCTCTTGCGAGCTGAGTTTCGATAACTTTCGATAACTCAGAGAATTGTAGTTATTCATCATAATTTAAAAAATTGGGTTAATTAATGGGTTAATATAAATATAAAGTTAAATACATGTTAATTTATTATTCGCAAAAACGATAAAAGTGTTAAAAAAATCGATAAATAGCATTTTAAAGAAAATATAGAAAAACAAAAAAATGTCAAGTGTAGAAATTTACCTACACTTGACATTTTTTTGTTTTTTAATTAAAAAGTCACTTTTTTGTTCACAATTTTACCTTCATCTGAAGTTACTTTAACAATTAGAACTTGTTGAGAAGAATCTAAATTGGTTATGCTAAATTCATTTGAATTGATGCCGTTTTTACTAAATAATTGTCTTCCTCTAATATCAAAAACTTCAATTTTATCAATTAAAATAGTTGAACTAGATACATTTATGTTTTGATTTTGTTTAAAAACTAAAACTGTATTTTCATTAAATTCAGGATTATTAACTCCTAAGGCATTTGTAAATCTTAATTGAAAGCGGTCCTCAAAAGTTCCAATAGTAGTTGAAAATGTATAATTACTATCTTTTAGATTGTGTACTATATTTAATACTTTGTCTTCTAAATAAACATCTTGATCATTAAACAAACCATCAAAATTAGAAAGCGAAATAGTATAACTACTAGCAATTGCAGACATAAACCCTAAAGAAATAATGTCATTAGAATCAAATGGTAATGCTAGAGCTTGAATTCCAAGTTTAGTGGTATCTACCATAGTATATAATGAAACTTGATTTCCAGCATTTACAACTTCTCCATCAAAACCTCTATCCAATCCATCAGTTGCATTTTGAATATATCCTACAAGCGTTTGTTTAAATAATCCATCTGTGTTTGAAACATCTAACCACAAACGATTTCTTTCAAGATTCATAATAGCACTTACCTCTTCAGAAATTGGTGCAGTCGTTTGAGCATCATTGTGTGAAGAATTACTTCTAAAAAACTGCGAATTAGAATAACCTACACCAGCTCTCATAGAATTTTTAAAAGTCACTGATTTTACAGATGCTCCTGTTGGATAAGGTGCAATTGGATTAATCCCTTTAATCATAAAAGATTGTCCAGCAGCTACATATCCATTAGGTGTAATTGCTCCTGTTCCTGGTGAAGTTGCTGTAGAACCTGAGTAATTAAACACGGCATAATCAGCCGCTGTATAATTATTGGCAGTAATTGGTGTGGTATGTGTCCAGAAATACATAGTTCCTTCAACATTATTTATGTTAGCTGCATCAGAAAGAAATGCTATTGCGTTAATAGCACTCGGATAAGGATTACCAATTAAATTAGTTTCTCTAAAAATAGGTGTAGTTGTAGTTGGTCCCATAACAATTGGCGTCGTAATAGTTCCACTATTTGGTGTTCCAATAAATGTCGAAGCATATCCTGTTGACCCATTTGCATAATAAGGCGCTCTAATAATATAACCTTTACCAACATCCATTAAATTTATGGATGGTATATTTACCCAATTAGCAATAGCAGGGCTAAAATAATAATAATAATCATTTGGCGAATCAGGTGATACATTAGATAATGCTTGATTAGCAACAGGAGATGACCAATAAGTATAATCATACTCACTTACGATTGTCGTAGATCTTGTATAGTGAATATCACCAACATTTCCTCCAGTTGTTACACCTACTCCATTAGTTACATCATTATCTTGAATCAAACTTGCTCCTTCTAAGAAATTCATAGTTCCACCCAAAGTATTCACGGTATTCTCAACGTTTAAAATATAGTTTGGACTAAAAGTTACTATAGCTCCGCCAGTAACCGTAACGGAGCAGACATTCAAAACCATCGGTGTTCCAGATGCTGCTAATAAAGCATCGGCACTTGAAGTGTAATTCCCAGCAAATTCAGCTCTTTTAGAACTATTAGGCAAACCACTTGACCAAGAAGAACCGTTCCATATTGTAGCATTTGTATCAACAATCACATTTGTACTTGTAGAACATCCCGAACCACTTGAAGCACTAGCCGCATAAGTAGTTGTTGAAGATGGCAAAGCATAGACAGTTGTAGCGGAACTACCTTGTGTATAAGAAACTGTTCCGGCAACATCCGTGAACAATCCAGGAATTGGAGAGCCAAAAGTTGCAACAGGTGAAGTAACTGAATTCCAAGTGATATTTGTTGGAGCATTTCCTGTAACATTAAAATTGTCAATAGCCCAACCCCAAGCCCAATCGCCTGTATATTCAAATCTTATGTAAACATTTCCTAAACCTACATAAGGTGTTAAATCAAAAGTTGCTAAAGCAAAACTTGAAGAAGCGCCTTGCGTAGTTGTATAATTTTGCAATTGAGTTGATGTAGCAAAAGTTGGACTTGATGAAATTAAAACTTTTGCACTATCGCCTCCAATAGCTCTAAAAAAATGATAAAAACTTAACGAAGCAGTTGTATAACCTGTCAAAGGAATCACGGGAGAAGTCAAAATTGTATGTGTTGTACTTCCTAGACCTTGCGCATCTGAATTTGTTAAATAATATTGTGAAGCATCATTACTTACCATGGTCACGTTCCAAATTCCTCCTGTATTGTATCCATTTGGTCGTAAAGTCCATAAACCATTCGCTGGAGTTCCTCCTGAATGAGCAGGTGCTGTTGTAGTTCCTGCGGTCCATCCTGTTGCAGTACCATTAAAATTTTCAGTTACAATAGGTTGATTTAAAATTACTCCTCCAGTAGCAACTAATTGTTGTGGAGTTGAACAAACTGAAGCACTAGATGGTGTAACGGTAATTGCCGTTGGTGGTTGATTTACATTAACTACCAATGTCGCAGTATTTGTTTCAAATGTCGTAGAGTTAAAACCTGTCAAAGTATAAGTTGTTGTAACTAATGGATTAAATTGATAACCTGAAGCTCCAGAAGGTGTTACTGTTGCACTTGGAAACCAAGAGTAAGAAGTATAATTTCCAAAAGTTGCTGGAGTAATTGAAACCACAGATGAATTAACAGCACTACAAGTAGTAGTACTAACAGCATCTAAGGCTAAAGGTGCTGGAGCTGGATTAATAACAATAGTATAATCCTCTGCTTCACCATATCCTGCAGTATTACAAGAAGTGGCATATGCAAGATACATTTTCATTATTCTCATTCTAACAATACCTGTAACGGCAGTTGCTGGAATGGTTATTGAACCCGTAACCGAACAACCAACACAGTTATTAATAGAACCAATAGCAAAACTTTCACCAGCATCTGTAAAATCTCCATTACTATTAAAATCAATAAAAGCGTTTATATAATTTTCATAGGCACCACCAGTATTACCTGAAACACTTATTGCATAAGTAGAAGTTTTAGTTACAGTTGTAGAAACTGTTGGTGTAAAATCTGTATAGGACGCTCCACCCAATGCACAGGATGAAGAATTGTTTATGGTATTAAAAGTAACGTTACATATTGGTTCAGTAGCTGTTGAAAAACTTGGGGTACAAAGCGCACCTATAGGAGTGACTGGCGCTGTAGTAGTAAAAGTTCCCGAACTTGACCATAAACTTACATCGCCTCCTCCACAATTAGAGCGCACCCAAAAATAGTAGGTCGTTGAACTTGATAATCCAGTTAAATTAGCACTTAGAACTCCAACTCCTACTGAACCATTTGCTATTGTTGCATTTGTTGGAGCAGTTGATGAAGTATTATAATAATATTGATAACCTCCAGCTGGAGCAGTTGTTGGAGCTGTCCAACCAATAGTGGCAGAAGAACTTGTAACCAATCCTGAACTTAATCCAGTTGGAGCAATACAAGTTGATAAATCAACCCTAATATCATCTAACAATGTTGTGCCTGCTGCAGTTGCAACAGAAGTATCTCTAAAAGCAAAATAATAAACATCCGAAGTTGGTGGCGTAAAGTTTAATGCATTTGTTATTGGCGATCCTTTAATATTTGTATGATTAGCTAACATCAATGTCATTGTTGCTATATTAGGTGACGTACCATAATATACATCCATTTTATTTTCTAAATAAGTAAATTCTCTAGAGTTACCATATTTATAAGATAATTTGTAAGATTGTGTGTTTAGCAAGTTTATTCCTTGTGTGTAGAAAATAGCATTTGAATTATTAACATTATTCCAACCACAACGCAAATGAGTATCATCAAAACCCCAACTTGGAGAAGTTGGCGCAGAGGTTACCCATGGATTTGCCAAACCAGTACCAAGATTTTCAGCAGAGGTACATGTTGGTAAAGCTGGAATTGTTGCCGAACTAAAATCTTGCAAATATGGAACATTGGTTGCGTTACATAAAGTGGTAAAACTTACACTTTTCCAAGTACTATAATCACTACCTCCACAATCTGACCTTACATAAACATAGTATTGTGTTCCACCTGTTAAACCTGTAAAGTTTGTTGTTGAAACTCCCGCTAATGTACTACCACTAGCTACTAAACCAAAGGCTCCACTTCCTGGAACACCACCTGTTCTAATTTCATATTGATAAGCAGGATTTGTTGCTACTAGACTCCAGTTAGCTGTTGCTCCTGTTATAGATATTGAAGCATTTGGAATTGTTAAAGTACTTGGTTCTAAACAAGTAATTGGTGTCCATGTAAATTTTGTGTCATTTAAATTAGTAACAGAAGTAGTAGCCCCACCTTTTGTTTTAACTGTATAAGATGAATTTGCTGGTAAATTATTATTTGGTAAAACAGGTGCTGAAGTAGGCCAATCATTTGGATTTGTTGCTGGTTGCCAATTCAAATTATTAACTTGAGCATTTGAAGAACCTCTTAATCCAATTTGTCCAAAAATTGTATTCGTACCACCATAAGTAGAAGTTAAAGTTGCTCTATGATATACCTCAATTTTATTTGTAGTTTGATACAATTTAATTTGAATATTCATTGTACCTGTTGCTCCTTGTCTTACACCAACCCATTGAACCGTAAAAACACCTCCTGAAGACAAATAACTAACGGTTGAAGCTCCACTATTAATCATTCTTCTCCCATAAGCAGCAATTGCACCAGCATAAGTACCTCCACTAGAAATTGGAAAATATTCAGCAGTTGATGGTGCAGAACCAAAAGTTAAAAAACCATTTGGTGAGATATATACCTGAGTGTAGTTTACTCCATTATACTGAAAAGTAAAACCTAAATTTATAGCTCCGGAAGGAGCTGTGGTTGCACCATCCCAAGTTGTTCCAAATAAACTTGTTCCCGTAATTGCACTGTAAGCAGCAGTAGCATCAGTAACAGTAGTTGAACCAGTATAATTATATGCTGTCCATGCCTGCGCTTCCACTCTATTCATTCCAAGAACAGAAAGTATTAAAATTAATAAACAATTAAAAAAAGTAGTGTTTTGTAAGGTAAACGTTAAACTTTTATGTAATTTTTTAAACATAGCGTTATATTTTGGGTATAAAATTTCTAATATTAATTAATCGTTAAAAATATATTATTTTTTATTAAAAATTTAACTCCAAATGTCACAATAATGCTACAAATCGATGAAGTGAAAAATTATATCGGCAAACTACATTAATTTTACAAAGTATATTTTTTTAATGTAAGAATTAAAATGTTAAAAAAAATGAGCACACTCATTTTAAATTATCATAAAAAGTAAAGAAAATCAGCAATATAACTTTAAAAAAAGCATAAAAAAAACCTCCCAAAAAAAGGAGGTTTATAGTAACTTAACTAACCGAATTATATAGTAACTAATTATACAATTGCACTGTCTTGGCTGCTCACTTTTTTCATAAAAGTTCTGTATAAAACTTTATTAGGTGTAATTCCTGATGATAAAATTTGCTTTTTTGTAATTACCTTAGAATTACTATTATTTACTTCATTCAATTCGCTTTTTAGTTGTGGTTGCTTTGAACCCATAAACCAACTAACAAAATCAATTTGAGACGCAACTGAAGCAACAGTAATTTCATTTTGAAGAATAACGGAAGGAGTTTTGATTTCTTCTTCTACAACAACATCTTTTGATTGACCAAACACCCCAACACTTGACAACAAAACAAAGAAAAACAACAATCTGTTTTTGTTCTTTGTTATAAAACTGTTAGTATATGTTTTTTGTAAATTCATTTTAAATTTTGTTGTTATTTCTGGGTCAAAACTACATCCATAGTCATGGGAGTTAAAATTTTTTCGACCAATTACTCTAAAACTCGTTAAAAACCATTTTGAAAGCCGTTCATCCGAAAAATTAGCATTTAATCTATCCTCTAAAAAGGCAACTCCTTAATTATCAAGAATAAAAAAAGGCACGATTTACAGAAAATCGTGCCTTTTTAACCTTAAAAATGAAACTTAATTGGTATATTTTTTAGTTATAACAATTAAGTCATCAGTGGTTATTTGAATTAATAAAACCTGATTTGTCTTACCTAAATCTAAAGTTGTTTCTGAAGAAAAAATACTTTCTTTAGCAGCTATCAATCGTCCTCGCATATCAAAAACCTTTACCTCTTTCATGATTTTATTACCTGAATTAATGTGCAATAAATCGTTTGGTTTATATAAAACAACAGAATTTTCATTAAAATCTGAAGTATTTAAAGCACTATTTTGATATACAATTTCAAAACGATCATTAAACGTTCCTTGGAGTGTTGAGAAAGTATAATTACTTGATTTTAAATTATGAATTACATTTAATAGTTTATCCCTTAAATAAATATCTTGATTATTAAAGAAGGTATCGTAATTTGACAATTGAATTTGAAAGGTACCATTTAATGTTGTAGAATATCCTAACGGCACAACATCAGTAATTTCAAAGGGTAAAGCTTTTCCTTGAATACCTACAATTGTTGAAGGATTTATAATAGAGTAAAAATTAATAACATTTCCAGAATTGACAGTAATTCCATCAAAACCTCTATCCAAATCATTTGTTGCCTGTTCAATATAACCTATCATGGTTTGTTTGAATGCTCCTTCATTATTAAAAATATCTAACCAAAAACGATTTCTTTCTAAATCGATGATTTCATTTTCAATAGTTGTTAGATTTTCTTCAGACGAACGAAAAAATTGCGTATTAGAATAAGCACTTCCTCTCATATTATTTTGAAAAGTAACATTTCCTCCTGCATTAATTCCTTTAATAAAGAAACTTTGTCCAGAAGCCACAAAACCATTTGGTGTAGAATTATTTACCCCAACTCCTATGGATGGGCTTGCTGAAATACTACCTGAATAATTAAACATAGCATAATCATCCGCAGTATAATTATTCGCAGTTATTGGTGTATTGTGTGTCCAAAAATACATTGTTGCATCAACAACATTAGTGTTTAGAGGATTTGACAAAAAGGAAATAGCACGCAAAGAACTTGGATATGGATTTCCAATTAAATTCATTTCTCGATAAATTGGAGTTGCCGTTGTTGGTCCAATAGCTATTGGTGTTGTTATAGTTCCGCTATTAGGTACACCTATAAAAGTAGAAGTATAACCCGAAGTATTATTTGCATAATAAGGTGCTCTAATAATATATCCTTTTCCTGCATTCATTAGATTATTTGAATTTATATTTACCCAATTTGCTAGTACTGGATTAAAATAAAAATAATAATCATTTGGAGAATCAGGAGACATATTAGTTAAAGTTTGTGGCGAAACTGGTGATGACCAATAGGTATAATCATATTCTCCTACAGTTGTAGTAGTTCTTTGATAGGTTATAGTTCCAATATTTCCTCCATTTGTAGCGCCAGGAAGATTTACAACATCATTACTTTGAACCAAACTTGCTCCATTTTGAAATAGTAAATTTCCAGAAGCTACATTCACTGTGTTTTGAACATTCAACACATAATTTGAAGGAAAAGTAACAGTTCCACTTTGCACTAAAACGGAACATGTATTTAAAACAAAAGGTGTTCCTGAAGCCCCTAAAACGGTATCGGAACTTGGATTATAATTTCCATTAAAAACCACTCGTTTTCCATTATCGGGCAAGCCATTACTCCAAGCAGAACCATTCCATGTGGTAGATGGATAAGAAACAAAAACAATATTTGAATGTAATTCATTACAAACTCCGTTTTTAACTACAGCTCTAAAATATCTAATAGAACTAAAAACTCCCATTTGAGCAGCTGTTAAAGTTGGTGTTGTATTTGTAATTGAAGTTACATTTACTGTAAAAGCAGCATCATCAGCATATTCCCATCGTACAACAGTACCTAAATTTCCTGCCAATGTAATATTAGATGCCATGGAACCATCACAAATAGTTTGACTCGAAGAAATGGTTCCTGGAATTGTTAAAGGTGTTACTGTTACAGTTGCAGTACTAGTTCTAAAACAACTATTTGAAGCGGTAATAGTTGCTGTATAGGTTGTTGTAGTTAATGGTTTAGCATAAACAACACTTAAAGGTGTTCCAGCTACATAAGGAACCGTTGCTGCTACATCAGAATATAATCCTGTAGTTGGTGTCCATGATAGTGCTGCAGCCAAAGTTCCAGAAATGGTGATATTATCAACTGCCCAAACATAAGCCCAAGGTGAAATAAAATTGAATCTAACTTTAACATTAATATTACCTAAGAAACTATTTAAACTTAAATTGGCATTTACAAAAGTTCCAGGTGCTCCTTGAGTATTTAAATAGGATTGAATAGTTGTCCAAGTTGCGCCATTATCAATAGAAACTTGAACATAAAAATTATCATTATCGGTATATCTCAAATAATGCCAATAATTAAAAGTAGCACTTGTATATCCAGCCAAATTAAATGAAGGTGATGTCAATGTTGTTCTTGTAATAACGCCACTTGAAGAACTTTGCGCATCCGAATTTGCTAAATAATATTGAGATAAATCATTACTTGAAAAAACAACATTCCAAAACGGACTGATATAATTATAATTACTTGGTTGTAAAGTCCATTGTGATGCTAAAATATTTCCACCAACAGAAGTATTTGCTACAACCCAATCGTTAGTAGCAGCATTAAAATTTTGAGAAATTATAACGCTTGGAGAAGAACTGCTTGTACTTCCATTTAAAGGTTGAATAGAATTATAACAAATGGTTGATGATGGTGGAAGTATTGAAATTGATGGTGGCGCAGCATTTACAGTCACAGTTATTGTTGCAATATTTCCACACAAACTACCTGAAGATTGGTTTCCAACTAAAGTGTAGGTTGTAGTTGTAGTAGGATTAAAAGTAAATCCAGTTGCAAAACTTCCAGAAATGTTTGTATTTGGCGTCCAAACCAAACTTGAATAAGAAGCATAACCAGAAACAGTAATAGTTGGAGTGGCATAATCTTCGCAAATGGTTACATTGTTTTGACTCAAAGTTAAACTTGGAGGTGCAGTTACGGTTGCTGTAATTGGAACTCTAGAGGAAAGACATTCTGTAGTGAATTTCCAATTATAAAAACCTAAATAATAAGAACCATCATAAAGATTTCCGGTTAAATTAGCCACACTTGAAACATAAGGATATGTTCCGTTTGAGGTATTCATTCTAACACCAGATGTAGGAACGATTTCAAAATATAGATTGTAACTTCCAGGTTCAAATTCATAGTTTATAGGAATAATTTGAGGAGTATTTCCACCTGAAGTAGTTGTTGTGAAATTAATTTGTGCTACAGTTGTATTAGAAGAATTTCTAACAGCTATTCTTCCAGCTTGACCTGAAACAATAGGAAAGATATCAATACTTTGCAAAATTGTATTAGAAACGACATCAAAAGATACTGCCGATTGAAAATTTTGAACTCCTAAAATTCCCAATTGCAATGCAGGAGAAACAGCACCAACTTTTGCAATTGCTCCAAATGATTTTGCTTCAACATAATAAGTATTAGTTGAACTAATAAAGTCGGTTGTATAAGAATTTCCGGTAGCTAATAAATTATTTCCAGTTGGTGTATCAAACCATCTAATAAATGAACCTAAACTTGATGTAGCTGATAATGTTGTTGTTCCATATCCACATCTTGTTGTTGGTGTTGTTGAAGTTATAGTTGGTGTAGAACATTCCGTATTGAAAGATTCTTCTATAGTCCAAACACTTTTATCAGAAGCGGAGCAATTCGATCTTACCCAAACATAATAATAGGTACTAGAATTTAATCCAGATATTGTTGCTGTATTTATTCCTGCCGCAACACTTCCTGAAGGAACAGTAGCAAGAGTTGGTGGCACATTACTTGTTGAAACATAATATTGATATCCAGAAGCTGGTAATGGATTTGCTGCTACCCATGAAATAGTTGCTGATGAAGCTGTAATTGAATTTACTACAACATCTGTTGGTTCGATACAAGTTGGAGAAACAGTAACTCTAATATCATCAATTACAATATAGGATTGATTTGCAAGACTTAT
>Ga0075152_10002819_pt1 | contig 12292 bp, 19 predicted proteins | sample JI61114C2DNA_FD_70964 | JGI IMG/M metagenome (GOLD analysis project Ga0075152, IMG submission 70964) | Wastewater effluent complex algal communities from Wisconsin, to seasonally profile nutrient transformation and Carbon sequestration -... | ecosystem: Engineered > WWTP > Effluent > Algae...
GCTCGCAGAAAAGACTGGAAAGGCAGTCACAGATATTGAGAAGCTGTGTGTGTGGGGAAATCATTCACCCACTATGTACCCAGACTTGACCTATGCTACAATCGGAGGTAAGTATTCTCTTTACATTTAGGCAAGAAGGCTTTGGACCTCGTTGATCAGGAATGGTACAACAACAGCTTCATCCCAAGGGTGCAGAAGCGAGGTGCTGAGATCATTGATGCTCGTGGCCTCTCAAGTGCTGCTAGTGCCGCTAACGCTGCTCTGAGCCACATGAAAAGCTGGTTCCTCGGCCATAAGGGTTGGATCAGTTTCGGAGTGTACTCCCCTGGAGGACTGTACGGAGTTCCCGAGGGTCTGTTCTATAGCTACCCCGTGGAAGTTGCCAATGGAAAATGGTCGATCGTCAAGGGCCTGACCATCAATGATGCTCAGAAGAAGCGATTGGAACACACCACCAACGAACTTTTGGAGGAACGCAAGGCAGTCGAAAGCATGCTCAAGGTTTGATGATTATAGTTGAGTAATGAGCGCTTCAATAATAATTATGGAGAACGAACGTCTCACCAAGCAAAAGTTAGTGAAGGAAGGCTACGTTATTCGGGAGGTGCTCAACCTTACCACACGACAGCTCACCGCACTCGAGCGGGAGGAGGAATAAATACGCAAACGCATCGAACAGTTACAGCAGCAGGCCGATACCAAGATGCAACTTTAACACTGATTCCGCCAAACAGCACGAATTAGATCATTTCTTGTACTGCGGGGGATTGGGACTGACCACGAGAATTTTCTGCGAACGCTCCTTGCCACCCATTGAAACATCCTCGTACTTGATGGCACATGTGACGACGGTGCGGCCAACCTGCACTGCTACCTTCTCCATCCGAATTTGGAGGTCCTTCTGCAGCTTGATCAGCGTACCGAACTTGCTGTTGTTATCGAGGATGAGGAACCTATCGTTCTCGTACTTAATATGAGCATGTTCCCTTGAAACCGAGATATCGGTAATCCGTATTTCGCATTGATGTCCACGTCCAAGCTTGATCTTCTCACCAGTGCTAGCGCCAATCATGTACAGTGTTTTATGACCTTTGGCTTACGTTTGTGAAAGGCTTTCCAGCATGATGTAGGGGGTGGTTGGTCGTTCGATCACAAATAATTCGAACCCACGTTAGTTTTTCTTAATGATCTTTGGGTAGGGGTCTTTGCAGATTTCGCACTCGAACTTCGTGAAGTTGTAACTGATGGCGATGGCATGCTGTTTCACCACCATCTTTGACTCAATCCACTTCTTTAAGCAATTGAGATGGACGATCGAGCAGCTTCCCTTGCAGCTGCAGGGCGAAACGAAGAAGTTGTCAGGATCATCCTCCTCGACGAGACAAATTTTGCACAACCCTTTAAGTTCTTCGTGCACTTCGTACACTGTATCGACTGCAGTATCGAGATCGCTCTTGTGACTCGTTAAAGTACCAGTTTGCGTTTTCATCTCCGAGACCATGTATTCGATGCGGCCCAGCTTGATGATGTCGTCGATTTCTGCGTTAAGATGTGATCAATACCGAGAGGATAGCCCTTCTGTTCACCCTACTTGTTCTTTAGGCTTCGAACGATTAGGTACACACTATCGTTAGGATCTTCTTCAATCTCCATCCCCGCAGCGTTCTCCACCTTGATGAAGTAACGTGTCTCGTTCGGCGCGCCCTATCTCTTCTCAATTTCTGCCAGTTGAGTATTTGTGGGATCCAACGATGATTTCTTCCGAAGTTCCTCCAGGGTGAATGTGTCCACTTCATTGCCTGCATAACCTCCCTAGGTACTGGCTGAGTTGCGGTACACGCGTGTGGAAGAATCCACCAGAAAGCGTTTGTGGCTCAAACTCTTGCTCTCGTAGTCGAACAGTCCATGGGAGTCTTTGTTCCATGTCACTGCTTTGACCTACACCTTCGGCTAACAGAGCGCTTCTCTTGTCTTTTGAGTCTTCATGAAATACCAATAAAAATTATGGTTTGGCCGAAACCTACTCACTTCAAGACATATCAGCCACACCGCTGGCGGAAGTTATCCTACGCACTCCAATGGCAAATATTGTGCATCATACACATGTCATTGTCTGGCCGCAGTTTTTTTTGGTTGGACTGACAATGACTCTTCAGTCTCAACAGGTTCTTACTAGTCTGCAGAATCGATTTACTCCTCTTCTTGCTAGACGTCCTCAACTTCCTCCATCTATTACTCTGCCCTCGGGGGCCTATAAGGTCGTCCACTAGCCTTTGCCTCCGCTCTCTTATTTTTTTCTCGGTATGCTAATAACAGTAAAGGCGTAACATTCAAAGCCAAAGCATAAGCAATACCGTTTACAAGAGTGGGGCTTTTGAGGAAGAGTGCTCCAGCGACATTGATGAATTAGAATAAGATTAGGCCCGTAAGAGCTATAACCGAGCGTTTGTTGAGTTTGTCCATATTGATCAAAGAGATGACGATAGTGGTGAAGGTGAGTACTACGACGAAGAGAAGCAGTACTGCATCCGATGCGAGCCCACTCGATCGAATATAGTCGACGGCAAGAGAAAGTACCATCAAAAAGGTAGCAACGATGTTGTTGATGGGCACCTGTCGCAGTACGACGTAAATGAAAGCTGCTGATGCCATTGACGAATAGAAGGTGAGATGCTTGATCTCCGGTTCAAATTCATAGATGTCGAAGAGATACATGACAGCGATTGAGAGAGAGAACAGCGATACGGCGCTGGTGATAGAATTCCTTTTGTACAACAAACCGAATCCTAGGAGTAGCGCACTCCATCCAACTAGCTCTCTATACATCTTAAGTTGCGGCAGAATATCGCTCTGCCGGTAGCTTACGGAGATCTCCGAAGGGCTATAAGTAAATACGACCCACTAGTACTGCCCAGTAAGGTTGTAGCTTCGTGGTACTTCAGTCACCTGTGCTTTCAGAGCTTGCAGGTACAGCTGCACTTAATTAAGTGGATCCACGTTGACAGTCTTGTTGGGCTGTATGTTGATTAGCTGCAGCATCTCTCCACACGATGTACCACGGTAACTTTTGCACTTGGGAATGCTGATGAGCTTGCCGGGTTCATTCATCGACACCGAAAGTTGTTCTTCCGATGGTTGTTGGAAACAGTGTGCACACCCAAACCCACCTGTACTATTGAAGCACACCTTCGTTGAGGGTATCTTGGTCTGCGAGCCACCTGCCCTGAGCTCCACCCAGGCGAAAAACCCGAGGTAAGCCAGCAGGATTTTCCCGACTGTTCCAATCATAATAAATAGATTTCACAAAGCACCGCCGCAGTGTCAGCGAATAACTTTTAACAATATTTTAAATGAACCTTCCAGAGGACCTCACCACCGAAGACTCCAACTGTCGTTTGGAATCGACCTCTGAGTTCGATCTGAGGTTGCTGCTGAGCTCTACAATGCTGCAGCAGCTAAGGAATAGGGAGGAAGTGCTGCAGGAGGCTGAACTTCTCGGGGAGCAGAATGAACTTCTAAAGGACATTCGTGATCGGCTCACCGATAGGAAGTCCACCTGCTTCCTCACAGAGAGCGATGATGCCTAGTGCAGCTTTAACAAGAGCTCGAGTTTGCTCTTCCGGCCTACCCTAACCTCCCGTCGATCGCTCATTTAATGTGGAGGGGGACTTACCCAGCGAACCAGAGCCGGAAATGACACCACATAGGGTCGTTTCAGACGCAAAGCTATCCCCACCAGTGAGGAAATCGAAGATCTCATGAGGGAAGTACACTTGAAGTGCCGCACGGATATCTATGAGACGCTGAGCTGGGTAGTTAAGAACATGCGAGAACTCGGGCGGAAGGTGACTGAGAGCGACAACAACAGCTACCAGCTGGATAGAGAGAAGAAAGCTCACCAAATTCTCAAGAATAAATATGCTGAGCTATAGAAAAAGCTCATGGAAACTGAACGTCGATTGAAAATACAGGAAGATTCCACGAAGGAAAGATAGATGGCTGAGAAGGACAAGAAGCAACAGCTTGCGAGTGTACACGATAGATAAAGAGCACTACTTCGCAGTCAAGCAGCACTCCTTGTCAAGTAGAAGGTCCTCGGGGAGGACCTCAAACGTTTGAATTCAAAGGTAACAACAGTCAGTAATTCAGCTTGCCAACCTAGCCCGGGAATAAAAGGAACATACTGAAGAGCGTGCACTGCTCGACAGTTTGTGGTAGGAAATGCTCATCAAACTGGACGAGAACCAGTCGTCACCGTTTATCCATCAAGTCTATGCCAAGTGCAAGTAGAATCTGCTGAAGCAACGCAAGGCGCTGCTGGACTAGCAGAATGACCTTGACCGGCAGCACACGGCCGTGCTTCGACTCATCGAGCAGCTGCAGCGGCTGGAATCAGCGTGACTATATGCTATATACTGTAAGCAAATAGCATGAGCAAGGACACTAGTTTCCTGCGAGAGTAGAACGAGATACTCAGGAGTAAGCTTAAGCAGGTGCAGCAGGAGCTGGCTGAAGCGAAGATCCAGGTGCAGAAACGTGATGTGCGCATACAAATGCTCGAAAATGAGTTGAGGCACCAATCCAGATTTAAGGAGTCAAGATCGGAGGTGCTCACCAGTCATTCCGGATACTTCAGAGGCAACTATGATCAGCAGGAGGAGAGCTTGAATAACCTCACCACTGTCTCCGAACTGACTCCCACTGAAATGATGATGCCGGAGCTCAAGGAGTCGGCCACCAGCCTTAGCTTCGACTCTGCAATCTTCGGTAAGCCAGCAAGTAATGCAGATGAGCATCGACCCTTAATTAACATGGACTTCCGGCTTCCAGAGTTTAACAAGTCGAGATTGTTCGGAGGGAAGAAGGTTTTGCCTGCTGAAGTGCCGCTAAAGCCAATAACACACAACCAACTTAGTGAATCAGATTTCGCTGGTATTACCAAGACAAAGACAGTGCTTGCCCAGTAGAAGTAAAACGGTGTGGAGAAGAACCTATTTAAGTGCTTCTTGGTGACCGGTATGAAAGGTATTGAACCCACTATTGAGTACAGTTATCCAATAGCTACGGACCACAGTTAGACGATTCTGACCTTACTGTTTCCGGAGCAGCCACTTCGAATCAAAGAAAAGACTAAATCTATGACAGAGATTAACAAGGTGTTAGTATCGTCCCCCCTGAAGGATATGTTCGTGATCGCACTGAAGCAGACCCCAGGGGAGAGCACTACCGACGAATACCAGTATGTGATAGGTTGCGAAACCGAGGACATCATGTTCAGGGAATCCAGCTACTACACCTACAACCGCTACTACTGCTTCCTGTCTGACTACAAGTGCATCAAGCTCTTCATGGAGGTGCTCACAGAAATCGCTAGTACCACACTCAGCTATTTAGAATGTGTTCAGAGCAAACGACAGTTCTACCTGTTGGAGACCCACGACAACGAGGAAAGGCTGGAGCAGTCTCTCACAGAGCCGGTGTATATCAACTACTTCCAGGAACTGCTCAAACAGGAAGTAGAGCCGAAGCTGCAGAGACTACTAAACAACAAGTTCGAATACAACCAACACCTGCGAGTGAGGTGGAGCACTGAGAAGGTCATTATGGAGGAGATACCGGCCAAGGAGAATGAGTCGCAGCTCATATTCGGCTACGAGCCAGCAGTAAGGCTTCACAACTACCGCATTAGCTACTGCATTGACCACCAGCATCCAAGCTACTAATAGAACCTTATCACGTTCGTGTGTGTATACATGATGTGCGAGAAGCGGTTAGTGATCTACTCCAATAGTAAGGAAAAGGTGTCTTTATTGCTGCTGCTCGTGCTAGAGACTATCAAGCCACTGCAATTTGTCAATCCTATTCTCCAAGGATGCGTAAGGGAATCCTATTCGGACTATCTCGATGCACCAATGAGTATTGTCATGGGTATGTGGGCTGAACGCAGGGCACAGAAACTCGAAGTCTCCCTACGCAAGCCGCCCAAGAAATCAATGAGCTTTACTTTTGGAGATGTAATCGAACATGAAAAGCTGAGAATCAAGGACGGTGTAACTGTTAACCTTGACTCTCAAAAAGCCTACGGAGATATGGACACATAGCTAAATTTCATCGTCAGTTGCCTCACCCGTGAACTCGCTCGGAATGGCGAGAAGCCTGAGTATCGCTGTCGTGCACTAAACAGCCTGTTCCTGAAAGTATTCAACAACGAACTGACAATGCAATGGGCAACCCTCCTTAAGAAGCGGTTGAAGGAAACACAGATGTACAACTACTACACCCAAAAATCATGATGGTTGTCGTACTGTCAACACTCGCAAGTCGGAGACTGCTGGTTGGGTTGTTGTTGGTTGCCCCCACCAAGCTTTACACCGAACTCGCCTTTTCTTGCATCAATCAACCCTGTTTCGATCTTTTCGACAATGGCAAGAGTGGGTCGGAGGAATGCCTCGTCAATGTTCTACTGGCACTTCGCTGAAGTCTCGACGTAGATCATATCGGATTCTCTCGCTAGCTTTTGCCCTTCTGCTTTTTGAACAACCCGTTCAGTCGTCAAGTCGATTTTGTTGGCGATAAGCACCAGAACTACATTCGAGTTCCCTTCGGCTTTAATTTCTTCGACCCACTTTTTTACATTGCGGAAGGTCTCCCGCCTGGTCACATCGAACACGACCAACGCTGCTGCAGAGGCCCTATAATAGGAGCGGGTAATGCTACGAAACTCCTCCTGGCCGGCTGTATCCCATACCTGCAGTTTGATGCGTTTCTGATTGACGGTGATAAGTTTGGATCCGAATTCGACTCCTATAGTGAGCTAGTGGTGAATATCGAACGCTCCAGTCAGAAAGCGACTGAGGATGCTGGTCTTCCCCACTGCAGTGTCTCCCACGAAGATGAACTTGAGTGCAAAATCAAAGGACATGTATTATAGCCGATCAGCCGTAATGTTTCTATACGAGAGCAATCAGATCATTGTCGCCCATCTCCAAGCATTACTGCAGTAGTGAAGCCATCTTCTATTTTGCTGTTGTAAGGTCCTAACTTAACTGCTCGATCCTGCGGTTCTGCTAACGCACCTTTCTGTCAGATTGTTCGCATCGGTCCAAGAGAATTTTGTTACGATCTAGAGAGAGACCCAGCTCTGATTCTTTCTGTTCCAGTTTATCCCGGAGTGCCTTTGTCTTCTCACTGGTTGCAGTGACTTCCATAATGGTTTGCTGGGAGCGGCGTTGTTAGGACAGCAGTCTTTCAATTTCATATTTTAGTAAGTCGTTTTCTCTTTGTAGTGTGCTTATGGCCTGGTTCTTCTGCTCAAGCTCCTCATGAAGAGCACCACGGCTTATCAAGCTGTCCTCTGAGACATAATCATCACTTGAAGGTTCAGTCACAATCTTCTTTGGGCTGCACCGATCATAGGTTGGCTCCGTAGATACCGTGTATTTTTCAAACTGCTTCTTGCCTCCTAGCTTATTCGTCAGTTTGGGTTAGTCTTCAAAACCATTGAGTTGCTCTTGCTTGAAAGTAAAATCCACATCGAAGTACAGTTTACCCGCAGCTCCATTGTACTCAAAGTCGTACTACAGTGCAAAGTAAAGCTCCTTGCTGTTCAGATAGTCAGCTAGATCGAGTTATACTTTCCCCACCAATTTGACCTCCTTTCCGTTTTTGTCAATCTCTCGAATCTTGATGGTAGCCTATCTTCAGCTGTCGAGTACCTTCTTCTACAGAAACTTGCCGTCAACTTCATCGTACATCATGGTGCTTTATAGAGTGAATTCCTGCGGCTGGAATTTGTACACTCTATCCGACACTTTTCGGCAGACATCAGTGTTGGCTGCGAAGCTGCTAGGTACCAGCTATGGCATACCTGCCTCGACGGATGCTCACCTGAAAGCTGTTGGTTGCCACTGTCGGACTGACCTCCAGCCTGCCGACTAAAATCTTGTAGGTAAGCCGGCGTTTGCTACTGCCGAGCTTCTTCAGCAGCATTTATATTACTGACCACAGTCGAGCTGGATGGAATAATTGACAACTGTTCACCACCCAGCCAATACCGTCAACCACTGCACATCAAATAGCTTATACTATCTAACTTGTGGCGTAGCGCGATCAGGGTAGCATGGGCTTGTTGTAACGTGGGATGATTCTGTACACTTTCAGCACTGAGTTCTCAAATTTCTCGCGAAGTTGGTGCACCTTCTCGAACAGCTTTTCGCTGTGGGGTTCGATGAATGGCCATGCCGCCACAAGCTCCGCTGCGAACACCAGTAATAGGCTGTCGGGAAGGAAGAATGTGATCCAGGAGAACAGCTTGAGTAGCACCAAGACCACCACAACTAAATAACATCGGCGGGTTACGTTCAAGTGCTGGCATGTTGAACACATGAGAGCTCACTCTGACGAAGGCGCCACCGAGCCAATCACAGAAGTGCTTCTCCCAACCAGCGATGAGGCTGGGCACATCGGGACACAGTCTTCCGTAGAGGATGTTGGCCATCAGTAGCCTCAACACGAAGTCGAGTAGGTCCCAGCTGGTGAGGTAGAGTACCAACACGAAGTTGCACACAAGAAACCTTTGAATGTCCTTATGCATTGAGCTCACGTTCGAAAATTATAATGTTGGTGGCGCATGTACTGCCCACCAAACTCAATCAAAGGAAATAAGGCATGAGGTTCTTGTAGTGCTTACTATTCTTGCTTTTTGGCACATCTTGGAAGACTATGAACTAGCGCTGGCTTATCTCCTACATGACCTTCATCAGGGAGGCTTTGTTGCCCGAGCGATAGCAGTAGTTTGGTGCCGACCACACCGTCACCAGCTTCCCTCCGAACCAATACTGGTAGCCCTCCTGCACCAATTGGTGGGCTCTAGCTACGAGCTCTAAATCGTTTATGCGATTGAAGTCCTCGACGACCTTATTTCCAAAGAGCCAACCAGCGCCCCGACTGTTGACGGACCAGGTGCTGATTTCACTGGGATCAGACCACATTAAATCACAAAGAGGGCCTTCATGTGGTATCTCCATTCTGCGGTTGATGGCTCGCATCTGATCGATGGTCTTGAGCTCTGGGGACAGTCCTCCATGAACACAAAGTATCTTGCCTGAGTGATTGGCTGGTGGGTACCTTCTATGATGGCTCCCAGCGGCAGAAAATCGAACGTATCATTGAAGTACCTCCAAACGTTCGAGTTGCCGTACTTGCGAGTGACCTCGTCGAAGAAGCCATAGACCATTGTAGTGTTACGACATTCGTGATTACCTCTCAGCAGCGTTATCCGATCAGGGTACTTCACCTTCAGCAGAAACAGAAGACTGATGGTTTCGACGCTGTTGTAGCCACGGTCGACGAAGTCGCCGATCATGATGTACTGGCTGTCACGGACATCGCCACCTACCCGAAACATCTCCAGAACGTCGTAGAACTGGCCGTGGACGTCACCTGCCACCAGCACGGGAGCGCGTACTGGCTGGATGTTGGATTCCTCCAGCAAGAGTTCCTTGACCTTGCGGCAGAGCTGCTTAACGATTGGTTAGGGTAGCGGTTTGCACTACTCACGAATCTGGCGGAGGTGCTCCTCGAAGTCCATAGCGTGCTGACAGAGTATAAATTCAACGCGAACACCAAGCTATAATTGATGGTGGAGTTGACTGGACATTCCTCCTCAGATGCCATCGGCCACGTCACCACAATTTTCTGATGAATTGATTTTCACCATGGAAGGTAAACCCACTGTGTTCCTCGTGGAGCATATGGAGGAGTTTCTGTACGAGTGGTGCAAGTATGAGTACATACAAATGCTGGAGTACCTTCAGGACACCGGTGTGAGGCTCTGCTTCAGCAACTTCCGCGTTGTTTAGGAGTACACAGGTAAGTTTGCAGTCGAAAATGTTAAGTACCTCGAGGAACTTAGGCAAGCCTTCAAACAGTACTCAAACGCTGGGAGGTTGCTCACCGAGACCTACGGGGAGCTGCTCGGAAAGAATAGTGGCAAGCTCGTAATACCCGATGTTGGTGAGTACGATCTACGCGAAATCTGCTTGCTTGATATGCGCGGTAAGGAGGTTCTAGGTCATGGTGACGCTGGCCATCTTAAAGTCTTTTTGTTTGGCGGTATCCTTGGTGATCATCCACCAAGAGATAGGACCAAGCTGCTTCGCCATCAGACAGAAACATTACGACACCTAGGAACCTTACAGCTGTCTACTGACACAGCTGTACTCACAGCCAAACTTATTCTGCTGAATGGGATGTAGCTTGAGACGATTCCGTTTGTCTAGGAACCCGAGATCGTTGGCCCGAATAAACAGGGACAGAAGAACGTGATCCAGATGGAAGGGTTCCGATACATCAACAAGCGGCTCCTCGATTTCAAGACAGCTAAACCACCAGCAACGCTCCAGTCAAGCGATCAACCCAAAAAGGCCAAAACTGACCAGCTATATATCAGCGATGGAGTGAGAAGATTGTTGCTAGAAGACGAGCTCGATGTCGCGATGTTTATGTGATCCTCAATGAAATTTGATTGCAAGTATGCCTTCAGACAAATAATATCGTGATGGAAGCATTTGCAAATGAGACAGGAATTAGGAGTCCATGCAGCCTGCCGATGGTTACTGCTGCAACCCACAGGTAGCTGCTCTGAGGTAAACAGTTGATGATTATGCTCAGCCACAGTTGCATACTGGAAACAAACCAACGGCATCACGCTTTGTGCTTCAAGTGGAAGTTCGTAACGAGCCAGCTGCAATGAGATATTGGGTATTGAAATCAGACAAACGAGAGTCTTCGTAAAGCCGATTTTATAATTATCAGTATCCCCAAGTAAATCCCGTATGAACTCGGAATTCAGACGTTTCGAGGATCCCCCTTTCGAGTACAAATGAAAAACATGCAGGCCTGATAACAACCGAGAAAGCACTTCCACTGTTCTTATGCATTAGATCAAAACACCCCGAGTTAGTTTCGATTTGGAAGCTGATAGATCGCCTCTTCGTTTTGATTCGACACTCGGTCAGCGAGAATCGGATACTGAGAGTCCATCTTTGTTTCAGTTTCTTCCTTCTATTTCTTCGGGTGGAAAGTTTAAAGAGCCATGTGAAGAAGGCATAAAAAGGCATCAACCCAGGCGGAAAACCAACCATCATAAAAACCTGAGTTCCAAGAATGTCGTACGAAATATGGCCATCGCCCAGAACCACTACATTTTATACAGCGGGAGGGCCCAGCAGCTGATATCCAACGATTCCATCGATAGAGTGGCCTTTCGGAGGTGGGTGTATAGTCTACGCTTGGAAACACTGCAGGACTTCCGCAATATCTGGTGCAATGTGGATCGATATTGCCAACTGTACCGGCATCTGTGCTACAGGTTTTATTGCGAGGATGCAATTCCATACGTGTTCAACAGTCGCATCAAAAAAACGAGTAACCGGAGTGTTCACCTGCAATGCATTCGTGGCTTCATCGAAGGAGCTACTCATCCCCATCGATTTCGAAGGGTTAAGTGATAACGTTTTCTACTTAAGACTGATATTTATTGCGATTGGGAATGGAAGGAGTGTTTGGAAGGACGGCACATTGTTGACAGCTGCGGTCGCCCGCCTAAATGACCGTTTTGAGTTGGATCCAATTTGACCCTAATTTGGTTGATTATAATCGTTAGGAATGGACTGCTTTGGCGGCAGCGACGCTGGCTACTTCATCTCCCGACAGGCCCTGCTCGACTGGATCAACAGCACTTTAAAGCTGCAACTCACGCAAATCGAACAGTTAGCTACCGGAGCAGTATACTGCCAACTTTTGGATAGCCTCTACCCTGGGCACATACCACTAAACCGAATCAACTGGAAGGCACGGCTGTAGTACGAATCACTACAGAACTTTAAAGTGCTTCAGAGTGCACTCGACCGGCTGGGCATCGACAAGAAAATATAAGTTTGTGCTATGTCATTGGTTAGGTTGGTGGATTGGTTAAAGGACGCTATCATGACAACCTGGAGACAGTGCAATGGATGAAGCGGTACATCGAGCTCCACGGGGGACCAGAAGCAACCTACGATGCTGTGAGCCGGCGAGGTAAAGTCACGGTGGAGCTGCCTACAACCAAACATAAACATCGGCAAAGCAACAAGTAAAATGACAAATGTACAGACTCTTTGAGAGTTGCAGTCAAGCAGAACGCGTTGACGTTGGCTCATTCCCTCGATTTGTTGCCACAGCGCAAGCCTAAGATGCTGGAAAACATTCCCATACCCACCCGCAAATTATCGAATGTCAAGAGTGTCGATCT
>Ga0075152_10002820_pt1 | contig 12292 bp, 12 predicted proteins | sample JI61114C2DNA_FD_70964 | JGI IMG/M metagenome (GOLD analysis project Ga0075152, IMG submission 70964) | Wastewater effluent complex algal communities from Wisconsin, to seasonally profile nutrient transformation and Carbon sequestration -... | ecosystem: Engineered > WWTP > Effluent > Algae...
GCTGGGCATGAGGCCCGGCGGGAACTGGCCCGTCACCTCCTCGATCGACAGGCCGCCCCAGCCGCTGTAGCCGAGCACCAGGCGGCGCTCCTCGGCGGTCATGTCCGGCGGGCGGCGCGTGGCGACGATACGCATCGCCTCGAGGTTTCGCTTCGTGCGGGCGCCCTTGGTCCACGACTCGGGGGCCGCGTCGTTTTTTGTCGTGCGGCGCGCCATCCAGGCGCCGACCAGCGCCTCGAGCGTCGGCCGCATGCGCAGCACGAACGAGTCGAAGTACGGACGGGGGAACTCCGGCGGCAGCGAGGCGCGCCAGCGTGGGAGGAGTTGCTCGAAAATCTGGGCCTGGGCGGTCATGCGGCCTCCTTGCGTGCCGCTGCGCCGACCGCGATCTGCGAGTCGAAGGGCAGGAGCTCGGCGATCTCGATGACGGCCTCCGTCTCACGCGTACCCAGCCCGAGAGGCTGTAGCGCGAGCAACACGTCGCGCTCGAGCTGGACGAAGAATTGGTCACACAGCGCTGCGTACGGGTTGGTCCGGTTGCTGGTGGCGAGGGCCTGGGCGAGGGTCCGCAGCATCGATGGCGGCGTCGTGCGCAGCTCGGTCTGCTCGCCGAGTACCTTGGCGATCGCGACGTCCTGCACCGCAGCTGGCGCGCCTCGTTCGTCGAGGTGCCACTGCCGGCACGTTTCGCAGCGGAGGTTGCTGCCGAGGCGGTACGGGCAGCGCTCGCAGGGACCATTTCGCCGGGTCATCTCGATCGCCATCTCCCACGCGCCGAAACCCGGGGTGTGCTTCGAGGGCGCGGCCGGGGTCAGCGACTTGGTGCGTTCGGCGCGGTCGGCCATACGCGCGACCATTTGTAGAATCTCGCCGAGCATCAGCGTGCGCTGGCGGTCGAGCACGACGCCCCATCGGATCGCCAGCTTGCCCTGGCGAAACTCGGTGACGGCGATCCATTCATTCGCGGCGACGTCCGGGAAGCGCAGGATCGAGGCGATGCACTCGTGGTAACGCCCGCAGGCCCATGCAGGGGCGCCGTGCGAGGCCGCGTAGAGGACGATGGCGCCGCCGTCCAGGAGCTGGGGGCGCACCGTGCCGAGGGTCTCGCTGACGATGAGCCGCTCGAGGAACGAATGCGGATCATCGTGCGTGTGCGCAGCGCCGCCGCAGGAGCACGCGCCGCCCGACTGGCACGCGGCGCAGCCGCACGCGGATTTCTTGGGCGCAGCGCCACTGCACGAGGCGCAGCCACACGCGGCCTTCGGTGACGCGGTGGCGCTGCACGAGGTGCAGCCGATTGGCGCGGGCGTGAGGGCGCCGGTTGGCCACTGCTCCCATTCGCCGCCGAGCGCGTCGGCTCCGAGCGCACCCGCGAGCTTGCGCAGGCGTGCGCCGATGTCCTGCTCGGGCTTTTGGCCCTGGCAGCGGAACAGCGCGCCGGTCTGCCCCGGCAGCGCGAGGCCGCTGGTGGACGTGCAACGTACGAGTCCGGCCGGTGCGAGGATCTGGTACCCGCCCTGCATCGGCTCGACGGTGATCCGGCGGGCGATACCCTGCAGTAGCGCGGTGTCGACGTACCAGTGCTTGCCCACGCGATAGAGGCGGCCCGCGGCGGTGGTGGCGGTATCGGACATGGGTTATTCCTCCAGCTCCGCGAGCGCCTTCTTCAGCGATTCGACGAGCTGCGCATCCATGGCCGGGTCGACGGCCATCGCCGGGGGCGCAGCGATCTCGTCGTTGGCCGCTTCCTTGGCTCGTCGTGCGGGGGGGTCGGGCTTGTCCTTGATCGCCGGCTCGGTCTCGTGTGGCGTGTGCAGATCGACCTCGCGGAAGACGGGCTCGAGGCGCTCGGCGGCGGAGGCCTTCTGCTGCGTGTTGCCGCAGACGAGCCGGGCGAGCTCGAGGCTGAGTTTGGTCGGCGGCGGCAACGGGGGCCCGCTGCGCGCCTGCTCGTTGGCGTGGTTCATCAGGTCCTCGGCGTGGCCGCAGGCGAGGCGCTCGTACGTGCCGTTGTCCCACTCGTAGAACAGGCCGTAGGTGTCGGCGCCCGCGTGCAGGATCTTGTAGGCGCCGTTACCCGATCGTGCGATCAGTCCGCTGCGCCCGGCATCGGTGGTCTCCTCCCAGCCGAGGCCGCCCATTTTGCCGCCGTGTCGCCCGCGCATGTGCCTCAGGTCGGCCTGGAGCTTCGCCCACGCCTCGGCGTCCTCGGGCGAGATGCTCTGCATGTCGACGCGGCGCTCGCGGACCTCGGGCGAGGCCATCGATGCCTCGTCGTCTGACTTCTTCTCGACCTTCTCGCCGTTGCGACCCGCCTTGCGCCCGCCGGCCTTCTCGGCGCGCTCGCCCTTGTCGCTGCGGGGCTTTCGCCGCTTTGCGCGCTCTTCGTCGGGCTTTGGGCTGACCTCCACCGGCTTGGCCGCGGGGGTCGGATCTGCAGCCTTGGCCGCGGGGGTCTCGACGCGCCTGGCCGGGCGTTCGCTGGTCTTCGCAGCGGCGGTTTTGTCCTCGGGTTTGGTCGGTTCGCGTCGCTCGCTCGGGGCTTGATCGCCTCGCGCCGGGGCTGTCCAGTGCCCGCCCGTCTCGAGCGGGACCTCGATGCTCTTGCCGCTCTCCGGGTCACGCAGTCGGACCGACGCGCGGATCTCCTCGATGATGTAACCCTTTGCCATCCCAATCCTCCTTCACGCTCATCCATTCGCGCCGGGCGTATCCACGCACCGGCAGATTCACACTCGATTATGTGCGTACGCTGGATCGTCGACTTCGCGCGACGCCGATGGCGATGCCGATCGTCGTCATCAGCGCGGCGCCCCCGAGCACGGCCGGGCCGAGCAAGCGGCGGCTTGCCGGGCCGTTGTCTGGGTTCGGATCGAAGGGCAGCCCGCCCTGCAGCGGCAGCGGCCGACCGGGCGGCGGCTGCCGCGGGTCGAGCGGCTCGCTCGCTGCACCGCCCGCCAATTTCATGTTCGTGCCTGCTTGCTTCGCCGGCGTGGTCGGGACTCCGGCGTCGCGCAGCGCATCCGCGTACTCCGGGTCGACCTGGCGCACGGTCTCGTATTCGACCTGCATGCGCGCGGGGTGTTTTAATAGGCGCTTGCGCATGTCGATGCAGTGGTCACGCAGCGATGTGTTGTCGGCGAACGCGGCGTAGGCTGGACGATCGCCGACCGCGGTCGGGCGGACGTACGCGCAGTCGAGGCTGCGCGACAAACGACTGCGCTGGAGCTGCGCCACCGCCTTGACGGCCGGGGTCACGATCGCGTCGTCGGCACGTCGGTACTTCGAAAGGAGCAGGTCGCCGGGGGGCCAGGGGACGCAGAGGTGGCCCTCGCGGCCCGCCCAGGGCGAGGGCGGCGGGGCGATGAACTCGCCAGTCTTGGCGTCCCGCGTCCATCGGCGGCCCATGTCGCCGCTGCTGAGCCGCTCACCCTTGACCATTACGTCGGTGTACATGCAGGTAGTGCGCGACTTCGGGGTCGCCAGGGCGCCATTCTTGAAGGTGCCCGGCGTGACCAGCGGCACCGGCGACCAGTCGGTCGCAGCCGGCGACCAGATGCCCGAGGCGTTGGCGCCCAGGCGCCACTCGCCGTGGACCTCGCGCGCGAGGTACGGCAGGAGATACGTGCCGTACCCCTGCTCCATCGCCGAGGTGTAGAGCGCGCTGAACCAGTCGCGCCACAGCTTCTCGATCTTCACGCAGTCGACCTTGTACGCGTCGGGGCCGCCGGCGGCGATCTGCTGCCAGGTGGTTCCCGCGAGCTGCTGCAGCGCCGGGAAGAAGTCGCCGGTCTGCGTGTAGTCGCCGTGCTGCTGGATGATGGTGCCGTCGTTGTAGAAGCGCAGCTCCTTGTCGGGTCGCTGCGGGCGGGGGCGGTACTGGAGGAGCCCGGCGACGCGGAACGTGCCCGGAAGACAGCCATACATGCCGTTGTAGGCGACGGTCTTGTTGGCGAAGGGGGCGAGCACTTGGCCGAGGACGTTCTTCTGGTCGATCTTATCGACGCCATCGAGGAGCTTCCACGAGATCGCGTCGGTTGGTGGGGCGAACATCGGGGTCCAGTCGACCCCCGCGGCGTCGATCTTGATGAAGGTGCGGACCCACTCCTGATCGATGTCGCGGTTGTAACGTCCCCAGGGCAGACGCCCACGCTCATCGGGCGACGAAGCGCCGTCCTTGAGCAGGTCCTTGAAAAGCCCCGCGAGCGCCCGCCCGATGCCGACTACGATGCCGATGATCCAGCCCGCAACGGGAATCGCCGAGACCGCGTTGAGCGCGAGGTCGATCGCAACGTTAGCCATCGCGCCGACGAGCAGTGCGGGATCGGCAGTGACGGCAAATGGGACCTCGGCCAAGATACCAGCGATCGCGTCGGTCTTCGGATTCACCCAGGCGACTTTGGACCAGACATCACCGAGGAGGTCGCCCGCGATCGTCGCCTTGGTCTTCCAGAGCATCTGGGTGGCCTGGTTCCAGGCTTGGGCGCCAGCTTGGCTGATGATCGCCTCGCCGACGCTCTGCTTTGAATCTCCAGTTGCTCGTTGCAGCAGCGTTCCAAATGCATCATCGGCGTAGACATCGGCCCCCGGGTATGGGCTATTGAAGATGTCGGGGACCCGATCGAAGAGGCGATTGTTGGGGTCGATGATCATGAGGCACCTGCACACCAACTGATGCCGCACTCGAGCGTGGTAGCGAGGGTCTGCGGGCACGCCATGCTGCTTTCATCGCAGTGGATGTGGCACAGACCATCGGACTCGCATTCGTGGCGGTATCCTTCAACGGGCTGACAGTCGCTGTCGTCCGTGCATGTCTCCTCGCAGTAGCCGATGTAGCACTCCAGCCCGCTCTCGCAGGACAACTCCGCATCCATCGGCCCGGATCCCTGGCCGCATGGTTCGCCGAACTCACTACGTGCGGGCGCGTCGTCCTTGCAGCGGACGCCGTCGGCGAGGATGAACAGGAGGGGGAGCAGGATCGTGGAGCTGCGCATCTCCGAAGGATAAAGCAGCGCGGTCCCGCGCGTCGAGATGTACGGGGCGTGTTCAGCCTGCACGGGCCACCTCCTGGGCATGCTGGCGCATGCACGGGTCGGCCGAGGTCGCGGCGAGCTGCTGGACCTCGGCGGGGAGCGCCGACAGGGCCCGGAGCGCGGCGCGACGGATCGCAAAGAAGCAGGCGAAGCGGCGCAGAACATAGTTGTAGGCCGGCGCCGCGACGCGGCCGCGCGGGCCGTCGAGGCCGGCGATGTGCAGGCTGCCTTGATGCACATGCAGGAAGCTGCCGCGTCGGTACAGGCGGCCGGCCTCGGCCCTGCTCGAGGGGAAACGAGGAATGCGGGCGAGCAGCGGGGCGGAGTGGGCGGTGAAGTGGCGGAAGATGACGGCCACCTGGCGCGCGTCTTGGCGGAGGTTGGTGGCTGGCTCCATCAGGCTGCCCATGACGTACAGGCCCTCGAGCGCTGGCTGGGCGCTCGGCGAGGTCCAGCGCATGCCGGGGCCGACCGCCTCGAGGCGCGAGCTGTACACCCACGGGAAAGTCCCGAGGTGCAGCACCAGCGGGGTCGTCCAGCCGCACGCGCTCTCGGCCCGCGGCGGCGGGCCCGGCCAGCCCTCGCCGAAGTAGCCGGGGGCCGTGTCGGGGTAGAAGGCGCGCAGCGAGCCGCCGCGCTCGGCGTAGCAGGCCCCGGTGGACAGCGTCGTCGGGTCGGCGGTGACCCGCCACAGCTCGCCACGTTCGTGCCCGGCGGTGGTCAGCTGCTGCAGCACCGTCGACTGCGCGCGCGCCTGGAGGTCGGTCACGCCGGCGCGGGCCTCGTGCAGCGAGCGCTCGAAGGCGGCGAGGCCGGTCAGGGTCATCGCGGCGGCGCGGTCGGCCGTCGTCGGGATCGCCATCGGCGCTCCCGCGAGCTGCTGGGCGAAGCCGAGGGGCTCCGCGATATGTTGCCACTCGCCGCGATACCATCCGTGAATGTCCATCGGCGAGCGCAGGTCGACGTCGGGGACCAGGGCGGCGAGGGCCTGGATGTCGTCGCCGTAGCAGCGAAGGTCGGGGGTCATGTGAGATCCTTGGGCAATGCGCCGACGAGGCTGGCGAACACGGCGGGGACGCCGGGCCACGCGGACGCGTCGAGCTTCGGCGGGATGGTGATGGTGTCGGTCAGGTCGATGCCCAGGGTCTTGGCGTCCGCGAGGAAGCGTGCGCGCACGTCCTGGTAGTCTTTTCCGCCGCGCGCGCTCGTCAACAGCGTCGGGCTGGCCCAGCCGGCCTTGATGTCGGCGTGGTCGTCGATGCGATATGCCTTGAGCAGGCGCTGCAGATACACGGTGGCCGCGAACGCGGCGGCCCGCGGCTGGAACATCAGCTCGGGCGGCGCGGAGAGCAGCGGCGCCTTGGCCCCGACCTCGGGTACGCCGGTCCACAGGAAGTAGGGCGCGAGTGCGCCGAACAGGCCGCCGCTGCCGAAGGCCGCCGCCTGGGCCCCATATCGCAGCGGCGGATTGCGATCCTTGTTGTTGGCATAGGCGCGGGCCGATGCGTCGCGCTCCCCCTGCTCGCCCGCCGCGTCGCCGTTTTGCGCGTTCACGACGAAGTGGGATTCCCGCGACGCGATCACCGAGAAGATCCGGCCCGATCCGGGGATGCGTGAGGTCTCCTCCATGAGCGTGAACAGCGGCCGGAGATCGAAGGGAGTCTCGCCCCAGTTGCGCGAGAGGTCGCCGCTGACGTCACCTGCGCGCGGCAGCGGGGCCAGCTCGATCACGGGCGGCGGGGTGTCGTTCCCCGCCGGTGCGCCGGCGGGACTCGCCGCGTTCGCACGCCGGCTGAGCAGCAAGGCGCCGCCCACCCCCACCGTCGCACCGAGCGTCATCCAGATGCCGCGTGTCATGGCTTCTCCTGGGCCGGCACTGGCCGGCGGCGTCGACTGAACAGGATCACGCCGATGGTGCTGGCCATCGAGGCCCCGGCCGCGATCACGGCCGGGTGCTTCCACGAGAACGCGGCCGGGGGCGGGCTCGCCGGGTCCGGCGTGCCATTGGGTGTGGGGCCGGTGCCGGGCCTGGAGCCCGTGGGGCCGGTGCCCGCGGGGACTTGCCCGGAAGTGGCGCCGGCTCGACTGACCCACCCCATCGGTCCGATCCACGCAGTGATCGTCGCCGTGTCCCAGGCATCGAGCGCCCGATGCAGCGGCTCCCACGGGATGCCCTCGGGGGACTCGCGGGCGGGCAAACGATTGCCCGGATCAGCGTCCATCGCGTCGGCCTGGCCGCGCAGCAGGATGAGCAGCGCCGGGCTGATCGGCGCCCCGGGCGGGGGGGCGATCGTCACGCCGACGATCCGGCCCACGCCGGTCGCGGCCCGCGGTGCCAGGGCCTGCACCGCCGACCACGGCCAGGTGCTCGTCGGCATCGGCTTGACGCGCGCCATGAAGGCCGCCCGCGCCGCCTCCGTGGCGTCGTCGTACGCCGCCTTGATGAGGAGGGCCACGTCCTCCTCGCGCAGCGACCGCTCGGGGTCCCGAACGGTGCGCTCGAGCGTCGACAGCTCGATGAGCCGCGCCATGCGATGCCGGTCGAGCAGCATGGCCTACAGGCTCCCCGTGTAGCGGCCGCAGAGGCGATCGCCCTGGACGGGCATCACCTCGATGTCGCAGACCATAAGCTGACCCGCGACGGCCGGTGTGGCCTCGAGCGCGATGCCGTCGTCGTGGCTGACGAACTGCACCTTCGTCCACTTGACGTCGGGCATCGCGGCCTCGGCGATCCACGCGCGCCGGGTCGGGTTGTCGACGATGTGGAGCTTCCCGTTGTTGTTGTGGCCGGCGTAGCGGATCGCCACGTAGCAGCCCGGCGACAGCGCATCGAAGGCCAGCGCGCTGGTCGGGATCATGCCGGTGGCGTTGTCGTGGGCGGTCAGCAGCCCCGTCGCCGGGTCGCGCACGAAGTTTGGCAGCCAGAGCGAGGCGAGGTTGGGCGCGAAGGCCGTGCCCGTGTCACGAATGATGCGAAAGCGCGTCGGCGAGGGTTTGGGCTCGTGGCCGAGGCCCCACGTGACCGCGTCCTGCTCATTCATCTCGTTGACGCTGAGCACGATCGGGGCGCGCCCGTCGTCCCGGGTGACGAACGCGAGCTGATCGCCCGGGTGCACCACGACGTATTGGAGCGCCGGCGTGAGCCCGAACTCCTGCCGGATGGTGCCCGTCGCGGTGATGACGCGGCCCCGCGAGGCCGGATTGCGGGCGCCGTATCCGATGCCGACGAGCTTCGCGCTCGTCGGTGAGAACAGCCCGCCGAGGTCCGGGGCCAGCACCCCGTGCGGCCCGGTGATGCTGAACCGGTAGTGGCGCTGGCCGGTGACGATCGCCTGGTCGCGGTCCAGGCCGGTGAGGGACGTGCCGTCCCAGTTCGTCTCGGTGTTGAGCTCGAAGATGATGGATTCCTTGGCCATGACGATCTCCCTCGCGGTCAGCCGCAGCCGCCGCTGCAGCGGGCCTTGCACAGCTCGTAGAAGCGGGTGTTGTCGTAGAAGATGTTGACGTGGGCCGAGTCGAGGTTGTTGGCGGCGCCGTTGTTGCTGATCACCACCGCCAGCGTCTCGAGGCTGCCGACATCGAGCGGCATGTTGCGGTACTCGGGGAAGGGCACCACGAGTTGCGAGCCGTCCTTGTTGAGGAACAGGTTGCCGTCGTAGGCGTCGCTCGCCTCGAGGCCGGTCGTCGTGCTGACGCCGCCGGGCACGAGGTAGAACAAGATCAAGAAATCCGAATAATTGTTGCCGCCACCAGCCAGGTTGAGGTCGATGCGGATCTCCTTCGGCGTGTAGCCCGGACGCGACCGGTGCGTCAGGCGGATCTTCTTGCCCGGCGGGACCGGGAAGTTGTTGACGAAGGGGTCGCCGAGCCCGGTCACGGGCTCGGTCAGCTTGACCGTGCTGCGGCCGCTGACCTCGTCGAGCGTGCGCTGCGAGAAGTTGACGTTGCCGGGGCACAGGAAGTTGCGGCACATCATCTCGATCGTCTCGCAGCGCGAGACGGTGTTGCGGCAGCGCTCCTCGAAGGAACTGCACTGGCGCTCGATGTCCGGCATCCGCTGGATGCAGCGCTGCATCTCGGTGAGCAGCCCGGGGTTGTTGGCCAGGCGCTGCAGGATCTCCATCAGCGCCTCCTGGCTGGTCTGGCCCTGCACGGGCATTTGTTCGAACTTCACCAATTTTCCAGAGTCCATCGCTTCATCTCCTTTGTGATTCATCAAAAACAGACAGGTCGGCTCACCCCGCACGAACCCGTGCAGGTCGAATGCGCAGACCGGGGATCGATCAGCGCGGGCCGGACGTGAGGCCGAGGCGCGTGGCGAGTTGCTGGCCGCTCGAGGTCGCCGTGGGCTCGGGCTCCGGTGCGGTCGTCGTCTGGCGACCGCGGGCCATCAGCGCCATGAAATCCTCGTCGACGTTGCGGCTGGTCGTGTCGGGTGCCGTTGTGGCGGCAGACGCCGCAGTGGCCTCGGGGGCCGGCGCCGCGGGCAGGTCATGCAGCGACCACTGCAGGACGAGCAAGCGGCCTTCGGCGCCCTGCGCTTCATTCTTCGGTACCTCGAAGCGAAGCGCGTGGCCCTCGGCATCGGCCCCATCGATCCGGGCCACCGTCGATGCGCCGGCGAGCACCTGCGTGACCCGGTAGACGCGGGTGATCATGGCGTACCCTCGCCCTGCGGATTGATCAGCGCATAGGCGGTGGCGCCGACCATGAACATGGTGCCGCCGACCGCGAAGGTCGCCCGGGTCACCACGCTCTCGTCGAGCAGCGCGCCCGCGAGGATGCCGGGCACGCCCGCGACCGCGGTGACCGGCGCGCCGCCCAGCCGCAGGTCGGCGTGCTTCTGCGTCTGGTAGCCGGCGGTGAAGCCGGTCGCCGCGCTGGTGACGATGGCGGCGACGTCGTACCATCGACCACGGCGGTAGTCGGCCATCTGTCGGGTCATCTCCGCGGTGGCCTTTTGCGCGCAGATGCGTTCGGCGTCGGCCTGGTCCCGGGCCTCGCGGACCTTCTTGCGCGCCGTCTCCAGCCGCGCGGAGAAGTCCTGGCGCACGCCCGCCTCGATATCGTTGATAAAGTTGCCCGGGGTGTTGCCGGGCCTCACCTGTTCATCTGCCATGATTCCACTCCTCCCCATCAGTTGCTGTCTTTTGGGTCCCGCGGGCCCATCGTGCCGCACATCATGCCGAGCGCGACCGCGGCGCCGTCGATGATGTCGTCGAGCACGTCGGTGCGGGACCGCGGCGGGATCGCGGCGGCGACCTCGGCCTTGGCCTTCTCGATCAGGTGCCGCGACAGGCTCGCCGCCGAGGCCTCGGCCTCCATCATCTTCTGCTCGCGCAGCATGTAGTCCAGCTCGGCCATCGCCGTCTGGTGCCGCTTCTGCAGCTCGCTCGCCTGGTCGGCGAGGCGCTTGTTGTTCTCCAGCAGCTCCAGCGTGAAGGCGCTGGCCTGCTCGAGCATCCACGACTGCACCCGGGCGGCGCGGTCGTAGGTGTCCCACAGCATCGCGTGGGCGAGCTCGATGGTGTCGGTCGTGGCGAGCTTGCGCTCGGCCACGACCTGCACCGGCGTCGGACGCGAAGTGCGGGCGAGCACCTGCTCGTCCACCGCCGCGCCATCGACGAGGATCCGCGCCGTCGCGCCGAAGCGTGACCGCACCTCGTCGAGGCGCTGCGCGAGTTCGCTGGCGGGCACTTTCGCGTACTCGTCCAGGATCAGGTGCCGGGGCTCGTCAATGACCAGCACCGTATGGATGCTCGCTTCGGGTCGTCTGACATTCATCGGGGTTCACCATAGGCCATTCCGAATTTCCTCGCAACGGGGGCTCTGCAGCCCCCAGCGGACGATCTGCGCGATGTGCCACTGTCCGATGCGTGGCCGATGCCGTGTCCGATGATATGGCCAAGCACCGAGGATCGGCCAGGGTGCGCCACGGCGAGGCCTGTGGCTCATTCGACGTACTTTGGGCGGCGGCCCCGGGTGCGCGCCGAATCGACCGATGCGGCGCAGCCCGGGGGCATACGCGGTTCTGGCGGCGGTTGTCCGATGCGTCCCGCCCCATCCAGTGGTCCTCGTGGACCACGAGCTTTGCGCAGGGCGTCCGCCAGGCGGCGCGGTGGGGCGATTCAAACGGAGCCAGCCCGCGGTGCGTGCCTCTGGATGAACGGGCGTGAGACCCTTCGGGCAATGCGTATATGGCCGATTGTCCGATCCGCGGCTTCGCCGTGTCCGATCGGCCGGGGCGCAGATCGGCGAAACATCGTCCATCGCTGGCTGCGCGACGTTACGCCGGGGATTGTCCGATCGCCGCGAGGACCCGTGTCCGATCACGGTTCGGCCTCGCGCTTCGGACACGACGATGGTGAGGTCCTGGGTGACGAAACGTCGTCATTCGGGACACAGACGATGTTCGCCAGACCATTCTCCGATCCGACCCTCGCTGGCAACGAGGAATGTGTCCGATCGGCGTTCGATCCTCGGCCCCTGAGCCGTGCCAGGAGGCCGGCAATGTGCCGGTCCGCAGGCCCGGTCCGGCCGTCGACGATGGGCACTGTCGGATCGGGGCGACGGTGTGTAGCGTCGGATGGGGCATGGTGGAGGTGGCGGCAAAGGTCGCGGAGATCGAGGAGCTGGAGCAGTTGGGGCGAACCCTGCTCCGCGGGCTCGACGATCGGTTGGCCGCACACGCGGAGGTCCACCGGCGAGGGCGAAGAGGACCGCTGTGGACCTGCAGCGCGCAGCACGAGGAGACCTTCTTCGCCGAGGTCCGCGGCGGCCAACTTTGCAAGGCCAGCGCCGGTACGGCGTGGAGCCTCGTCGTGTACTGGCATGACGGAGACAGCATGCGGGTGGTGGCCCGCGGCAAGCGCCGCGATGTCGATCGCTACGCGGAGGAGGTCCTCCACTACGGCCCGCCCGGAGGCCCCGAGTACACCGGCGGCGACCTGGCGTGGTCCTCGTGGGACGAGGAGCCGACGTTGCAGGCGGCGACGATCGGCGGGCAGCTCCGGCTGGCCCCGATGACCGACGGCCCGCACCTCCTGATGGTCGCGCGCAACGATCACCGCGTCGACGTCCTGGCGCTCGGCGACCGCGAGGAGTTGCAGGCCACCGCCGAGGAGCAGCTCCACGAGCGGCGCGGCGACTCGCTGCACCTGTGGGTCGGCGACGAGCGCGTGTACCTGCAGGCGCTCGGCTTCGCGTCGATCGTCGGCTACGTCGAGCTCCAGCGGGGCGCGCGGCTGGTGCTCGGCCAC
>Ga0075152_10002823_pt1 | contig 12282 bp, 8 predicted proteins | sample JI61114C2DNA_FD_70964 | JGI IMG/M metagenome (GOLD analysis project Ga0075152, IMG submission 70964) | Wastewater effluent complex algal communities from Wisconsin, to seasonally profile nutrient transformation and Carbon sequestration -... | ecosystem: Engineered > WWTP > Effluent > Algae...
AAAGTTCTGTGGATTGGGCATAGAGCATGGTACCCATAAGGGTTGATGTAAGGAAAAGCATCATTTTTTTTCTCATACCTGGTTATTTTTAGGGCTGTTTGCTGATATTCGGGATGCAAACAATAATTAAAACATAGTCAAATGTAAAGTTTTATTGCTTTGTTCAGTAAAAGCTTGCTTCTTTTCTTCCATTTTTAGCCTCAAACCCTTACCTTTGCTGCCCCGTTGGAAAACCTGGCGGGATAAACAACATTTTTAACACACAAATTAAAGGGAATGAACAATTACGAATTGATGGTGATTTTTACCCCTGTGCTCTCTGAAGAGGAATACAAAGCCGCTCAGAGCAAATACGCTGCCATCGTTAAAGAAAATGGCGGAGAAGTATCGCACACCAATCCCTGGGGATTAAAATCGCTGGCGTATCCCATTGCCAAAAAGACAACCGGTCTTTATTGGGTAATGGAATATAGTGCGCCATCCAGCTTCAATGAAAAGTTGAAAACTCAGCTTTTACGTGACGAGTCAGTTATGCGTCACATGTACACTGTCCTCGACAAATACGCCGTTGAGTACAATGCGAAAAAGAAAAGTGGCGTAAAACATTCAGTAACTGAAAAAGCGGAGGCATAATCATGGCAAAAGCAAATGAAATCAAGTACTTAACAGCCATCAAAGCTGATAAGCGCCCGAAAAAATACTGCCGCTTTAAGAAAATGGGTATCCACTATATTGATTATAAGGATGCTGATTTTTTGAAAAAGTTTTTGAATGAGCAGGGTAAATTGTTACCACGCCGTCTTACCGGGAACTCTCTGAAGTTTCAGCGTAAAGTGAGCGATGCAGTGAAGAAAGCCCGTCAAATGGCTATTCTTCCTTATGTAACAGACTTATTAAAATAGATCTTTTCACCACCCTAATTTGAAGGGTGCATACTTTTAAAAGCTCCCAATAATCAATAATTATTAATTAATAATTATTGATTATTAAATGCCAGATCAAAGTGTACGCCTTTTGGAGAAAGTCTTTAAACGGATTGGGTAAAAATGCAAAACAATGCAGGTAATATTAATTCAGGATGTAAACAACCTTGGCGGTGCCAACGAACTGGTAACTGTAAAAAATGGTTACGGCCGTAACTACCTTATTCCTCAAAAATTTGCGGTAGAAGCCAACCCTTCTAACCTGAAACAATTGCAGGAAAAGCAAAAGCAACAAGCTAAGAAAGAAGCTAAATTATTGGCGGAGATCAACAGTGTAATTGCTAAACTTGCTGAAGGACCATTGAAAATTGGTGCTAAAACAGGTACAAGTGGCAAGATCTTCGGCAGCGTAACTTCTGTACAGATAGCCCGTGCTATCAAAGAACAAAGAGGATATGAAATCGACCGTCGCCGTATCACCATTCTTGACGAAGTAAAAGAGTTAGGCACATTCAAAGCGAAAATTGATTTTGGTAACAGTAATGAAACTGAAGTTGAGTTTGAAGTGGTTGCGGAATAATTCAATACAACTATTTTTAAAGCCCGTTTCTTTTGAAGCGGGCTTTTTGTTTATACAATAGTTAACGCAACGGCATTTTCATAAACACTAACTTTAACGCTTCAACGATTTTATTATGCAGCGGATATTGATACCAATAAAAATAGTTTTCTCTTTTTTACTTATCGCCTTCTTATACAGTTGTAATAATACCGAAGATATAGCAAGCAATAAAAAAGACAGTGTATTGGTATCTAACCGGGATCTTTCTATACCCGGCCGCTTTAGTACACAAACAACGTTGAAATTCGACAGCAGTGCAGTACAGCAATTCCTGGATAGTTTTGCTGCATTCAGGGCTTTCGAAACGGATATCATCAGCTTTTACCGGGGCCGGAAATATGCATATGCATGGTTTGATGAAAATGGCCTGGTAGAACCTGCCAATAACCTGTATAACCGCATTATGAATATTGATGAAGAAGGTTTGCCCGATAAAATCCCCTATAAAGAACAATTCACCCAACTGCTCGAAACTGCCGACAAACCTTCCGCCATGCTTGACCTGATGCTGACAAGCGAATACCTCTCCTATGCAAAATTTGCCTGGCAGGGAATAGGTGAAAAAGAAGTGAAAGAACTCGAGTGGCTGCTGCCGAGGAAAAAAATATCGTATACGCAATTGCTGGACTCTTTATCTGCCAATAAAAAAACACTGAACCAACCGGTTTATAAACAATACGAATTGCTGAAAGCCGAGCTGAAAAGAATGAAAGAAATAAAAAACAGCAACAGCTTGCCCATAATAAAAACAGACAAAAAGAAATTACAGGAAGGGGATTCATTGGCTGTAATTTCTGATATCCGTAGCTGGCTGTTTGCAATGGGCGACCTGGCAAACAACAACAAAAGCAATGTGTTTGATTCCACCTTAACCGTAGCAGTTAGATCGCTTCAAAAAAGGCTTGGTTTAAAAGATGACGGTATTATAGGTACTGCGGTAATCACAGAAATGAACTACCCGGTAGAAAAAAGAATAGAGACGATCATGGTTAATATGGAGAGAAGCCGATGGGTGCCCGAGGCAATTGAAAAAGACTACCTGCTGATCAATATCCCGGCTTATAAGCTCTATGTTTTTGAAAACGACAGTCTTGCGTTTGACATGAATGTGGTGGTGGGTAAAAGCCAGAATAAAACAGTGATCTTTAATGGTGATATGAAATATATAGTGATGAGCCCCTACTGGAATGTACCCTATAGTATTTTAAAAAATGAAGTGTTACCGGGCATCAAAAGAAACCGTAATTATCTTACCCGGCACAATATGGAATGGAATGGTAACAGTGTAAGACAAAAGCCTGGGCCTAACAATTCCCTGGGTCTTGTAAAATTCCTTTTCCCCAACAGCCACAGTATTTACCTGCATGATACACCCTCGAAGTCACTTTTTAATGAAACCAACAGGGCGTTTAGTCATGGTTGCATCAGGCTGGCTGAGCCAAAAAAGCTGGCTGTTTACCTGTTAAGAAACGACCCAAAATGGACTGAAGAAGCCATTACCGCCGCTATGAATGCTGGTAAGGAACAATATGTAACACTTACCAAAACCATCCCGGTATTTATTTCATATTTTACCGCCTGGGTGGGCAATGACGGCAAACTGAACCTGAGGAAGGATGTATATAACCGGGACAGCCGTTTAGCTGAAATGATACTGGAAAAACCATCGATTTGAATATTCCTTAAGAAAATCCGGTTTTTTTACAGAAATACCTATATTTGTTATGCTTTAATGTTTTAGTATTTAGTCGTTGGCTGATAATATACCCCTCAAAGGCCCCATTCTCAGTTCATTGTACCGCTAAGTCATTATGGTTTTTAATTAATAAATAAAAGTTTTTACAATGAACATTTATGTTGGTAATCTCAGTTGGACAATGACCGACGAAGATTTGAATTCACTATTTTCCCAGTACGGAACTGTTACCACTGCAAAGGTGCTTAAAGACAAAGTAAGCGGCCGTAGCAAAGGTTTTGGTTTTGTTGAAATGGATGATGCTGATGCAGCTAATGCAGCAATCGCAGCATTAAACGACTTTGAAGTACAAGGCCGTAAATTAAAAGTAAACGAAAGCCAGCCAAAGCCTGAGGGCAGTGGTGGTGGTGGTTTCAAAAAACGCAGCTTTGGTAGCGGCGGCGGCGGAAGCCGTGGCGGTTACGGCGGTGGCGGCGGAAGCCGTGGCGGCGGTGGTGGTTATGGCGGTGGCGGCGGAAGCCGTGGCGGCTATGGCGGTGGAAAAAGCGGTGGCGGTGGCTACAATAAAGATTATTAATCAGCTTCGCTTTAATAAAATTGTCCTCCTCAACATTGTTGGGGAGGATTTTTAATGCCTTATTGTGACACTATGTAACCAATCCTTCCTGTATCGCTACTTTGACTAGTCCAGCTGTGTTTTTCACATCCAGTTTTTGTAACAGGTTGTTGCGGTGATTTTCCACGGTACGCAGACTTAAAAATAGTTTATCGGCTATTTCCTGGTTGGTAAACTCATCAACGATCAGTTGCAGTATTTCCTTTTCTCTTCTTGTAACAATTTGCTTTGCATTGCCTGCAGAAAGACTGTTAAGCAATTGCTGTCTTAGCTGTTCCTGTATATACTGCTCTCCGCCATATACTGTTTCAATGGCATTAATGATCGTTGCCGGATTGGCATCTTTTAACAGATAACCCATTACCCCCTGTTGCAGTATTTTTTTTATCTGCGCCACCACGTCAATATTGGTGAGCGCAATGATTTTTATATCGCGGTATTGCTTAGTAATGACAGCAGCGAGTTCGATGCCGCTTTTACCCGGCATCTGGATATCCAGCAACAACACATCCGGTTGCTCTTTTGCAATGCCCTCCAGCAGTTCATCCCCGTTATTGTACACACCGGTTATCCTGATGTTTTGTACATCAGCCAGTATTTTTTGAAGACCATTTAAAATGATCACCTGGTCATCTGTAATCGCCAGCTTTATCATATGGCACTATTATTTTTTCCGGGTTCAAATTCCAGGTATACACTGGTCCCTTTTCCAATATTGCTGTTGATGTCAATACGGCCGCCCAGTTGTTTTACCCGTTGCTGAATATTTTTCAACCCCATTCCATTTGTTTTTTTGGCAGTACTAACGTCCATGCCCACCCCATCATCTTCCACAGTTATATCCACCCCGCCGTCATCATGAAAATTCATTTGCACCAATGCCGTTGTTGCCTTTGCATGTTTACGTATGTTCTGGATAAGTTCCTGTATGATCCGGTAAACGGGCAGATCAAAAGTGGCATCCATATTCTCCAGGGAACCCAGTGTTTGAAAACTGATCGCTGTACCTCCTTTGCCCGTCATCCGTTCACAAAAAGACCGCACGGCATTACTCAAACCTTCCTGCATCAGTATTTCCGGCATAATGTTATGCGCTGTTTCTCTTAAACCTGACGCCGTGTCTTCCAGCAATTTGATCCCTTCAATAAAATCAGGATTGTGTTCGTACTGGTTACTCTTTTTTACCAGTTCAAAATTCATCTTAGCACCTGTCAGCAGGGCACCGATACCATCATGCAATTCCCTGGCAATACGGGTTCGTTCTTTTTCCTCTCCATCAATCGTTGCATTCAGTCTTTCGATCTCCATTTTCTGCTGCAGGTTATCTATACGTTCCTGCTGTAAACGCTGTTTATGAATATTCTTCCTTCGCCACAATCCAAAACCTGCAATAGAAAACAATACCAGTAAAGCGATTACTGCAATCAATAAATTCCTGCTGCGGATACTGTTCTCTACCTTTGCCAGTTGCAGTTTTTGTTCTGCCAGCGCTTTATCTTTTTCAATGATCCGGTAACGCACTTCGAGCCTGTTCACCATGTCAATCTTATCTTTCTTCATCAGGCTGTCGTTCAAAAAAATATACCTGTTTTTGTGAACCAATGCGTTCCGGTAATCGCCAATGGCCTCGTAACTGTCTGCCATCGTTTTATTCGCCTCTACCAGCTCTGCCCTCAAATGCGAACCTGTTGTCTTCAATTTTTCAAGTGCTTCACTGGTGATAGTGATGGCATCATTGTATTTCTTTTGTAAAAACAATGCCCGGCCTTTCAAGAGGTTGGTGAACTGGGTATAAAAGGCCAGGTATTTTGTTTTTTCCGGCGAATCATCCAGTGCATAAACCTTATTGATAAACAACATTGCATCATCTGGTTTCTTTTCCTGCAGGTAAGTATCAGCAATATTGGTGTAAACCGAAATCTTTCTTGGCAGTGTGATCTTATTTATCTTTTCCCTTTCGGAGAGATACCAATTATAATAAAACCTGGCGCTGTCGAATTTTTTGAGCGCATGGAAATATGCACCCTCCATAAAATAAACACTCGATACGGCTTCCGCACTGTCTCTTATCGTACCCGCCGCCAGTCTTGCTTTTTCAACATAGCCCTTCAGTGTTTTAAAATAATCATCATTTTCACCACCGGTATAATCCAGGTTCATCCAGAAGATGAGCAGCTTGGTATAAAGATCAACCGCCAGTTTGCCATTGGTGATATTGCCCGCCTCTACCTCATTGCCCAGCAGGTAGTAATAATAAGCCGAGGAATCCTGCCGGCCCTGCTCATCAAATGTTTCTGCCAGTAACAAATGAATGTCGGCCTTTTCTTCGGCCAGCCTGGTATTATCCTGTTCAAAATATGCCAGTGCTTTGCGGCTGTATTCAATTGTTTTATCAGAATTGTTTCCAAAATACCAGCGGGCAATTTTTGCGTTAGCCAATGCCAGGCCGGTGTTGAAATCCAGCAGGCTGCTCTGTTCTGCTGCAGTGATAAAATGCTGTAATGCTTCTTCTGGTTTTTTATCTGTTAAACTGTTCCCCGCTTTTATCAGTTGAAGGACAGATGACGTATCAAATTTAGCTGGCGGCGGTAATATCTTATCATCAGCCTGTGCCATCAATTTTACAGACAACAACAGCAGCATTGCGGCAAGGCAACCTGTTCTTAGTATATGTTGGTTTCTGCTAGTATGCATGCCCGTACAAAGTGTTTGTGCTGATAAAAGTAAAAATACAAAATACTGTACCGCTTTCACAAACAACATCTGTGCATTACACCGCTAATACACTTTAAATAGTTAAAGAACTCTTCTGCCTGTATAATATCTTCTGCTATTTCAATGTGGTCCTTTTAAACGGTTTATGAAATAAAGATGATACTAAAAGAAACGTCAGCCTTTTTTCAAAGGCTGACAGTATTCTTTTTGCTCGTGGGTTTTTCAAATAACAGACATTGGATTTTACCTTAACTATACCATGAAAAAAAGTTATTGTATAAATATCCTGAATACAGTAGTTGCTCCTGCATTATCCACTTTAACCATATAAATGCCTTTTGCATTTACAGGCAACTGCATCGCCTGGTTAAAGGCACCACCATTGTGATTCCAGTTTTTTGCCGTCATCACCTGCCCTGCTGCGTTCATCAGTGTGGCTGTAACCGTTCCTTTTTCCACTTTGCTGTTATTGAGAATCAAATTATCATTACTCAACCCGTAAGCCCATTTGGCAGGCTTTTTAGAAGACAGCATGATGATATTTGAATAATAAGTTACCCCCGTTCTTTCCGTTGCCTTAACACGGTAGTAGTTTCTGCCGTCCGGGGCATCAGCATCCAGCCATTGATAACTTTGGGAAACGAATGAAGACGGCTGTAGTTTGTTGCCGGTCTTTTGGAAATGCACCCCGTCGGTGGAACGCTCTATTTCAAACCAGTTTACACTTTCCTGTGCAAAAGCCGTCCAGAACAACTGGTTGCCTTCTAAGGTACCTGTACCTGTTAGTTTACTCATTTTTACAGGCAGCACTACATCTGCATCCAGTTTCATGATATTAGTACCTGCAACAGCAAACACTTTTTGACAGATACCATCTGTACAACCAGGTACGGGAACAAAAGAAGCGCCTGTAAAATCGCCGGCCAAAAAGCCACCCAGGTTAGAATAATAGGGTGTCCATGAAGCGCCGCCATCTTTCGTTACATACGACACCGCAAATGAGAACAGCAAACCCTCGTTGGCATTATACATCAATATCTTAGGGTAATTGGCCTGTAAAGGCAAGCCATTATTGCACATTGTCCATGTATTGCCGCCATTCACTGTTTTCATTACTAGTCCGCCGCCCGTCATAAAGTTTCTTTCTCCTGTTACATACACAACATTCTCATCCACTATCTCAATACAGGTGATGGGTTTATCAGATGCATATACCGGTATGATCATTTTTGTCCAGGTTAATCCTCCATCGATTGACTTATATAAGCCTCCATTATCACCCCCTGCATAACCTACTGTACCATTTAAAAATTTTACAACTTTTAACTGGTCTCTTAAGCTATAATCTGTGGGATAAGGGAATACGGTGCTGCTGGTATCCCATGTAGAACCACCATCGGTGGTACGATAAATAAACTGGTGGAAAGTATCTATGAAATTTACATTATCAGGATATCTTACATTCGCCAGTACCCATCCTGTATCTTCACCTATAAAATCCATACCATCCAAACTTGCGTTGGTGGGCTCTATAAAAAGGAGGTCAAAGGCAGAACCCCTGTCAATACTTTTATACAGCTGTCCATTGGTTGCTGAAGCGATGATAGTATTTACAGAAGGATATACTATTGAGGTAAAGCGATCCCATGAATTAAAGCCCGCAAGGCTAACATCTTCCCAGTTATCGCCACCATCGCCGGTACGTATCAATGCACCATTTGAACCGCCGGCAATACCGTGATTGGCATCAATAAAACTAATACTGGATAACGAATAACCGCCACCAAAAAACCCGCCTGCTGGTTTTTTGAAAAAGCTGTAGGGCTTTCTCCATGACGTTGTGGAATCTGCTATCACACCTCTTTCTCCACAAACACCGATCCTGCCCGAAGGCGATATATCAATGCCCCAAAAGGAGAGGTCTGCTTCATTGGATCCTGGTGTATACACATCATTCACCGTCCAGGTATATCCTTTATCTGCTGATACCAATACCTGGCCATAACCACTTGCTGCCGCAATATTATTTCCGTTTCTGCAAATAGCATTGTAAATAGATGGGCTGTTTAGTAAATGATATTCGGGGCGATAAGATGAACCATTATTCAACATTATATAACTGCCTTGTGCAGTACTTGTGTTGATCCTGATAAAAGCGCCATTGTTTTGAGAACCCACTACTATGGAGGTATCATCCATGATGGCGATCGCACGGTAATATTGCTGATCTAACCCAAAAACATTGTCGGAATAGTCAAAAATGCTGGTATCAATATAACCTTCGCCATAATCAGTGATTATTGTATCGGCAATGGTAGTATCCATGTTTACATAACGGGTGGCGGGTGTAATGGAATAATCAGACCATGACCCGTTTTGATATTTCCATACCAGGCCGTTTGCCCCACCGGCATAACCCACGCCTGTTGGTGAAAACCTGATCTTTAAAATGGCAGCTGTGTACCAGGGAAAAGCTGGGGCCGGAAATTCAAACTCCGGGTTCCAGGTAGCACCGCCATCCGTAGTTTTGTAGATGGTAGCCCTGTTTGTCAACTCATCGCCTTCTCCGCCGATATACCCGGTATCAGCGCTTACAAAACAAACTGTGTGTATCTGGCTATATTGATAATTTGAAATAGAAGAAAAAGGAGTTGCAACCACGCTCCAGTTGATACCACCATTGGTGCTTTTTATCATAACGCCATATTCACCTACTGCATAGGCCAGGTTGGCGTTTACAAATTGTACATCATTAAAGAAAGGCCTGATGATCTCTCCAGTGCCGTTGGTAGTGGTAAATGCAAAATACTGCCAGGTGCCGCCGCCATCGGTTGTTTTGGCGATCCCTCCCAATTCTCCAACAACCAGGGCTGTGTTATCGTCTGCATAAGAAATTTGACCACCCCAAAAACCAAATGGCTTAGGGTTATTGTATTCCCACTTGCTGGTGCCCAATTGAGCCTGCAGATTGGTGCCGGTCAACAGCGTTAATACGAAAATTGCAATCTTTGGTAATGTAAATTTCCTCATGTGTTAGAATTTTAATTGTAAAGCCAGTGGCAGTTTACAGGGCAGAATTTTCAATAGGTATGGAAGTTATCTTGGTGGGATAAAGGTAGAATGCAGGTATTTGCAATAGGTAAGTGTTTGTTTTCAATTTAAAAATTGAGTATAAACACCTACCTGGCCCTGCCGGTGGCAAAGTAGCTTTGTACAGAAGAAAATGAAACGGCAATGCCGCAATAAATAGTTGTAATGAAACAAACACTGCTGCTGATATTTTTGCTGGCAAACTGCTTTGGCTACGCACAGGATAAGTCTAACCGGGGTAGGGAGTTTTGGCTGGGTTACGGCAACAATGTCTCCTTTACCGCAGGTGATTATGACGGAATCAACAGCCAGCAAATGGTGCTGTATATTTCTGCCGAAGAAGCTGCGGTAGTAACAGTGTCAGTCAATGGCACGTCCTGGAGCCAGGTGGTGAACATCCCAGCCGGTAGTGTGAATACCACCATTACATTACCAAAGACAGGTGCCGATGACTGCCGGATACTGGCTGAAGGTGTATTTGACAAAGCCATCCATATTGTAAGCGACAAACCAATAGTGGTTTATGCGCATCAGTATAACACGCAGCTTTCAGGTGCCACCATGCTGCTGCCGGTTGACACTTATGGCTACACTTATTATTCTGTCAATTTTAAACAACCTCCTGTTGGCAATGACTGGGGAAAAAACTGGTTTTATGTAATTGCCAGCGAAGACAATACCAGCATACAAATAACAGTATCGGATACTACAGAAAGTGGTGTGTTGCCGGGTCAGACTATTACAGCGAATTTAAATAAAGGGCAATTGTATAGTGTATTTGGAAAGATAAGCCCCGAAAATGTATGTGACCTTACGGGAAGTAAAGTGGTTTCGGTGGCAGGTGCCGATGGTAATTGCCACCCGGTAGCCATGTTCAGCGGAAGCAACCGTTTTATACTTTGCTTAACAGACGGTGGAGAAGTTGCACAACAGCAGATCTTTCCCGCCAGCGCCTGGGGCACCCGTTATCTCACTTTTCACAGTATCGTTGCCCTTAGTAACCCGCTCACCACTCCTTTTCTTAATTATTACCGGGTGATTGTTTCCGATCCCTCCACTGTTGTAAAAAGAAACGGTACCCCATTAACAGGACTGCAAAGAAACCTGTATTACGAATTCAGCAGCACCAGCGGTGACTATATCGAAGCAGACAAACCGGTTTTAGTAGGTCAATACACTCCTAACAGCAACCAATGTACGGGAACCAACATGTCACCGCAGGGAGATCCGGAGTTGATGTTTTTGCCTTCCATAGAACAGGGCATCAAAAGAACCAGGGTTTATAATACCAAGAATGCCAATATCACGGTGAACTATCTTACCATTATATTGCCCACCAACGGTGTTGCTTCTTTAAGGGTAAATGGTGCAGCGGTGCCGGCTTCTCAAAGAATGGTACATCCCAATAACAGCAGTTATACTGTGGTGGCGAGAAGACTATTGGGTCCAGGTTCTCAAATATTAATAGAAAGTGATTCTGGTTTTAATGCCAGTATTTATGGATCGGGCATTTTTGAAAGCTATGGCTATATTGCCGGCACGTTAATTAATAATTTAAACAGTATCGGCAGTGTAGAAAATGTATATAACGTCAGCGGACAGCCCAACGGTTTTACCTGCCCAAGATCGCCCTTCCAGTTCAGCATTAAAACAGCTTACAGGCTTACTTCACTGCAATGGCTCTTTAGCCAGGTGGCAGGTATTAGTCCTGCAAGAGATACCAGTATCAGCAACCCGGTTCCGTCAGATTCACAGATCATCAATGGCAGAAAATACTTTATCTATCCACTGAGTGGCGAGTATATTTTTAGTGATACGGGTATCTATAATGTCCCTGTGGTATATGCTTCGCAGGAAATTGATCATTGCAGCCAGACTGAAAAATCGACAATTCCGGTTGAAGTAAAAGAAGGTCCAGTAGCCAATTTTACCATCAATTATCCTGGCTGCAGTATTGATACAGCTTTATTTACTGGCCTGCCGGATGTAAATAGTTACACAATAGATAAATATACCTGGCAGTTTGATGACGGCAGCAGAGATACCGCAGGCACCAGTTATAAATTATTTGCACCCGGCAATCACCCTGTTACCATGCAGGCCATTGCTGACAATGGTTGTCTTGATGACACGATCCAGGTGATCACAACTTTTCCTAAACCAGTTGCAAAATTTGGTTACGAGAGAAATATCTGTGCAGGCGATTCCATTTTATTAAGAGACAGCAGTACCATTGCGCAAGGCAACATTACAGCCTGGCGATGGGATTTCGCAAATGGCAATACCAGTGTTTTATCCAACAGTAACCCTTTCTATCATCCATACAATGCTGTAGGCGGATACAGGATAGCGCTGGTAACTGTAAGTGACAGAGGCTGTATAAGTGACAGTTTTTTTAATACGGTGCAGGTAAACAAAAAACCGCAAGCAAGTTTTACATACACAGGTAAACTATGTGCAGACAGCAATATTAGCTTTGTACCAACGGTTACTGCCAACGTGAATACGATCGTCAACGCCACCTGGTTCTTTGGTGATGGACAGCAACAAACAGTAAACAATGCCAACGTCATTGCTCATGCTTACAGCGCATCCAGCAATAACATTCCGGTTAAATTGA